>Ga0207678_10003746_pt1 | contig 13682 bp, 13 predicted proteins | sample KBSC63metaG_FD_184319 | JGI IMG/M metagenome (GOLD analysis project Ga0207678, IMG submission 184319) | Corn rhizosphere microbial communities from Kellogg Biological Station, Michigan, USA - KBS C6-3 metaG (SPAdes) (version 2) | ecosystem: Host-associated > Plants > Roots > Rhizosphere > Soil ... | reverse complement strand
TCTCGCGGTTCAATTGCAGCATGCGGTGTGCATAGGTGAGGAGCCGTTCCCCTTCGTCGGTCAGCCGGTTGGAGCGGCCGTCCTTTTCGAAGAGCGGCTTGCCCAGCCGCTCCTCCAGACGCCGCATCTGCATCGACACCGCCGACTGCGTTCGATGCACCTCATCGGCCGCCCGGGTGAAGCTGCCGGTTGCAGCGATCGCCATGAATGTGCGGAGTTGGTCGAGGTCGAGCGGCGCTGCCATTTTTATCTATCATCTTCGTTGATCTATAACATTAGAAACATTCGTTCGACTGATCAATAGAGCTGTGGCACAGTCCAACCGTCCGCCGAAAGAGGCGATGAACATCGTCCGTCCCTCCCGCATCCTCCCACGCGGGGCGTGAACCTGCGACCTCAAGAACGAAGGAAAAGCCCGATGACAACGTTCGGTCCTTCCACCTTGCCTCTCGATGGGGTGGCGCGCGTGGTGCTGATCGGGCGCGTCAAGAACGCTTTTTGGAATCTCGTCCGCTCGATCCGAAACCGCCGCGAGATCGAGCGCCTTGGCGCGATGAGCGATGCTGAACTTGCCGATATTGGCTTGCGGCGTACCGACCTGCATGTCGCGCTGCGCTCCCCTTTCGGCATCGACCCCACCGCCTCGCTGAGGCCGATGGCTGCGGCGCGTGACACACTTTGCGGCGAAGATGCGGCACGGCGCGTCTGCTGATTGCCTTTGACGAAGTTCCCGCAGGCATCCTACTCCCCGCCGGCTCCCACCGGCTGCCTGCCATCTGCCCGGCCTCGCGGAGGCCGGGCTTTTTCGTCTGGTCAACCCTGAAAGACTCTGGCGGCCAACCCGTCCGGCGAAGTTCAAATCAGCCTTACGCGCGATATTTGTCCATGCTCTTGGTGAACTGGTCGAAAACCGATTCTATGTTCTTTTGATAGTCGTCCTGCATTTTCGACCCGGCATCGAACATCTTGCCGAAGATGTCGTCATAGGGCGTGCGTGGCCGGCCGCTGGGGTTCGATGGCTGCCCGGCATCCGGCGCTGCCGAATCGGCATTCTGCCCCTTGCCGCCCATCATCTGCTCGAAAACGCGGCCGAGCGGATTGTCCGCGCCGAAAGGGCTCGCCGATTGCGAAGGCTGGGCCGTACCACCTGCGCCGCCCAGCATGTCTTGCAGCATCTTGCCGAAGGGATTGCCGCCGAACGGATCGGATGGGCCGGGCGCCGCCTGAGATGCGGATTGTTGCGGCTGACCGCCTGGCGCGTTCAGCATGCCACCCTGCATCATCTGCTGCAGAAGATCGCCGAAGATATTGCCGCTGCCGGCCTGCTGTGCGCCGGGCTGGCCCGAAGCCTGCCTGGAAAAACCGCCCATCAGCATCGAGGCGATGACCGGTAGCATCTGGGCAAGGATGTTCTGGCCGATGCCGGTCGCCTGCGCCGCCTGGTCGGCGACGGCGCGGCTCAGATCCTTGGAACCGAACAACTGCCCAAGAATGGCGTTTCCCTCGTTGACGCCGGCGGGGGACGCGGCGGCTGCCGCATTGTCGAAAAACGCCGCATGCTCGCCACCGGCCATGGCGGTCATGAAGGCGCCGAGGCCGTAAGGGTCCGCGGCGCTGCGCTTCAGCCCCTGGCTGAAGGCGGGGAGGAGCGCCTGCAGCGCGGCCTGCGTCTGCTGCTGCGAAAGCCCGAACTGCCGCGACAGCGCCTCGATGCCGTTGCCGTTTTGCGCATTCGCCATCATCTCGAACAGGGAAGGCATGGTCTCCTCCTTTTCCTCCAACTCCAGCCTGAAACCCTAAACCAAAGCGGGCGCGCCGCCTATCCGCTTTTGCCGGATGGCGTTGGCGTGTCGGCCCGATGCGCTAAGTTGCGAGAGAGGTGAGGCTTTCGAGCGGCGGCAAAGGCAGGAGGAAATGGCAAGAGTCGGGAGGGTGCAGCGCGGCGGTTGGGGATCGATCCGGTTCCTCGCGGGGCTGTTTCTGGTTGGCCTCGCCATACTCGAATCTGCCGCAGCGGCGCGCGCGGCCGAGATCGCCATGGTTTCCGGTTCGGTCGGCAGCGATTTGAAGACGCTCAGGCACTTTCTGGCCGAGTTTCAGCAGAAGACCGGCGACCATGTGAGCGTCGTGACGATGCCGTCGTCCTCGACCAGCCAGTTCGCCCAGTATCGGCTCTGGCTCGCCGCGCGCGATCCCGATATCGACGTCTACCAGACCGACATTGTGTGGGCGCCGCAGCTTGCTTCGAATTTCATCGATCTGAAGCCTTACGTGAAAGGGAGGCTCGGCGACACTTTCCCGACGATCCTCGCCTCGCAGACGGTGAATGGAAAACTCGTCGCGCTGCCTATGTTCGCTGACGCACCGGCGCTCTACTACCGCAAGGACTTGCTCGAAAAATACCATAAGCCGGTGCCGCAAACCTGGGAGGAGATGGGGGCGACGGCGAAGGTCGTGATGGACGGAGAGCGCGCCGCGGGCAACAGGCGCTTGTGGGGCTTTGTCTTCCAAGGCGCGGCCTATGAGGGGCTGACCTGCAACGCGCTCGAATGGATGCGCGCGGAAGGCGCCGGCAATATCGTCGAGAAGGACGGGCGCATCTCTGTCTATAACGACAGGACCGTGAAGGTGCTCGACATGGTTCGCGGCTGGATCGGCACGATTTCGCCCGAGGGCGTGCTGTCCTATCAGGAAGAGGAATCACGCGGCGTCTGGCAGACCGGCAATGCCGTCTTCATGCGCAACTGGCCCTATGCCTATCCACTCGGCAATAGCGCCGACTCGCCGATCAAGGGCAAATTCGACATCGCGCCGCTGCCGGCCGGCGCGGAAGGTGGCATCCATGCCGGAACGCTCGGCGGCTGGAGCCTCGCCGTCTCGCGTTATTCGAGAAACAAGGCTGTCGCCGTCAAGCTGGTGAAATTCCTGTCGTCCAAGGCGGTGCAGAAGGAACGCGCCATCGTCAGCGCCAGGCTGCCGACGCTCAAATCGCTCTATGGCGATCCCGAGATCGCGGCGAAGCAGCCGATCATCGGCCGGATGAAGATCGCGCTGGACAATGCCGTGGCAAGGCCCTCGGCCGTGACGGGAACGGACTATAACGAGGTTTCCGCCGATTTCTGGACGGCGGTCCACAACACGCTCGCTGGCGACGGCTCGGCGAAGGACAATCTCGAGCTTCTGGAGGCGAAATTGCAGCGCCTGAAGGGAGTCGGTTGGTGAGGGCTGACGGTGTTGCTGGCCGCATGTCGGTCCTCCTGCGCGGGCGCAGGGTCACGGTCCTCCTGTTCCTGACGCCGATGCTTGTCACGCTTGCGGCAATCGCCGGCTGGCCGCTGCTGCGCACGATCTGGTACGGTTTCACCGATGCCTCTCTCAGCGACCTCGACGCGGCGCGTTTCATCGGCTTCAGGAATTATCTCGATACGCTGACGTTGCGCAGCGGCCGCACTGTCCATACAGGCCTGTTGGCCGATCCCGCCTGGTGGCACGCGGTCTGGAATACGCTGCGTTTCGCGGCAATCTCCGTGTCGCTCGAAACGATCTTCGGCACGATCATCGCGCTGGTCCTCAACCAGCGCTTTCCGGGCCGGGGCCTCGTCCGCGCCGCCGTGCTGATCCCATGGGCGGTGCCGACCATCGTTTCGGCCAAGATGTGGGCGTGGATGATGAACGACCAGTTCGGCATCCTGAACGACATGCTGATGCGGCTCGGCCTCCTGTCGCATCCTGTGGCATGGACGGCCTCGCCCGATACGGCATTTCTCGCTGTGCTGATCGTCGATGTCTGGAAATCGACGCCGTTCATGGCGCTTCTGATCCTCGCCGGGTTGCAAATGCTGCCTCGCGACGTCTATGAGGCCGCGCGCGTGGATGGCGTTTCGCCGTTGCGGACCTTCTTCGACATCACCTTGCCGCTGATCCGCCCCGCGCTTCTGGTCGCGGTGATCTTCCGTGCGCTCGATGCGCTGCGCATCTTCGACCTGATCTATGTCCTGACGCCGAACAATGCACGGACGGAAACCATGTCCGTCTTCGCGCAGCAGAATCTCTTTTCCTTCGACAAATTCGCCTATGGCTCGGCGGCCTCGACGCTGCTTTTCCTCGTCGTGGCGCTGATCACCATCCTTTTCGTCACGCTCGGCCAACTCGATCCGGAGCGCGGCCAATGAGGATGCGGACCCTGAAAGCCGCAGGTTTCGCTGTGCTCGTCGCGGCGATCATCACGGAATCCGTCTTCCCGTTCTATTATGCGATCCTGACCGCCTTCAAATCCGGCAACACCATCTTCCATGTCGATTACTGGCCGACATCCTTCTCGCTTTCCAATTACGTCTCGGTGCTGACGCAAGGGGTTTTCGCCCGCAACGTCCTGAATTCGCTCTTCGTTGCCTGTGTCACGGTTGCTATTTCGCTCATTTTCGGAACGACGGCGGCCTATGCGCTGGCGCGCTTCCGCTTCGGCGGCAGGAAGCTCCTGCTTTTCGCTATCCTTTCCGTGTCGATGTTCCCGCAGGTCGCGGTGCTGGCGGGCCTGTTCGAGGTCGTCCGTGCGCTCGGGCTCTACAATTCGCTCTGGTCGCTGGTGCTGAGCTATCTGATCTTCACGCTTCCTTTCACCGTCTGGGTGCTGGCGGCCTTCCTGCGCGACATGCCGCGGGAGCTGGAAGAGGCGGCGATCATGGACGGGGCTTCGCCGCTCAGAATCCTCGTCCAGATCTTCCTGCCGCTGACGGCGCCCGCCATGGTGACGACGGGGCTGCTCGCCTTCATCGCCGCCTGGAACGAATTCCTCTTTGCGCTCACCTTCACGTCGAACGATACGCAGCGAACCGTGCCAGTCGCGATTGCGCTTCTTTCGGGCGCTAGCGAATTCGAGGTGCCGTGGGGCAACATCATGGCCGCTTCGGTGATCGTCACGGTGCCGCTGGTGGTCCTCGTTCTGATTTTCCAGCGCCGCATCGTGTCGGGCCTGACGGCCGGCGCGATCAAGGGATGACACGCGTGCCCGCCCCGATCATGTGGTAAGCCGTATAAGATTGGAATGGCTGTTTTCGACCCCATTGCCGTCGTTTGGGCTGCTCGCATCGCCACCCAAAACTTGCCATTCGTTTGGCTCCGCGCGAACGGAGATCCTAGGCCAGAAGCGGGCCGTCAGCTTTTGGAATGCAAGGTGTCTTTGCAGCCATCTAATGATAAGCGATGCCCACGAGCTAAGGTGGGGAACCTTTGTTCAGGTAGAGGATTGCAATCCAACTGACACCCGCCTTATTCGCGCATGAAGATGCGCTGGTTTTGCTTCGACCACCGCGAGGAGGGCGATGTACCCTCCGGCATTAGCTCGCGCGCACATGATTTGGCTGGCACGACTCGCATAGCAACGTCCATTCATTTAAGATGAACTCAGCAACGCGGGCGGCCTGGGGTAGTCAGCAGGAGGTTTCGATGAGGCATTTGACCTCGATGGCACCGGCCGATCTACATAAGCGTTCGGTTGAACGCCGTGCCGTGGAAGCTGCTATCTGGGGCATGCCGATCGTTGCGATGGACGCGGTTCGCCAAGGTTTCCTGCGCGACCTCGGAGCAAACTATAACGATATCGCTTACTATTCGAAGCCTGCGGACTGGAGATTCCAGACCACGACCCCCAACGCGTCTACCAACTACATCTACAGCGCTTACGACACTCGGCGAGACGGTCCGATTGTGCTGGAGGTGCCGCCGGTGGTGGGTGCCGGTCTGTACGGACAGTTGTGCGATATGTGGGATGTGCCACTCACAATCGTGGGTCCCGGCGGCGACGACAAGGGAGAGGGTGGCAAATACTTGTTGCTGCCTCCTGACTGTGGCGATGCGATCCCCGATGGCTATATTCCCGTGCGCCAGCAAACCTATGGAGGATTCTGGTTGATGCGCGCCATTCCCAAAAGCGGTTCGGATGAGGACAACGCGGCAGCTATCGCGCTGTTGAAGAAAATCCGCATGTACCCGTTGTCGAAGGCGGATGCTCCGCCAGAGCAGCGTTTCATCGATGCCTCGGGCAAGTTATGGGACGGCATTCCTCGCATGGACGAAACTTTCTATGCCATGCTGGCTAAGATGGTGAACGAGGAGCCCGTCCTTCCACGCGATCTCGCGATGATGAATATGCTCCGGTCCATCGGCATCGAAAAAGGCAAACAGTTTGCGCCGGACGCAACCACAAACGCTGCCCTGGAAAACGCGATCGCGGAGGCCAAGGCGTTCTTCCAGGACCTTCAGATATCGGCGCTCAAACCTTACTGGGAGGGTGCGCATTGGGCGCTGCCTGATCTGTCTGGCGTCAAGACAGAGTTTTCTTACCAGTCAACCGACATGCTCGATGTCGACTACCGCGGAATGGGTGGCTTCTTCTTTTGGGCTCCACCAAAGAAGTCCGATGCCAGCGCACCCACGATCTATGTGAACGCGGTTGCGGACGCAGATGGCAAACCTTTGTCGGGAGACCGAACTTATCGGCTGCGAGTGCCTGCGAACGTTCCTGCCAAGCAGTATTGGTCCGCGACCGTGTATGATTGGGATGCCGCCGGCTTCATCAGAGAAGCGCCGGTCGTCAGCCTGGACTCGTTCAATGAACAAGCCATCGGAAACGCCGATGGGTCGCTCGACATCTATTTCTCGCCTACCGCACCGGCAGGCCAAGACAACAATTGGATTGCGACCGCCAAAGGCAAAAACTGGTTCGTGATTTTTCGCTTGTATGGTCCCGACAAAGCCTTCTTCGAGAAAACCTGGAAGCTACCTGATATCGAGATGGTCGCTGGTAAATAGATCTGTCCGCTTTCGGACCACGCAGCGTTCGCCAATGCGACCGAATTAGGAGGCGCGTTGCTGCCGCAATTCGTTGGCCAGGCAAAAGGCAGCTTTCATGGCGTAGCCGCCCAAAACCTGCCAGTCCGTTTCCCACCCTATAGTGGCCATCGCGGTCATGAGTTCACGTCTTAATAGGCGTATTCGAGAAACACCGGCTCGATCGACCCGCCCCAGCGTGTGTTGAAGGCGCGGACCATGTCTTCGGCGCTCGTCGTGCCGCGCGCGACGACTTCCTCCAGGGGGCTCAAATAATGAGTCTCGTCAAAGCCTTCGCGGTTGAGTTTGCGACGGTTCTTCAAGCCAAGGCGCGATATGTCGAGAACATCGCGGCCAATGTCGCGCAGCGTCTGGTTGCGGAAGGTCGCGCGCAAGCCCTCGGCCGGAACCGCATCGCGCATCGCCCTTACCTCCTCGAAGCTCCAGCTTCCGGTCAAGGCTTCCGCCTGATCGAGCGCTTCCGCGTCATAGAGCAGGCCCACCCAGAAGGCGGGGAGGGCGCAGATGCGCCGCCACGGGCCGCCATCGGCGCCGCGCATTTCGAGGAAGCGCTTCAGCCTGACATCGGGGAAAAGGGTGGAGAGGTGATTCGCCCAGTCGCCGATCGTCGGCATGCCGTCGGGCACCTCGTTCCTTGCCTTGCCGGCCATGAAGTCGCGGAAGGTGAAGCGCGTCATGTCGCGATAGCGGCCCTCGCGGATAACGAAATACATCGGTACGTCGAGCGCCCATTCGACATAATCGGCAAAGCCGAAATCGGGCGAGAAGCAGAAGTCCAGCAAGCCCGAGCGCTGGTTGTCGGTGTCGCGCCAGATCTCGCCGCGCCACGATTGCAGCCCGTTCGAGCGGCCTTCGGTAAAGGGCGAATTGGCGAAAAGCGCGGTGGCGAGCGGCTGCAGTTTCAAGGAGACCTGCATCTTGCGGCGCATGTCCGCTTCCGAGGCGAAATCGAGATTCACCTGGATGGTGCAGGTGCGGTACATCATGTCGAGGCCTTGCGTGCCGACTTTCGGCATGTATTTCGTCATGATCTCGTAGCGCGACTTCGGCATACGCGGCGTCTCGGCGAGCGTCCATTTCGGACTGCCGCCGAGGCCGAGGAAGCGGATGCCGAGAGGCTCGGAAATCTCGCGCACCTGCGCCAGATGGGCGTTGCCCTCGCGGCAGGTCTGGTGGATCGTTTCGAGCGGTGCGCCGGAAAGCTCGAACTGGCCGCCGGGCTCGAGCGAGATCGCGCCCTGACCGGTCGGCCCTCCAAGACCGATGATACGGCCGTTGTCCAGGATCGGTTCCCAGCCGAGCGTCCTTTGCATGCCAAGCAGGATCGCCTCGATGCCGCGTTCGCCCTCGTAAGGCACCGGAGCGTTGCCATCGACATAAAAGGGGAATTTCTCGTGTTCCGTGCCGATTCGCCAGGTTTCGCAAGGCTTGCAGCCCTTGGCGAGCCAGGCAACGAGATCGTCGACGCTTTCGAGAGGCCGGTTATCCGTGGTGTCGCGCGCCAAATCGTTCTCCTCTCGCCGGAACCGGCGCAAATGAGTTCCGCTTGATGGACGAAGACGGGCAATCCGATCAAGCGAAAAATCCTGAGGCGCGGCTCAAGAGGAATTGATCGACTGGACAAGGCAGGAGCTATTGACCTGCGCGATTGCCGTCGCGGCCTTTCTCTGGCAGTCTCCGCCGGTTGAAATGTTGAAGGAGAGGGATACTCAGCATGGAACAGCTGCTCATCAATGCCGTCGTCGGCGCCTTGGCCGGCAATGCGACGGGCAAGTCATCGTCGACTTTCGATCTCGGTACGCTCGGCAACACCATCGCTGGCCTCATCGGCGGCGGCGTCCTCGGGCAGATCGTCACCCTGGTCTGGCCCTCGGTGGTCGCCTCGCTCCAGACCGGCCATTTCAGCGCCGGATCGGTGATCACGAACATCGTCAGCGGTGGCGTCGGCGGTGCCGTCCTGACCGCTATCATCGGCGCGATCAAGAACAAAGCGGCATCGTAATCACCAGGGAGGTGGAGTCATGGATCAAGCGGGCGTCGGCTGGATAGCCGCAATCATTATCGGCGGCCTTGCCGGATGGTTCGCCGAAATGTTCATGAAGAGCGGCACCGGCCTCTTCGTGAATATTCTTCTCGGCATTGCCGGGGCGGCCATCGCGAACGGCGTTCTATCGTATTTCGGCTTCGCGCTGACCGGCTGGCTGGGCTATCTGGTCGCCGGTTTCATCGGCGCCTGTATCCTGCTTGCTATCTGGCGCATGATAAAGCGGTAACTAGTGGCGGGGGCTACATATTTGGGCATCGGCGTATAACGTGCTACATCCCTTTTCGGGGGATGATAGCAGGAGAGACGCATGAGCATTTTCAACACGATCAGGAACGCGATATTCGGCAAGGCGCAGGCAGCGGAGCAGGCTGCACCCGCTTCCGCCGCGCCAGCGCCTTCGCCCGCCGCTCCCGCTGCGCCTTCTGCGGCACCGGCGGCGCCTGCTTCTCCGGTGGATGTCGCCGCGGTGATGGAAAAGGCAGTGGCCGCCAAGGGGCAGAAGCTTAACTGGCGCACTTCGATCGTCGACATGATGAAGGCGCTCGATCTCGACAGCAGCCTTACCGCCCGCAAGGAACTCGCGGACGAACTGGGCTATACCGGCGACAAGTCCGATTCGGCGACGATGAACATCTGGCTGCACAAGGCGCTGATGAAGAAGCTTGCCGAGAACGGCGGCAAGGTTCCCGCCGACCTGCAATAGGTCTTTCGTCGAGCGCCGGCCGCCTCGCTGTCGGCGCTCTTCACTTATACCGGGCGTTTGAAGGCGGCGCGCTCGGCTTCGATTACCGCGCGGCAGACGCAGCCGTCGATATGATCGTTGACCAGGCCCATGGCCTGCATAAGGGCATAAATCGTCGTCGGACCGACGAAGCTCCAGCCACGTTTCTTCAGATCCTTCGACAGGCGGATGGAAGCCGGGGTGGTAGGGTTTGCGCGCAGCGCCTGATAGGTGACTGCCGCCGGTCTGTCGCCCGGGGCTGGCTCGAAACTCCAGAAATAGGCGGCAAGCGAGCCTTTTTCTTCGACGAGTTCCAAAGCGCGGCGGGCGTTGTTGACGGTAGAGACGATCTTGCCGCGATGGCGGATGATGCCCGCATCGCCGAGCAGGCGCGCTATGTCCGCCTCGCCGAAACTTGCGACCTCCACGAAATCGAAGCCGGCGAAGGCACGGCGGAAATTCTCCCGCTTCCTCAGGATCGTGAGCCAGGAAAGGCCGGACTGGAAGCCTTCCAGGCAGATCTTCTCGAACAGGCGACGGTCATCCGTGACGGGCCGTCCCCACTCGTGATCGTGATAGTGGAGATAGTCGGGCTGGTTGGCGTGCCAAGCGCAGCGCATCTTCCCGTCAGGCCCCTCGATCAGGCCGCTTGTGTCCTCAGACATTGATTCATCTTCCCGACAAACTGATTCAGTTTCGGCCGTTAACCAGTTGAAGCACCACGTTTACGCGGCCTTTACCAGATTCCTCAACCGGCCGCTAACCACGCCGAAAGCTTTTCCCGGAATCCAGCATTTTACGAAAATACATTCATCTTTTCCTCGGGCGATGGCGCGAACATCTCGCGGAGAAGACGGAAAGCGCGGTGCTGCGTCAAGCCGCTTTACTTTCTTCCGGGCAACGCAGTCGAGAGTTCGCATGAAACAGATTCTTCTTATGCTGGGCGCCGCGGGGATGCTCGTTCTCCAGCCCACCTCGTCCAGCGCACAGGACCGCTATGCCGAACTGCCGCCGCTGGTCGTCAGCCCCGATCTTTCCGCACCCTGGGTCATGCAATTGCGCCGTTCTCCCGAGGGGACGCTCGACTACCGGCCTGCACCGCGCATGGAGCGGCGGAGGGTCACCATCCAGGAAAGGGAGAGGCCCGAATGGGCCGAGCGGCGTCTCAGGATCGAGCGGGCTGCACCTTCCCGGCACCAGATTCCCGATCGGACCCTTCAGCAATTGCATGCCGAAGTGCCGGCCGGTGTGGATCTCAGGAACTCCTACGTGGTGCCCGGACCACGCGGCGCCAACGGACAGCGCACCGCGGCAATCGTTCCGATGTATACCGAAAAGCAGATGGAGCGGAAGCTTGCGCCGCAGTTCCTGCCACAGGTCGTCGATTATCACACGACGGAAAAGCCGGGTACGATCGTCATCGATACCAAGCACAAATTCCTCTATCTCGTCGAACCCGGCGGCAAGGCGAAGCGCTATGGCGTCGGTGTCGGCAAGGAAGGGTTCGGCTGGACCGGCACGAACCCCATCACGCGCAAGGCCGAGTGGCCGGGCTGGACGCCGCCGAAGGAGATGATTGCGCGTGAAAGGGCGAAGGGGCGAATCCTGCCGGCCCATATGGAAGGCGGGATCGGCAACCCGCTTGGTGCGCGCGCGCTTTATCTCGGCCATACGCTTTATCGTATTCATGGCACGAATGCGCCGTGGACCATTGGGCATAATGTATCTTCGGGTTGCATTCGCATGCGGAATCAGGACGTTGTAGATCTCTTCGGCCGGGTGCATGTCGGCACCAAGGTCGTCGTGATGTAGTTTCGAACCGCGGGGGAAGGGCGGACGCGCCAGAGGGGATCGGCGCGTTCCAATGTCGCGGTAAGGGCAGCGCGATTCGTAATCGTGCTGCCCTTTTGTTTGCCGTCGGGGCAAGTTGCGCCTGCCGCGCGTCACGGGCGCGGTTTCGTTTGCGTGCCGTTTCTCCGTCCGGTAGAGGGTCGCGGCGTATCCGGGCGGCCGAACCGCCCTTCATCTGGAGGAGCCAGCCTTGCCGACAGGATCAGGCGAAGAACGCTTTTTGAAGGGGGCCCCGGTCGCTGCGCGCATCGCGGCGGAAGTGTGCGCCGAGGCCGAGGAAGCGCGCGCGCATGGCTGGTCGGCGAAGCTTGTCTCCATCACGGTGGGCGACGTCGAGGCCGTCGGTGTCTATGTGCGCAACCAGCGCCGCAAGGCGCAACAGGCTGCGATCGACTTCGAGGAGCGCCATTTCCCCGAAAGCGTGACGCTTGGCGAACTTGAAGCGGCGATCCGCGGCATGAACGCCGACCCGCGCGTGACAGGCATCATCATCCAAAGGCCGGTGCCCGAGCATATCCCCATCCGCATGCTGCAGCGCGCCGTCCATCCCCTCAAGGATGTCGAGGGCATGCACCCCGCATCGATCGGCAATATCGTCTATAACCAGCTCGATCTCGCACCTTGCACCGCCGCGGCATCGGTCGAACTCCTGAAAGCGACCGGTATGAAGCTCGAAGGACTGGAGGTGGTCGTCGTCGGTCATTCGGAGATCGTCGGCAAGCCGATCGCGTTCCTGCTCATGAGCGAGGGGGCGACGGTGACGGTCTGCCATCACATGACGCGCTCCGTCGCCGTTCACGCCCGGCGCGCCGACGCACTGTTCGTCGCCGTCGGCAAGCCCCGGCTCATCAAGTCGGACATGGTGAAGCCCGGCGCGGCGGTGATCGACATTGGCATCAACACCGAAACCGCTCCCGACGGTTCGACGCGGATCGTCGGCGACGTCGATACCGAGAACGTCAAGAACATCGCCGCCTGGATCACACCCGTGCCGGGGGGCGTCGGACCCGTGACCGTGGCGATCCTTTTGCGCAACACGATGGTGGCGCTCAAGCGTCAGCGCGAGCTTTATGAAGCAGCGTATGCGTCAGGCGAGGAGCCGGGCCGGGCTTCGTTCTGAGATATCTCTCTGAAGCTTTCCGTCTTTTGAACCGCAATTCGCGCCGCAATCGGATTTACCGGCTGCTTTCTGAAATATCATCCTAGATCAATGGCTTGCTGCGCCTTCGGCGGATGACGAAGCGATACATATTAACTAAATTTTTATTAAATTATTACGCATCGCGAAGATATTGGTATAGTTCTGCGCATTGCAGCAGAGGGTATGGTGGCATGGCGTTGAATCAGGGTTTGAAGCTCGACGAGCACAGTCTGATAACCTCCAAATTGATGAAAAAGCACGGCGCGGCATCGGCGGATGCGGCCGATGCCGGCGAATTGAGGATAAGGAGCGCCGAGCTTGCGCTCGTTCTCAATCTCGCCGAACAAGGTTTCATCAGGAAAGATCCGGCGGCGGGTGTCGTTCACAATCTTGCCGGGCGGCTTCACGAACTGCGTCGAAAAGCGTCTCCGGCGGTCTGGCAGGAATTGATCCCGATCGCCCAGGAGCATCGCGTCGCGGAATATCTCCTTGCAGACCCGTTCACACGCTGGTCTTTCGAGAAGCCGCGCGGCTATTCGGGCGATGCGAGCCTGCTCGACATCTACTACAAGCATCCGAGCGCCGCCGACATCGTCCAGTCCTCACCGCCGCTCGGGCGCGAGATCTACGCCTATACGAGCGAAGCGGCGAGTTCGGTCGCTGGCCGGGAAAGACGCGCGATTCTTGCGAGAATGGTCGACGAGACGGCCGCTCGCACCGACAGCGCCGAAGTGCTTGCCATTGCCTGCGGCCATCTGCGCGAGGCGGAGCTTTCCTCGGCGTTGCGGCAAGGGAAACTGAAGCGCTGGGTCGGTCTCGACCAGGACCCGATCAGTGTCGGGACGGTGAATCGCGACCTGGCGGGAACCGGCGTGGAAGCGATCGACGGTTCGGTCCGGGGCATCCTGCGGCGGGCCTATAAACTCGGAACGTTCGACCTCGTCTATGCCTCCGGCCTTTACGACTATCTGCCGCGCGCCATCGGGGTCCGCCTGATGCAAAGAGCGATGGAACTGGTCCGGCCCGGCGGCGACTTCCTGTTCGCCAATTTCAGCGATGAGATCACGACCGAC
>Ga0207678_10003744_pt1 | contig 13685 bp, 13 predicted proteins | sample KBSC63metaG_FD_184319 | JGI IMG/M metagenome (GOLD analysis project Ga0207678, IMG submission 184319) | Corn rhizosphere microbial communities from Kellogg Biological Station, Michigan, USA - KBS C6-3 metaG (SPAdes) (version 2) | ecosystem: Host-associated > Plants > Roots > Rhizosphere > Soil ... | reverse complement strand
TTTCTCGGGCTGGAGGTGATCAAGCGCGTCAGCCCGCTGCTGCACACGCCCCTTATGTCGCTGACCAACGCGATTTCGGCGATCAGCGTGGTGGCGGCGATAGAGATCTGCGGACTGCAGAAGGAAAACACCACACTGCTGGCGACGATTCTCGGAACGATCGCCGTTGCGGCCGCCACCACCAACATTGTTGGCGGCTTCATGATCACCGATCGGATGCTCAAGATGTTCAAACGGCGCGAGGTGAATGCCGTCGACCCGGTGTCTTGCTGTTTCGTGTCACTAGGAGATATGTCGGCTTACTCGATCACTTCGTTAGCGCGAAGAAGAAGGGAGGCAGGAATTTGGATGCCTAACGACCGGGCTGTAGTTGAGTTGATGACTAATTCGAATGCCGTAGGCTGTTCTATGGGCAGATCACTCGGCTGAGCGCCTTTTAAGATGAGTGCCGCGTAGGTGCCTGCTTTTTGTAAAGCTCCGGCCACGCTCGGGCCGTAGCTCATCAAGCCGCCGACCGCAGGAAACTCACGAAATTCATAAGTCGCCGGAAGCGAATGACGCTTCGCCAATGCGACAATTTGCGCACGCTGTGCGAGAAAGCCAGCATCATTGCCGACTAATACTGCACCGACTTGCGCCTTGGAGAGTTGCGCAAATGCTGGTTCGAGGTCGTCTGGGTTACGCGCCTCGGCGACTTCCAAGGACTGGCCGGTGGAACGTGCAATTTCCTCGATTTCCAGCAGCAAGTCTTTATTGTCCGGGTTTACCAAGAGACCTACGGTCGCGGGTGGCGGGACGAGTTCCCGGATTAGTTCAAGCCGCTTGAGTGTGAGCGTTGCGGTCAACATGGATATGCCGGTCGCGTTGCCTCCGGGATGAGCGAGGTTTTTTGCGAGCCCGATTTTCACCGGGTCGGACGCAATGATGAAAACTATGGGAATGGTTGAGGTAGCGCGCCTCGCGGCGAGAGCAGCCACATTACCTGATGCCACGATCAACGTCGGGTTCAGGCTCACGAGTTCTTTTGCAAGCTCTGCAAGCTTGTCGTAATTTCCTCGCGCCCTCCGGGCCTCTTTCGTGACGTTCTTGCCGAACACATACCCTCGCTCCGCTAGGCCTCTGTCGAACGCCGCGTCAAAATCCGAGGTGGCCGAACCCATGGACAGCATACCAATGACAGGCATCCCCGCCTGCTGTGCGCGCGCTGTGAGAGGCCACGTTGCCGCTGCGCTGAGTAGCCCTATGAGCTGACGCCGTCGCATTGAGCCCCTCGCAGGAAACGCTTCATCGTCGTGCGGAGCCTAGCACTTTAAAGCGGGCGAGGAACAGTGGGCCAAAAACGCTGCGACCCAATGTCCGAATACGCTTGCCTTCGCGCTGAACGATCAAGCGATAGCCGTCGTGCTTGACTTCGTGCAGCCACTCCGGCCGGTCAGGCACTTTGGTGCCGCGGGCGGGAATGCAGGGCTCAAACGCAGTCTACGCATGCCGGATATCTAGGTGCCGGTTATTCCCGATGCCATAGCTCATCAGCCCGCCGTCGGCCGGAAACTCTCGGATGTGGAAAATGCCAGGCAGGCCGTGACGCGACGAAAGCGCAATGATTTGACCACGCCGACTATCGAAGAACGGATCGTTCTGCACCACGATCGCGTTGGCGCCAGCCTTCGCAAGCGCCACAAAAGCGGCTTCGATTTCGTCACTGTTTGTCGCGGCCTGGACGATTAGCTCACGGCCAAGCGACTGGGCCGCGCACCTGCGGCCTGTAGGTGCTGCTCGGCAGCTCCGGAACGCGGATTGAGCAGCAGACCGATGAGGTTTGCCGACGGCGCCATCCCGCAGAGCAGGTCCAGTCGCTTGCCGCTTAGATCACCCGTAAAGAAGTTGACACCCGTGGCCCTTCCCGGCCGGTTCATGCTCGGGACTAGACCAGAGCGCACCGGATCCTGGCCGACGACAAATACGAACGGAATCGACGAGCCTCGTGCCTTGACCGCAAGCGCGGCTGGATCGCCGGCCGCAACCATTAACGAAAGCGGCGGCTGAGTTGGTCGGCAGCCAACGCCGGTAACAGGCTGTAGTCGCCATTTGCCCAGCGGTACTCCACGGCGACGCTACGCCCCTCGACATAGCCCATTTCTTCGAGTCCCCGGCGAAAGGCGTGGGCATGTACCTCTGCTTCATCCGGGGAGCGGGTGCTAAGAAACCCGACCAGCGGCATGACCGGTTACTGCCCCTGAACCGACCGAATCCCGATGCCCGTCGGTCCCAGCCCGGCGATGAACTCCCGTCGCTTCATTTGACAATCCAAATCGATCATAGGTGGCGCTCAACCAAGAAACCTAGCCGTTCGAAACGTCCGCCAAAATGCCGCAGCGAACATGCCTCATTCTACCGCATCGTCAGCCAGGGCGGATAATGAAGGTGGAATTGCAACATGAAGCGTTTTGGCCGTGCGGAAATTAATCACAAAAGACAGATAGACGGGGCGCTGAATAGGAAACTCGGCCGGATTTGCTCCGCGAAGGATTTTGCCGGCGATGCCGCCCGCCTGCTTGAAGAGCTCAAAATTATTGGGCCCGTATGAAAATAGGCCACCCGCTTTCGCGTAGATCGGAAACAATCCAATGGTCGGCATGTGATACTCGAGTGCGAGTTCGGCGATGACCGCCGCCTGATCGACGAAAACAGGGGACGAGTGCACGAGCATCGCGTCGACCTTGGCGTCTGACGCCCCCTGAAACGCACCGCGAAGTTCGGAGGGTTGGTTGACGCCGTACCTTAGCGTCTGAATTCCGTCATTGCGGGCACTGTTCTCGGCGGACTTGAGCTGCGTCTGGTCCAGGTGCAGGTCATAAAGGAGAGCGACTTTGCTTGTCTTGGGAAGCACTTCTCTGACGATTTGCAGCCACTTGCCAGCGATTTCCGGCGCATCGAGAAAGATCCCAGTCACGTTGCCGCCAGGGCGGTTGAGGCTCTGCGCTGCCCCGATCGCGATGGGATCGGCCTCGAGGTCAAGCGCAACAATCGGGGTTGTTCGCGAGGCTCGCCTCGCAGCCAGCAGGCTTCCCGACGCAATTGCTAGAATGACATCGACATCTGTTGCCAGTTCAGCGGCGTATTTGCTGAGCAATTGCTCGTCCCCTGCCGAGGACCGCACAACCAGCACGGCTTTCTGGTTGCCGAGTTCGTTGGCCAATCCCTCGTTGATCAATCGCTCTCGATCCGCCCCAACGCACCCGGAAAGAGAACGCCGACCTTCCGTGGGGCCCCGATCTGCTGCGCGCGTCCCGCCAATGGCGACAAGGTGGCAACCGCACTGCCGACAAGCATGATGAACTCTCGCCGCCGCACATGCCTGCTCAAGCCCGCTCTTCCTGCGCCGAGGACTCGCAAGGTCGGCTCGTGGTCAGCAGGCGACATCGCGCCGCTCATTCGATCACCTCGTCGGCGCGAGCAAACAGTGCTGGCGGCACGGTAAGTCCGAGCGCCCTAGCGGTGCGCGCGTTGATAACTAAGTCGAATTGCGTGGGCTGCTCAATCGGAATGTCGCCAGGCTTGACGCCATTCAGGACCTTGGCAACCAGGTCCGCCGCGCGACGCCACATGCTGGGCCAGTTCGGACCATAGGAGATAAGACCACCCGCCTGGACGTACTCGCGAATGATATACATGGTCGGCAGCCCCGCAGCCACTGAACCGGTGTTTAGCTCGGCGCGGTTGGCGAAAAAGCGCGGAATGGGCAATACATACAGCGCCTGAACGTGCCCGTTGAGAGAATTTAACGCTACATCAATCTCGTCTGAGGGCCGCAGCTCAACGGTTTGGACTTGAATGTTAAAAGTGCGAGCCGCGCCTTGAACCTCTTTGACATCGAGCGCAGCGTATGGATTTCCAACCTCGGTCAGTATTCCCAACCGCTCCAATCCTGGCGTCAGTTCGCGAAGCAACTCGATCCGCTTTCCAGCCGTATCCGGAGCCTGGCCTGACAGGCCGGTCACGTTTCCACCGGGTCGGGACAGACTCGCTACAATGCCCGACCGAACGGGATCGCCCGCCGTAGCAAACACAATCGGGATGCTTGATGTCGCCTGCTTCGCGGCCAGTGTCGGCACGGTGTTGTGGGTGAGAATGAGGTCGACGTTTAGCCTCGTAAACTCGGCCGCAATCTCGGCAAATCGCTCGTTGCGTCCGTCGGCCCACCGATATGCGATCTTCAGGTTGCTACCCTCAGTCCAGCCGAGCTCTGCGATCCGCTTAACAAATGCAGCAGTCCACTCCCTTTGCGCCGCTTCGTTGCCAGAGCCGAGCAATCCGATCGTGCGGACCTGTTGAGCAAGTGCGGAAGACGATACGACCGCACCCCCGAGCAGCGCAATGAATTCTCGTCGCTTCATGTCCGCCCCAGAGTTTCAGGACCTATTCGATCACTTCGTCAGCTCGGGCGAGCACCGTCGGTGGCACCGCGAGCCCAAGCGCTTTGGCTGTCTTCAAGTTGATGATCAGATCAAATTTGGTCGGTTGCTCGATCGGGAGGTCGCCCGGCTTGGCACCTCGCAGTATCCTGTCGACGTAATCGCCGGCGCGCCGAAACAGATCCGGCGTATTTGGTCCGTAGGACATCAGGCCGCCGGATTCCACGTATGGCCTGAAGCCATGCGCGGTGGGCAATCGAGCGGCTAACGCCATTTCGTTGATGAGGACGCGGTTGGTGTTGGCGAAGGGGTTCGCTGGAACATACAACGCCTCGGTGTGATCCTTGAATGCTGCGATCGCCGTTGCGATTTCCTCGCTCTGGCCGACTTCCACGATAAGGGCTTCGAGGTCGAACGCCTTCGTGCTTGTCAGGACTTCATTCAGTTCCAGCAAATTCGCGGAATAGCCTCGACTCGCGAGAACCGTAAGACGGCGAAGGCCGGGAATAACTTCTTTTAAAAGCTCGATCCGTTTACCAGCCAGGTCGTTGGCTCGGATCGATAGCCCGGTAAGATTGCCGCCCGGCCGGGCCAGGCTTGTGACGAGACCCGTCCCAACGGGATCGGGCATCATCGCAACAACTATTGGGATGGTCGAAGTTGCCTGCTTTGCCGCATCGCCGCCGACGGTCACGATAACGTCGACCTTGAGCTTGGCAAATTCGCTGGCGATCTCGAGGTAGCGGTCGGCGCTGCCTTCCGCCCAACCGTATTCGATCATCAGGTTGCGCCCTTCGACCCAGCCGAGTTCGCGTATCCTCTGCTGAAATGCGCTGGTCCAATCTTTCCAGCCCGCAGGCGTTCCGGCGCCCATGAACCCAATCGTGGGTGATTTCGCTGCCTGCTGCGCTGACACGATGGTGGGCCAGCCTGACACTGCCAACCCTGCAAAAGTCAGGACAAAATCTCGCCGCCTCATTCGATCACCTCATCGGCGCGCAGCAGGAATGACTCCGTCATTGTCAGACCGAGGGCCTTGGCCGTCTTGAGGTTGATGATCAGCTCGTATTTAGTTGGCTGCTCGACCGGGAGTTCGCTCGGGCGCGCGCCTTTGAGAATCCTGTCGGCGAGTGCAGCACTTCGCTGATAGTTCTCCTCGTTACTGGGCCCATAAAACATCAGGCCGCCGTCCCTGACTTCAGGCGGAAAGGAATGCATCGTGGGAAGCCGATGCTTGAGCGCCAGATCTGCGACTTTCTTCCGGTTTCCGAACATCACGTTGTCGGCCATGAAGACGGCGGCTTGTGCGTTCGCTCCTTTGACATCCTCGAACGCTGGCTCCAGGTCCTCGACCGCCTTCAGCTCACAGGAAAAGACTTCTACACGCCGTAACGAAGCCAGCGCGCGGATACTTTCCAGAGCGGCACTGTGCCCCGGAAACGATGGATTCAAAAGCACCGCGATCCGTGTCGCTCCCGTGATGGCGTCGAGCAGCAGCTCAAGCCGTTTTCCCCCGACCCCCGCTTCGCTGTAAGTCACCCCAGTGAAGTTACCACCCGGATGCGCGATACTTTCCACAATCCCAAGCCCGACCGGATCAGGCACGAACGCAAAAACGACAGGGATCGAGAGCTTCGCATCCTTGAGCGCGGCCGCAGCCGGCGAAGTGATCGCAATGATTACATCCGGCCTTTGTACCCTGATCTCTGCGACAAGATCGTTCAACCGACCGGGATCGCCTTCTCCGCCCAGAAGCTCAATCTTCGCCGTGCGGTTATTCTCGTAGCCAAGTTTGGCGAGCGCTTCGATCAACAGATGGATCGGCGTGCGGTGGGGAAATCCGCTGTGAAGAATTGTAATCCTCGGCAGCTCCGCTGCGCAGGCCGGCGTCAGCGCCGCGCCGACTGGCCAGGCGACCGCCGCGCCAAGAAGTGCAATGAGATCACGCCGCCGCATAGTTCCCCCAAGCCTCTCATTCCATCTGCATGCGAACGCCCTTGCCGCCATTGAGCAGCCGCCGCAAGTGAAAGCCGGCCAGCGCATCGTCCGCATGCTGTCCAACGAGGGCTGCGAAGGCAGGCATTGCTGTGACATCATCAGCCTCCAATTTGGCGAAGGCTTCGGAATATTGCTTCGTCGTCAGCGCCTCGAACACGGCCGGCGGCAGGGGCTCGTAGGCGCGGAGCGGCTCGCTGCGGCCGCGCAGCACCAGATCTCCGATCGCCCGCCCTCGGAAGTCTTCTGCTGCCTCGGCTACAGCCGCGCTGGCGCAGATACGGGTGCCCAGGAACTTGTTGGCGGTCTCCAGGCGCGCGGCGATGTTGATCGTGTCGCCATAGGCCGTGTAATCGAAAAACCGATTGCCGCCGAAATTCCCGACCAGCGCAGGACCGGCGTGGACGCCGATCCGGGTGGCGCCAAAATTGACCCCCTTGGGTTTCCAACGCTCGCGAAAGTCCTGCGCCCACACATCAAGTTCGTGCGCGCAGGCGATGGCGCGTGTCGCATAATCCGACTGATCGCCTGGCGCATTGAACAGGATATGGATCGCATCACCGATGATCTTGGCGACCGTTCCCTCATGGGCAAACACGACGTCAGTCATGCCGCCGACATATTCGTTAAGCAACGCCCCCAGCACTTCGGGCTCAGCGGTTTCCACGAGGGAAGTAAAACCCGTGATATCGGTGAAAATCGCTGCAACATCGCGGCGGTGCACCTCCATGCCGGGGCTGTCGCCGTCGGAGGCAAGTCTGGCAGCTATCTGTGGCGAGAAATACCGCGACAGCGAGGCATGCGCCCGCTCGGCCTCGGCCTGTCGGCGTCGCGCCTCACGCATCATCCCGACATGGCGGATGGTCTTGTCGATCGTCATCTCAAGGTCTGAGAAATCGATCGGCTTGGTGAGAAAATCGAATGCGCCGCGGTTCATCGCCGTACGGATATTGCTCATGTCGCCGTATGCCGAAACGATAATGGTCGATATCTTGTCGTCCGCCTCCTGCAGCTTCTCCAGCAGCGACAGCCCGTCCATCCGGGGCATGTTGATATCCGACACGACCATGTCGACGTCCGCATGCTGCTCGATCGATTGCAGCGCCTCGATGCCATCGTGTGCGAACACGAATGCGACCGCGCCGTCGCGAATTTGCCTGCGGAACTTCTGCAGCACCAGAGCCTCCAGGTCGGGCTCGTCATCGACGACAAGGATCGTTACGGTCATGCAGCCCGTCCAAGCCTGGTATCGATCTCGTGACGCAGCAGGGCAAAATCGATCGGCTTGGTCAGGAGGCCAACCGCACCACGCTCAATCGCCTTGCGGCGGGTTTCGGCATCGCCATAGGCGGTGATCATGATCACGGGAACGTCCGGCCGCTGCGCGCGCACCTTCGGCAGCATTTCCAGGCCGCTCATCCCAGGCATATTGATGTCGGACAGGATCAGGATCAGGGATGGATCGCGAACTTCAGCGGCGCGAGCCAGCGCCGCGGGCGCCGATGGTGCAAATTCCATTGAGAAGTGTCCCGCTCTAATATCGCGCCGAAATTGCTGGCGGAATAGCGCTTCAACGTCGGGCTCATCGTCTACAACGAGGATATAAACGCTCAATTGTGCCCCCCGGGATTTGGATGTGCGGTCACTCTCCGCGGCAGCGTAATGATGAACTCGGTAAATGTACCCGGTTCGGTCGCAACATCGATGGTACCGCCATGCTGTTTCACCACGATGTCGTGGCTCATCGACAGGCCAAGGCCGGTGCCTTCACCCGCGGGCTTGGTGGTAAAGAAGGGGTTGAACATCCTCTCCTTCACTTCCTCCGGGATACCGGCGCCATTGTCGCGTATCCGGATTTCCACCTTGTTGCCCAGGCTTTTTGTGGTTGCGCTCAGCGATGGTTCGAAGGCGTCTTTTCCCGCTTCCTTGCGCTTGGTGGCGGCATAGAAGCCGTTGGAAATCAGATTGAGAAAAACCCGCGTGATCTCTTGAGGATACGCGTCGATCGTTCCCGCAGCGGGATCGAGGTTGCGCTTGAGCGTGATGTTGAAGCCGGGCTTTTCGGCCCGTGCGCCGTGATAGGCGAGATTGAGGCTTTCCTCGACGATGGCATTGATATCCGTGGGCCGGTGCTCGCCCGATCCCTCGCGCGAATGCAGCAGCATATTCTTGACGATGGAGTCGGCGCGCTTGCCATGCTGCACCACTTTTTCAAGGTTGCCCTTGAGCATATGCGTGAGCTCGCCGATTTCTTCGCGCGCCTTGTCGTCAATCGATACCGACGCGAGGACTTCGTTCAACTCACCTATCAGCTCCCCTGACAGCGCCGAGAAATTATTGACGAAATTAAGCGGATTCTTGATTTCATGGGCGATGCCGGCGGTGAGTTGACCAAGCGACGCCAGTTTTTCGGTCTGCACCAGGCGGTCCTGGGCAGTGCGCAAATCGTCAAGCGACTGCGTTAGTTGTGTCGTACGCTCTCTCAATTCGTTGAGCAGGCGGGCGTTTTCGATGGCGATCACGGCTTGACTGGCGAAGTTTGCAACCAAATCGGTTTGCTTGTCTGTGAATGGCATTACTTCCTGGCGAAAAATTGTGATGGCTCCGATCAGATCGTCTTCCTTGAGCATCGGTACGATCACGAGCGTTCGGGCCCCGGCAAGATCGGCCAGCGCCCGAACGTTCGGATTGCCCTCGAGGTAAGGCGGTTGGGTCCTGATATCTTCGATATGGAAGCTCTGATGGGTGCGCTCGATGGTTCCGAGTCCGCTCTGTGGATGCGGATGGATCACTTTATGCAACTGCGTGGCGGCATACGCTTGCGGCGCGTTGTACAAGGCAACCGTACGAAAGCCGCTTTCTTCATAGAGATTCATGGTGCCGAAGTTGGCGCCACAAATGCGCGTTGCGTTTTCGAGCATCTTCTGGAACACCGGCGCCAGGTCGCCCGACGAGGCGCTGATGACCTCAAGCACCTCTGAAGTCGCGGTTTGTTGCTCGAGCGACTCGCTCAAATCATCGGTACGCTCGCGCAATTCGTTGAGCAGCCGGGCGTTCTCAATCGCGATTACCGCCTGCTTGGCAAAGTTGGCTACGAGTTCGATCTGCTTCTCACTGAAGAGGCGGATTTCTTTGCGAGACAGCGCGATTGCACCGACGCATTCATTGTCCTTGAACATCGGCACCGAAATGATGGTTCGAATACCGGCAATTTCGACTGCCGCCACAGGTAACGAGTCGCCGCTCCGATAAGCGGGACTATCCTTGAGATCTTCCACCTGAATGGCTTTGCCGCTTTGCGCGGCCAGCACGATGGGTGCGTCCGATCCGGGCCAGACAAAAGTGCCGGGTTGCCACAGGTCGATGAAGGCCTTGGGCAGCGTTCCACGAAACGCAGCGCTGCGGAAACCATCGCCTTCGCGCAACCAAACGACGCCATGACTGGCTTCGCAAAGCCGCATCGCGTTAACCAGTATGGTCTCGAAAACAGGCTCCAGTTCACCCGGCGAAGAGCTTATGACCTGAAGCACTTCCGAGGTTGCGGTCTGCTGCTGCAATGTCTGGTTCAACTCGGCGGTGCGTTGGTCGACCTTTTGCTCGAGGTCGGCATAGGATTCCTGCAGCCGCGCCCTCATGTCGTTGAACTGGTCCGCAAGACCTTCCAGTTCGTCGCCAGTCCGTATCGAGATCCGCTGGGCTAAATCGCCGCTGCCGATGCGCTCCGCGCCGGCGCGCAATGCCTGGATCGGAACGACCATGCGCCGGGCCAGGAATATCCCGGCCAGCACCGCGAAGATCGACGCGGCCAGCAGCACGATAGCAAGGCGCTGAAGCGCCTGGTACAGCGAGGCGTAGGCTTCCTTGACCGGAAGCTCGACGAACATCGTCCAGCCAAGCGGCGCGATCGGCGCGGAGGCCGTCAGCACTTCCTGGCCCTGGATATTGAGGGCGCCTTGCAACGCATCGGGCGTGGTGTCAGCGCCCTTGGCCTGTGCAGCCTGCACTTGCGCCAGCTTCGACATATCGGTGTTGCGCAGCACGAGGCTGATGTCGGGATGCGAGATTAGGCGCCCCTGCGCGTCCACGACATAGGCCCGACCAGAGGCGCCCACCTTGATCTGCGAGACCAGCTCCCGGATTAGCTTGAGATTAACCTCAGCAATGCTGACGCCAGCGTCCTTTCGGGTGCCGGCCAGCGACAGCGTCATGTAAGGTTCGGACTCCCGGCGGAAATACACCGGCCCGTAATACACCTTATTGGCGACGGCATCGGTGAACTTTGGGTCCTTGGACAGATCGATTCCGCTGTCCACGGTATTGATGTCGATGCGGGACACCCGTATCCGCTCCTTGCCGGTCGAATCCACCTGCGCCAGCTCGGTGACGGCTGGCACCTGTTTCAACAGCCGCAATGCATCAAACCGGCGCTGCTCGATCGAGCCCGCCGCCGACCAGGGCAGTTGCGCGGTCCAGCCCAACTGGCTTTCGATTTCCTTGATGAATTGGCCAATCTTGGCCGCTGCCGCCTCCGCCTGCTCGTGCTGAATGCGGATCAGCGCCGCCTTGTGCTCGCGATAGTAGAAAAAGACCTCGAATATCCCGTTCGATATGAGCGCGACCGCAACCACCGCGACGAACAGCGCGACATATTTGGTGAACAATCGGCCGCGGAATTTCGGCCCCGATGCCTCAGCCACGGACGCCACTTCCTCCTCCGGCGAAGCCGCCGGCGCCCGGCCTTGGGAGGTATCGGGGTGGACAGATATGCTCATTCGGTCAAAGCTAGCAAGAAGCGCCGGACTTGTCTCTTGCCGCAGTGCGGGAAGTTTTTTCGACGGTTCTCGTCCGTCAGGCAGCACAGCTTTTAAGCCGGGTCAACAACGAGCGTCCCGGCCCGGCCACGACCCACCTTATCCGCCGGAGCAAGGTACTATTCAATCACCTCGTCCGCGCCGCCGAGCAGCGACAGTGGCACGGTGGGGCCGAGCGTTTTGGCGGTCTTCAGGTTGACGACCATCTCCACTTTCGTGACTTGCACGACTGGTAGCTCCGCAAGTTTCTGGCCCACGCACCGCTAACTGACAAGTACCTTCAAGCCTTGCAGGCCACCGCCCGTGGCGAGGTCTTCCGTACCTATAACAGCACCGCGTTCAAGATAACCGGCCCACATGCAGCAGCAGGCTGCTGTGGTCGCTCAACCGGATGGGCCTGATTGCCGATCCGCCGGGTGGCCCTTTGCAGGGCTGCCATTGCATGGTGGTGACTGCCGAAGGAGAGGCAGTATTGCGGGCCACACTCATCAATCTGCCGCCTCCGCGCCTTGGTCATATGCCGATGTAGGTTCGAGAGGATGCTAAGTGTCTCGCGCGGCCATCGCCGTGGCAAGCGGAAGGGAGAGTAAGCAAATGTCCCGTCGTGTCCTTGTAGTGTTCAGCATCATGCTCGTCGGCGCGATCTGGGCGGCGTGCCCGATGTTCAACTCGCAAACAATTCCGCTAGTCAGCGCTGCGCAGGCACAGACGCCAGCTGATTACCCAGCCTCGTTCACTAATTCATTAGTGGAGCCATCTTTAGACAGGGTGGCGATACGGCGCACCGTATACGTTGCCGCCTATTCTACCCTCAGGCTGGGGAGCGGCAAAGGCAATGTGGACCTCGCCACCACCTTGAGTATCCACAACACCTCCGACGAGAGGCCGTTGAACCTCCTGCGCGTTGACTACTTCGACACGGCGGGCAACCTCGTTCACAGTTACTTGCCAAAGCCCATCGCGATCCGCCCCTTTGGTACAGTGGAGGCCTTCGTTGCCGCTGAAAATACGCGCGGAGGAACCGGGGCGAACTTCATCGTCGAGTGGTCGGCTAACGGGCTAATTACCGATCCGCTTATCGAGGCGGTTATGGTTGGCACCCTCGGTGCGCAGGGCTTCTCATTCACTAGCCGTGGCAAGCCGATGATCACGGAGACGCCTTGATGAGCTAGACGGGTGAAGGCGCGAGAGCTTACGCTCGCGCCGCTGCCGTCGCCGATGGTCCACTCTTTTTCCGCGAACGCCCAGCGTGCGCTCTTGGGCAGCGTCTGAAAGGCCGGTGAATTCTCCCGATCAGACCAGCAGCGCGACCGCGACAATGACGAACGCGATGACGAACGCGATCCCTCAAATTTTGTACCGATCCGCAACGCAACCCGGAAAACCGCCGACCCAAATATCTTGAAAGGGTGCCGTCTCGCGGTCCCCCCATCAATTCACGCTCTCAGAAGGACCCCAGCCCCGACATCTCTTGAGATGTCTCTGGCGGCAGGCGGCGCATGTCATCACCGCGACAGAGTGCGAGAGATCAACGATGGGATGTCGGCTTTCGAGGCAAAGGCAGACATGCGCTGATCAACCCTGAATTTCGCCTTTTGACCCAACAGCGACATTGGCTGTGCACTGCGGCAATAGTTTTGATACCGTGTAGCCCCCTATCAAAGTACTCGTTTAAGCCGCTAAGATGCCGTCTCCTGAGCTTGGAGGCGGCCATGCAGCGGCGTAAGTTCATCGCGCTTCTTGGCGGTGTAGCGGCAGCGTGGCCGGTTGGGTCGCAGGCACAACAAGCAGGCAAGCAGTATCGCATCGGTATGCTGGAGACGACGGGCGAAGCCGTCAAACCCGCTGACATCGGCGCATTTCGGAACGGTCTGCGAGACCTTGGATATGTCGAGGGCCGAAACGTGATCATCGAATATCGCTCGGCGGACGGTCGCCCCGAGCGTTTTCCGGCGCTCGCAGCCGAACTGGTCGGCCTGAACGTCGACTTGATCGTGACAAGGGGGACACCGGCAGCAGTTGCGGCCAAGAACGCTACCAAGACGATACCAGTGGTGATGGCCGCCGTTGGCGATCCGCTGCTGGTGGTTGCGAGCCTCGCCCGTCCCGCCAGCAACATCACCGGCTTTAGCGCTTTTGTGACTGATCTCATGAAAAAACGCGTCGAGCTCTTGAAAGAGATTGTTCCTGGGCTCTCGCGGGTCGCCGCGCTCTTGAATATGAGCAACGGCTCGCAGCCTGATCAGTGGAAAGACATAGTGGCGACGACACATGCCATGGGCGTTGTATCCCAGCTTCTCGACGTGCGAAAGCGTTCAGACATCGAGCCGGCATTAGATAACGCAAGCAGTCAGGGCGCGAACGCACTTATCGTCGGGATCGATACCCTCACACAGGCCAATCAACAGCTCATAATCGATATTGCTATGAAGCATCGGTTGCCGGCGGTTTATGTGTCGCGCGA
>Ga0207678_10003739_pt1 | contig 13690 bp, 5 predicted proteins | sample KBSC63metaG_FD_184319 | JGI IMG/M metagenome (GOLD analysis project Ga0207678, IMG submission 184319) | Corn rhizosphere microbial communities from Kellogg Biological Station, Michigan, USA - KBS C6-3 metaG (SPAdes) (version 2) | ecosystem: Host-associated > Plants > Roots > Rhizosphere > Soil ... | reverse complement strand
TGAGAGGCTGAGAGTATTTCGATCATGCCCGCTCATCACGCCAAAAGACCCCTGCTCGTCGTTGCAAATGCTCGCCATAGCCCGAGCTATGGCTGCGCTCTGTGACATGCGCATGACATGAGAGATCTGCTTCCCCACTACGAGTCGGAGTTGTCCAGACTTCGGGCTTCCGCGAAGGATTTTGCCGCGCTTTACCCGAAGATTGCTGGGCGATTGATGCTGGGTGCCGATGTCGCTGAAGACCCCCACGTCGAGCGACTGATTCAGTCGTTTGCGCTCCTTGCGGCGCGAGTGCACAAGCGCCTGGACGATGACTTTCCGCTGGTCACAGAGTCCTTGCTCGAAGTGCTTTATCCGCACTATTTGCGTCCCTTTCCCTCGTGTTCTATTGCCCAGTTCGACATCAGCGACGCAGCAAGGCAGATGAGCGCCGCCACGACGATTGAACGTGGCACGGAACTCACTACCCGGAAGGTGCGCGAGGTGGCCTGCAAGTTCCGTACGGCCTATGACGTACCGCTCGTGCCGCTGGTCGTGCGATCGGCAACCTATCGGCACACGGTAGCTGCGCCGGACGGCACTCGTCTGCCTCAAACTGCCACGTCGGTGATTTCTCTGCGGTTTGAACTCGATTTCGCGCAGGTCAAATGGTCGGGAATAGGCGACACCATTCGCGTGTACCTCGACGGCGAGCCATCACAGGTGAGCCTGCTTCGGGAAGCGTTGTGCGACAAAGTGGCTGCGCTCATGGTGCAGACCACGCCGCACGGCCCATGGTCCGGACCCTATCCACAGCGGCCGCAGATTGTCGGATTCGATGACGACGAGGCATTGATCGACTATGACGAACGGTCGCACCCGGCCTATCGTCTCCTCACCGAGTACTTCGCGTTTCCCGACAAGTTCAACTTTGTCGACATCCCGGTTCCACGCGCCGCGTTCGTCGGCGGTGTCAATGCAGGGTCAGATAGCAAGGCAGCCATGACCTTGCACTTTGTTTTGTCGGGTATGCGCTCGGATTCCGATCAGGCTCGGCTGCTCGAAACCATTTCACCCGCGAATTTTCTGCTGGGATGCACTCCGGTCGTGAATCTGTTCAAGCAGAATGCCAACCCGATCCAGGTGACCCACACCATGACCCAGTATCCGGTCGTGGTCAACCCGCAGCATGCCTTCGGCTACGAGGTCTACTCCATCGACAAGGTGTTTTGCGTCAAGAAAACGCCAAACGGTGAATCGATCAAGGAATATCAGCCGTTCTTCTCGTTGCATCATGAAGACCTGCTCAGCGAAGACGGGACGCCCGGGGGCCAGCCCCCGGGCCGTTATTGGCACGCGCAGCGCGACGAAACTGTGGCCGCACTCAGTCCCGGATACGAGCTCGAAATAGCAATCGTCGACATTGATTTCGAACCATCCTCACCGCGCGCCGAAGCCCTGTCGCTGCAGGTGACCGCAACCAATCGAGACCTGCCCAGCCTTCTCACCTTTGGTAATGCAGGTGGCGACCTGTTCATGGAACGCGGGAGCATTGCAAAAAGGATTCAACTCCTACGCAAACCCACGCAGGCACACAGGTTTGAGCGCGGTCGGGGTAGCCTCTGGCGGCTTGTTTCCCACTTGTCGCTCAATCACCTTTCGTTGAGTGGACGCGGCGTAGATTCGCTCAAGGAAATGTTGCGCCTATATGACATCCCACGCGATGCAACGAATCGTCAGCAGATTGATGGCATCTCGTCGATCGCTTTTTCGCCGACGACAGCCTGGTTGCCTGCCGAGCCTTTCGCTACCTTTGTGCGTGGCACGGAAGTGCGCCTTTTTGTGAATGATCACAGCTTTGTCGGTACAGGCTTGAGCCTTTTCGCCGCGCTGCTCGATCGCTTTTTCGGCTTGTACGTGCACATCAACAGCTTCACGCAACTCGTCGTCATATCAGAGCGCACTCAACAAGTGCTCTTCAAATGCCCGCCCCGAAACGGCGCCATAGCACTGGTCTGATCGACCAGCTTTTCGAGAACCCGCATCGCTTCGAGTTTTTTCAGGCGGTTCGGTTGCTCGATGCATGGCTAAAAGGCACCGAGGATGCTGGCGTCGACCTGCTGCCGCGCCAACTGCGCTTCAAGAACTCGACGGCCCTCTCGTTTCCGCCGAGCGAAATTGAGGCGCTCAAGATGGTGAGGCGGGAAGCAGAGAGTGACACAGGGTTGGAGGCAGGAGCATCGGTCGACAGCATCGAACTTACTCCCGCTTTCATGGGCCTGCTGGGGCTCAGCGGTGCGCTTCCACTTGTGTACACCGAGCAGATCGTGCAGCGCGAACTGCGCCACAAGGACTGTGCGTCCCGCAGTTTTCTCGACATTTTCAGCAATCGGGCCATTGCCTTGTTCTACTCGGCATGGAAGAAGAACCGGCTGCACTTGCAGTACGAGACAAACCGAGAGAACCGATTCGCGCCTATGGCGCTGGCGCTGGCAGGGGTCGGGCAGAGCGGCTTACGGGGGCGTTTGAAACCCGACGCCGGTGGTGTGCGCGACGATAGCCTCGCATTCTTTGCGGGTGCGCTGCAGCAGCGAACACTGTCGGCCAAACAGGTGGAGCAACTGCTGCATCGCTACCTCCGCGTGCCGGTGAAGCTGGAGCAGTTTGTCGGACGGTGGTACTCGCTGCCCACCGAAGCCCATTGGTCACTGGGTGGCGGCAACGGAATGCTCGGCCGCAACACAATCGCTGGCGGACGAGTCTGGCAACGCGACCTTTGCGTGAGAGTCGTGCTGGGCCCACTGGATAGCACTCGCTTTCAGCGTTTCTTGCCGGGAGCGCCTGGCGCCCTCGCGTTGCGCGAAGTGCTTACTCTGCTCAGTGGTGTCAGCTTCGAGTACGAGATCAATCTCGTGCTGAAGGCCGATTCCGTGGAGGGCATGACTCTGGGCTCCACACGTTCATCGTTGGCCGGTCGCCTAGGGTGGGATACCTACCTGCAAACGCGCGCGCATCCGCAAGACCGTAGCGACGTTCGCTATGACGTCCAGCCGGACGCAGCCGCCCAATTCACTCGCTGATTCTTAATTGTTCCATGTCCAACAACCTCAAGACACTCATCTCCAAGCTCAACGACACCACTCGCCGTGCAGCGGAGAGGGCAGCGAGTTTGTGCATGTCGCGTGGGAACTATGAAGTCGATCTGGAGCACTTCTTTCTGGCGCTGCTCGAGGCGCCTCAAAGCGACTTTGTCATGCTGTGCAGAAACTTCGGGATTTCGACAACCGAGTTGCAACGCGATCTCGAAAGGGAGATTGGCCGGTTCAAGAGCGGCAACACGCGCACGCCTGTGTTGTCGCAGCATCTGCCCGTACTGTTCGAGCACGGCTGGTTAATTGCGTCGCTCGAGTCACACGCGGCACGCATTCGCAGCGGCCATCTTTTGCTCGCCCTGTTGACTGAGCCGAGCCTGAGTCAATTGGCCTACAGGGGTTCAAAGCTTTTCATGAAGTTCAAGCTGGATGAACTCAAGCACAGGTTGTTGACCCACGGATCGACAGAGGCCACTGACTCCGTGCGCGACGCTGATGCTCCTGTGCCAGGCTCTTCTGAAGCTTCGGCAGAAGAGGCTGCCGGGCCAGGAAAGACACCCGCCCTCGATCAGTTCACCACCAATTTGACCCAGCGAGCGCGCGACGGAAAGGTGGATCCGGTCATTGGGCGCGATCCCGAAATTCGTCAGTGCATCGACATCCTGATGCGCCGCCGGCAGAACAACCCCATCCTGACCGGAGAAGCCGGCGTGGGCAAAACGGCCGTGGTGGAAGGGCTTGCGTTGCGCATTGCCACTGGCGATGTGCCTACATCCCTGCAGGGCGTCGAATTGCATACGCTCGACATGGGTTTGCTGCAGGCCGGTGCTTCGGTCAAAGGTGAGTTCGAGAACCGTCTCAAAAACGTGATCGATGAGGTAAAGAGAAGCTCGCATCCAATCATCCTTTTCATTGATGAAGCGCACACCATGATTGGGGCAGGGGGGCAAGCGGGGCAGAACGATGCGGCCAATTTGCTCAAACCCGCGCTGGCGCGCGGCGAACTGCGCACAGTGGCCGCCACGACCTGGAGCGAGTACAAGAAGTACTTCGAAAAAGATGCAGCGCTTGCGCGTCGCTTTCAGGTCGTCAAGGTAGAAGAGCCCAGCGAGACTTTGGCCGCTGCCATGCTGCGCGGCATGTCGCCGTTGATGGAGACGCACTTCAACGTGCGTCTGTTCGACGAAGCCATCACCGAGTCGGTGCGACTGTCAGCCCGCTACATCAGTGGTCGTCAGTTGCCCGACAAAGCGATCAGCGTGCTCGATACGGCATGCGCCAAAGTGGCACTCGGCCAGAACGCCACACCCGCTGTGATCGAAGACACAAGACGGCACCTTGAACGCCTCGCGGCTGAACGCTCCGCGCTGGTCCGGGAAGCGGCCGCGAGCGGGGAACATCACGCGCGGTTGGTGGAACTGGAAGCGCAGCACCAACAGATTACCGAGAAACTCATTGAGTTGAACACCCGCTGGGAACAGGAAAAGACCCTCGTCGCGGAGATAGGCGAGATCCGTGCGGCGCTTGAGGCACAGCCGCGGGTGGAACCAATGGTCAAGCCGGAAGCAAAGCCCAAGTCCAAGGGAAAGTCGGGCAAGCCAGACCTGACGACGCTGTCTCCGCAGCACGCACAACTGCAGGCCAAACTTGCCGAATTGGCGGCAGTGCAGGGCGAGAGCCCGATGGTGCCAATGCAGGTAGACGGCACCGTGGTCGCGGAGATCGTGGCTGCGTGGACAGGCATTCCCCTTGGCAAGATGGTCAAGGATGAGATCAAGACGGTTCTCAATCTGCTGCCGACACTCCAGGAACGAATCATCGGGCAGGATCATGCGCTCGAGGCTGTGGCTCAGCGCGTGCGAACGGCGCGTGCCAACCTCGAAGATCCGAACAAGCCCAAGGGTGTATTCATGTTCGTCGGTCCCTCTGGTGTTGGCAAGACCGAGACTGCGCTTGCGCTGGCCGACGTCCTCTACGGTGGTGAACGCAACATGATCACCATCAACATGAGCGAGTACCAAGAGGCCCACAGCGTGAGCGGCCTCAAAGGTTCGCCTCCTGGTTATGTTGGGTACGGAGAGGGTGGGGTGTTGACTGAAGCGGTGCGCCGCCGTCCCTACAGCGTCGTATTGCTCGACGAAGTGGAAAAGGCCCACCCCGACGTGCTTGAAATGTTTTTCCAAGTCTTCGACAAAGGAACCATGGACGATGCCGAAGGCCGCGAGATCGATTTCCGCAACACCCTGATCATTCTGACAAGCAACATTGGCTCGCAGGCCATCATGAAGGCATGCCTGAACAAGTCGGCTGAAGAAATTCCCGACGCCGACATGCTGACTGAGCAACTGCGGCCCCAGCTTTACAAGTCATTCAAGCCAGCTTTCCTCGGTCGAATGAAGGTGGTGCCCTACTACCCGATTTCAGATGATGTGCTTGACCAGATCATCCGCCTCAAGCTTGGCCGGATCGCCACTCGCGTGGCAACGAATCACAAGGCGCTGTTCGAGTATGACCAGGGTCTCGTTGATGCTGTCCTGGCGCGATGCACTGAAGTCGATACTGGTGCCCGGGCGGTCGACCATATCCTCAACGGCACCTTGCTCCCGGAAATTGCTGAGAGTGTGCTTGCGCGCATGGCCAGCGGCGACGTCATCGCGCGCATCAAGGTTGGGGCAGGGAAGGATGGAAGATTTAAATACACCGTCAAATAGCCGAAGCAAACCCTTGCCAAGATTTCCTTTGCAAAAGGCAAGTCCCTCCCTCGGAGGGATTTCCTGAGCGCGCCACCGGCAGAGATGGTGCTGGGTCGTCGCTCAGTCCGAACCTTCTGACCAAACGATCGAATCAGTACCTGTCCACCCATGATCCCCAATCCCATCGACCCATCCAAAAGTGCGCCGCGCCGTGAGTAAAACCCAAGACTTTCTCGATTGGCTGAACGAGCCTCAACACGCCCGGCTGCTGCGCTTGGCTTACCCCAACGAGGATGCGCCCAAGGCCCGGCTGGTGGTCAATCGCTTCCAGGGCAAGGAATTCATTTCGCGCGGCTTCGAGTACATCGTCGAACTGCTGAGCGATGACGCCAGCATTGAGCTTGAAGAACTCCACGGCAAGCTGATGTGCGTGTTCCTGGTGCAAGCCAGCGGCAGCCTGCGACCCTTCACTGGCTACGTGTCTCAGTTCAAGTTTCTCAAGACCGATGGCGGTATTGCCTTCTACGAAGCGATTCTGGTGCCGTGGTTCGAGTTCTTGCGGCTGCGCCAGAACAACCGTTTGTTCCATGACCAAACCCTGAGCCAGCAGGCCCAGGCGATCTTCGCGGCCTACGGCAGCTTGCCCGCGTGGGAATGGAAGGTCGTGGGTGAGGAGCCGGTCTTCACCATGGCCACGCAATGGGCGGAGAGCGACCACAACTACCTGAGCCGGCGCATGGAGGCCGCAGGCCACACCTATTGGTACGACCACGCCGACAAAGGCCATACCTGGGTGGTGTGCGACGACACACGCTCAGCCAAGCCGATCAGCGGTGACGCACCCACCATCCGCTACCACAGCGAAGGCGGTCCCGACGACGAAGACGCCATTGCCCAGTGGAGCCCGGTGCGTACGTCGGCTTCGGCCAAATTGGCTATCAGCGGATTCGACTTCAAAGACCCGCGTCCGGTGCACGTGGACGTCCCAGGCTTCAACATCAACGACCAAGACAATCTCCCGAAGCTTGAGGTGCACAGCTACGAAGGTCACTACGGTTTCAAGTATCGCTCGGGCGCGAATGAGTTGGCTCAACGGCGCATGGAGGAGATCGATGCCCGAGGCAAGCAATACGAGGCCCAAGGCAACTGCGACCGGGTGGCGGCGGGGCACTGGTTCAAATTCACCGGCCACTTCGGCCACACAGGTGACGATGCCGACTTCCTCATCCTTGAAGCACACCACGAAGCCACCAACAACTACCTGCAAAACGCGGGGGAGTTGGCCGAGTACAAGAACCGCTTCATCTGCCAGAGCAAATCCATCCCCTGGCGACCGGGCAAGGAATTCAACAGCACCGACACCAAGCTGCTGTCGCTGCAGACCGCCACGGTGGTCGGACCGCAGGCCCACGGCAGCCTGCATGTGGACGAATACGGCCGCATCCGCGTGCGCTTCCACTGGGACCGCGACGAAACCAGTAGTTGCTGGGTGCGGGTGGCCAGCAACTGGGCCGGCGGCGAGAACGGCCTCATCAGCCTTCCGCGCGTGGGGTCCGAGGCGGTAATCCAATGCCTGGATGGGAACCCCGATCATCCGATCGTCACCTCGTGCGTGCACAACCAGCACTACATGCCGCCGTGGAAGCTGCCCGATCAGCAGGGCCTGACGGGCTTGAGGGGCCGCGAACTCAACGGGAGCAACGGCAACAGCGCCGGCGGACGCAGCAACCACGTGGTGCTGGAAGACACCGCCGGAAAAATGCAGGTGCAGCTCAAATGCGACCATCTGACCAGCCAGCTCAGCCTGGGGCACATCGGTCGCATCGAAGACAACGCTGGGCGCAAAGAAAGCCGCGGTCAGGGCTTCGAGGTGAGTACCGAAGGGCGCGGCGCCGTGCGAGCCGGACAAGGTATGCTCATCAGCACCGAAGGCCGGCCCAACGCCCAGGCACACATCACGGACATGGGCGAGACCGTTGAGCGCCTGACCCAAGGGCAGGACCTGCACAACAGCATGTCCGACGCGGCGCAACAGGCCAAGGCGCACGAAACAGGCGACCAGGACGAAGTCGTCAAGGCCCTCAAGGCGCAGAACACCGAGATCAAAGGTCATGGCGGCAACCCGGCGCAAGGTGAATTCCCCGAATTCCAGGCACCCCACCTAACCCTGGCCAGCCCGGCTGGCATCCAGACCACCACGCAGGGCTCGACCCACGTGATGAGCACCGAGCACAACGCGCTCACCAGCGGCGGGCACACCAGCATGAGCTCGGGCAAGAGCCTGCTGGTGAGCGTGCGCGAAGCCATACGCTTGTTCGCCTATAAGGCTGGCATGAAGTTGATCGCCGCCAGCGGCGACATCGACATCACGGCCCTGAAGGACAGCATCAACCTCCTGGCCAAGCTCAACATCACGCAGACGGCCAACCGGATCACCATCTCCGCTAAAGAAGAGCTCGTGGTCAACGGCGGCGGCAGCTACAGCAAGTGGAACGGGTCTGGCATCGAACATGGCACCTCGGGCGTCTGGCGCCAACAGGCTGCGCAGCACACTCTGTCAGGCGGCGCGAGCATGGGCAAGCCCAACCTGCCGAACACTACCCAACTGCCCAAGGGGCAGCTCGACCTGTACCACGACTACGTGAACCAGGGCGGGTCCAAGGTCGAAGCCGTCAAGCAAGGCGAGTACACGGTGATCGACTCCGAAGGCGCCGAGCACAAGGGCACGCTCGACGGCAAAGGGTTTGCGACCGTAGCCGGTTTGTCCATGGGCACCGCCAAGGTCATCTATGGCAAAGACCCGCGTGACCCGTGGGACGAAGCCAGTCACTTTGGGAAGAACGACGACTGGCCGCCGCAATCTGCCGCTGATGATGGGGCAGATGCAGCAGCGATCTCTGCACTAGGCGACGCTGGTAAAAAAGCGGCGATGGCAGGCCCTGCTGGTACGTCATCAGGAACGTCTGGCTCACTCGCTGGGGTGGCAGGGGCAGCCGGCGGGGCCGGAAGCCTGACCGGCGCACTGGGCAAGGTCGGCTCCATGGCGAACATGGCCAAGCAAGCAGTCGGTGCGGTGCAGGCCGTGCAAAAGGGTGGGGCGCAAGGCCTGCTGGCACAAGCGGGCCAAACGGCTTTGGGCAAAGCGGCTAGCAGCGTACCAGGAGGCGCCTTGGCCGTAAGCGCGCTCAGCGGAGGCTTGTCCGCCAAGGGAGGCGCGCAGGCCCTGCTGGGTCAGGCGAGCGGCAGCCTGGAGTCGATAGGCATGCCGGCCACCAACACCCTGAGCGCAGGCTTGCTGACGGGCAAGCAAGCCATACAGGCCCTCAAGCTGCCTGGCGCGTTGCCCCAACCTAGCATGCCGGCCCTGCCGACTTCGCTCTCGAACCCCGCGCTCTCGAAGCCTGATCTCCTTGCCTCTTCCCCGACTTCGCCCTCGATCAAACCGTCGTTTTCAATTAACAACTTAGTGACATAACCTTCCATGACTGCCCCCCAACAAGCCGCGCCCGCCAAGCTCCCTGAGCGTGAGCCGCAAACCGCTGTTGCACCGCTGAACACAATCGCCCCCGAGGACATCGGCGCCGGGGCGGCGGCGTTCGACAAATGGCTGCGAGAAATCAGCCACGACTATGTGACCCTGGCGCGGCTGAGCAGCGTGGCGGGAAGCCTGCCGGTGATCGGCAACATCATGGCGCTGATCGACGTCATCATGGACGTGGTTCGAGTGGTGCAGAAGTTCATCAAGAAAGAGGTGGTTGAATTTCTGGAATGGGTCAGCATGGGGGTCAACCTGATCGGGGTGATCCCATTGCCGCCCGCGATGGGCGCGGCGCGCATGAGCTTGCGGCCCGCCTTGCACCTGGTTAAGCAAAAGCTGGCCACGGGCATCAAAGACGCCATCGGTGCGGCCCTGATCGAAGTCTTGGTCACGCACCTGAACGACAAGATTGCTGGCGAGATCGAGACCTTTGTGCAAGGGGCAACGGCCAAACTGGGTGAGGTGCTGCAGAGCTGTGCGTCGCTCACCGACAGCATCATCGACGACCTGATCAGCATCCTCAAGCGCTGTATCGGCAAAGAACCTCTGTTCAAGGTCGCGCCCGCCGTGCCCGAGAAGGCTCTGCACAACCCCGAAGTGCAAAGTAGTTGGAGCCGCATGCTGGCAGCGCTGGATCGCAAGACCAAACAAGTAGCCAACTATGCCGCCAGCGTGGCGGCCAGCCACTTGCCGGACGTGGCCGTGGCGGGCGTAGAAGACGTGATTGCCAAGCTCACCAAGACCAAGGGCGACTTTCGGGGCACGCTGACCAGCTTGGCCGATGCCGGCAAAGTCATGGGCATCATGTGGATGCTCCTGCGGCTGCTCGACGCGGTGCGCCAGCACAAGAAGACACGCAGTGCGGTGGTGCCGGCAAACAAGGGAGCCCAGGTCACGCAGAACAAACCCGGCCATACGCTGGAGGCCACAGGCCACCAGGCACCGGCAAAAGGAGAGTGCAAGACCTGCAAGAACGCACCCGCTCCAAGCGGCACGGGCAACTCCATCAGCTTTGCCACCGGGTGTGAAACCCTCATGCACACCGACTTCGTGCTGGCGGCACCGCTACCGATTGACTGGAGTCGCACCTATCGCAGCAACCTCGGGGCCTATGACCAGGGGAACCTGGGCGCGCGCTGGCTCACGCCTTATAGCTCCCGGGTGGATGTTGTCGGCAAAGGCAAAAAACAGACGGGCCTGATCTACCACGGCTCTGACGGCCGCAGCCACCGCTATCCCTTGCTGAGAGTCGGCCAAAGCCACCGTGATGCCGTCGAAGAGATCACTCTGATTCGCATGAGCGAGACGCTGCTCACGCTGGACTTCGGCAAAGCCATGCCGGAAGGAAAAGCTGGCGCTTGGCGCGAGAGCTACGAGCTGGTAGACACCGTCGCGAGCAAAGCCGAAACTCAAGGCCAGCAGCACTTCCGCCTGGTGGCGATACATGCACAGAACGGCGCGGCCATCGGCCTGCGCTACGACCACGTGATCGCGCAAGGCCCGCACGCCGGCGAACAAGTTCTGAGCGACATCCTGAGCAAGCAAGGCGAAGACACGCTTGCGCACGTCGGCACCCAAGTCGATGCGCAAAGCGGCCTGATCCGAGGCTTGTGGGAGATCAAAGACGGAACCTTGGTGCGCCAACTCGCCGCCTACGAGTACAGCGACCAGGGCGACCTTATCACTGCGCAAGAAGAGAACGCGGCCACCTGGAACTACCAATACCAAAACCACCTGGTCACCCGCTATAGCGATCGCACCGGGCGGGGCATGAACCTCCAATACGACGGTACCGACGTAAAGGCCAAGGCCATCCGCGAGTGGGCCGATGACGGCAGCTTCGATACTCGGCTGGAGTGGGACAAGAACATCCGCCTGACCTACGTCACCGATGCGCTGGGCGGCGAGACCTGGTACTACTACGACATCGACGGCTACACGTACCGCACCATCCACCCCGACCAGCGGGAAGAATGGTTCTTCCGCGACGACGCCAAGAATGTCACCCGCCATATCCGCCCTGACGGCAGCACCGACGACTACCGCTACGACAAAGACGGCAACCTGCAAAACCAAGTCCGAGCCGATGGCAGTCAAGTCCACTTCGAATACGACAAGCTCAACCGCCTGACTGGGGTGCTCGATGCCGAAGGCGGTGTCTGGAAACGCGACTACGACGCGCAGGGCCACCTTGTCGAAGAAACCGATCCAAGAGGCCACAAGACCGGGTACGCCTACGACAAGGTCGGTCGTCCCATCGAGATCACCGACGCCAAAGGCGGCACCAAGAAACTCAGCTACACCGAAAGTGGCCAACTCGCCAGCTACACCGACTGCTCAGGCAACACCAGCGAGTGGGCCTACGACGCCCGAGGGAGGCTGGTGAAAGGCACCGACGCAGCGGGTAATGAAACCAAATACCGCTACACCCCGGTCAGCGCCGAGACCCTGACCAAGGCCCAAACCACAGGCAACCATCCCGGCCAACTCGAAGCCGTGATGCGGGCCGATGGCAACGAAGAGCATCTGCGCCACGACGCCGAGGGGCGCTTGCTCGCCCACACCGACGCCCTGCAACGCACGACCGCCTACAGCTACACCCAGGCCGGCCTGATCCAGCAGCGCACCGACGCGCTGGGTCAGCGCCTGGGGTACCAGTGGGACAAGCTGGGCCGCCTGAGCGAGTTGCGCAACGAGAACGGCCGACCCTACAGCTTCCAGTACGACCCCGTGGGGCGCCTGCTGCAAGAGCGCGGCTTCGACGACAAGTTCACCGAATACCACTACGACGAAGGCACGGGCGTTCTGGCCGAGGTGATCGAGGGCGAACTGCACACCCAACTCGAATTCGATCCGATGGGCCGGCTCATCCAGCGCAAAGCCACAGCCCCCGGCCAGCCGGAGCAAACCGAGAGCTTCGGCTACAACGCCAACGGTCGGCTGGCGCAAGCGAGCAACGAGCACGCCAAGCTGCAATGGTTCTACGACGAGGCCGGCAACCTCGTCAGAGAGCACCAGCACTACCAAGGCCCGCTGCACCCGGAGAAACGAACCGCCGTCTGGCACCACCGCTACGACGAACTCAACCAGCGCGTGGGCACCACCCGTCCAGGAGGCCACACCACCGAGTGGCTAACCTATGGCTCAGGCCACGTGCATGGGTTGGTGCTCGACGGGCAAGACATCGTCGGCTTCGAGCGCGACGAGTTGCACCGCGAGGTGAAACGCGAGCAAAGCAATGGCTTGGCGCAAAGCCAGAAGTACGACCCGGTGGGCAGATTGCTCGAACAGCAACTCTCCACGAAGCAGACGGGCCCGGCCGAGATGGGCGTGGGCGCGTTCAAGTACATCCCTCAGCACCGGACGACAGGCGACACGCCGGCAGCCGTTCTCAGGCAGTACCGCTACGACAAAGCGGGCCAGCTCAGTAGCATCGGCGACAGCCGCAGAGGGCAGATCGACTACCGGTACGACCCGGTGGGTAGGCTGCTCAAGGCCACCAGCGCTCTGGCCCATGAGACCTTTGCGTTCGACCCGGCGGGCAACATCGCTGTGCCGGGCAAAGAGTCAGGGGAACGAGCGCCCGGCCTGTTCGCCGATCCCCAGCGCACCCAGCCTACAGGCAACAAGCTGCTGGACAACCTGCTGAAGGACTACGCGGGCACGAGCTACAAATACGACGAGCGCGGCAACCTGATCGAGCGCGTGCACAACGGCCAGCGCAGCGAGTTCGCGTGGGATGCGTTTAACCGCATGACGCGGGCCGTTACCCCGCAGGGCACGACCACCTTCGCCTACGATCCGCTGGGGCGGCGCGTTGCCAAGCACAGCCAAACAACGCAAGGAATGACCCAAACGCTGTTCGGTTGGGACGGCGACACGCTGGCATTTGAAAGCAGCGAGGTCAAAGGGCACACGCCCAGTGCGCAGACGGTGCACTACATCCACGAGGCCGGCAGCTTCGTGCCGCTGGTGCAACTTCGGCGAAGTGAGGCGATCAAGCTCCAGCCAACCACCGACGTGAAGGCGTTGAGGGCGGGCAATGGCGGCAAGTACGACGTCGAACGTGATCCACTGTGGAACGGACAACTTGAAGAAGAACCGGAACCCTTCCAACAGGAAGAGCCATTGCCAGTTCGCTATCCCGCCCGATTACGACGGGACATATGTAGCGAGTTTCGGGCATAGGATTGCTCCCTGATGCAGCGCCGGTGCAGGTTAAAGGGCAGTGCCGGAACATTGACCTCAGGCGGAACAACTAGGCGATACTAAATCCTACATAGTGCCTGGAAAATATGCCGTCGATTCTCCGGGGTCTAGCGGTCAGGGTTCTATTATATCTATATCACGCCTGTCGGCAACAGGGCGGGTTGTGGTGCAAGTAATCT
>Ga0207678_10003738_pt1 | contig 13694 bp, 11 predicted proteins | sample KBSC63metaG_FD_184319 | JGI IMG/M metagenome (GOLD analysis project Ga0207678, IMG submission 184319) | Corn rhizosphere microbial communities from Kellogg Biological Station, Michigan, USA - KBS C6-3 metaG (SPAdes) (version 2) | ecosystem: Host-associated > Plants > Roots > Rhizosphere > Soil ... | reverse complement strand
CCTCAAACCGCTGCAGCTGGGGCGATTATATTCGGGTTGGCGGACTTCGGATGGCAGCTTTATCACTATGATTGGGATTGGCACTGCGTCGACTACTGGGAGGTCGGCAAAGCAGCTCTTATAGGTGCCGGAGTCGGTGGAATTGGGCGGTTCCTGATTGGCCGATTTGGAGGACAAATACTTGGTTTCGGCGGGAAAACGATACCGTATGGGGTTGCTGCTCAAGAGGTCTCTAGCGAAGCGCTTGCCGCGCGGACTGCCGTGCAAGAAGGAGCGACGTTGTACCGAGGTGGAACTCTCGGAGTTAGCGCCGGTCCAGAAGGGCAGTTCTGGTCATTGGAAAGCCCTCTTAATCCGGGATATGCTGAACGATACGGCATTCCTGCTGAGAACATGAACTTCGATTTCATTGAGAGCGGCACTCTGGATCCCGGATCCAACTTTATCACGCGGGCGGCGCCCGGCATCGGTAACAACGGTGGGGGCGCACGTTGTCACTCCCTCTGGCGGCGTTACTCTGAACGGGTTTACAATGCCTTGAAGGTTTCATCTGGTGAAGGCCGATTTATGACGATCCTAAGCAATAAAGATTTGTACGAAAAGGTCAGGAGAACTATACTCGCGCTGCAGAATTCAGGGATGGAGCAAGAAGCGGCACGTTTGGAAAACGCGATGAAGATCAGTTCAATGCCTGGCGAAATTCTTGGTGAAATTCGACTGGTTCTTGAAAGAATAGACACGTCTGTTTTGGCAGAACAGATCACCTTCGAAATTGGTAGCGAAATTGCATATATCAACTCGGTGTTGGGCTAAGTTCACGCGAAGGGAAGAGAAGGCAGGGTGGCCTCGTTGGTGGAGGCAATCAAATCTATATTCCGGGACTAGAACCATGACGAATCAGCCCGCTGCAATTGTATGGGAAGAAATTCACGGTTTTATCAGCCCGGGAGAATACCAACGCTTCGTGAACTATATCGAGCAGCAAGTCGCAGCTGGGCTAGTCCGAGAGCTACCCGCCGATCCCCACTATGGAAAGGGGATGATCTATGGCGGGCGTTGGTTTCAAGATGTCAGCACCGGAGCAGTTTGGCGGCTTATTCCCCCAGATATTCCTTTCCGTGGCTTGTGGGAACCCGTTGTTCCGAACATTGGACCGTGAAAGACTCGATTGGATTACTCACGCTCGCAACATAACGTTTAGACAATTTTCTGGCTCAATAGGGGCGATATTCTCATTGAGATGAGGTTTATGTTTGTAGCTCTTTTATTATTGTTCACGGGATTAGGAATATCGAGCAATATATTATCACGTGTAATAACCTATCGGATATTCGGAAAGTCGAAGCTGAATTCATCGAAAATGGTATTCATTGGGTGCACTGAAATCATACTATTAATGATTTGTGTATCACCGATATTGATAATCCCTCATATATTTGATGATCATAGATCATTTTTCTTAGCATCATTCGTTTTCGGCATGGTGATCGGCCGATATTTCATTGATAAATCCCTTAAGAAGCGATAAATGTTATGATTCGATTAGACTGTGTCCCAAGGTACGCTTCTAGACCGTTGCGGGCTCACCTAGAATTTCCCGAGAGGGAACGCAGGGACGAACGATCTGCAAAGGTGGTCAGATGGGCCGAAAAGCCCGATTCGAGACAATGCACGTTGGCCTCTGCGAGACCCAAGCACGACCGACCTCCGGCTCCGTCAGTGCGGACAGATCGATGAAACCCACAAGGAATCTCACGGCCGAGCTCTGCAATTACAGATTCCTAACCCTATGCTTTGCTGCCGCCTGAAAAATCACCGCCTCCAGCAAAAGGGCTTGTTTCGTAGATCAAATAATATAGTCATCTACGTGGATCGCGACACAATCTAATCGCCAACAGTCCATTCGACAGTCTCCGGCCACGCCGGAATGGAGGCGTAATGGGGACTCGATCTGCGTTTCTCGTCGTTGCAATTCTTCCCTGGCTCACATCCTGTACGACGCTTGCTACCGGCATCACCGCGCAGCCTCCAGGGATTCACCCGAACAGCTTTAGGGCTTGCCTTCTGGACAACGGCTTCTTTACGCCGACTGCGCTCGTCGGCCAAGCCAAGACAGATTATGAAGCTGAGCATCACGAAGACACAAGATGGATCCGAACTCGCGAGAAGATCCTCAAAATGCCGGGGCCGGCCTTCATTGCCCTGACCGCGCAGATCATGCGCGACGACCTCATGCCGCACCTACAATATGGCGGGGCCGATCAAGGCGGGGGCGATGTTTCACATCTTCTGCGCGCATCAGCCAATCGCCCCTATGGCGAAAACCGTGAAGGCAAACCTGATCCTGACAAAGACGGCTATGCTAAGAAGGATGTACCCAGCGAGGGCGATCGGGAGATGTCTGAGATTTCGGTCAATCGCTACCTCGACTGCTATCTGGCACCCGTGGGCCATGAGCCGGTCGCTGACGAGAATACGCCCGGCCTGCTTTCCAACAATGATGGAGACCTGGATCTGGAAGGAAGGATGCTGCGTGCCCATATTCTCCTTACCTTGGCGGCCGGCTATGGCGCGGAATTGCTGAGCGCGCGGTCTTCTTCGAACCTAGCCGCCAGGGCGGAGCGGCTCCTGACTCACGTGAGAGCCGCAGAGGAAGCGATCCGCTCCTCCAGCCCCGTGATGAACCCGACTTTGCGCGACGTGCTGGCCAACACGGATGCGAACGAGGCAACGATCAGTGGCAAGACAATCACTATAAAGCCAGATCCGCCCGTCACTGTTCAGATGTCGCTCCGCTGGACGGCAACGGCAACGCGAATCCTACGGGTATTCCAGGTCGCCGCCGACATCGAGATGATCGACGCGCGACAGTCGCTGGATCGCGCGAAGAACCTGTTGGCCGCGTTCAGTCAACCGTCCAGCCTGCTGTTCGAAGGTGTGCTGAAGGATGCGTTGCGCGGATTCGGGACCATCCAGAAAGTGCGTCTGGCCGGCGACGCGATGCTGCGCGATTCCCGCGAGACGCTTGCAGCGCATCGGCGGCGTCTGTGCCCTGGCACCGCAGCGTGCCGCGCGGATTTCGCTTACGATTTCGATCCGCCGGGCAAGCCAGCCAGAGCCGACCGCAACGCATATCTCTGGAATCTGTGGGACAGACAGCTCGCACGGGCATGCGCTGTGATCGCGAGTGCGGCGAAGCAGGAAAATGCCGAATGCATTCCTGACACAGCTGCTCTCGAAAAGCTCACGAAAAGCGCCTTGCCAGCCGGGAGTTAAAAAGACCCGCTGCCGATTAGGGGAAATGGCCAATGTTCGAAGGAAAGGATGTTGTCGATCTGGCGATGACCAGGGAACACCAGAAGTATGTCCTCGGTGCCAAGGTGCATATCGCTAACCCCGATTGGTCCGGGCCTTGGGATTGCGCCGAATTCGTGTCTTGGGCTTGTTATCATGCCTACAAGACCGTGATTGCGGTTCGACCTCCAGATGTTCGGGTGGGCGAGTCCTATTCCGGCTGGTGGTACGAAGATGCCACACGTCGCGGCGGAGCGACCGACGTGGGAAAGGCGATCGCTACAATGGGCGCGATTCTAATCCGTAAACCCGGTGATTTCGGCGTGAAGATTGGGCATGTGGCGATTTCACGCGGCGACAATTCGACCATAGAAGCACATAGCTCTAACATCGGCGTCGCTGTCATCGATAATGCCAACACCCGCAAATGGTCCTGCGGCTTCCTCGTGCCAGGGGTCAAATATACTGATGCAAGTACGCCCGTGCGGATCAGCCTCCCGAGGAACATCATCCAGCTTACCTCGCCCTATTTGCGAGGACCGAAAATCATTGCGCTTCAGAATGCCCTTCTCGCCAAAGGTGTAAATCCGGGCCCGATCGATGGTGTTTTCGGACCTTCCACGGCAGCAGCGGTTGCTGCGCTTCAGGCCCAGGAGGGGATCGTGGTCGATGGCATGGTCGGACCGCAGACACGCAAATATCTAGCAGTTTAAGCACAATCCAGCATCAATCACATCCATTGGGAGGTGAGTTTGGCCAACGCGGAATTGACAGAAAATTCTGATGACGGGCAACCAACGCCTCGAAAGAAGAGCATCGACAGCAAGCGTGGCATCCGAACGCCACTAGACGGCAATCGGAAGACCTTCGAAGCCGTCCAGACGGTCGAACGTGCACGGATTAATACCCGGCGCAAGAGCTTCGGCATTCCCAATTCGGCCGATGCGGTCGGCTTGGCATTGTCAGGCGGCGGGATTCGCGCCGCCACCTTCAGCCTTGGCTTTCTCCAGGCGTTGAGCGCGGCGGGCAAGATACCGCGCATTGACTATATCTCCACCGTCTCGGGCGGCAGCTATATCGGCAGCTTCTTCGGAGCGCTGTTCGTGCCGCAGTCGTATCGCGGCGACGGTCAGGTTTTGCCAGGAAGACCGGCCTTCGATCCGCAGCACCCACTGGAGTCCCCGCTCGGTGTAGAAGGGGTACGACGCCTGCGTGAGGCGGGCCGTTATTTGACCCCGGGCGGCACCAGCGACGCGTTTTTCGGCGCTGCGGTCGTGATGCGGAACTGGGCGGCTGTTCACGTGGTGATAGGGATGGTGGCCTTTTCACTGTTCTGGTTGCTGGGACTGATCGACATATGCTTGGCTGACACTGCTCTGGCGGGCAAAGGCGTCAACGCCGGATTGCTTGGGCTATTGTTGATCGCCGCGGTCGCGGTACTCGGCAGCGGATCGGCTTATTGGCTTACCAGACGCGATTGGATTCCAGGCAACCGGATCAAGCGCGCGGTCAGCAACGGCTTTTTCTGGGCCATGGTGCTGCTGACGCTTTATTTCGCCGCGCCATGGTACATGAATGGAACGGTCGACGTTGCGAAGTGGCTACCGCGATCCGGCTTCGTCTCCGGTTTTATCGCCTGTGTCGCAATCAGTGCGCTCGTGCTTTACGCAGCCGTCGAGGCGCGACATGGCTATGTGGAAAGCCGCTGGCTTGCTGCCACGGCCACGCCAGAGCAGAAGGTCGAGCAGCGCGAAAAAGATTTGAGAAACCCGCAATTCCTGATTGCGGCGGAAGATCGTGTGCGGACGCGGCTGAGTGCGATCATGTCGAGCGCACTGATGGCGCTGTTTGGCATCGTCGGCCTGATCGGCGTGATGGTTGTCGGTGAGCAGATAATGGCTTTCATCCACTGGCTTGAGCTGCCGAAACTCGCATCCCTCCTGGCGGGCATAATTCCGCCTCTATTGAGTTACCTTGCTAGCGGCAGGCTTAAGCAAGGCAGTGGCCAGATCGGTGGAGGATGGCTGGAGACGCACATGCCGACCCTAGTCGCGGTCATCGGCATCGCATTGCTGGCGGTTTGGCTGATCGTGTGGAATATCTTGGCGGTGGTTGGCCTCGCCGCAATGGCCGATGTTCCATTGATGCCAGTTACCGACAACTATTCGCTTCACCCAGAATATGCGCTGTTGATACTGCTAATCCTTGCAAATGCCGTACTCGGTATGTCCTTTTCCTTTATCAATCTTTCGTCGCTCTCGACATTCTATGCTTCCCGCCTGCGTCGCGCATATATTGGAGCGTCCAGCGTCGGCCGGGCGCGGGGTAGCGTTCGCACCGACAGCCCGCAGGACGCAATCAAGCTGGAACGCTACCACTCAGGTATGCGCGAGGGCAAAGGACCGATCCATCTGATCAATGTCACGATCGCGGAGACGATTACGGGCGATTCCAACCTCGTGGCGCGTGACCGCAAAGGCAAGCCCATGCACCTCGCGCCAAACGGAATTATTTACGAAGGCTCACGGCCGGGCACGGCTTGTGTTGGTGTCGCCGACGATCCACGCTTTCCGCTTCAGTTCGGGGAGGAGCTGCCGTTGGCCAACTGGGTTGCAATCTCGGGCGCGGCGGTCTCCGCTGCTATCGGTTCGGGGACTTCACTCGGCACGTCGATCCTTGCCACGCTGGGCAATGTCCGCCTCGGCTACTGGTGGAAGCAAAAACGCTCGCGCAAGCGCGATGGTCTAGGTGTGACCTTGCGAGACTTCGTCCAGAATTATCTGCTGCTGGAGCTGCGCGGCGCCTTCCCTGGAACGAAGCGCGCCAGATGGTATCTTACCGATGGTGGGCATTTCGAGAATACGGGCGCCTATACGCTTCTCCAACGCAAGGTGAAGCTGCTGATCATCTGTGACAACGGCGCCGATCCCAGCTATCAGATGGCCGACATGGTGCGTCTCATCAGCCATGCTCGCACCGATCTTGGCGCCAAGATCGTTTTCCTGGATGAAGCCGCACTTGCCGCCAAGCTCGGTAACGATCCGAACATGCTGACGTTGATCGGACCCTACGCAGCGCTTGCCAAGCGCGGCGCGGACGGTCTCGGCGGTCCGATCGCGGCGCTCGCCACGATCAGCTATGCCGACGGCACGACCGGTACGCTGCTCCTCGTCAAGCCGCGCCTAACTTTCACCGAGCCGCCAGAACTACTTGCCTATCAGGCCCTTACGGGTAATCGCGACTTTCCCCAGCAGACCACCGCGGACCAGTTCTTCGACGAAAATCAGTGGGAAGCCTATCGCCGTCTGGGCGAGATCGCAGGCGAAAAGCTGTTTGGCGTGGCAACGAGCGGCGCTACTGGCTGGAAGCCAGCCAATATGATGGCATAAGCTGAAGAGCCGTTGAAATTATCGGCTGCCCTCAGATCATCGCCGACTGGCTCTCATATGCAACCATACTAACGGTGCAGCATCGACAGCGAATGGCGCGGATCCTCGATCCACCAGATCTTGCGGGCCGGCGAGAGCCAGTGACTGAACGCGGGCCGGGCCTGGCGTTGATCTGCGCGATCTCGACCTTGGTGGGTACGCGGGCCGGGACAAATCAGCGGCGGATGGCCGGCGGTCAGCTCTCAGGATAATCGTCGACCGAGTAAAACATCGGGTTCTTCATCCACTCGGCGACAGCGGAAGCGCGCCACCCGGCACACCTTGTGCTGATCGCGATCTGTTTTGGGAACGTGCCCTGCTGGATCTTCCGGTAGAGCGTCGAGCGGCTGAGCCCGGTGCGCTCGAGCACGGTGTTGATCCGAAGGATGCGATCGGGGGTATCGGTCATCATGACATGTTCCTGCATGGCTTGCATTGCTGTCCCCTCTCTGCGACCGGTCTTGAGAGGTCAGGGGATGATTGCAAGGGGATGGGATCGTCCTGTCGGTCAAGAAGTAGCTGGAGTCGGCAGAGAGGTAGCATGACCGTTTTGACGCGATTGCTGCGACAGTCTCAGGACGTCCTGCCTTTCCGCAGAACAGCTGAGACTCTCACGACTCGCGCGCCCGCGTCGCATATGTTTGGGCCGGAGCGTCGCTCCGGCTGACCGATGAAATTGACCTGATGATGATCGCCGAACTGACGGGCGACCTCTATGCAATGGACGGCTTTTTCGGGTCCGATCAATACGGAGGTAAGAAGAGCGCACATCGAGGACGCGTTGCAGCTCGCCCGCGCTTTTCCACCGCAGCTTATCGCGGTGGCCTGGTGATGCGACCACAACGATGAAGATACGCCAAGCACTGCCATCGCAAGACCCATGATGAGAGGGATCGTGAAAGCCGGCGTCATCGCCCATTGGCCGATTCCATTCGGCGCTTCGAATTTTTGACTTAGGAGAAAGGCAAAAGCTGTCCTTTATATGTTATCCCCCAGCTCATGGATTACCATTTGCATTATGGTTTAGGTAGGCAATCGACAACAGGAGTTCCGCCCTCCACCAGTTATTTGGATCAGCATCAGCCTGCGCTAGATCAGTAGAATTTAAAATGGACTGGAGCCATAGTAAGGCCCGCGCTCGCTGACGCGCGGTTCCATTGGGATATGCGTCTACTATACCCATAATAATCCAAGGAACTTGCACTTGCTTCAGGTGGTCGATCCGAGTTCCATGGCCTGTCTTTATCCCTTCTATGTAATAACCCTCTAGATAACCAAGGGGCGTATTATCAGGTCCTGGAAGGTCGTTCAGCCAATCCCGATCAATTTCGTGCATATCCCCAGCGCGAGCAAGATGAAGGACGTGAATCACCAGTCCAGATATCGCCAAAGATTCTTGGTCGTCATGCTGGATAAGGTATGGGTACGGCTTCCATCTCGCCTTGTTGTTTCTAACCATGAAGAGCCATTGGGAGCTTCTCCGTATCGAACGTTCAACAGCTTCTTCTCGATTCGCCGGAAGCAAGTGCCTATTTTTTAGAGATACAAGACCCTTTAATATCCACGCGGTCGCGTAGGTAGATTCAGATGACCTTTCGTAAGCTCCAACAAAACTAGGCCATCCACCATCACTCATCTGCTGGCTGAGGATTGAGTCTAGCTCATCAGGCAATAGGCGCTGTCCAATATCGGAAAACGCTGTCATAGCCCAGCCAGATATAACGGGCATTTCTGCATCCGCCGGATCAGAAGTCTGCTCCGTCCAGCATAGACATCTCGTGCTTTGACTATTTCGCACGAAAGTGAGATATGCATGATTGTCGATGTTGAGTCCGGCTGAGCGCAACGCGGCTACGGCTTGTGATGATGACCAAGCAGTCAGATTTCCTATGCTGTCTAGATCGTATGAGACCGCCTTTACTAGGCGAACTTCAGCATTCTGGCTATTTGCTCTGGCTTGCGCGTCAAGAGGAATGTTCGGACGGCTAGCAAAGAAAACCCGAGCCTCCGAGGAGAGATTTCGGTACCATGAGCTTATCTCCGATGGCCAGATTGCACTCCCTACGCTAAAGAGGACGCAAATAAGAACCGCAGCGCGAAACCACCAAGGACGGGCTAGGAGCCAATCCCATCCCGGCCTGACCACGGACTCAGCAAGTTCCTCAATATGCTTCGTGACGAACTCGGGGACGTATGGCATTGTCCGGCCTCCTTATACGGGGAGAGCAAGCAATGCCCAGCGCCCAGAATCCCTTGCGCCATCTTGCGCCCCCAGGGCGTCTAGTACAAGGTGGCTTGTTCGTCCCAATGACCAAGGTAGAGCGGACACCTCTTCTATGGGCCGACAGTGCGCGCGCCCCAGAAACTGGCCCTTTGTAGGAAATTCTCATGCGCGTCGTCGTTGTCTACTGCCATCCTCATGAGGATAGCTACATAGGTTCACTATTTCACCTAACGTTGGACAGACTAAGCCTCGGGGGGCACGAAGTCAAAGTGCATGACCTCTACCGGGACGAGTTTAACCCGGTGATGTCGGATGCGGAGTGGTTTGCGTACCGTAATGGAGAGACAAAGCCTGACCAACTGGCTGATGCCTACAGGAGTGACCTAATTGATGCAGATGCACTCGTATTTGTCTATCCGACTTGGTGGTATGGCATGCCTGCCCTGCTGAAGGGGTATGTTGATCGCGTCTGGAGTCCAGGCTTCGCGTTTAGCATAGTAAACGGCCGGCCGGAGCGCGCTAAGCTTTCTTCAATCACTAAGTTTGTTGTTGTGACCACCTACGGCGCTCCTTGGTGGTGGATCAAAATCCCCATGCGCGATGCACATAAAAATGTAATGATGCGGGGCCTTCGACAAAATTTAGCACGCCGTTGCGTCACCAGCTGGCTAGCCGCCTATGGTATGGATCGACATCGTCCGACGTACCTGGGTAGATTCCGTGAGCGAGTAAGAAAGGCGATGGTAGGACTTTGAATCGAGTTCTGAGACCAAATCGTCTCAAGTTAGGTGCAAACGGTTTTCGAGAGCCAAATGGTAGGCCCCGATCGATGATCCACTTTTCGACAAAAGCCGGCCTGCCGCGAAACCCTCGCGAACGACGGCAACGTCGCCAAGCCGGTCATTCGGGCTCAGCACTTTCTACATGAACGATGGTTGGCTTTCGCGCAGACGTCCAATGAGGATGATGGGTAACTGGCGGAGAGGCAGCATGACTGTTTTGACGCGATTGCTGCGATAGTCTCAGGACGTCCCGCCATTCGCCGAGCATCTGAGTGTCTCACGACTCGCGCGGCCGAGTCGCATGGGTTTGGCCGGAGCCTTGCTCCGGCTGATGGTCATCGCGCCGTCACGCGATGGCGTTGCCTCCGGTGCTGGTCTGGCGGGGTGGGCGTCGCAGCCCTCTAGTCCCGCCGCGGCGTGCCGCAAGCTGCGCTGCGCTCAGCTCCTCCACTTTGTTGCGGCCCTCCGGGTGCAGCCCGCCTCGATCGGCGGGGACTGCCGGTCCGCTCCTGCCGCCCACCCCCGCCATTCCGGCCCCGGGTGCGGTGTTTTGAAGGAGCAGATCAATGTCCAATGTCCGCCAGAGCCTCTATGCCGAGGTCACCAACCGCATCATCGCCGAGCTCGAGGAGGGACGGCTTCCCTGGGTGCAGCCCTGGGATGCCGCTGCGTGCCCCTGCACCATGCCAGTCAATGCCGCGACCGGTCGGCGCTATTCGGGCATCAACATCCTGATGCTGTGGGCAGCTGTCATCGAAGGTCGCTACACATCGCAGCGCTGGCTGACCTTTCAGCAGGCCAATGCCGCCGGCGGCCATGTCCGCAAGGGCGAGCGCGGAACGATCGTCTGCTATGCCGATCGCTTCACGCCCAGGCATGAGGAGGAACGCGCCCGCGACGAAGTTCGCGAGGCCCGGCAGGTGGCATTCCTCAAGCGCTTCACTGTCTTCAATGTCGACCAGTGCGAAGGCCTGCCCGAGCACTTTACACCCATCGTTGCTTCTATGGTGGAACAGGAGCTGATCCCGGCCGCGCATGATCTCATTCGCGCCACCGGCGCTGATGTCCGGATCGGCGGAGGCGAAGCTTATTATGCACCAGGTGCAGACTTTGTCTGCGTACCACCCCATCAGGCTTTCCATGCGCCGATTAACTGGTACCGCACTGTGCTTCACGAGCTTGGTCATTGGACTGGCCATCGCACCCGGTTCGATCGCGATCAGTCGGGAGCGTTCGGCAGTCCCGCCTATGTCCGCGAGGAGCTGGTGGCCGAGATGGCAAGCGCCTTCACCTGCGCGTCGCTTTCGATCAATCCAACCGTCCGGCATGCGGATTATGTCGGGAGCTAGCTGTCGGTGCTGCGCGAGGATGAGAAGGCGATCTTCCGCGCCGCCAGTGCCGCCAGCAAGGCAGCGGATTACCTGCTCGGTTTCCAGAGCGGGCAAGCATGATCCACGAACCGGATGCGACCGGCAACAGCCCGGTCGCATCCCGCGCCACATGTTGATAGGAGCTTGGGGACATGCGCACCGATCTCGATCATCTGCCGGCGAACAAGCAGCGCGAGCTCGAACGCGTGGTCGAGATCCTGTTCGAGGAGTTTGGCGACGCGACCGCGGGCAAGAAGAAGCTTGGCCGCATCCTCAAGATCATCCTCTATGGCAGCTATGCCAGGGGCGGCTGGGTCGATGAGCCGCATACCGCCAAGGGCTATCAGTCGGACTATGACCTGCTGATCATCGTCAACCAGAAGCAGCTGACCGACCGGGTCGCCTATTGGGCCAAGGCCGACGAGCGGCTGATCCGCGAGCTCTCGATCACCAGGACGCTCCGCACGCCGGTCAACTTCATCGTCCACACCCTCCAGGAGGTGAATGACGGCCTCGCCCATGGCCGCTATTTCTTCATGGACATCGCGCGTGATGGTATCGCGCTCTACGAAGCCGACGATACCGAACTCCACAAGCCCAAGCCCAAGACACCGCCCGAGGCGCTTGCCATGGCGAAGGAGTATTTTGAGGAGTGGATGCCGAGCGCCCAAAGCTTCTTTCGTGGATATCGTCACGCGGTCGACGACAAAGATCTCAAGAAGGCTGCATTCGACTTACACCAGGCGACTGAGCGTCTTTATCACACCGTTCTCCTGGTCACGACCTTCTACACGCCGCATGTCCATAATCTGGGCTTTCTGCGCACACAGGCGGAGCGGCTCGATCGGCGTCTGCAAGGCATCTGGCCAATGGACGCGCGCAAGGAGCGGGCGATGTTCGAGAAGCTGAAGGACGCCTATGTGAAGGCGCGCTACTCGAAGCATTACCGCATCTCCGAAGAGGAGCTTGCCTGGCTCGGTGCACGGGTCGAAGAGCTGGGGCAGGTCGTTCACGTCATCTGCCAGGAAACGATCGCGTCGCTCGAAACTCGCGCCGCTTGAGTTCTCGCTAATCCACTTCGCTGCCCTGCTCGAACGCGCGCCGGCCACGCCGCCGCCAGAGCGTGAGCGCCTCTTCGCCGCGCTCGCTTCGCAAGATCGCGGCGCCTTCGACCAGCAGCCCCAGGATCACCGCGCGATCATCGTCGACCAGCTCCACCAATCCGGCCTTGGCGACCAGACCGCCGAGCTCGATCAGCTGGCGGGTGCGTTCACGCCGCTTCACCACCCAGGCGCGCTTGTCGTCACGCGCGATCTTCGCCTGCAGCCGATGTTGCGCCGCGAGCGTTCGCCGCAGCGCCAATGCGGTTGCTACCAGCAGGGGAAGGTTCTTTGCCCTGAAAGAAGGCCGCACCCTGCTTGCGCCAGCCCTCCCGCGTGGTGCCGTCTTTGTTCTCCGCCACGTCAATCAGCGCGCCGGCAAGCTCTTCGACCGGCAGGCCGTCAGCGCCGGTCGCGATCACCAGCTCGCCCAGCTGCTGGAGCTTGCGCACTTTAAGCTGCCTGGCCTTGTCATCGAGTGCCTTCAGCTCGGCATCATAGTCACGGGGCTTGCGCATGGGTCGATCCTCAGTTGCTGATGAGGACGAGCCAGTTATCGCTGCATCCGATCAGGCTCAATGGTCTGAACTCTGCTGGGACGCTCCCGTCCCGAATATGATGAAATCTTTTGAGGGCGCGCTTATACGTCGTGCCGACGTTGCTTGTGAGGCGTATCTGGTGGGATCGCCATGGCGATCTATCATTTCTCGGCGAAAGTCATCAGCCGCGCCAACGGCTCCTCGGCGCTGGCGGCCGCCGCCTATCGCTCGGCCTCGCGGCTGCATGACCAGCGGCTCGACCGCCATCACGACTTCTCGAACAAGGCGGGCGTCGTTCACTCCGAGATCCTGCTGCCGGAAGGCGCGCCGCAGGACTTTGCGGATCGCGAACGTCTCTGGAACGCGGTCGAGGCTGCCGAGGTCAGGAAGGATGCCCAGCTCGCCCGTGAGGTCGAGTTTGCGATCCCGCGCGAGATGCCCCAAGCCGAGGGTATCCGGCTTGCGCGCGACTTTGTCACACGCGAGTTCGTGTCGCGCGGCATGATCGCCGATCTCAATGTCCATTGGGATATGGGCGCGGATGGCGAGCCCAAGCCGCATGCCCATGTGATGCTGACCATGCGTGAGGTGGGTGAAGACGGGTTCGGCGCCAAGGTGCGCGACTGGAACGCGACCCATCTCCTCGAACATTGGCGCGAGGCCTGGGCCGCCCATGTCAACCAGCGGCTGGCGGAGCTGGATATCGATGCGAGCATCGATCATCGCAGCCTCGAAGCGCAGGGCATCGATCTCGAACCCCAGCACAAGATCGGCCCGGCCGCATCGCGCATGGCGGGAGAAGGCCTCGCGCTCGAGCGGATCGAGGATCACCGCGCGATCGCACGCGCCAATGGCGACAAGCTGATCGCCAACCCGGCCCTCGCGCTCGATGCGATCACCCACGGCCAGGCCACGTTCACCACCCGCGATCTGGCGAAGTTCGTGCATCGGCACTCA
>Ga0207678_10003737_pt1 | contig 13694 bp, 10 predicted proteins | sample KBSC63metaG_FD_184319 | JGI IMG/M metagenome (GOLD analysis project Ga0207678, IMG submission 184319) | Corn rhizosphere microbial communities from Kellogg Biological Station, Michigan, USA - KBS C6-3 metaG (SPAdes) (version 2) | ecosystem: Host-associated > Plants > Roots > Rhizosphere > Soil ... | reverse complement strand
CGAGCGCCAGCATGACGCCACCGATCACACCAACGCGGGTATAGGGGATGACGACGTTGCGGACGACCTCCCAGGTGGTGCAGCCGACGCCGTAAGCGGCTTCCTTGAGCACCGGCGGCACCGTCTTGAACACGTCGACCGAGATCGAGGTGATGAAGGGCAGCACCATGATGGCGAGGATCAGCGACGCGTTGAACAGCGAGAGATAGGACGGCGGGCCGGCGAAGATCACGCCGAGGACCGGGACGCCTTCGAAGGCGTTGATCATGAATGGCTGCACGTGGTTGGCCAGGAACGGGCCGAGCACGAAGAAGCCCCACATGCCGTAGATGATCGAAGGAATACCGGCGAGAAGCTCAACCGCCATGCCGATCGGGCGGCGCAGCCAGTTCGGGCACAGTTCGGTGAGGAAGATCGCGATGCCGATGCCGACCGGGATGGCGATCGCCATCGCGATCACCGAGGTGATCAGCGTGCCGTAGATCGGGCCGAGCGCTCCCAGCACCGGCGGATCAGCCGACGGTGCCCAGCGCTGCGTCGTCAGGAACGAGAAGCCGAATTCTCGAAGCGCCGGCCACGCACCAACGATGAGCGACAGAATGATGCCGCCAAGGATAAACAGAACGGACAGAGCCGAGATGCGGGTGATCCAGTAAAACGCCTGGTCCCCCGTCTTGAAGGCATTCAAAGCCTTCGCACGATCATAAGGTCCGGCAGCGTCCATCGAAGAGCTCTGTACGGCCATGTCTGCCACGCCAGTCCCCTGTAATTGTTACAATACCCCAAAACGCATTGCCCTGGAGGGGCTTGTCAGGGCGCGAAGTCAGAAGAGAAGAAGAAAGAAATTCAGCCCTGCAGCAAACGGAGGAGAGATGCCCCTCTCCTCCGCCCACACACCAGATCAGCTCTTGATGTCAGCCGACCAGGTCTTTTCGATCAGTTTGACGACCGAGTCCGGCATCGGGATGTAGTCGAGCTCTTCGGCAGCCTTGTCGCCCTTTTCGAACGACCACTTGAAGAACTTCAGCGCTTCAGCCGAGGCCGCCTTGTCGGTCGGGGCCTTGTGCATGAGGATGAAGGTCGCCGCAGTGATCGGCCAGGACGCTTCGCCCGGCTGGTCGGTGAGGATCACGTAGTAGCCGGGAGCCTTGGCCCAGTCGGCATTGGCAGCAGCAGCCTGGAAGGCAGCGACGGTCGGCTGCACGGTCTTGCCAGCCTTGTTGACGAGGCCGGCATAGGTCAGCTTGTTCTGCTTGGCGTAAGCATATTCAACATAACCGATGGCATTCTTGGTCTGGCCGACGTTGCCAGCGACGCCTTCGTTGCCCTTGGCGCCAACGCCAACCGGCCACTCGACGGCGGTACCGGTGCCGACCTTGGTCTTCCAGTCAGCCGAGGCCTTGGACAGATAGTCGGTGAAGTTGAAGGTGGTGCCCGAACCGTCCGAACGACGAACGACGGTGATGGCAGCCGAGGGCAGCTTCAGCTTCGGGTTCAGCTTGGCGATGGCAGCGTCGTCCCACTTGGTGACCTTGCCGAGATAGATGTCGCCGAGCACTTCGCCGGAGAGAACCAGTTCGCCCGAGGCGATGCCTTCGAGATTCACGACGGGAACGATCGCGCCCATCACCATCGGCCACTGAACCAAGCCGTCCTTCTCGAGCTGCTCAGCCTTGAGCGGCGCGTCGGTGGCGCCGAAGGTCACGGTCTTGGCCTGGATCTGCTTGATGCCGGCGCCCGAACCAATCGACTGGTAGTTCAAACCATTGCCAGTCTCTTTCTTGTAGGCGTCGGCCCACTTCGAATAGACCGGGAACGGGAAGGTTGCGCCGGCACCCGTGATGTCGGCGGCAAATGCCGAGGTCGAGGCGGCAACAAGGCCGGCAGCGACGATCGCTTTGAGGAATTTCATGGGATGTCTCCAATCTCGTGAGCGACCGCGCCGGATGCGCCAGTTGTGCTCACGCCGCCCGTTTAGGGGTGGTCGATTGTGCTTTTATGATAGTTCCGTGACACTTGGATGACGGCACCAAGCATCTGTAAATGCTTTGTTTTTCTGCCTCCGCGGATAATTTTACCGTGCAAATGACATCGAAAATGCCCTGCCATAAGGATCATGCCAGGCCGTCAAAATCCGCCGTCACAGGGGTTAACAATATGTTTCAGCACGCGGAATCCGGCCTCGCGTGCATGCGCGCGAATGACAGCGGCGGGCACGATATTGAGGGGGATCGGACGCAATGCCGCACCACCCGCCAGGGCTTTTTTGACTGCCTGAGCGAAGCGCAGCGATGCGGGACCGCCCGAGGGCGGCCCTGACGGGCGCAGAAGAACGAAGGGAGTTTAAGGCGTCAGGACGCCGCGGAGGCGGGAGGCGCCGGCGGCGTCTTCACCTGCGGAAAGGCGGCGGTAAAAGTCGCGCCGTTCTTCGGCACGCTTTCGATCAGCAGCCGGCCGCGGTGCCGGTTCAGGATGTGCTTCACCAGCGAGAGGCCGAGGCCCGTACCGCCCTGTGCGCGGCTGTCGCCGACATCGACCCGGTAGAAACGCTCAGTCAGGCGCGGCAGATGCTCGGGGGCGATGCCCGGGCCATAGTCCCGCACGGCGACGCGGATTTCCGGCACACCCTCCGAGGTCGACTCCGTGGTCAACGATACGTCCACCTTGCCGCCCGATGCGCCGTATTTCAGCGCGTTCTCGATCAGGTTCTCGAACAGCCGAAGCAATTCCTCGCGATCGCCAGCGATGGACACCGGCGTCTCCGGCAGCGCCATTTCGATCCTGACGTTGCGCTCGTTGGCGAGCGGCTCCAGCCCGTCGCCGACCTGACGGATGATGGGGAGAATATCCACCAGCGTATCCGGCCGCACATGCGCCGACAGTTCGACGCGCGACAGCGACAGCAGATCATCGATCAGCCGTGCCATGCGGGTCGCCTGCGCATGCATGATGCCGAGAAAGCGCTCGCGCGCCTTGGCGTCGTCCTTGGCCGGTCCCTGCAACGTGTCAATGAAGCCGGACAGCGCCGCCAGCGGCGTGCGCAGCTCGTGGCTGGCATTGGCGACGAAGTCGGCACGCATTTCCTCGACACGGCGCAGCGGCGTCTGGTCGTGGAACGTCATGAGCATGCAGGTGTCGGTGCCGCCAAAGGCCGTCGGAACCGGCACCGGCGTGATCATCAATTCCATCCAGCGATCGACCGGAACGTGATCGAGATAAGTCGCGCGGCGCGGTTCGGTGGTGGCGATGGACTCGCGCAAGGCGGTGATGATCTCCGGCGAGCGCAGCGCGAATTGCGCCAGTTCGTTCTTGCGGAGTGCCGGCGCGAGCTGCGCCGCTGCGGCATTGAGATGGATGACGCGGCCGGCACGGTCGAGCAGCACGGCGGGATCGGGAATGCCGGCAATGATGGCGCGCACCGCGGGCGCCTCGACAGGATTGGCGGCCAGCGCCTCGTCGCGCGCCGTCACCACGTCATGCAGCCGCCACGGCACCAGCGCCGCGCCGGCGATGCAGACGAACACGATGCCCGCGCGCACAGGCGACAGCTCGCCGAAAAACACCAATGCGGCCAGCGCCAGGCCGGCGGCCAGCAGGATGATCGCCGAATGCCGCAGCCGGTCTGGCCACGGCGAAAACATGGTCGATGGAGAAGCTTCAATGGCCATCTGAACCGGATCTCTTCCTGCTGCGAATGCGAACGTATATCAGGCGCCGGAGCGACCATGTTCCTTGAGCGGGTGGCCGACGCCGGGCTTGGCGTCCGCCGCGACCGCCTGCAGCTTTTTCGATCGCGAACCGATAATAAGCTCGCGAAGCGTCAGTAACATGACTGATATAAAGAACGGCGCGAGGTAATAAAGCACCCTGAACAGCAGCATGCCAGCCAGCAGCTTTTCCTGATCCATCATTTCGAGGCCAACCAGCATGGCGGCGTCGAACACGCCAAGACCGCCGGGCGAATGGCTGGCGAAACCCAGCAAGGTGGCCGAGACGAACACCACCGCCACCACGACGAAACCGACGTCAGGCTCGGCGGGCACCAGCATGTACATCGACAGCGCACAGAAGCCGCGATCGATGATGCCGATGGTAATCTGCAGCAAGGTGAGCGGGCCGCCCGGCAGTACCACCGACCATGGGCCGCGGCCGACGCTGCGCGGCTTCATCCAGACCCAGACCACATAGCCGACGAGGCCGGCGAGGATGATATAGGCCAGGATGCGGTTCATCCATGGCGGCACCTGGTTGATCGCGCTGGCCGCCTCCGGGTGATAGGCGATGCCCATGCCGAGTACCGCGAGATTGCCGAGCCAGAAGGTGAGGCCGGCAAGAAAGACGATCTTGGCGACATCGACGGCGCTGAGATCCCAGGCCGAATAGATGCGATAGCGCACCGCGCCGCCGGTGAAGACGCTGGCGCCGACATTGTGGCCGATCGAATAGCTGGTGAAGGCCGCCAGCGCGTTGATCCGGTACGGCACGTCGCGGCGACCGATCGTGCGCACCGCAAACCAGTCGTAGAATGTCAGGGTGAAATAGCCGGCGGCGACCGACAGCGCCGACAACATGATCAGCCGCGGCTCGGTCTCCGTCATCGCCCGGAAAACGGCAGCAGCGTCGATGTTGCGCAGCTTGTGATACAGCATGTAGCAGGCGATGCCGATCACCGCGACGCTGATCAAGACACCGAGCTTGTGCAGGATTTGCTTCTCGCGCAGAAACGAGATCGCCCTGCGTATTGCTTCCAGCATCTCAACCTCGAATGCGATCCCCTGACCAGAGATATCTGGACCAGGAAGTCAGACTAGCCTCGGCGGAACCGCCACATCAGTTGTCTCCGGCACAACCGTCGTAGCGCGTTTTGCGGCAAAGTGGAATTCGCCGGCTGTGAATAAAAACAAGCCACATCAGTATATTAGGTCAGTCCTAACAAACCACCAGCCTCTCGGGCGCATTCGCTGCGGCAAAATGCCGACGTCGTGACGCGTCTCACGTGACAATGAGGCTTTCGTGACCTCATGCCGCCGATTTGGCGGCGAGACGTTGATAAAAAAGACGGCAGCGGCGCACCACAGTCCTCAGCTCGCGCGGGCCTGCTGCCTGACCACCACGATGTCGCGCAACCACGACCCGATGGCGCAGCCGACGAGATAGAAGCCGAACAAGGCGAGGCCGAGATCGAGCCAGTAGCCAAAGCGGCCGGGCACGACTTTGGCAATCGCGACGCCGACGATGATCGCGGCGATCACCGACAGGCGCTGAATCCATACCCGCGACACCGAACGCCCGCGATAGACCACGGCGATCCAGCCCATGCAGAAGCCGATCAGGAACGCCCCGAGCAGCCAGCCCCAGTGAAACATCGCAAGATAGGTCATGGCGCTTGCCTCACGACAAATTCGATTCGGCGATTCTGCAGCTTGCCTTCGTCGGTGTCATTGGTGGCGATCGGCTGCGTGCTGCCGTAGCCGATCGTCGAGAAACGATCCGCAGGCAGGCCGGCCTTCACGAGATATTCTTCGACGGCGGCCGCGCGCTTTTCCGACAGCGACTGATTGAACGCTGCATCGCCATCGCCGTCGGTGTGACCGGCGATCTCGACTTTGACATTGGGGCAGCGCATGGCGATTTCCACGAGGCGATCAAGCAAGCCCGCGGAATCCACATTGATGCTAGCGCTCGAGGGCTCGAACCGGATGCGGCCCTTGGTCAGGTTCTGCGCGAAGAGCTGCTGGCACACGCTGGCATCGACCGGTGCCGCGGCAGGCTTCACCGAGACTTCGGCCTTGGCCTGCCAACCCTGCGGGAGCTCGCGCGCGAGGCTTGCGCGGATCTGGTCGGCGGCGACTTCGTAGAGTGCGTCACCCGACAGCTTCACCTCACGATCGGACACCACCAGCGTGCCAGTCGACAGCCGCGACAGCGCGCCGAGCGCCGTGGTCACCGCCGCGGCAAAACCGCCGGGCGCGCCGATGCTGGCCTTCAGGTTATCGACGATCTTCTCATTGCCGAACTTGCGTCCGGCAGCCGACGCCAGCGCGGCGTGAATGTTGTTGTCCGGGACATAGCCGCTCAGCGTCAGCGTATTCGTCACGGGATCCTTGTTGGCCTGGAACACATAGGGCGGCGCCTTGACGTCATTGACCGCGACCGTGAAGCCTTCCGGCAGATTCTTCAGCGCCGCCGCAATGGCTTCGCGGCCACCGAGATCGCGCGCCATGCCGGAGAGGCTGATATTGGTATCCGAAATCACCGCCTTGCCTTCCTTCAGCTTGGCGACCTGATCGAGCAACAGCACAGCTGCGGCATCAAACCGCGGCGGCGCGCCGCGCTTCAGACCCATGCGGTCGGAGACCTCGGTTCCGCTGAGTGCGGCGCGGGCCGCTTCCACGATGCGCGCCTTGCTGGCCGGCAATGGCGCGGTCCCCCACAGCGTGACGCGGACATTGTCGCGCTCCGCGACCCAGACGAACGGCTTGGCTTCCGCGACGAGGCGGGTTTCGTCATTGACCAGGCGAACGCCCGGCGTGGCCTCGACCGACGAGACCGCACTGCGGCGACCATCTTCGGAAAATGCTTCGGCAGAAAACGAGACGTCACGCCCGGCAACCGTGATCTGGCTCTTGTCGAGGATCGTGTTTTTCAGCGCCGCAGTGCTGTGCGCCGTTAAATCCGTTTCAAGCGGAATCGTGCTAACCCAGGCAGCAACCGCCCAAAGGATGGCAAGCGGGATGAGCCCGGGCCACCATTTGGCACTCCACCTGTAAAATCCGTGCATTCGACGTCCTGCGGGTCTGGAAACAGAGAGAAAACAAACCCTTGCGGGACTGTCAAATTGAAATCAAGGCAAACCTCTGGCGTCGCCGCGGGTATTCGAATAACGCTTTGTTCAATCGTTTCTGATCATTTCCGTGGGTAGCATCAATTGCTCGGTCATACGATGAAGCAGATTCGCAACACGATTATTCGTGCCGGCCTGGACGCGCTGTATTTCAGCGGCGCCCACCGCGTGTTGCGACCTATCTTCGGCGGCGTGGGCACCATTTTCATGCTGCACCATGTGCGCCCTGCGCATGCCGGTCCGTTCCAGCCCAACCGTCACCTCGAGATCACGCCCGATTTCCTGCGCGCCACCCTCGCTTATCTGCGCGCGACCGACGTCGATATCGTAACGCCCGATGAAGTGCAGCGACGGTTGACGGAGCGGGATTTCTCGCGCCGCTTCGCCTGCTTCACCTGCGACGACGGCTATCGCGACAACCGCGACCATGCATTGCCCGCGATGCGGGATTTCGACGCTCCCTTCACGGTCTATGTCACCAGCGACTTCGCCTCCGGCACAGGCCGGCTGTGGTGGGTGGCGCTGGAGCGCGTCGTTGCCAGGGCCGATGCGATCGAGGCCCCGATCGACGGACAGATGGTGCGCCTGGACACATCGACTCTCGCCGGCAAGGACATGGCGTTCGACCGCCTGCATGGCTGGCTGCGCGGATTGCCGGAAGAAGCGGATATCCGCCGCGAGGTCAGCGCACTCTGCGCTGCGCATGGCATCGACGAAGACGCGGTCAGCCGTGAGCTGTGCATGTCGTGGGACGAACTCAAACCTTTCGCCGCCGATCCGCTGGTGACAATCGGCGCGCATACCGTCAGCCACTGCAATCTCGCCAAACAGACCGAGGCGATGGTCGTGCATGAGCTGTCAGCCAGCCGCACCGATATCGAGAACGTTCTGCAGCGCCCGGCCGTGCATCTTGCCTATCCCTATGGCGACCGCTGCGCTGCTGGTACACGGGAATTCGCATTGGCGAAAAGCGCCGGCTTCGAGACAGCCGTGACGACGCGCCCCGGCGTGATCGCCTCGGACAACTCCTCGCAGCTTACGGCGCTGCCGCGGGTCTCGCTGAACGGCAACTATCAGGACACCCGCTATCTGCCGGTGCTGACCTCCGGCGCGGCCACTGCAATGTGGAACGGCTTCCAGCGCGGCGGCGTCGGATAGTCTGGCCCGCTGCAGGCGAACTGCAGCCTTGCTGGAGTCTTGGGTCCCGCGCCGGATCAGGCCGGCTTTTGCGGCAGATCGGTCTCCGGCGGAAAGTACACGCCCGACATCGGATCGACCCAGCACAGATGCTCGTTGACGCGGGTGACGCCAGTCACATTTTCAGCAGCCACGACGATCGCCCGACGGACATTCTCGTCCGTGATGAAGCCGTCGATGTCCACGACGCCATCCTTCACCCGGACGTCGAGGCCGAATGGTGTCCATTCGTTATGCCTGAGCACAGCGACGATGCGGCGGCGGATCAACGCATCACTCGACCCGACATCGGAGACATCGTGCATGAGATCGGCGATGGCTTCGACGAAATTCTGCCGGCTGACGATACCCACGAGCTTGTCGCCCTGCACCACCGGCACGCGCTTGATGTGATACTTCTCCATCACGTCGACGATATCGGCCAGACCGGTCTCCTCGGTCACCGTGCGGACCTCGCGGGTCATGATCTCATGCACCTTGCGGCCGGCTTCGCGGACATAATCGATAGCCTGCAGGCTGGGGCCACGCACGAATTCGAGCCAGCGCGGACGCCTGCGCTGCGTGCCGACCTCGTGCCGACGCAGGAAGTCCCGCTCGGTCACAATGCCAACCAGCTTGCCGGCCGCATCCACCACAGGCAATCCGCTGACGTGATAATCGATCATCAGCCGCGCAGCTTCGCTAATCGACGCGTCCGGCGACACGGTGACGAGCTTGCGGGTCATAATTTGATGGGCTCTCATGACACTCTCCCATTGGGTTGAGGTCCGTTTGCTGGACGAACCAACGCGAGAAGCCTACGCCGGCCGCCGGTTCCGGCCTTGATCTGGGTCAACTGCAGCAGCGCTTGTTGACTCGCCTTGTTGACTCCCCTTGCCCGCCGCCGCACACAATCGGCCCAACGACAAAACAAACGGGAGGCATCATGTTCACCAATCTGTTTTCGCTCGATGGCCGCGTTGCACTCGTCACCGGCGGCTCGCGCGGCATCGGCAAGATGATCGCGGCAGGATTTCTCAGCCAGGGCGCGGCGAAGGTCTACATCACCGCACGCAAGGCCGGGCCGTGCGAAGCCACCGCGAAAGAACTCTCAGCGCAGTATGCCGGTGAATGCATCGCACTGCCGATCGACATCTCGACCATGGCCGGCATCGAGATGCTGGCTGCCGAAATCAAGAAGCGCGAACCCAAGCTCGACATTCTCGTCAACAATGCGGGCGCTGCCTGGGGCGCGGACTTCGATGAATTTCCGGAGAGCGGCTGGGACAAGGTGATGACGCTGAACGTCAAGACGCCGTTCTTTCTGACCAAGGCACTGGCCGGGCCGCTGCGTGCAGCAGCCAGCGCGGACAAGCCCGCCAAGGTCATCAATATCGCGTCCATCGACGGCATCTTCGTCAATCCGATGGAGACCTATTCCTATGCGGCGAGCAAATCCGGCCTGATCCACCTGACGCGGCGGATGGCCGTCAAACTGATCCAGGATCACGTCGTCGTCACGGCCATCGCGCCGGGCCCGTTCCAGTCCGACATGAACAAGGCTGCACGCGACAATGCCGATGAAGTGGCGACCCGCGTGCCCGCCGGCCGGATCGGCACCGACGAGGACATGGCGGGCGCCGCGATCTATCTCGCTTCGCGCGCCGGCGACTACGTGGTCGGCGCCACCATCGCGGTGGATGGCGGCATCGTCTATGCGAATCCAGGCATCAAGGGCGACGGCTGGGACTGAGGGCAAGCGCGCCGCGTCATTGCAGCCCTCCGGGCTGCGATGACGTGCGGTCGCTGCCAATCTATCAGCCCCGGCTACAAACTAAGCAATTAACCAGCGCCCGGTCTGCGAACGACATTTTGGCCGCAAAGCTATTCTGAAATAACCATCTGATTTATATAAATATAATCTCCTGAACTATTCCATCGTCGCAGTTGTACACAATGGCACGCTGCTTGCTTTGTTAACCTCTGAGACATCCATGCCTCGGGGAGTACACGGCAATGGCGGACTCACTGCATACAACGACGGTCCTTGCAGAACCCGGCCCGATCGCGGTCGACTGGGGCACGACGGCGCTCGTCATCATCGACATGCAGCGCGATTTCATGGAGCCCGGCGGCTTCGGCGAGACGCTCGGCAACGACGTGTCGCAACTCGCCAGCGCCGTCGCCCCGATCGCCGCGGTCCTGAAAGCCGCCCGCGAAACCGGGATGATGGTGGTGCACACCCGTGAGGGGCACCTGCCTGATCTTTCCGACGCACCGCCCGCCAAGATCGACCGCGGCGCGCCGAGCCTGCGGATCGGCGATCCCGGTCCGATGGGACGCATCCTCATTCGCGGCGAGGCCGGTCACGACATCATTCCCGCACTCTATCCTGTCGAGGGCGAGATCGTCATCGACAAGCCCGGCAAGGGCGCATTCTACGCCACGACGCTCGGCGCCGATCTCAAGGCGCGCGACATCGACACGCTGCTGGTCTGCGGTGTCACCACGGAGGTCTGCGTCAACACCACCGTGCGCGAGGCCAATGACCGCGGCTATCGCTGCATCGTCATTTCTGACGGCTGCGCGTCCTACTTTCCTGAATTCCACGAGATGGGCTTGAAGATGATCAAGGCCCAGGGCGGCATCTTCGGCTGGGTCGCCTCATCCGCCGCAATCCTTGAAGCAATGACACTTTCTGAAAATGCACCGGAGACTTCCAACAAACTTGCAGCAGGAGCATCACGATGAGCACGACCGCGGGGACGTTTTCTAAAGATTCTGCCGGCAAATCCGACTTCAAGCCCGCTCTATGGACACCGGGCGACTGGAATGCGTTTTTCGGCTTCGGCACCAATATCCTCGTCAACATGCTGGTGCTGACCGGCCTGCTGCGCTTCGTCCTGAAAATGCCTGACAACATCGTGTTCGGCCGCATCCTTCCGGCCATGGGCCTGATGATGTGCCTGTCCACGATGTACTACGCCTGGCTTGCCTACAAACTGGCGCAGAAGACCGGCCGCAGCGACGTCTGCGCGCTGCCCTCGGGCATCAGCGTGCCGCATATGTTCATCGTCACCTTCGTGATCATGCTGCCGATCTCGATCACCACAGGCGATCCCATCAAGGGCTGGGAAGCCGGCCTCGTCTGGGTGTTCTTCCAGAGCTTCATCCTGATGATCGGCGGCTTCATCGCGCCCTGGATCCGCAAGGTAACACCGCGCGCCGCGCTCTTGGGCACGCTGGCCGGCGTCTCCATCGCTTTCATCGCGATGCGCCCGGCGCTGGAAATGTTCATGACGCCGGTGATTGGCCTCACATGTTTTGCCATCATCATGCTGAGCTGGTTCGGCGGCTATAAATATCCCAAGGGGATTCCGGCAGGCCTCGTCGCGATCGGCGTCGGCATGGTGATCGCCTGGGGCTCGAACCTGTTCGGTATCGGCATCGGTGGCGTCAGCGTTGCCGGGGTGAAAGCCGCCTTCACCAATTTCGGCTTCTCGGTGCCGCTGCCGGCCTTCGACCACGTGTTCTCCGGCTTCCAGTTCCTCGGCATCATCCTGGTCACCGCCATTCCCTATGGCATCTACGATCTGGTCGAGGCCATGGACAACGTCGAGAGCGCGGAAGCTGCCGGCGACGAATATCCGACCACCCGCGTGCTGACCGCCGACGGCGTCGTCTCGCTGATCGGCTGCCTGATGGGCAACCCGTTCATCAACGCGGTCTATATCGGCCATCCCGGCTGGAAGGCGATGGGCGGCCGGATCGGCTACTCGGCAGCGACCGGCCTGATGGTGATCGTATTGTCGTGGTTCGGCGTCATCTCGCTGATGCTGGCCGTTATCCCTGTGGTCGCGATCTCACCGATCCTGCTCTATATCGGCATGTTGATCTGCGCGCAGGCGTTCGAGACCACGCCACGCGAACATGCTCCGGCGATTGCCCTCGCGCTCACGCCGCATCTTGCGGCCTGGGCCACGGTGCTGCTGTCGGGCGCACTCGGCGCCGCCGGCATGAATTTCGGCGCGATCCACTCGCCCGAATTCATCGCCAAGATGGGACAGAACGGCGTGCTGTTCCACGGCCTTGAAGTCATGGGCGGCGGCTCGATCCTGGTCGGCCTGGTGCTCGGCGCCATCGCGGTGTTCGTCATCGAGCGCAAATTCATCAATGCATCGGCCTTCGCTCTGGCCGGCGCCGTCCTGACCTATTTCGGCTTCATGCATGGCGAGGCGATCGGGATCGGCGGCGGATTGGGGGTGACGCCCGGCGTCGCTCTCGCTTATGCTCTTGTTGCAGCCGGGCTCTTCGCCGCGGACAAGTTCGGCGCAACCAGCCTGTCTTCTGTCCCGCAATCGGAGCCGCCACTTGCCGTGCCTGCTGAATAACATCGTCTCAACCTGCGGGTGGCACACCCGTGCCATCCGCAGCAGGTTCGCATCGTGAGTGAGTCCGTTCCCGAAACGATCGCCGCCATCGTCGCCGCGCATCGCGCCGGCACCGTCACGCCGGCACAGACAGTCGCCCGCAGCTATCAGCGAATCCGCGACCGCGGTGACACGGCGATCTTCATCACGCTCCGCGTTGAGGCCGAGGCGATTGCCGAAGCCGAGGCGCTCGCTGCGAAGGATCCCGCCACCCTGCCGCTCTACGGCGTGCCGGTCGGCGTGAAGGACAATATCGACGTCGCCGGTTTGCCGACCACCGCCGCCTGTCCCGCTTTCGCCTATAACGCAACGCGCGATGCCAGCGCCGTGGCGCGGCTGCGTGCCGCTGGCGCGATCGTCATCGGCAAGACCAATCTCGACCAGTTCGCGACAGGTCTGGTCGGCGTGCGCTCGCCCTATGGCATTCCAAAGAATGCGATCCGCGACGATCTCGTGCCGGGCGGATCGAGCTCCGGCTCTGCCGTTGCGGTATCCGCAGGCCTCGTGCCGCTGACACTCGGCACCGACACAGCCGGCTCCGGCCGCGTGCCGGCGATGCTCAACAATATCGTCGGCCTCAAGCCGAGCCTCGGCCTGATCCCGACCGCCGGCGTGGTGCCGGCGTGCCGGACGCTGGATTGCGTGTCGATCTTCACGCTGACGGTGGACGATGCTGTTGCCGCGCTCGATGTGATGGGCGGCTATGACGCGCATGATCCCTATTCGCGCAAGCGGGTGCCGGGTTCGCTCACGGAATTTCCGAAAGGCCTCAAGCTCGGCGTGCCGCGCAATGGCCAACTGATTTTCTTTGGCGACAAGGCCTCGGAGAAAGCCTATGCGGACGCGCTCAAGCGCTGGAGCTCGCTGGGTGCGACGCTGGTCGAGTTCGACCTTGAGCCGTTCTATGAGACCGCGCGGCTGCTTTACGACGGCCCATGGGTCGCCGAGCGCCTGCTGGTGATCCGCGATCTGCTGGCGTCTGCGCCGGATGCAATTCATCCGGTGACGCGCGAGATCACCATCGCCGGTGCACGCCAGAGCGCGACCGATACGTTTGCGGCTTTGTACAAGTTGCAGGAGCTGAAGCGGGTCGCAGAACAGGCTTTCTCGGCTATCGACGCGCTAGTGCTGCCGACGGCGCCGACCGCCTATACGACGGCGCAGGTGCTCGCCAACCCCATCGAGCTCAATTCGCGGCTCGGCACCTATACCAACTTCGTCAACCTGCTCGACCTCTGCGGCCT
>Ga0207678_10003733_pt1 | contig 13699 bp, 12 predicted proteins | sample KBSC63metaG_FD_184319 | JGI IMG/M metagenome (GOLD analysis project Ga0207678, IMG submission 184319) | Corn rhizosphere microbial communities from Kellogg Biological Station, Michigan, USA - KBS C6-3 metaG (SPAdes) (version 2) | ecosystem: Host-associated > Plants > Roots > Rhizosphere > Soil ... | reverse complement strand
AGAGACCGGCCATCAGGTCTGTCTCCGTTATGCCTGGGCCTTGGCCCGCGCGGATGAACCACTCGGTGCCGAAGGCGAACGTGAATGCGTCGTCCGGCATGGCGAGCATGAACATGTCCTCGCTGATCTGGCTCGGGTGGGCCCGCATTGCCGCGCGCTTGGCCGCCGCGTACTTCGACACGTCGACGGCGGCCGTGATCTCCGCCTCCGGCTTGCCGAACTCCACGTTCTCCGGCGGCTTCGGCGCGGCCTCCGGCGGGATCACGCCGTCCGCCACCGCCGCTTCGAAGCCGCGCTGCATGAACTCGCGGTTGAACGTCGCCTGGAACACGCGGGGGGTGCCGGCCAGCTCGGCGGCGCGGAGGCCGACGCGGTGGACCTGGATGTGGTCCGGGTGGCCGTAGTCGCCGTTGTCGTCGTACACCGTGAGGACGGCGGCCGACTCCTCGCGCAGGATCGCCGCGAGCTGCTCGGCCGCCTTTTCGACGTCCGCGCGCCAGAAGCACCCGGGGTCTTCGTTCGTCGGCTCGCCCATCATCCCCGAGTCGCGGTAGCCGAGGAACTCGACGCGCTCGACGCCGAGGATTTCCGCGGCCGCGTGCGACTCCTGGACGCGCCGGTCCTCCAGTTTTTCGCCTTCGGCGAGGAAACCGTCGGGGACCTCGCCGACCTCGCCCTTGGTGGCGACGACGAGCACGACCCGGTGCCCCTCTTCGACGGCTTTGCGCATGACGCCCGCGGTGCGGAGGCACTCGTCGTCCGGGTGGGCGTGGAAGGTGACCAGTGTTGCCATGTCCGCGACGGTACCGGCAACCCCCGACAAAAACCGCCCGCGAGGATGCGCTCCCGCCCGCTAAGGTCCGCCACCGTGACCGAGAAGACCACGCTGCTGAGGTTCCTGCGAGCCCAGCGCGAGAGCGTCCTGGCCATCCTCGACGGCCTCGGCGAGGAAGCCCTGACGAAGGCGGTCCTCCCGTCCGGCTGGACCCCGCTGGGCATGGTGGAACACCTCGGGGACGCGGAACGCCACTGGTTCCAGGAAATCGTCGCCGGCGCGGCGGACCCCGGCGAGCCCCCGGCCAAGCGCCCCGAAGCCGTCTTCGCCTACTACCACCGCCAGTGTCGCCGGTCCGACGAGATCGTCGCCGCGACGCCGTTGTCCGCGCCGCTGCGGGGCCGCCACCCCGGCCCGTTCGGCGACGAAATCACCGATCTGCGCGCGGTCGTGCTGCACCTCATCGAGGAAACCGCCCGGCACGCCGGTCACCTGGACGTGGCCCGGGAACTGCTCGACGGCCGCACCGGGCTGGGGCCGCGCTAGGCCTGTTCCTTCGAGCACCACCAGGTCGACCGGCCGCCGACGGTCCCGTGGCTCATCTCCGCGCCGCAGCGCGGGCAGTGGCCGCCCGCCCGCCGGTGGCCGATGATCTCGCCGGTGTGCACGCCGCCGTGGCGGATCGCCGCGCACAACGCCTTCCGCAGCGCCTTGTGCAGGTTCGCGAGATCGTCGGCGGCGAGCGAGTTCACCGGCCGCGCCGGGGACAACGCCGCCTGCCACAGGGTTTCGTCGGCCAGCAGGTTGCCGATCCCGGCCACCACCGACTGGTCCAGCAGCCGTGCCTTCAGCGGCGCCCGCCCGCGGCCGACGCGCTCGGCGAACTCGCGACGCGAGGTCTCACCGGCGTCCGGGCCGAGCGAATCGAGGTCCGGGTCGAGCCGCACCCGGGCCAGCCGCCGCGTGTCGAACAGGCGCAGCTGTTCGCCGTCGGCGAAAGCGATCCCGAAGCGGAACCACTCGGGTTTCTCCACGCGATCGCGAGCCCGTCCGGGCGGCCCGCTGCTCCCGCCGAACCGCAGCTGCCCGGCCATCCCGAGGTGCAGACCGAGGTTCGGGCCGGGCCGTCCACCCCGGCTTTCGGTTTCGCACCAAAGGGTCTTGCCCCGCCGATGTGCTTCCACCAGCCGCCCGCCGGTCAACGCCGAGGCGATGTCCCCGGGGGCGTGCGGACGGCAGACCCAGTCGTCGTGGTCGTCGACCGCGCGGATCTTCCGGCCGAGCGCACCGGCGAGGACCTGGCGGGCGAGTTCCACTTCGGGGAGTTCGGGCACGCGACCCAGTTTCCGTCAGGGACGCCGGTCGCGCCGCGCCAGCAGCAGTGCGGGCAGGATGACCACGGCGGTCGCGGCGAACGTCGCCGGGTACCCGGCCGAGCCGATCACCAGCCCGGCGCCCAGCGCGCCGGCCGCCATGCCGAGGTCGTAGGCCGCGTTCCAGATCGCGCTCACCGCGCTCTCGCCGCCGGTGGGCACCCGGGCGTACATCAGCGTCAGCGTCGCGTTCTGCAGCGCGCCGAACCCGGCGCCGAACACGAGGGCCCCGCCGATCACCGCGGCCGGGGTACCGGTGAAGGCGATGCCCGCCATGCCCGCCGCGGACAGCAGCAGCCCCGGCACGAGCAGGTGCACCGAGCCGTGGCGGTCGCCGATCCGGCCGGCGACCCAACGCACCGCGGTGGCCGCCGCGGGCTGGGCGAGCAACGCGCTCGCGGCCACCCAGGCCGGCTGGTCCGCGGCGGCCAGGGGGAGGAACGTGACCAGGACGCCGACCGCGGCCGCCGACACCGCGAAGAGCGTCGCGGGCCGGGTCAGCACCGGGTTGCGCAGGCCGGCCAGGACGCCTTCTTCCGTTGCGGAGGCGGAGGAAGAGTGACGCGGCAGGCCGGGCACCGACAGCAGGGCGAGCAGGGTCGCCACGGTCGTCACCACGAACACCGGCGCGTAGCCCCAGTGCGCCGCCGCCCACACGCCGGCCGGCAACGCGAGCAGGCTGGGGATCCCGCCGACGATCCCGACGAGCGCGAGGCCTTCGCCCCGCCGGTCCGGCGGGATCAGCAGGGCGGTGACGGCCCCGCCGGCCACGACGGCGATCGCGTACCCGATCCCGCGCACCACGCTCACCGCGACGATCACGCGGATGTCGTCGCTGACGGTCAGGACGAGCGTCGGCGCCCCGAGCAGGACCAGCCCGGCAGCCAGCGCCCACCGGTAGCCGACGCGGGCGACGAGTCGCGGCGTCACCAGTTCCGCGGCGACGGTGGCCAGCAGCAACGCGACCGTCGCGAGCCCCGCGCCGGACTGCGTGGCCAGCAGCGGCACCACCGAGAGCGGCAGGAAGAAGCCGATCGCCGAGCCGATGATCGAGACGAAGCGCACCAGCAGGGCTCGGGACACCAGGCGGGGGCGGAGCGGCAGGTCAAGGGTCATGACGAAGACGCTAGAAGCCAACCGGATCACCGGTAAGGTCCAGTTCCATGCCTGTGGAGTGGGCCGGTTCGGGTCCGGAGCTATTGGTCACGATCGACCGCGAGAGCGGCGAGGGGCTCCGCGCGCAGCTGGAGCGGCAGCTGCGTGACGCGATCTGCGGCGGCCGCCTCGCGGGCGGGGAGCGGCTGCCGTCGTCCCGCGAACTCGCCCGCGCGCTGGGCCTTTCCCGCGGCCTGGTCCAGGACTGCTACGCCCAGCTGCAGGCCGAGGGGTACCTGACCAGCCGTCCCGGATCCGCCACGCGGGTGGCGGCGGTCGCCCGCCGGGCCGCGCCACCCCGGCCGGGCCCGCCGTCGCCGTCGCGGCCCGCGATCGCCGACTTCCGCCACGGCGTGCCCGATCTCCGCCTGGCGCCGCGCGAGGACTGGGCGTGGGCGGTCCGCGAGGTCTGCCGCACCGCGCCGAACACCGCGTTCGACTACGGCGACCCGATCGGCGAGCGGCAGCTGCGGGAGGTGCTCGCCGCGTACCTGCGCCGGGTGCGGGCGGTCGCGGCCCCGGCCGGGCAGGTCGTCGTCTGCACCGGGATGGCGCAGGCGCTCGGGCTGGTGCTGCGGGCGCTCGCCGCGGACGGCGTCACCCTGGCCCTCGAGGACCCCGGCGCCGTCCGGTCGACGACGAGGCAGGCGACCGCCGCCGGGATGGCCGTGGTGCCCGTTCCGGTCGACGAAGACGGCCTGGACGTCGAGGCGCTCGACCGCAGCGGGGCGCGGGCCGTGCTGGTGACCCCGGCGCACCAGTGGCCGACGGGCGTGGTGCTGGCCGGGCACCGCCGTCAGGAACTGCTGGCGTGGGCCCGCCGGCGCGACGGGCTCGTCATCGAGGACGACTACGACGCGGAATTCCGCTACGACGGCGATCCGGTCGGCTCGATGCAGGGCCTCGACCCCGATCACGTCGTCTCGCTCGGCACGGTCAGCAAGTCCCTCGCCCCGGCCCTGCGCCTGGGCTGGCTGGTCGCCCCCGAGCGGCTGATTCCCGTGCTGGCACACGACAAGGCCGTCACCGATCGCGGGAGCCCCGGCCTCGACCAGCTGGCGCTGGCCCTGCTCATCGAGTCCGGGCGCTACGACCGGCACCTGCGCCGCGTGCGCGCCGTGTACGCCGCCCGGCGCCGGACGCTCGTCGACGCGCTGGCCGTCCACGCGCCCGGCCTGCGCGTCACCGGGCTCGCGGCCGGGTTCCACGCCGTCCTGCACCTGCCGCCGGGCACCGACGAGCAGCGGGTGGTCGACCAGGCCTGCGAGCGGGGCGTCGGGCTGTACGGCCTGGCCGGGCTGCACGCGACGCCGGGGCCGTGGCCGCCGCGGCTGATCCTGGGGTTCGGCGACACCCCGGACCACGCGATCGCCCCCGGCATCGCCGCGGTCGCGGACCTGCTCCGCGGGTGATCAGGAGAGGCTCGCGGAAGCCGTGGTCTCCCAGGCGAACCCGTCCGGGTCGGTGAACGCCGAGGCCGCGCCGCCGACCGCGATCCGGTGCGAGCCGCTGCCCTCGGGGGCGACGCCGGCGTCCTTCGCGAGCGCCTTGCGCCGGTACAGCGCCAGCTTGACGGGGCTCTCGCCGGCGTCGAACTCGACGTACATCTTGCCGAAGCTCTTGCCGACGGTCATGCCCTGGCCGATGTAGAACTTCTTGCTGGCGGCCACGTCGGCGGCGCCCAGCAGCAGCACGATGGCGTCGATCGTGCGGGTGGCCGGGCCGGTGTTCTTCTTGGCGGAGGTCGCGAGCTTCCAGATCGTCCCGTCCGGCGCGCGGACGGTGCCGCCGTAGCCCCACATGGACTTGGTGGCGGGCTTGACGGTCGTGGCCCCGGCCTCGAGGGCGGTCTCGATCAGGGAGTCGACGTCGGCGGGCTGCGGCACGGTGAGGGAGAGGGTGAAGCCGCGGAAGCCGTCGCTCGGCGCGTCCGCGACCCGGAACCGCAGCTGGGTGGTGAGCCCGAAAGCGTCGGCGTAGAAGCGCTCGGCGGCGGCGGTGTCGGCAACTTCGAGGGTGATGGTTTCGATGTTCGTCATGCCGGTAACGCTAGGTCCGGGCCGCTGACCGGCGCTTCTCGATTCCTGATCGGTCTGCGCGGGCCGCTTCGGAAAAAGGAGTGGGCGGGACGCGCGCAGGGCTGATAGCTTGCCCCTGACCGTGACCCGGCCCGAGGAGGTGAGACCCGTGAACGTTGTACGCAGTGGGTGCTCCCCCTCGTCGTCACGGGCGGGCGGCTGACGCAGGTGTCGCCGGGAGCGCTTCGACAGTCTCCCGAAAGGCGACACCATGGATTATCTGCACCGACGGCCGGACGTGGCCGGCCGCGGGGAAGCGTTCCGGCGACCGGACGGACGCCTCTTCCTCAGCATCGACACGTGGGATGACGCGGGCTTCGCGCTGCTCGCGGCCGACATGCTGCCCGCGCTGCCGAGGCCGCTGTACACAGTGGTCGACGAAGCCGACACCGATCTCCGGTCCCGCTGGGAATCTGCCGGTTTCACCACGCGACGCCGTGAGTGGGAGTACCTGGTCCCCACGGCACCGGGCACGGTTCCCGTCCTCCCGGACGTGACGGTCGGACCGCCGTCCGACGAGCTGGCGCTGCGCTCGCTCGACGACGCGATCCGCGCCGAAGTCTCGTCGACGGTGGGCTGGCCGGAGATGCCGGCGGAGATCCTGCCCCGCCCGGACGTCCTGGACCTCACCAAGTACGTGGTGGCGGAGTCCGGGGGTGACTACGTGGGCCTGGTCCGGCTGGCGGCGGTGACGCGGCAGCCGCGCATCGGGTTGCTCGCGGTCCGCGCGGGACGGCAGCGCCGCGGGATCGGCCGCGCATTGCTGACCTACGTGCTGGATGCGTTGCACCGCAACGGGGTGCCGGCTGCGTCGGCCGAAGTGAACGAGGCGAACCCGGCGGCGGTGGCGCTGTTCGAGGGTGCCGGAGCCCGCCGGGTGGGCAGCAACCTCGAGCTGGTGCTGCGCTGATGGCGAACAACACCGGCGGCATCGAAGTCGAAGGCACGGTCGTCGAGTGCCTGCGGAACGCGACGTTCCGGGTCGAGCTGGAGAACGGGCACAAGGTCCTCGCCCACATCAGCGGCAAGATCCGGAAGAACTTCATCAAGATCCTGCCATTCGACCGGGTCCTGGTGGAGCTGAGCCCGTACGACCTGAACCGGGGACGCATCCTGTTCCGCTACCGGACGTAGTGCGCGGATGCCCGCCGCCGGGGCGCAGGCCCCGGCGGCGGCCCCCCAGTCAGGAGGACGTCCCGCGCACGTGGCTTCTCCCGACAAGAGGAAGAAGCGGAACGCCGGGTCCGCCCGGCCTGCGGCCACCGTGCCACGTCCGGCCCGCTCCGGACCGGTGGTTCGAACAGGATCGAAACGCCCGGTCGAAATCCGGGTGACGCACAGGGGAGAATCGCCGGATGCAGTACCTGGTTTCCGTGATCGACGACAAGAGCAGTCCCGGCCGCACGGACCGGCAGCCCGCCATCAGCGAGTTCAACGACCGGCTGATCGCCGAGGGCTACTGGGTCTTCGCGGGCGGGCTGGCGGACACCGGCTCGGCGACCGTGGTCGACAACCGCGGCGAGCAGGTCGTGCTCACCGACGGGCCGTTCGTGGAGTCGAAGGAGTACCTCGCCGGCGTCTGGGTGTGGGACGTCCCCGACCTGGACGTGGCGCTCAGGCTCGCCGGCGAGGCTTCGAAGGTGTGCGACCGGAAGATCGAGGTGCGGCCGTTCCGGTGAGCGACGTCGAAGCCGCGGTCACCCGCGCCCACCGCGACGAATGGGCGCGGCTGGTGGCCGCGCTGACCAGGCGCTTCGGCGACCTCGACATCGCCGAGGAGGCGGCCGCCGAGGCGTTCGCGACCGCGGTCGAGCGGTGGCCGGGCGACGGCGTGCCGCCCAACCCCGGCGCCTGGCTGACCACCACCGCCCAGCGCAAGGCCATCGACCGCATCCGGCGCGAGAACAAGCGCGACGACAAGCACGAAGAGGCTCGGGTCGGGTACGACGCCGGTCCGCCGGAGCCGTCCGGCGCCATCGACGACGACCGGCTCCGGCTGACCTTCACCTGCTGCCACCCGGCGCTCGCGGTGCCGGCCCGCGTGGCGCTGACGCTGCGCATGGTCGGCGGGCTGACCGTGCCCGAGATCGCCCGCGCCTTCCTGGTGAAGGAGACCGCTCTGGAGCAGCGGATCACCCGCGCGAAGGCCAAGATCAAGGCGGCGCGCATCCCCTACCGGATGCCGTCCGCCGAAGACCTCCCCGCACGAGTCTCCGCCGTGCTCGTCGTGCTGTACCTGGTGTTCAACGAGGGCTACCTGGCGACCGGCCCCGGGGCCGACCCGGTGCGGCGCGACCTGACCGCCGAGGCGATCCGGCTCACCCGCCTCATCCACGGCCTTCTGCCGGGCGACGGCGAGGTGACCGGGCTGCTGGCGCTGATGCTCCTCATCGAAGCCCGCCGCCCGGCCCGGGTTTCGGCGGGCGAGCTCGTGGCCCTCGACGAGCAGGACCGCGGGGCGTGGGACGCGGAACTGGTCGCCGAGGGCCACCGGCTGGTCCGCGAGCGCCTCGCCACCGGGGTGGCTCCGGGCCGCTACCAGATCCTCGCGGCGATCAACGCCGTGCACACGTCCGCCCGCGACGTCCGCGACACCGACTGGTCGCAGATCCTCGCGCTCTACGACCAGCTCGTCCGCGTCGATCCCTCGCCGATCGTGGTGCTCAACCGGGCCGTCGCGGTGGCCGAGCTCGACGGCCCCGAGGTGGCGCTGGCGGCCGTCGACCGCCTCGAGGAGCAGCTCGACGGCTATCACGCCTACCACGTGACCCGCGCCGACCTCCTGCGCCGCCTGGGCCGGGGTGAGCAGGCGCGCGCGGCGTACGACAAGGCCATCGAGCTGGCGGGCAACACCGCCGAGACCGCGTACCTGAAACGGCGGCGGGACCAGCTGGGGTAGCCCCGCTTTGGTGAAGCGTGACAAAACGCGGTGCCCGACCGGTAACGGGAATCGTCCTGCCGGCCGTGTCCGGTGTCAGCGGACCGGCGCACGCGGACGGGGGTTCCGGATCCGCCGATCCGAACCTGATCGCGGCGATGCACCGCGATCTGCACCTCGGCTCCGCCCAGGCGACCCAACTCCTGGCCAGGGAGTCGGCCGCGGCGCGGCCGGCCTCGTCGTGGCCGGCGCCGGACCGAAGCTCGTCCGGCGCAGCGAGCGCGAGCTCACCGCCGTGAAGTCCACATTGGGCAAGTTGGCGCGGCCGCCGTCCGGTGCGGTGTCCGGCTGGTACGTCGACGCGGCCGCGAACACCGTGGTGGTACGGGCATACCCGGGTACCGTGCGGATCAGCGTCTCGGCCGACACACCGAGGACGTTCGACCGGGCACCGCTCGGGTTCCGATCCGGGGCCGGGCCGTGTCACGGCCGTGATCACCGCACCGCAGGCTGTACCAGATGCGAACTGGGGTCTTCCTGCGCTGGACGGCGCATCCGCTGACGGTCGGCGCGACGGCGGTGCTGCTGCTCAACGACCACGTGTTCAAGCAGGCGTGGCCGGGGCTCGTCACCGGCAAGCTCAGCGACGTGGCCGGGCTGGTGGTGGCACCGCCGGTGCTCGGGCTGCTGCTGGGCCTGTTCCTCGCCCGCCGGGTCGCCGCCGCGGCCGCCGTGCTGGTGACCGGAGCCGCCTTCGCGGTGGTCAAGCTGACCGCGGCGGGTGCCGAAGCCGCCTCGGCGGCGTGGTCGGTCGTCAACGGGCCTTCGTTCGTCCTGGCCGATCCGACCGACCTCGTCGCGTTGCCGGCGCTGGGGCTCTCCTGGTGGGTCTGGCGCCGGGTCTCGGCGGCGCCGCCCCTGCCGGAGGGGGCGGCGTTCCGGGTGCGGGTGGTGGTCGTGACGCCGTTCGCCTTGCTGGCGATCACCGCGACGTCCGCGGGGTGGAAGCACCTTCCGGCGGTCGACTCCGTGAAGAGCGAGGGCACGCAGGTGGTGATCGAGGCAGCCGGGCGGATCTACGGCTCGACCTCGGGCACCGGCGACTGGAAGTTCCTGGAGGACGTGCCGCCGCTGACCTTCCCGGTGCCGCCGCCGCGCCGCCCGCAGGTCCAGGCCTGCGTGCCGCAGGAGGCCGCGCACTGCTACCGGGTGCGCGCCGAAGGTGCCGTCGACGCCGCCGACACCCGCGGTGGCCGCCTGCTCGGCGTCGACGAGACGACCGATGCCGGCCGGACTTGGCAGACCGCCTGGGAGGTGCCCGCCGCCCGGTGGCCGTTCGTCCAGCGCCAGCACGCGCTTCCCACCTCGACGCCCGATGTCTCCGACCTGTCCAGCAGGGAGATCGCCGTCCGTGCCGTCCCGGGTGGACACGAGGTCTTCGTGGCCAACGGCGCGGAAGGGATGGCGGTCCGCGGCGCCGACGGTGCCTGGCGCCGCCTCCCGGTCGTGGACGACGGAACCAGGCTGGACATCCGGCCGGTGCCGTTGACGGCGTTCGGCCAGGGGATCGGGGACGACGTCAGCAGCGCCGGGCTGCTCACCTTGCTCGCACTGCTGATCGGGACGGTGGTGGCGGCCGGTCGGGTGCGCGCCCGGGTCGGCCGTGGGCTCACGTCCGTGGCACCCCTCGGCCTGTTCGTCTTCCTGGCACTCCCGGTCACCGGCTTGGTCGCGGTCGTGACCTCCGGCTCCGGGTTGTCGACCGGCCCCTGGCTGGTGACCACGGTGTGTCTGGTCGGCATCGGCATCGGGATGACGCTGGCCACGCGGGCACTGGGCCGGGCGCGCATGGTGGCCGTCGTCGCCGCGGCCCTCTCGACCGGGCTGGCGTACGTCGGACCCGCGCTGGGCTGGACGCTGGGCCACCCGCAGGAGCACGCCCCCGCCGTCCGGCTCGGGCTGGTCCTCGCCGCGGTGTCCCTGCCGGTGGTCGTCGCGGCCGGCTGGTGGGCCGGTGGCCGCCGCGTCGACCCCCGTGATGAGTTCCCGCCCCCGTACCCGTCATACGTGTGAAGGACACGACGAAGCGGGAGGATGACGTGATGAGTGCGGACACGCGGCCGGGCGAGGTCGACGAGCCGGTGTTCTCGGGGCTGGCGGAACGGCACCGGCGGGAGCTGCACGTGCACTGCTACCGGATGCTCGGGTCGTTCGAGGACGCCGAGGACACCGTGCAGGAGACGTTCCTGCGGGCCTGGCGGCGGCGGGAGACCTTCGCGGGGCGGTCGACGTTCCGCGCCTGGCTGTACCGGATCGCCACCAACGCCTGCCTGGACCTGCTGGCCAAGTGCCGCCCGGAACCCGCGACCGGCGGCGAGGTGCCGTGGTTGCAGCCCTACCCGGACCGGCTGCTCGACGAACTGCCCGCGGGCGGCGCGGACGAGCCGGAGACCGCCGCCGTCGCGCGGGAGACGATCGAGCTGGCCTACCTGGTCGCGGTCCAGCACCTCGCGCCGCGCCCGCGGGCCGTGCTGATCCTGCGTGACGTGCTCGGCTGGCCGGCCAAGGACGTCGGGGAGCTGCTCGGGGACTCCGTCAACTCGGTGAACAGCGCGCTGCAGCGGGCCCGCGCCGGCCTGCGGGAGCACCTGCCCGCCGAGCGGCAGGACTGGACCGGCGGGCAGGAGGACGCCGGGACGCGCGAGCTGGTGCGCCGCTACACCGAGGCCAGCGTGGCCGTCGACGTCGACGGGATCGCCGCGCTGCTGCGGGACGACGTCCGCTGCTCGATGCCGCCCACCCCCGGCCTGCACGTCGGTCGCGACGCGGTGGTGAAGGACTGGATCGAAAGCGGTTTCGAGGACCTGAAGCACCTGCGCACCGTCAGCACGTCCGTGAACCGGCAGCCCGCCATCGCCTTCTACCTCCGGCAGGAACCGGAAGGGTCATACCTGCCGCTGGCGATCGACGTCCTGCGCGTCGCCGGCGGCGCGATCGCCGAGATCGTCGCGTTCCACGCCGAGGAGTTCCCCCGGCTCGGCTTGCCGGAGAGCCTGCCGGGGTGACCCCGTGTCGCGGCGACGGACGAGGAGCCCCCACAGCGACGCGGTGCCGACGGAGACGGCCAGCAGCGTGATGCTGCCCGCGATGTCGAGGACGTAGTGGTTCCCCGTGGCGAGCACGATCGCCGTCATGAGCAACGGGAACAGCCACGGCACGAGCGCCAGGCGTGGCCGGGTGCCCCGGAGAGCGGACCACAGGGCGTACGCGCACCACAGCGACCAGCCCACGTGCATGCTGGGCATGGCCGTGTAGTGGGTGGGCTTGGTCCAGCTCTCCTGGTGCAGGATGTCGTACAGGGCAACGACATCGACGGTTCCCGGCAGCGCGGACCGCGGCGGCGACAGCGGCACCGCCCAGTAGACCGGCAGGACGAGGGCCGTCATCGCGACCATCGTCCGGCGGACCCGGCGGTAGGCACCGGGCCGCCGGACGAACACCCACAGCAGGACACCGATGATCACGAGGTAGTACAGCCGGTACACGCCGGCCGCCACCCGGCCGGGGAACGGATGCCCGGCCAGCCAGCCGTTCACGCTCCGCTCGATGTCGATGTGCACGGCGTGTTCCGCGGACTGGATCGCCAGTGCGTTCGCGTTGGCGGCGGTGAGGTCCTTGCCCACGGCGGCGCCGATCCGCACGAAGAGCAGGAACCACAGCACGAGGAAGAGCAGTTCGACGAGCACCCCGGGCCGTCCGCCGGCACCCCGGAAGAGGACGCCCGCCCACCGTCTTGGCTGGCCCTCCGCCGGTGGGTTCACGCGGCCACCCTAGCCGACCGCGCCCGCGCGCGTGCCCGCTTCGGCAGGTCAGGTCCGCCGTGCGCGGATGTAACTTTCACACCGCGACTGTCCTATGTGGACTAACATTGGGGCCTTGACGTGGCACTGCCGCCGCGCCGGCGTCCGGGTCACGGCACGCCTCCGTGCGCGCATTGACAACTCGTCTTCCGGAAGCCCAGGCTGTCGCGACGCATGTTAGCGATAACAGCCGTCCCGCTCACGTGGACCTGAAGCCGGGGAAGGTCGTCATGAACAGAGGAAGTACCAACCGCAGGAGGCGATCCTTGATCGCCGCGCTCACCACCGCGGCGACGGTCGCGGCGGCGGTGGTGACGGGGGTGACGCTGGGGGCAGGCCCGGCGCTGGCCGACGCCACCGGCGCACTGCGCGGTGTCGGTTCGAGCCGCTGCCTCGACGTCCAGAACGCCGGCCAGTCCGACGGTGCCGCCGTGCAGATCTCCGACTGCTCGGGCGGAGCCAGCCAGCAGTGGACGTCGACGTCCGCCGGCCTGTTGACGGTGTACGGCAACAAGTGCCTGGACGTGCCGGGCAACGCCACCGCCGCCGGCACCAAGCTGCAGATCTGGACCTGTCACGGCGGGACCAACCAGCAGTGGCGGCTGAACGCCGACGGAACAGTGGTCGGCGTGCAGTCCGGGCTCTGCCTGGACGTCGCCGGGGCCGCCACGGCCAGTGGCACCGCGGTGCAGATCTGGACCTGCCACAGCGGCACCAACCAGCAGTGGACGGGCCTGTCGACGACGCCGCCGACCACGACCACGACGACCCCGGGCGGCAGCTGTTCCCTCCCGTCGTCGTACCGCTGGTCGTCCTCGGGCGTGCTGACGCAGCCGAAGAACGGGTGGCTTTCGCTCAAGGACTTCACCAACGTCGTCTACAACGGCAAGCACCTTGTCTACGGCTCGACGGTCAACTCGTCGGGTCAGTACGGCTCGATGGGCTTCGTGCCCTTCACGAACTGGTCCGACATGGCCTCGGCCGGCCAGACCGGGATGAACCAGGGCACGGTGGCGCCGACGCTGCTCTACTTCGCGCCGAAGAACATCTGGGTGCTGGCGTACCAGTGGGGTTCCTGGCCCTTCATCTACCGGACGTCGAGCGACCCCACCAACCCCAACGGGTGGTCCGCGCCGCAGCCGCTGTTCACGGGCAGCATCTCCGGTTCCGGCACCGGCCCGATCGACCAGACCCTGATCGCCGACGGCTCGAACATGTACCTGTTCTTCGCCGGTGACAACGGAAAGATCTACCGGGCGAGCATGCCGCTGGGGAACTTCCCGGGCAGCTTCGGCTCGAACTACACGACGATCATGAGCGACACGCAGGCCAACCTGTTCGAGGCGGTCGAGGTCTACAAGGTGCAGGGCCAGAACCAGTACCTGATGATCGTCGAGGCGATGGGCTCGGGCGGGCGCTACTTCCGCTCGTTCACTTCGAACAGCCTGAGCGGCAACTGGACCCCGCAGGCCGCCAGCGAAAGCAATCCCTTCGCGGGCAAGGCCAACAGCGGCGCCACGTGGACCAACGACATCAGCCACGGCGACCTCGTGCGCACCAACCCCGACCAGACCAAGACC
>Ga0207678_10003730_pt1 | contig 13701 bp, 13 predicted proteins | sample KBSC63metaG_FD_184319 | JGI IMG/M metagenome (GOLD analysis project Ga0207678, IMG submission 184319) | Corn rhizosphere microbial communities from Kellogg Biological Station, Michigan, USA - KBS C6-3 metaG (SPAdes) (version 2) | ecosystem: Host-associated > Plants > Roots > Rhizosphere > Soil ... | reverse complement strand
TAAGGACGAGAAGAGCTGAGAGCAACAGGAGGATGAGCCCGATGGGCAACGCACCGAAGCAACTGCACGACGCCGGCCAGAGCCTCTGGCTCGACTACATCACCCGCGAGATCGTCGAGAACGGGACGCTCGAGCGCTACATCGACGAACTCTCGCTGACCGGGCTGACGTCGAATCCGACGATCTTCGACAAGGCGCTCAGCGGCGGCGACCACTACGACGAGCAGATCGGCCGCCTGCTGGCCGAGGGCAAGGAGGGCGAGGAGCTCTTCTTCGAGCTCGCGATCACCGACCTGCAGGGTGCGGCTGACCTCTTCCGGGACGTCCACGAGGAGACCGATGGGGTCGACGGGTTCGTCTCGCTCGAGGTCTCGCCGGAGCTCGCCTACCACAGCAACGAGACGGCCGCGGCCGCCGCGCGCCTGCACGCCCAGGCGGACCGCCCGAACATCTACATCAAGATCCCCGGCACGCCTCAGGGGCTGGCGGCGATCACCGAGTCGATCGCGGCCGGGATCCCGATCAACGTGACGCTGCTCTTCGACGCCGACCAGTACCGCGCCCAGGCGGACGCCTACATGCGCGGGATCGAACAGCGGATCGAGCGCGGTGACGACCCCGCCGTCGCCTCTGTGGCCTCGATCTTCGTCAGCCGCTGGGACGTCGCGGTCGCCGACCGGGTGCCGGCCGAGCTCAAGGACAGGCTCGGCGTCGCCGTCGCGATCAAGACCTACGTCGCCTACCGGGAGCTCCTCGCCTCCGAGCGCTGGCAGCGGCTTGCCGCCGCCGGGGCGCGGCCGCAGCGGCTCCTGTTCGCCTCGACCGGTACCAAGGACCCGTCGCTGCCGAAGACGAAGTACGTGGTCGAGCTCGCGGCTCCCGACACCGTCGACACGATGCCGGAGGAGACGCTGCTGGCGCTCGCCGAGGAGGACGACATCGCTGGCGTCCTGGCCGACGACGGCGGCGACAACGAGGAGCTCCTGGCCCGCTTCGAAGCGGCCGGGATCGACCTCGCCGCGCTCGCCGAGCAGCTCCAGTCCGAGGGTGCCGAGAAGTTCGAGGCCTCCTGGAACGACATGCTCGACGGCATCGCGAGCAAGCAGCGCGCGGTCGGGGCCACCGGTTGAATTCCCAAACCCCGGCGCCGGCGGCCGCGTCCGGCATGCGGTCGCTGCCGGGCTGGCAGGCGCTCATCGACAACCGGGCGGCCCTGACCGGCCGCCACCTGCGCGACCTGTTCGCCGCCGACACCGACCGCGGCGAGCGGATGGTCGTCGAGGCCGAGGGCCTGCGGCTCGACTTCTCGAAGAACCGGATCGACGCCGACACGGTCGGGCTGCTCGTCGGGCTCGCCGGCGAGGCGGCGCTGCGCGAGCGAACCGAGGCGATGTTCCGGGGCGAGCGGATCAACGTCACCGAGCATCGCTCGGTGCTCCACGTCGCGCTGCGGATGCCCCGGGACCGCTCGCTGATCGTCGACGGCCGCGACGTCGTCGCCGACGTCCACGAGGTGCTCGACCGCATGGCTGCGTTCAGCGACCGGATCCGCAGCGGCGATTGGACCGGCCACACCGGCAAGCGGATCCGCAACGTCGTCAACATCGGCATCGGCGGCTCCGACCTCGGCCCGGTGATGGCCTACCGGGCGCTGCGCCACTACTCCGATCACGACCTGACGGTCCGGTTCGTCTCGAACGTCGACGCGACCGACTTCGTCGAGAAGACCCATGACCTCGATCCGGCGGAGACGCTGTTCGTGATCGCCTCGAAGACGTTCACGACGCTCGAGACGATGACGAACGCACGGACGGCGCGAAACTGGACGCTGACCGCCCTCGGCGAGGAGGTTGCGGTCGCCAAGCACTTCGTCGCGGTCTCGACCAACGCCGACGAGGTGTCGGGGTTCGGGATCGACACCGCCAACATGTTCGGGTTCTGGGACTGGGTCGGCGGCCGCTACTCGATGGACTCGGCGATCGGGCTGACGACGATGATCGCGATCGGGCCGGAGCGGTTCGCCGAGATGCTGGCCGGCTTCCACGCGATCGACGAGCACTTCCTCACGGCGCCCTACGAGCGCAACCTGCCGGCGCTGATGGGTCTCTTGAACGTCTGGTACGCGGAGCTGTTCGGGACCGAGACCGTCGCCGTGCTCCCCTACGAGCAGTACCTCGAGCGCTTCCCCGCCTACCTGCAGCAGCTGACCATGGAGTCGAACGGCAAGCACGTCCGCCTCGGCGGGGAGGCCGTCGACTACGCGACCGGGCCGATCTTCTGGGGCGAGCCGGGGACCAACGGCCAGCACTCCTTCTACCAGCTGATCCACCAGGGGACGCACCTGATCCCGTGCGATCTGATCTTCTTCGCCCGCTCGCTGAACCCGCTCGGCGACCACCACGATCTGCTCGTCGCCAACGTCTTCGCGCAAGCCGAGGCACTCGCGTTCGGCAAGACCGCCGACGAGGTCCGCGCCGAGGGCGTTCCCGAGCGCCTCGTTCCCCACAAGACGTTCGAGGGGAACCGGCCGACGAACGTCCTGATGGCCGAGCGCCTCGACCCGGCGACGCTAGGCAAGCTCGTCGCCCTCTACGAGCACAGCGTCTTCACGCAGGGCACCGTCTGGGGGATCGACTCCTTCGATCAGTGGGGCGTCGAGCTCGGCAAGACGCTCGCGAAGCGGATCGTCCCCGAGCTGCAGTCTCGCGAGGAGCCCGACCTCGGCCACGACAGCTCCACGAACGCGCTGATCCGCGCCTACCGCGAGCGCCGCGGCTAGATGGTCTAGAGGACGTTCGTCAGCGGACGAGCAGCGCTGCGCCGAGGGCGCCGCCGAAATCGCCGAGCGCGGCGACCCGGAACTCGGGCGGGAAGTCGCGCACGAAGAGGCTCTTCTCCATGTGGCGGCGGATGTCGGGGCCGAGGCGCTCGCCGAAACGGACGCCGAGGCCGCCGCCGAGGATCACGATCTCGGGGTCGATCAGGTTGACCGCCGAGGCGATCCCGGCCCCGAGCGCCTTGACGGCCCGGTCGATCAGGTGCTCGGCCATCTGGTCGCCGTGATCGAGCGCGCGTTCCCAGATCCCGCTCGTCAGGCGCGGCTTGCCGTGCTTGGCCATCAGCTTGAAGAGATCGGTGTGCTCGCCGTCCTCGACTCGGCGACGCGCCTCCGACTCCATCGCCGAGCGGCCGGCGTAGGCCTCCATGCAGCCGTGGTTGCCGCACGGGCAGCGGGCGCCGTCGCGCTTGACGACCATGTGGCCGATCTCGCCGGCGGCGCCGCGGCCGTGCCAGGGCTTGCCGTCGAGGATCAGCCCGCCGCCGACGCCGGTCCCCCAGAAGACGCCGAGGACCGACGCGTGCCCGTGCCCGGCACCGAGCTCGTATTCGGCGGTCGTCGCGACGCCGACGTCGTTGCCGACCGCTACCCGCGTCCCGAGCGCCTCGGCGAGCTTGGTGCCGAGTGGGTAGCTGTCGGTCCAGGCGGGGAGGTTCTTGGCATTCGCGACCGCACCGGTCGCGATGTCGACCTCCCCGGGAGAGCCGACGCCGACGCCGCGCAGCGCGGAGGGCTCGACCTCCGCGGCTTCGGCGGCCTCGCGGATCGCCGACTCCATTGCCGCGGTGACCGCATCGGGTCCACCTTCGTGCGGCGTCGGGCTTCGCGACTGGCCGATCACCTCGTTGTCGGCGTCGACGACGATCGCCTGGATCTTCGTTCCCCCGAGGTCGATCCCGCCCCGCTTCGTGCTTCGCCGGATCGGTGTCAATTCGCGCCCTCTCTGTCGTCGCCGTGGAAGTCCGGCGCCGAGACTATCCGGGCGGCTTGGTCCGGTGGTCCCCCGCGCACGCGGGGCCTCGGAATCGGCCATCAAGCCGCGCCGTTATGGTCACGGGCGGTTTGGAACCCGCCGGCCTTCGCAGCAGCAGATGAGCGACAGCTTCATCGGCGTCGACGTCGGCGGGACGAAGGTGGCGGTCGCCGTGCTCGGGGACGGCGAGCTCAGCCACCGCGGCATTCAGCCGACCGACGCGACCGACGGCGACGCGCTGATCGACGAGATCTGCACGCTCGTCGAGTCCGTCCGCGGCGATGACGCCCGCGCCGTCGGCGTCGGCGTCCCTTCCGTGATCGACTTCGACTCCGGGCGGATCCGCGCCTCCGTGAACGTTCCCCTGGCCGACGTTCCACTGCGCGACATCCTCTCCGAGCGCCTCGGGCTTCCCGTCTTCGTCGACAACGACGCGAACGCCGCCGCGCTCGCCGAGGCCTGCGAGAACGGCGAGGTCGTCGTCGCCAACCTGGTCATGCTCACGGTCGGGACCGGGGTCGGCGGCGGGATCGTCGTCAACGGGCGCCTCTACCGGGGCGCGAGCGGCGCCGCGGCCGAGCTCGGTCACACGATCGTCGCGACGGGCCTCGACGACGGCGCCCCCGAGCCCGACCGGTTCCCGCAGCCGGGATCGCTGGAGTCGCTGGCGGCCGGGCGTGCCCTCGACCGCCTCGCCGAGGCGGCGGCCGCCAGTCGCCCCGACTCGACGCTGGGCCGCCTGCACGCCGCGGGCGACGAGATCACCGGCCACCAAGCCGTCGAGGCGGCGAAAGCCGGCGACGAGGTCGCGGTGGACCTGCTCCGCGTTCTCGGCGAGCGGCTCGGGATCGGCATCGCGAACATGATCAACACGCTCGACCCCGACGTGGTCGCGATCGGCGGTGGCGTCTCCATCGCCGGCGAGCTGCTGCTGGAGCCCGCGGTTCGCGTCGCCCGGGCTTACGTCCTGCCCGGAGTGGGAACGGAGACGGAGATACGGCTTTCGAAGCACGGCCCGACCGGTGGGGTGCTCGGCGCCGCGATCCTTGCCAAAGAGGAACTGACAAGACGAGACGAACGAGAGGAACGCTGATGACGGAGGAGACGAAGACGGCCACGGCCCGCGACCATGGCGTGACCGAGCTCGACGAGCTCGCGATCGACACGATCCGGACGCTGGCGATGGACGCTGTCCAGAAGGCGAACTCGGGCCATCCGGGGACTCCGATGGGCCTGGCGCCGCTCGGCTACGTCCTCTACTCGCAGGTGATGCGCCACAACCCGGTCAACCCGCACTGGCCGGGCCGGGACCGGTTCGTGCTCAGCGCCGGCCACGCCTGCATGCTCCAGTACGCCTGCCTGCATCTCTCCGGCTACGACCTGACGCTCGACGACATCAAGCAGTTCCGGCAGTGGCAGAGCCGCACGCCCGGCCATCCCGAGTACCGGCACACGGCCGGCGTCGAGGTCTCGACCGGGCCGCTCGGCCAGGGATTCGCCAACTCGGTCGGCTTCGCCCTCGCCGAGGCGCACCTCGCCGCGACCTTCAATCGTCCCGCGCACGAGATCGTCGACCACCACGTCTTCACGATCTGCAGCGACGGCGACATGGAGGAGGGGATCGCCAGCGAGGCCGCGTCGCTCGCCGGCTATCTCGGCCTTGGCAAGCTGATCGCGATCTACGACGACAACAAGATCACGATCGAGGGCTCGACCGATCTCGCCTTCCACGACGATGTCGGCAAGCGGTTCGAGTCATACGGCTGGTCGGTCCACAGGCTCGACATCAACCCGCCGCTGGAGCGGCTCGAGGCGGCACTCGAGGAGGCGAAGGCGGTCACAGACCGGCCGTCGATGATCGTCCTCCCCTCGCATATCGGCTTCGGCAGCCCGAACAAGCAGGACCACGCCTCCGCGCACGGCTCGCCGCTCGGCGATGAAGAGGTGAAGCTGACCAAGGAGGCGCTCGGCTGGCCGTACGAGGAGCCCTTCACCGTCCCCGATGAGGTCTACGAGCTCTTCGAGGGGGTCAAGGAACGCGGGCTCGCCGCCGAGCGGGAGTGGGACGAGCGCTTCGAGGCCTACGCGGCGGAGCACCCCGACCTCGCCGACGAGCTCACGCGGATCACCCGGCACGGTGCGCCGACGCTGCCGCCGCTCTCGGCGGCGCCTAAGTTCGAGCCGGGCGAGGACCCGGTCGCGACCCGCTCGGCGTCGGGGAAGGCGCTGAACTGGCTGGCGCCGGACGTCCCGGAGCTGATCGGCGGCTCGGCGGACCTCGCGCCGTCGACATCGACGAACCTCGACGACTACCCGAGCGTCCGCCGCCACGATTTCGGCGGTCGCAACCTTCACTTCGGGATCCGCGAGCACGCGATGGGCGCGATCGTCAACGCGATGACGATCGAGGGGCTGCGCGCCTATGGCGCGACGTTCCTCGTCTTCAGCGACTACATGCGCGGCGCGATCCGACTCGCGGCGATCATGGAGATCCCGTCGATCTTCGTCTTCACCCACGACTCGATCGGGGTCGGCGAGGACGGCCCGACCCACCAGCCGATCGAGCAGGTCCCGGCGCTGCGGGCGATGCCGAACCTCGACGTGATCCGTCCCGCCGACGCGAACGAGACGGCGCAGGCCTGGCACTGGCTGCTCGGCGGCGAGCGCAACCCGACGGCGCTGGCGCTGACCCGCCAGAAGCTGCCGATCCTCGATCGCGCCGCGATCCCCGACGACGCGATCGAGCGCGGCGCCTACGTCCTTCGCGACCCCGACGGCGGCGGCGGGCCCGACGTGATCCTGATCGGCACCGGTTCGGAGGTCTCGCTCTGCCTCGATGCGGCCGACCTGCTCGCCGGGGACGGGACCGCGGTTCGCGTCGTCTCGATGCCGTGCATGGAGCGGTTCGCGAAGCAGGAGGAGGCCTACCGCGACGAGGTCCTGCCGCCGGGGGTGAGCGCACGGGTCTCGGTCGAGGCCGCCGCCACGTTCGGCTGGGACCGCTGGATCGGCGAGGCCGGCTACGCCGTCGGAATCGACCACTTCGGCGCCTCGGCGCCGGCAGCGGACGTGTTCAAGGGATTCAACCTGACCGCCGAGGAGGTCGCCGGCCACGCCCGCAACGTGATCGGGGCCGGCTCGTGAGGTTCGCCTGCGGCTTCGATCACGGTGGCTACGCGCTCCGCGAGACCGTCTTCACCGCGCTCGAGACCGACGGCCACGTCCCCGTCGACCTCGGCGCCGCCGTGCTCGATTCCGGCGACGACTACCCCGACTTCGCGCTCGCGGTCGTCAAGGCGATGCTCGCCGGCGACGCCGAGCGCGGCATCCTCGTCTGCGGCTCCGGGGCCGGCGTCGCCGTCGCGGCGACGAAGGTGAAGGGCATTCGCGCGGCGATGGCCCACGACACCTACACCGCCGCCCAGTGCGTCGAGCACGACGACTGCAACGTGCTCGCCCTCGGCGCCCGCGTGATCGGGCCGGAGATCGCCTCCGAGCTGGTCGCCGCCTTCTCCAACGCCGTCTTCAGCGGCGAGGAGCGCCACGTCCGCCGGCTCGCCAAGGTCGACGCGATCGAGCGCGATGGCATCGACGCGCAGCTCTGACTAGACGACCCGTTCGGCGCCGCTGTAGACGTTGATCGAGCCGCTCCGGGCGAAGCCGGCGAGGGTGATCCCGCGGTCGGTTGCGAGCTCGATCGCGAGCGAGGTCGGGGCGCCGACGCCGACGAGGACGGGGCAGCCGGCGACGCCGGCCTTCTGGACGAGCTCGAAGGCGACCCGGCCGCTGACGACGAGGATCAGATCGGAGAGCGGGACGAGGCCGTCGAGAAGCGCCCGGCCGATCACCTTGTCCATCGCGTTGTGGCGGCCGACGTCCTCGCGGGCGATGATCGCGCGCCCGTCGGCGTCGAAGAGGCCGGTGGCGTGGAGCCCGCCCGTGAGCTCGAAGGCGGGCTGGCGGAGATGCTCGGGGAGGGCGGCGAGGAGCGCTCGCGAGACCGCTGGTCCCGGCGTTGCCGCCGGGGCGTCGACGGCCACCTGCTCGATCGCCCCCTTGCCGCAGACGCCGCACGACGACGACGTGTAGAAGCTCCGCTCGCCGGGGTCGCGGATGAGCGGTCCGGCGACCTCGATCGCGTTGGCAGCGAGGTCGGCCGGCGGTCCCGTCTCGCGCGGTCCGTCGATCAGCCCCTCGCCGTGGAGAAAGCCGAGCGCCAGCTCCTCGTCGCGACCCGGGGTCCGCATCGTCACCGCGATCGGTTGGCCGTCGACGCGGATCTCGAGCGGCTCCTCGACAGCCACCTCGTCGTCGTGGCCGTCGCGGCTGATCCGCTTGTGCATGCGGGGGTCGATCACCGGCTCCATCACTGCCCTGATTCCCGTTCTGCGGCAAGCGAAGCTTCGGCGTCCGCCAGCCCGTCGGGGTCGTTGACGTTCGCGAAGATCACGCTCGGGTCGCCGTGGCGAGCCAGCTCCTCGCCGGCGATCACCTCGGCTCTCAGCTCGGCGACGAGACGCCGCATCGGCGCCGCGGTGGCCAGCGAGGCGCGCAGCTGCGGCAGCAGCTCCGGGTCCCAGCGCGCGACGAGCGGCTGCGGGCTCGGGTCGGCTGGGATGACGAGCGGCGCCTCCCGTGCCGCGAGCGCCACGATCAGCGAGGCGGGAAGCAGCGGGAGGTCACAGGCGATGCCCACCAGCGGCTCGCCGAGCACCTCGAGCGCGGCGACGATCCCGGCCAGCGGGTGGACGGGCTCGTCGGGCTCGATCAGGACCTCGCAGTCGAGCGCCGGCAGCGCTGAGCCGGACTTGGCGACGACGACGGGCTCGAGGCCGGCGTCGCGGGCGGTCGCGATCGGATAGGCGATCAGCGGCCTGCCGGCGAGCTCGACGGCAGCCTTCGGTCCGCCCATCCGGGTGCCGCGACCGCCCGCCATGATCGCCGCGCGCGTCGCCCTCATCGCTCCAGTCTCGCAGCGATCGGCGATGATCCGCCGGTGGCGCTGACCGACATCGATACCGCTCGCGCGCTCGTCCTCGACCGCGTCCGCCCGGCAGGACGGGAGATCGTCGCCCTGCGCGCCGCCGACGGCCGGATCGCCGCCCGCGAGGCCGTCGCCCGGGTCGCCGTGCCGGGCTTCGACAACTCGGCGATGGACGGTTTCGCGGTCCGCGCCGCCGACGTCGCCTCCGCCGGTGAGCAGGCGCCGCGCGAGCTCCGCATCGTCGACGAGTCTCGCGCCGGTCGCCCCGCCACGGCCGAGCTCGGAGCCGGCGAGGCGATCGCGATCTCGACCGGCGCGATGGTGCCGGCCGGCGCCGACGCCGTCGTCCGCGTCGAGGACACCGACCGGAGCGGCGAGACCGTCGCGGTCGGCGCCGCGGCCGAGGCCGGCGCGAACATCCGCCGTGCCGGCGAGGACGTCCGCGAGGGCGATGTCCTGCTCGAGCCCGGCGCGCGGATCGGTCCCGCGGCACTCGGCGCGCTCGCCGCCGGCGGCATCGCCGCCGTCGAGTGCTCGCGTCGCCCGCGCGTCGCCGTCCTGCTGACCGGCGATGAGCTGGTCGAGCCCGATCGCGACCTCGGGCCGGGGCAGATCCACGACTCCAATGCCTACGCGGTGCCGCCGCTCGCGGTCGCGGCCGGCGCCGAGATCGAGTCGGTTGCGGTGATCGGCGACGACCGGGGCACGACGACGAAGGAGATCGAGCGCGGTCTCGCCGCCGACGCTCTCGTCGTCTGTGGAGGCGTCTCGGTCGGCGAGCACGACCACGTCCGCCCGGCGCTCGAGGCCCTCGATGTCGAGCAGGTCTTCTGGGGCGTCTCGCTGCGACCCGGGAAACCGACCTACTTCGGCGTCGCGCCGAGCGGCGCGCTCGTCTTCGGCCTGCCCGGCAACCCGGTCTCGGCGATGGTCACGTTCCTGCTCTTCGCCCGCCCGGCGTTGCTTGCCATGCAGGGTGCCGACCCGGCCGCGCGCTCGGTCACGGCCCGCCTGACCGGCGACTACACGAAGGTCCGCGGGCGCTCCGAGGCGATCCGGGTCCGCCTCGCTGCCGGCCCGGGCGGGTGGGAGATCACGCCGACCGGAGCGCAGGGATCGCACGTCCTGACTTCGATGCTCGACGCCGACGGCCTCGCCTTCGCGCCGGCGGAGATGGTCGAGCTGGCGGCCGGCACCGAGCTGCGGACGGAGCTGATCGGATGAGCGCAGATCGATCATCTAGCCTCGCCGGGATGGGCACGATGAGGATCAGCGTCCGCCTTTTCGCGATCCTTCGCGAGCGCGCCGGGCAGGACCGGATCGCGCTCGAGCTCGATCCCGGCGCCACCGTCGACGATGCGCTCGCCGCGCTCGCCCGCGAGCCGGGGCTGGCCGAGCCGCTCGACAGGATGGGGGTGGCGATGGCGGTCAATCGCGACTACGCCTCCGGGGACACCGAGCTTCACGCCGGCGACGAGCTGGCGCTGATCCCGCCGGTGAGCGGTGGCGGGGCGGCGGTCCATGCCCGGGTCAGCGCCGAGCCCCTGTCGCTGGAGCGGATCGCGGCGCTGGTCGTCCGCCCCGAAGCCGGAGCCGTCGTCAGCTTTCAGGGGATCACCCGCGAGGTCGAGAGCCTCGAGTACGAGGCTTACGCGGAGATGGCCGAGGAACGGATCGCGGCGATCCTGATCGACTGCTGCGAGCACCACGATCTCGAGGCCGCCGCGGCCGAGCACCGGACGGGGACGGTGCCGCTCGGGGAGCCGAGCGTGATCGTCGCGGTCGCCGCCGGCCACCGCGGTGAGGCATTCGCAGGCGCACGCGAGGCGATCGACCGGATCAAGGCCGAGGCGCCGATCTGGAAGCAGGAGGTAGAAGGAGGTGAGGCGCGATGGGTCGAGGGCACGAATCCGGCCTGACCCACATCGGTCCCGACGGTGCGGCGCGGATGGTCGACGTCGGCGCCAAGCCGGAGAGCGAGCGCCGTGCCGTCGCCGAGGCAAGGGTGCGGATGAAGCCGGAGACGGCCCGCGCGGTCGAGTCCGGCGATGGGCCGAAGGGCGACGTCCTCGGCACGGCGCGGCTGGCCGGCATCGGCGCCGCCAAGCAGGCCGGGACGCTGGTGCCGCTCGCCCATCCGATCGCGCTCAGCTTCGCCGACGTCCGCGCCGAGGTCGATGTCGGCGCCGGCCTGGTCGTCCTCACCGCCGAGGCTCGCTGCACGGGCCGGACCGGGGTCGAGATCGAGGCGATGGCGGCCGCGTCGGTCGCGGCGCTGACCGTCTACGACATGGTCAAGGCGATCGAACGCGGGGTCGAGATCGAGCGCGTCCGCCTGCTCCACAAGAGCGGCGGCAAGAGCGGCGAGTGGAATGCCGGTGGCTGAAGCGCCGCGGGCGGCCGTCCTGACGATCAGCACCTCGCGGGCGGAGGGCGGGGGAGAGGAGGACGAGAGCGGCGACCGCCTTGCCGCTTTCGCGGCGGCGCTCGGCGCCGAGGTCACCGTGCGCGACATGATCGCCGACGATCGCGACCTGATCGCCGACCGCCTGCGCCGCCTCTGCGACGAGGAGGGCTGCCGGCTCGTGCTCACCACCGGCGGCACCGGCTTCGCCGCCGACGACGTGACGCCTGAGGCGACGCTGGCCGTCGCCGATCGCGAGGCGCCGGGCATCGCCGAGGCGATGCGGCTCGCCTCCCGCGAGCACACCCCGCACTGGATGCTCGCCCGCAACATCGCCGCAATCCGCGGGCGGACCCTGATCGTCAACTTCCCCGGCAGCCCGAAGGCGATCGCCGAGGCCGGCGAGGCGATCGCCGCCGCGCTCCCGCACGCGCTGCGGCTGCTCGCCGGGGAGCCCGCCTCTCACTCCGGCTGATCGCGATCAGCGGCGGCCGGCGCGGCCGGCGAGGACCTCGCGGTCGACGTCGGTCAGGACCTCGACCAGCTCGGGCGGCCCCGACTCGGCGACGACCACCATCGATCCCGGCCAGAACGGGCTCTGCGGCACGGCGCGGCCGAGCAGCGCCGACGCGTAGAGCCAGTTGCCGGTGTTGTGGAGGGTGACGCCGTTGCGTCGCCAGGCCGGCCCGTCGGGCCCGGCATCGGCGGTCAGCGAGCCGCGGCGATGGATGTGGCCGAAGATCACGTGCTCCGCCTCGATCCCGAGCCGCTCGACGACGACGTGCATCGCCTCGACACCGGCGCGGCCGATCTCGGCGATCGAGAAGTCGCGGTTGAAGCGCCCGAGGCCGGCCCGCTCGAGGCCGAGCAGCGTCGCCGGCACCACCGCGGAGCCGAGCAGCTTGCCGCGGATCGTCCGCGCCTTGCCGGAGGCGCCGCCGATCGTCTCCCAGATCCGCAGGGCCGGAGAGCGGCCGTTGCCCTTGCCCCCGACCGTTCGCCCGCCCTGGGCGAGGCTGAAGATCAGGTCGTAGACCGGCGCGTGGACGTTCTCGTAGTCGTGGGCGGACTGACGCCGCCCGGTCGGCCTGCCGCCGAGCCGGTCGACCGTGGCGACCGAGAGCCGCTCGATCGTCGGCAGCGTGACGTGGCTGTCGAGGTAGTGGCCGTGGGTGGCGAAGACGTCGTCGCGGACCCAGATGCCGGGGTAGCGGACCTCGAGCCGCGCCTCCCCGAGCCAGCCGGCGATCGTCTCGACGGCCGGATGCGGGTCGGCGATGAGCTCGTCGAGGGCGACCGGCTCATCGCTCTCGCCGGCGCGTTCGAGCCACGATCCGAGCAGCCGATGATCGTGGTTGCCGGGAACGAGGACGACGTCCTTGCCGGCGAACGCCGCGCCGATGGCGCGGAAGAACTCGCGGGCTTCGAGCAGCGACTCGCCGAGCGGGCCGTCGCGGAGCTCGACGATGTCGCCGAGGAGGACGATCCGCTCCGCGTCGACCCGCTCGACGGCCTCGAGCAGCCGCTCGCGCATCGCCGGCCGGCGCAGGACGTCGTGACCGGAGGTGGCGCCGAGATGGAGATCGGAGATGAGGACGGTGGTGGGCATCCAGCCCGAATCCTCGCAACTCCGGCGCCCCGCAGCCGCGGCCGGATCACCGCTGCGGCAGGGTAGACTCGCCGATCGGGAAATGGAGAGCGTGACGTCAGCGGGCAGCGAGGCCCAGGCGACGAACGGACGCGTGATCGCGGTGGAGGCCCCCGCCACCGGCGCGACGCTCGCCGAGGTCCCCGACCTCGACCGGAGCGCGGTCGAGGCGATCGTCGCGGCCGCCCGCGACGCCCAGCCCGAATGGTGGGGGGCGGGGTTCGCCGAGCGGGCGCGGGTCCTGATGGCGGCCCGGGCCTGGCTGGTCGCCAACGGCAACCGGGTCGTCGAGACGATCTGCGGCGAGACCGGCAAGACGGCCGACGAGACGCTGTTCGCCGAGCTCGGCTACGGGGTCTCGGCCCTCGAGTTCTGGGCGAAGCGGGCGCCGGAGATGCTCGCCGACGAGATCGTCGAGACGGCGGCGCCGTCGGTCCGCGGCGGTCGCAGGCTCAAGGTCCGCTACGAGCCGGCCGGCGTCGTCGCCGTGATCGGCCCCTGGAACTTCCCACTGATCAACTCCTTCGGCGACTGCATCCCGGCGCTTGCGGCCGGAAACGCCGTCATCTTGAAGCCGTCGGAGGTGACGCCGCTGACGTCGCTCCTGATGGCCGAGATGCTCGCCGAGGCCGGCATTCCCGAGGGCGTCTTCACGGTCGCGACCGGGCGTGGCGAGACCGGAGCGGCGCTCGTCGACCTCGCCGACTACGTGATGTTCACGGGCTCGGTCGAGACCGGCAAGAAGGTGATGGCGCAGGCGGCGGAGACGCTGACGCCGGTCAGCCTCGAGCTCGGCGGCAAGGACCCGATGATCGTCCTCGCCGACGCCGACCTCGATCGGGCCGTCAACGCC
>Ga0207678_10003726_pt1 | contig 13711 bp, 7 predicted proteins | sample KBSC63metaG_FD_184319 | JGI IMG/M metagenome (GOLD analysis project Ga0207678, IMG submission 184319) | Corn rhizosphere microbial communities from Kellogg Biological Station, Michigan, USA - KBS C6-3 metaG (SPAdes) (version 2) | ecosystem: Host-associated > Plants > Roots > Rhizosphere > Soil ... | reverse complement strand
GGACGCGATCGCGCGCGGCACGCGCCGCAGTCGGGAAGCGATCCGGGCGACGCAGTTCGGGAGACTGCGGCAGAGCCACCAGTAACGCCGCTTCCGCCAGCGACAATTTGCGCGGCTCCTTGCCGAAATAGGCGAGTGAAGCCGCGCGCACGCCCTCCAGGTTGCCGCCATAGGGAGCAAGCGTTAGATAGAGCGCAAGGACGCCGTCCTTGCCGAGTGCGCTTTCTAGTTCGAGCGCGCGCACGATCTGACGCATTTTGGCACCGAGGCTGCGTCGCTCGCGCGGCTCAAGAAGCCGCGCCACCTGCATGCTGATTGTTGAGCCGCCGGAGATGATCTGGCCGCGGGTGACAAGTTGAACCGCCGCGCGACCCATCGAGAGCGGATCGATACCGTGATGCTCGCGGAAGCGCTTGTCTTCGTATGTGAAGAGAAGCTTGAGAAACCGCGGATCGACGTCACGCTCGGAGACCGGCAGCCGCCAACGTCCCTCGGTCGTCGCATAGGCACGCAAGAGCCGCCCTTCGCGATCGAGGACCACGTGCGAATATTCGAGATTCTTGCCAAGCGGCGCCGGCCCGAGCGAATGTGTCCAGATCGCTCCGGCCAGAGCTCCGGCGGCACCGAGGCCACCGGCAATCGTCAAAATCGTCCGCCAGTGCTTCATCGTGGCGCGATCTCGATCGTGCCCGTCGCGGTCCGGCCAAAACGATCGGGTCGATACATGTCTTCGACCTTGGCCTGCGGCAGTACGTACCGTCCGGGCGAGACCGCGCGAACGACATAGGCGACACTGAATACGGGCGATGAATCCTGCTTGCGATCGAAGGCCGCGCTGAAGCGGTCGTCACGGAATTCGGAACTTACAGGTTCTGCCGCGTCCGTGATCCAGGACAGCGTGCCCGTCTCTCCCGATGAAACCAGGCGGGGGTTATCGATCTCAAAGCCGGCCGGCAGATAATCGGCGACGATGACGCGGCCGAACTGTGGTTGCGGCTCTGTCATCTTCAGCACAACGACGAAGCGCTGATTCTGCCGGGATTTGCTGGGGTCGGCTGCTTCTCCATCCAGTGTGTAGTACTTCCGTTCGATCTTGAACCCCTCCTCCGCCGCCGGCTCAGGCGTGAGTGGTGCTCCGCTGACCGAGACGACGGCCTGCAGATTGCCGTCGCCCTGGTTCGACACTGCAAGCGGGCTTGCCAGATCGTCGGGGCGCAGGCTGCGATAGAGCGCGCCCTGACGGGGCTCGCCGTTGACCGCAAGTGAGATTGCGTTGAGTTGTTTGGTGACCGCTCGGGCCGCGAGCACAAGCCATGCATCTTCCTGCGTCGATGTGCTTGAACTGAGAGTGCGCGCCGCGTCGATGCGTAGCACGGCGTCATCGATTGTCTTCTGTGGCGCCTTTCCTTCCGAAGCAAGGGTCACCAACGCCGCAGCGTCACGCAATGCAGAACCGAAATCGGCGCGACCGAGGTCAAATTTCGGTTGCGGCGAAATGGCGTTGAGTGCCGCCAGATAGACGTTGTCGGCGCGTTCCTTGTCGCCAACCATCGCGAGCGCCGCGGCGATCTGTGCTTTCGCAATCGGTGTCGCCACGTCCGACAGCCTGACATCGGCGAGGTAACGCAGATCGCCCACCGGCGCAGCGCCGTTGCGCGCAAGAACGTAAAGCGCATAGGCCAATTCTCGCCCACCATTCTTGTTCGGCTCGGGTGCGGTGGCAACGTAGTTGCGCAACCGATCGACGGCGAGCGTGTAAGCCGTCGCCGGAATATCGAATCCGCGCTCGCGCGCACGTGTCAGAAAATCCGTGACATAGGCATCGAGCCACGGATCGTCCCCGCCAACCGACCACAGCCCGAACGAACCGTTCGAGTCTTGGCGCGCCAGAAGGCGTGGAATGGCATCTTTGATGCGCTGATCGGTTTCACCATCCGGCGCAAGCCGCGCCTGTTGGGCCAACTCGTTCACGTAGAGCATCGCCATTGCCCGGCTGGCGATCTGCTCGGAACATCCGAACGGATAGCGATCGAGTGCATTGAGCAGCGTCGCCGCATCGAGCGACGTCGAGACAGCCACCGAAAGCCCCGCGCGACCTGTCCCCGGTACAAAATCGGCGAACAAATCCTTTGAAAGCGTGAGCGTTTCGCCTTTGGCTAGTGACCGCACGCTGCGGCGGGTCAGAATTTGCGTGGCCGAGCGCACATCGAGCGCATAGCTGCGTTCAAGGCTGAAATTGTTCGGCCCCGTCACTTTCACGCTGATCGTGCCGGCACCCGCATTATTGGCGCCGACGGGAAGAGAAATTCGGTCGCGTTGTTTCGCAGCAAGCTTGAGTGTTACCGGCTTGTCGTCCTCACGCTTGATGGTCCCGTCGGCTAAGACAGCGAGATTATAGTCGCCGGGTGCGCCTTCGACGTTGTCGAGTTCAAGCTGGACAGCGCCTTTGTCGCCGGTCCGCAGGAAACGCGGCAACGTCGCAGTGAGGACGACCGGATCTCGCACGATCACGTCGCCGGACGCCTTGCCGACTTTATCCTTGCTCCACGCAACGGCCATTACGCGAACCGTGCCGGCGAAAGCGGGAATATCGAACTGCACCTGGGCGGAGCCATCGCGGCCAACGGCAACGATCCCGGAATAGAGCGCGAGCGGCGCCTGCGTGGGTGGCGAGCCCGACAACTCGTTGCCCGCACTGTCGCCACCCGAACGGATTTGACCGCGGGTGCCCTGCATGCCGTCGATTAGCTGGCCATAGAGATCGCGGATCTCGGCCGTCAGACGCCGCTGGCCGAGATAGTAATCGTCCGGCGCGGGCGGCTTGTAGTTCGTGAGATTGAGAATGCCGACGTCGACAGCAGCGACGACAACGCGCGCTTCCTCACCGCTCGAGAGTCCGGTCAGCTTGATCGGCACCGTCAGTCGCGAGCTCGGCCGCATCGTCGCCGGCATTTTCATGTCGAGCGACAAAGTGTGCGCCGCCCGATCGATCGAGAACCACTGCACCCCGATCGCGCGGCCGGGCATGCGTTGTGCCGGCGCATCGAGCGCACGACGCAAGGTCGCAACCATGTAGGCACCGGTGCCCCAATCGCGGCCGACGGTTATGTTGACGCGGGTCGCGCCCGCTTTCACGTCCTGCGACTGACTGGCGACAAGACGATCGGTGAAAACGTTGATCGTCAGCCGGCCGGCTGTGCGCGCGGTCATCGCTACATTCATGGCCTCGCCCGGCTTGTAGTCGGGTTTGTCGAGGGCAACTTCCAGAAGATCCGGCGTATCGGCATTCGCTTCGGCATAGAAACCGGCGTCGAAGCTCAGAGATGTGATGGGACCGTTGGCTTCGCCCGTCGACACTTCCAGACGGTAGCGCCCCCACTTGACGGGAAGAGACAGGCGTCCCGGCTTGTCGGTGGCAATATCGACAGTGCCGCTGGCTACGCGTTCCGTTCGTTTGACCGGCTCGTATTCCCATTGGCCGTTCTGGCGGTACCACTGATAGCTGCTCTCGACCTTGAGCAGATCGTAACGGACGCCGTTTTTCGCTAGCGCTTTGCCGTCGGGCGACAGCATGATCACGTCGAAATCGGCATTGGCTCCATCGGCCAGCGAGCGGCCGGAGAACATCGGCTTCACCCCAAGCATCGCACCGTCTGAAGCGACCGGTAGTGTGAGCTTGCGCTCGACAGCGCGGCCACCGGATTCGGCCATGCGCACCGTGATCTGCGCCTCCAATGGGCGGCTGCTTGCCGGTGTCGAATCGAGCGCGACGGGGAACTTCGCTTTGCCGGCCGCATCCGTGTTCGGCACATCATCGAGCTCCTGACGGACCGGCGTGACCTCGTCGTCGAACAAACCAAAGGCATAGCCGGGAAAGCCGGGAAGCTCCTTGGCCGCGGCGATCGTCAGTTCTCCGGAAAGCTCGAGATTTGAGGCGGGCGCGCCGTAAAGAAAGCGTCCGTCGACGCTGATTTGCGCAGGCGCCACTCGCGAAATGCTTTTCGCGGCCGAGGAGAGATCGAATTCGAGACGGTCAGGCACGTAGTCTTCGACCATGAACGTGGTCTCGCCGACCGACGGGCGTTTGGGATCGGTATAAGCCGCAACGCGCCAGGTCCCGGTCGACGCTGAAGACACCAGCGGCACGCTCATCGAGCGACCACCAAGGCCCTGATCGGCGACAAGCGCGCGCCGATATTCGACGCCGTCCGGACGCGTGATGACCAAGGTCAAAGGTGCATTTGCTGCAGCGGCCCCGCGCGCATCGCGTAATAGCGCTGTAACGGCGACCGTTTCGCCGCTGCGGTACACGCCGCGCTCTGTATAGACGAAAGCGTCGAGACCCGCCGGAACCGCCCGCCCCGCCACACCGCGGTCGGACAAATCGAACGCGGGTGATTTCAGGCTCAGGAAGGCATAGTCGCCTTTCTCGCTCGCAACGATGGCCGCTGGGGCAACACCGCCCTCGCCGCGCGCCAGGCCGGCCTCAAAGTGGATGAAACCATTGCGATCAGTCTGACGGACAGCAAGCACTTCGTTGTTGCGCGCAATCAGTCGCACCTCGACGCTGCTGCGCGGATCGGCACTGGCGAGCGAGTGTATAAAGACGTCAATGCCGTCGTGCGTTGTATAGGCACTGAGCCCGAGATCGGAGACGATGAACCACTGTGTCGCCTGTTGCCCGTATTCAGTGGAAACGACGTCCTTGGGCTCGGCGGTCATCGCATAGAGGCCGGGAGCGAGATCCTTGACCGCCTGGTCGAGCGGGAATGCGGTCGTGACCTCCGTATTGAGTTTGGATTCGACCGCGAGCTCCCCGTTCCAGATTTTCGTTCCGCGCTCGCTCGCAAGTCGCTCCGATTGGTAGCGGCTCATATTGCGCTGGAATTCGTAGCCAAGAAGGGAATCCAAAAGATTGCGGTCGCCGATCCGGTAGATCGCGAGCACCACGGCCTGCGTGTTGACGCTCAGCACGGGGATGCCTTTCTGACCCATGCGCGGCAAGACATAGGCCTTGCCCGAAAAACGTACGAATGGTTTGCGGTCGCGGACAAAGATGGTGAACTCGGACGATTTCGGAAGCGTTTCCTTCACGACCGAAGGGAGGCCCGCGCGCAGCGTCATTGAATAGCGTTCGCCGTGCTTGAGTCCCTCGACGCAAAGCTGCTTCTCGTTTGTCGAAATCGCTGGTCGATCCATGCCCGCAACGGCGACGAAGGGTGAGAAGTCGGTGCGACGGCCGGGCAATTCCTCGGAGAACTGGAAGCAGGCGCGCGGCGAGATGGAATCGGCGTCGACGGTAAAGTCGAGCAATCGGAAACCGTATTCGGCCCGCAGCTTCTCATATTGTCCGCGTAGGTCGGCGGCCTCCCGCAGATCAAGCGAGGCACGCATCGCATCGAGCGCACCACGCCATTGTTGCCGATCTGCAAGGGCCCGACCGAGGACGGACAAACTGTCGGATTCCAGCGCGCGGTCACCGGCGCGCACATACGCGATGTATGCGGCGGTCGAGGCTCGATCGAGCAGCAGCGCCTTCTCTCGATCATCGCGTGGTTTGATCTGAAGGATGGTACGGGCGAGCCGCAACCAGCTCGAAGCGTCGTCGGGTGCGACGGCGACAAGCTGGCCGAGCACGAGCATGCCTGAGCGGAAGTCGTTCTTCTGGAAAGCTGCGTCGGCGTCGCGCTTCAACGCTGCGGACGGCTTGGTGACGGTACCGGCATCGCTTTTGATCTGTGCTTCGAGTTTGATCGCGGCCTCATCGAGGGCGCTCTGCTTGAGGGGTTTGTCGGCCGCGATTGCCGTCGACAAGACAAAGGCCAGGAACGCGGCGGCAAGGCCGGCGCGAACAAAGCGAAACATGGATCGAATCCTCCGGAAGCAGCGTATCCCCGTAAGCGCCATTTCACGTCCCGATGGTGTCGAGCAGATGGCGGCGGACGGCGAACTGGAGGCAAGCATGCCGCGCCGTCGCCTAAATTGATACGATCATCAAAAGGGGCGGTTGATATGTTGAGAATTGACTTTAGCCGGCCTGAGAAGTTGGTCTAAGACCTTCATTTGCCGGTTGAATTCCATCCGCTTCGGTAAGCTTTTTTTGCTGATTTTCGCGTACCTATGGGCTTGTTCGGCCGGATAGACGAAATGGGCCGGGAGACTTAGCAGTGCATGTGTGGCGCGGCATCTTTGCACCGCCCATCAGCTACGGCTAAACCCTGTGCGCCGACCCCGTAGCTCAGCCGGATAGAGCATCAGCCTTCTAAGCTGAGGGTCGCTGGTTCGAATCCAGCCGGGGTCGCCACCAAATTAATAACCTGTGCTTAGTAATTGGCCTCGTTCTCGGATACGTAATTCGCGACGTAATCTCTCGCCATCGTCATAAGAAATTTCGGAGCCAACGCGTTCGGGATCGTTTTGCAACAAACGAAACCGATGAGGATCTTGTAGTGACTCTCAAACAAACGCCCAGTTTGGCCCCGAAAGCAGGCGTCCACGCTTCGCACGAGGACGTCCAGCTTTAGTGCGATGCTATTGTCACACTGCAATTTCGTGCTGGTTGGCTTTGGAAGGGATTTGCGACGAGACAAACGGCCCCGATCCCGAATAAGAATCGTCCACAGTGCGTCGGTCGGCATATTCATGGACACGCGCGGGTCGGGATGAGAACGGCGCTAAAAGGTGCACTTGGGATGGCCTGCTTCGCAATCGGAGCGGCAGGGGTCATCCTCGCCATCTCCATGTTGGTCTTTGAGGTGGTGGTTCAGGCCGCTGTTACCGCAGTGCTCGGGGCTTTGTTTCTATGGTTTGCTTTCGTGTTGTTACGGCAGGTGCGCTGGCACGACGGCTAATGGACATGTCGGCCGACGGGGACGCCCGACAACGATTGCAAATTTGTCACATTCAACTGTTAGTTTTATAATACCGGCGCCATGAGGGCCCGTCATTTATGTGACAGGCGTCACAGCGTCGGCCCGCTAACCGTGGTCTTTTGGCGGTACAGACACACGGGGGATAGCCATGAAGTCATTTGCAGCACCAATCGTTTTCGTCGCCTTGACGGCCAAAATTGCCGCGCCCAAGCGGACAACCACTCAATGACGTTCCCGGACACTCATTTAATGACATCCAATTTCGCTAACGATCCAGCGAAACCGGACGAGAATCCGCAACCCGACCACGAGCGGGAATTTGACCGCTGGCGTACGGCCGTCGAGCTGATCCAGCGCATGCGCGAAGCTGGTATTGGCTGCGACTTGTTTGACGGCTGCCAAAACCGGCATTGAAGGTCGGTTTAAGGCTTTTTATTCAACTCAGGCTACGCACGCTTCCCCAGCGCGAAAGCATTCTCGTCGTTACAGAACATTAATTTCGACGAAAGGTCGCCGTAACGCGCGGTCGACTAAACGCCGGCGCCAAGCTCATGGGCATGTAAGGAGCAGCCTATGACGCTAGGTGCGTTGTCCAGGGAGGAGCCAGGCGCAGGCTGCTTCGGCCGAGCGGAAAAGCCAAAACAAAGGCGCGCCGCTCGGCTCAACTCGCCCGACTTTGCCGATTCAAGTCAGGTGCGATGTTCGCTGATCCGATCGGACCAAGCGAGCAGCAAGGCCGAGATCACAAACACCACATGAATTCCGACAAGCCAGGCAAGTTGTTCGGTATTCACGTGCACATCAAGATTCATAAAGGCCTTGAGCACCTGGACTGCCGAAATGGCGACAATTGAAGCCAGAACTTTCTGCTTGAGCCCGGAGAAATCGATGTGCGTCATCCACTCGGGCCAATCAGGGTGACCGGATGGGTCGATCCGGGACACAAAGTTCTCGTAACCCGAGAACACAACGATCACCACCAGATTGGCAGTGAGTGTGACATCGATAAGCGACAGCACGCCGAGAATAATATCGGACTCGCTGGCTCCCCACGCGTGAATGACAAAGTCGAAAAGGATACGCAGAAACTTCAGCAGGAGCACCAGCAGGCTGATCACCAGTCCGAAGTAGAACGGCGCCAACAGCCACCGACTATTGAATATCGTCGTCTCGATTGCGCGCTCGATGCGATTGCCTGGGGACGAACGTCGTGCCGGAGGTAAATTATTCTCTGTCATGGTGATGAAGGAGGCGCCGGATTCTGCTCAAAAATCGTGCGGTGCGTCAGCGACGCGATGTCGCAAAATGTTGAACAAGATTTTATTTAGATGACGTTGGGTCTGTGTAAAAATCGGGGCCGCTCTGGTGTCCCCTACCCGAGCGCGGCCCCGATCTCTCCGTCCCCTTAATGTCCCCGAGGTCGGGGCCAACATTCCTACGGTGAATTGTGACCTTCAGTGGACAGAATTGCGGACGCAAGACGTGCCGCTCGAATTATTGCGAAATGTGACTTAGTTGCCACACGCTCAGGGCGCACATACACGCACACAAGAAAGAGAATTTCGAGCGGAGTGGGCCCACCCCCGCCCAGCGAGCGCGAAACCCCTATTTACCTGGGAAAAACCACTGTCATTAAAAAAGTACTTTCATTAGTGCTTCAATTGCAACGACCCGGCTTTAAGCGGTTCCAACTTCTGACTGGTACTTCCATCGCAACGTCAACCAGCAGGGAACCGGTCACATGTCCAAGATCACTGCGTTTCTGAAAGATGATTCTGGCGCCACCGCGATTGAATACGGCCTGATCGCTGCCGGCATTTCGGTCGTGATCATTGCAACGGTGAACGCAATTGGTACGACCTTGAACGGCAAGTTCGACAGCATATCGACCCAATTGAAATAAGTTTTTGAACTCAGACAATCTCCGTGATGGGAAGGCCGCGTGTGATTGGACAACACACGCGGCCTGCCCTTTTTGCGGTACCCCGCCAACGGTTCTCAGCGTGACGCGAAATTTTCATGATTTGCGGTAGATTTGCCCGCAATTGCAGCGCAATAGCGCTGCCCTTGAAATGTCCGATATCTGATGACGGTTCCGTCTGTCATCGAACGGGCATATTGTTCAAGTGAGTCGCCAGGGAATCATGGGGGATTCGCGATCATGCGGCTGCGCTTCCTGGGATTGTTCGTCGCGGCGACGTTAGCTCTCAGCGCTGAACATTCGGCGCGGGCGGAAACACGTCCCGCCGAAACCTGCTCCCGCGCGATGTTCCGTGTCGTGGTCGATGTCGGCCACACGGAGAAAGCCTTCGGCGCAACCAGCGCACGCGGCCTTACGGAATTTTCTTTCAATCTGAACCTCGCCAAGCGCATCGAGCAGGACCTGCTCGCGGCCGGATTTCGGCGCAGCGTGCTGCTGATCTCGGAAGGTCGATCATGGCCGGCATTGGGCGAGCGCATCAAGCGCGCCAACGCCATGCGCGCCGATCTCTTTCTCTCCGTCCATCACGACTCCGTACCGGACAAGTTTCTGGAGACCTGGGAGTTCGAGGGTGTGAAGCGCGGCTACAGCGATCGCTTCAGCGGCCATTCCATTTTCATCTCCTACGACAACAGCGACCTCCCAGGCAGTTTGTTGTTTGCCAGAATGCTCGGCCAGCAGTTGAAAGATCGCGGATTGCACTACACACCGCACTACACGCAACGCTTCATGGGGCATCGCCAACGACTTTTGGTCGATGCACAAGTGGGCGTCTATCGCTACGATCAGCTGCTCGTGCTCCGGGACACCGACATGCCCGCGGTGTTGCTGGAAGCGGGCTCGATCATCAACCGTGACGAGGAGTTGCGGATGGGCAAGCCCGAGCAACAAAAGCTGATCAGCGCCGGCGTGACTGATGCGGTCGCGTCCTTCTGCAAAGGGCGTCAGCCGCGCACCCCGCCGGTCGTGGCGACCCGCGCCGGTCAGGGGTCGAAACAGGCGACCGGACCGGCGACAGCCGCGTCGGGCCGGGTCAAGCAGCGTTGATCGATGCCGCCCACGGGTTGCGGAAATTGTGCGTAATTGGTTGGTCGAAGTCGAACCCGACAATCCCCGGTTTAGTAGGTCAACCGATCATTAAATCCTTTGCGTGATGCTCTTCGCATGCGGGGATTTGCCTGGTTTTGTGCTCTCTTCGGCGCAGCGACTTGGCTGGACTCGACCTATTGTGACGGTCGATATGTGCACGCCACCATCCAGATGTTCACGGAAATGGCGTTGCACATGAAACTAATCGGCTGAAGCAGCCAGTCTTGCCGATGCACCTGCGAAGACCGGCCGACAAGGCCGGCCTCACGCGTCAGTTCTGCGCTGACGCGGCTCTGTCTCTTTCTGAGACAGTGCCAAAAACGTGATACAGCAGCGTCATACTGAAATGATACGGTTAGTCTTTCGGGTGGGGATGCCCCACATGGCTCAACCGACCAATCAGCGTTCCGATTTTGGTGCGGGCCAGCTAGTGCTCATCGGTGCTGCAACCATTGTGCTGCTAGTATTTGCCTGGACTTACGTCGGCTAAACGCGTGGGACGAACATAGTTGCAAACGCGATGCCCGCTAAGGGTCGTTAGCGAGCGCGTACCGGTGTTTGCCGGCGCGGTGGCGACATTACCAAACACAATTGCCAGTCGCTAACCGGCCAACTTTTCCTGGGTTTGGCTGTGTCGAATGCGCAATGCGCGACTCGGGAAAAGCGCTATCAAAACCGGCAGTACAACAAGTATCAGAAACGGCGCGAACGTCATTCCGCTCACCACCACGATGGCCAATGGTTTCTGTACTTGCGAACCGATGCCACTTGAGATTGCAGCCGGCAAAAGACCCACCCCGGCGATAACGCATGTCATCAAAACGGGGCGTATCTTAAGCGTGCATGTTTGCAATATCGCTTGCATTTGGTCCATCCCGCCACGGACGAGAAGATTGTATTGCGAGAGGACGACTATGCCGTTCATGACGGATATGCCGAAAAGCGCGATGAACCCGATCGCTGCCGATACGCTGAATGGCACGCCGGTGATGTAGAGACCAAAGAGGCCGCCAATGACGGCCATAGGAATAACGCTCATGGTGAGCAGCGTATCGGTCAGAGAGCCGAAATTGATCCACAACAGCAATGCAATCAGTCCGAGCGTTACCGGAACGACGACCCTGAGCCTGCCGATCGCCTCCTGAAGATTGCCGAATTCACCCACCCATTCCAGACGGGAGCCAGCGGGCAGCACAACTTGCTGCGCAATCTTTTTCTGCGCCTCCGCAATGGCACTGCCGAGATCCCGATCGCGCACGCTGAATTTGATGGGAAGATAACGCTGCTGCTGCTCGCGATAAATGTAGGCCGCACCGGAAACAACATCTACCGTCGCAACTTCGCTCAACGGAATTTCCACCGGCCCCTTTTCACCCGAGATCGCAACCGGGATATCCCGAATGGCCTCCGGGCTTTGCCGGTACCGCGGCGCAAGCCTCACGATGATCGGAAAATGCTGGTCACTGTTGGGCACATAGAGCTCGCCGGCGGAGTCGCCTCCAATGGCACTGCGAACCGTTGAATTGATATCACCGGGCGTGAGTCCGTATCGGCCCGCACGGGCACGATCGACATCAATCTGCACGGTCGGTTGGCCCAGCGAGGTAAAAACCGCAAGATCGGTGATCCCGCGCACGCCTGCCAGCACGTTTTTGATCTGGTTTGCCGTTTTTGTCAGAGCTTCGAGGTCGTCTCCAAACAGTTTGATCGAGTTCTCGCCTTTAACACCCGAGACTGCCTCCGAAACGTTGTCTTGCAGGTATTGCGAGAAGTTGAACTCCACTCCGAGGAATTCGTCCTGAAGTTTGGCCAGCATTTCGTTGGTCAGCTGTTCCTTGCTCATGCCCTTGCGCCAGCTCGACGCCGGTTTCAACGGCGCGAAAAACTCCGCGTTGAAGAACCCGGTTGCGTCCGTACCGTCGTCCGGACGACCGTGCTGGGAGACCACGCTTTCCACTTCAGGGAAATTGCCGATAATTGCGCGCATCTGATTGACGTAGCTGTTCCCCTCGTCGAGCGAGATGGTCGAGGGCAGCGTCGCCCTGATCCAGAGATTGCCCTCTTCGAGCTTTGGCAGAAATTCAAGCCCGAGCAGGCGAACGACCACTACGGCGAGACAGAGCAACAGCGTGGCACCTCCCAGAACCCAGGATTTTCTACGCAACGCAAAAAGCAGGACGGGACTATAGAGTCTGCTGATGACCTGCATGAGCCGCGTCTCAGCCTCTTCGACATGCTCCGGCATCAACATCGCGGCCAGGGCCGGCGTTATCGTGAAAGTCGCAATCAGGCCTCCGGCGATTGCGTAGGCGTATGTCTTCGCCATCGGGCCGAAAATGTGACCTTCGACACCGCTCAACGTGAAAAGCGGAATAAAGCCGGCGATGATGATCGCAGCTGCAAAAAGAATCGGACGATTGACCTCGATTGCCCCGTGAAACAGTGCAAGCATCTTGCCACGCAGATCACTCCCTTGCGCCTGATAGGCCATCGTCGCCTGGAAGGCGAGTTCGTCGCGGGTCGCGAGCCGGCGAAACATGCTCTCGACCATGATGACTGTCGCATCCACAACGAGGCCAAAATCAATGGCCCCTACTGACAGCAGGTTGGCCGACTCCCCCCGTAGCACCATAATTCCGATGGCAAAGGACAAGGCGAAAGGCACGGTCGCGCCTACAATCAGAGCACTGCGAAAATCGCCGAGGAAAAGCCATTGCACCGCGAAGATCAGCGCGATCCCGAGGAGCATATTGTGAAGCACGGTCCTCGTCGTTGTATCGATGAGATCCTTCCGGTCATAGATGCGTTTGATCTTCACGCCCGCAGGAAGCACGCTCGAATTGTTGATGTTCTCCACCTCACGTTCGACGCGCTCTATTGTCGGAGTGCTTTGTTCTCCGCGGCGCATCAACACGACGCCTTGAACGATATCGTCGTCACCGTTCATGCCCGCGATGCCCAGCCGGGGCTTCGACCCGACTTTCACGGTGGCGATATCGCTGACCAGAACGGGAAAGCCGCTGTTCTGCGCCAGCATCGTGTTCTTGAGATCATCCTCGCTGCGAATCAGCCCGACCCCGCGCACCACCGCCGACTGCGAGCCGATATCGATCGTGTTACCGCCGACGTTGATGTTGCTACTGCTGAGCGTCTGGATCACTTGGGGCAGAGTAAGCTTGGAGGAAATTAACTTGTTCAGATCGATCTCGACCTCATATTGTCGCGTCTTACCGCCCCAACCGGTGACGTCAATTACGCCCGGTACGGCGCGAAACCGCCGCTGCAGAATCCAGTCCTGCAAGGTCTTCAGATCGGTCACGCTGTAGCCCGGCGGGCCAACCAGACGATAGCGGTAGATTTCTCCTATGGGACTGACTGGCGATATTTGCGGCTGCGCGCCGTTCAGCAACGGAGGGAGTTGCGAAAGACGATTCAGCACCTGCTGGAGCGCCTGCTCGTAGGTGAAGTCGAAACTGAATTGCAGCTTCACGTCGGACAGGCCGTAAAGTGAAATCGTCCGGATCGTCCTGAGGTTTGGTAGCCCAGCCGTTTGTGTCTCGATCGGGATCGTGATGTAGCGCTCGATTTCTTCCGCGGAAAGTCCCGCGCTCTGTGTGATGACGTCCACCATCGGCGGCGTCGGGTCCGGATAGGCCTCGATATTCAACTGCAAAAATGCAGACAGACCGCCGATGAGCGTGGCCGTGAAGAGGACGACCATAATCACGCGCTGTTTCAAGGCGAACGCGATGAGACCGTTCATGAAAAT
>Ga0207678_10003722_pt1 | contig 13716 bp, 9 predicted proteins | sample KBSC63metaG_FD_184319 | JGI IMG/M metagenome (GOLD analysis project Ga0207678, IMG submission 184319) | Corn rhizosphere microbial communities from Kellogg Biological Station, Michigan, USA - KBS C6-3 metaG (SPAdes) (version 2) | ecosystem: Host-associated > Plants > Roots > Rhizosphere > Soil ... | reverse complement strand
CCTTCGAGGGCCGCGCGCGTGGCGGAACTGGTAGACGCGCTGGATTTAGGTTCCAGTATCGCAAGATGTGGGGGTTCGACTCCCTCCGCGCGCACCATTGCCACGCGCAGGCAATCTGGGAGATTGCCGAGCACGGCAATCGCGGCGTCACTTCGCCGCAGCCAGGAATTTTTGGGAACCGCAGACCGTGATCAAGACTGTCGAGACTGAGACCGAGGGCCTGAAGCGCGCCTTCATGCTGACCATTCCGGCCGAGGACATCGAGGCCCGGGTCGACCAGGAAGTGAAGCGGATCGCGCCGCAAGTGCGCATGCCCGGCTTCCGCCCCGGCAAGGTGCCGCCGAACCTGATCAGGAAGATGCACGGCGACGCGCTGCAGCGCGACGCGCTCAATGGCGCGGTGCAGGACGGTGTCCAGCGCATGCTTCAGGAGCAGAACGTCCGCCCGGCGCTTCAGCCGCAGGTCGAGCTCGACGAGAAATATGAGCCCGGCAAGGACGCCGAGGTCACCGTCAAGGTCGAGGCGCTGCCCGACGTTCCCTTGCCGCAGATCGACAATCTGTCGCTCAACCGCCTGACGGTCGAGCCCGACGAAAAGCTCGTGGACGATCAGCTGGGCCAGATCGCCGCCGCCAACAAGCGCTGGAGCGATGCTCCGAAGAAGCACGCCGCGGAGGACGGCGACCTGGTCGTCATGGACTTCGTCGGCAAGGTCGACGGCAAGGCGTTCGACGGCGGGACCGGCAACGATATGTCGATCGAGCTTGGCTCGGGCCAGCTCATCCCAGGCTTCGAGGAGCAGCTCGTCGGCGCCAGGACCGGCGACAAGCGCACCGTCGAGGTGGCTTTCCCGGCGGACTATAATGTCGCGACCCTGGCCGGGAAGCCGGCGACCTTCGACGTCACGGTCAAGGCGGTGAAGACTGCCGGCGAGACCAAGATCGACGAGGAATTCGCCAAGGCGCTGGGCATGGAATCGCTCGAGCAACTTCGCGAGGCGGTGCGCGGCCAGCAGCGGCAGGAGCTCAACGGGCTGACCCGCACCCACATGAAGCGCCAGCTGCTCGACGAGTTGGCCGCGCGCCATGACTTCGCCGTCCCGGAATCGATGGTCGAGGCGGAGCACCAGAACATCCTCGGCCAGCTGCGCCATGAGGCGAGCCACGAGGCCGACCCGCAGGCCTCGCTCGCCGAGATCGAGAAGGATGCGCCCGAATATCGCAAGATCGCCGAGCGGCGCGTCCGGCTCGGGCTTCTTCTGTCGGAGATCGGCTCCGCGAACGGTGTCGAAGTGACCGATCAGGAGATGAACCGGCTGATCGCCAGCGCGGCCTCGCAATATCAGGGCAGGGACCGCGAGACCTTCCTGCGCTATTTGCAGCAGGAGCCGATGGTCGCCGCGCAGCTGCGCGCGCCGCTGTACGAGGACAAGGTCGTCGACTTCCTCTTCTCCAAGGCGGCGATCGACGACCGGAGCGCGACCCGCGCCGAGCTCGAGGCTGACCTCGAGAGCGAGGAAGGCCATGTCCACGGCCCGGGCTGCGGCCACGACCACCTCGCTCCTGCCAAGCCGGCCAAGGGCAAGAAGGACGCCGCAAAGTCCAAGGCAAAGGCGGAGCCAACGGTCGAGAAGGCCGAGGCAAAGCCTGTCGCGAGCAAGGCCGAGAAGCCCAAGCCGGCAAAGCCGCTGAAGGATGCTCCGGGCTCGAAGCCGGCTGAGGCCAAGGCGCCGGCCAAGAAGGCCGAAGCCAAGGCTGAACCGAAGGCCGCGGCCAAGCCGGCCGCCAAGCCCGCGAAGAAGCCGACCAAAAAGGCTTGAGCGCAACCGAGCGCGTCTGCTCCGACCTCGACGCGGCGCTCGATGAGCTGCGCGGCGCGGGGTTCCGGCTCGATTCCATCTATCCTGCGGACGAGCCGCACACTGCGCTTCTTAGTCGCGGCAAGGAGCAGGTGCGCCTGACGACGCTCGCCGGCTCGGCGCTGCCCGCTGGAATGCCGCCATTCACTCGCCAGTTCCTGGTCACGCGCGCGGGCGAGCAGGGCGCTCCCGGCCGCGCTGGCATGATCTACCGCGACTTGATTCCCGGCCGGCTCGGCGGTCGCTACATCGCCTCGCACATCACGATTCCTAAGGGCGGGGCGGTCGCCGACTGGGTGCATTACCACCGCGTCGCGGTGCAGCTCATCGCCGTCCGGCGCGGCTGGGTTAAGGTCGTCTACGAAGGGCAGGGCGAGCCTTTCGTGATGCGGCCGGGCGACCTGGTGCTTCAGCCGCCGCAAATCCGCCATCGCGTGCTCGGAAGCTCGGCCGGGCTCGAGGTAGTCGAGATCTCTTGCCCGGCGCTTCACGAGACCCTGGCCGACCACGACCTCGACCTTCCGACCGCAATTGACGAGACGCGGCGGTTTGGCGGGCAGAGCTTCGCTCGGCACATCGCGGCGGATGCGCAATGGACGCCCTGGCAGGGCGGCGAAGCGCAAGTCACGCCGATCCGGGACGCGACGGGAGGAATCGCGGAGGTCAAGTTCGTCAGGGCGACTGGCGCGTCACCGATCCGCTTCGAGCCGCACGATGGAGAATTGGTGTTCGGCTTCGTCCTCGAAGGTTCGGCACGAGTGGAGGTTCGCGAAGGATTCTCGCTCGGGCCCGCGGACAGCTTCGTTATTCCGCCGGGTGAGCCATGGGCGCTCGCCGGGGCATCGCCCGACTTCCGCCTGCTTCATGTGACGACCGCGCGCCTCGGCTAGGAATCTTCAAGCGTTCCCCTCTATAGCGTTGCGACGAACCGAGGGGGCTTGTTTGGGCAGCGTGGAATCACCGAGAATCGCCGTGCTGCTGCCGTGCTTCAACGAGGAGGCGGCAATCGCCGCGACCGTTGCCGGCTTCCGTGCTGCGCTGCCGGGCGCGGTCATCTACGTCTATGACAACAACAGCTCTGACCGGACCCGCGAGATCGCCGCCGGGGCGGGAGCCGTGGTCCGCACCGAGCGGCAGCAGGGCAAGGGCCATGTCGTCCGCCGGATGTTCGCCGACATCGACGCCGACGTCTATCTGATGGCGGACGGCGACCTGACCTACGACCCGAAGGCCGCTCCCGCGATGGTCGATCAACTGATCGCCGAGCAGCTCGACATGGTCGTCGGCACCCGGCGTCATGACGCCAGGGACGCCTATCGCGGCGGCCACGTACTCGGCAACAAGCTGTTCACCGGACTGTTGTCGGGCCTGTTCGGCCGCAGCTTCAGCGACATTTTTTCGGGCTACCGGGTGTTTTCGCGGCGCTTCGTGAAGAGTTTTCCCGTGCTCTCGTCGGGCTTCGAGATCGAAACCGAAATCAGCGTCCACGCGCTCGAGCTTCGGATGCCCGTCGGGGAGGTCGAGACCGCTTACGGCGCGCGGCCCGAGGGATCGCACTCCAAGCTGTCCACCTATTCGGACGGCTGGCGGATCCTCAAGACCATCGTCACCCTCTACCGGATCGAGCGGCCGGTGCTGTTCTATGGCGGCATCGGCGCGCTTTTGCTCGCGCTTGCGATTGTGCTCTCGATCCCGCTCGTCGTGACATACGCGCACACCGGGCTCGTCCCTCGCGTTCCGACCGCCATCCTGGTCACCGGCATCACCATCGTTGCGGTCCTGTGCGTCTTCGCCGGCCTCATTCTCGACACGGTCACGCGCGGGCGCCGCGAGGTGCGGCGGCTCGCCTACCTCGCGCTGACCGCTACGGGCCAAGTGTAGACGAAATGCATCACTCGCCGATAATTGTGTCGGCACCGTTACACTTCCGGCTATTTACCGGCGCTTCCCTCGGTTACTGCTGCTCCGATTGCCGCCGTCGCGGCCAATAGGGGGATTAGAATGAAGCGGATCGAGACCGTGCTGCGCGCGAGCGTGGCGACTTTGGCAATCGTCGGCGCAAGCACCGCCGCCGAAGCGCAGAGCGCGCTGCCTCCGGCCGACATTCAGGCGCCGGCCGCTCAACCGACCCAGCCCGCGCCGTCGGGCGAAATCGTGGTTACGGGCTCGCGCATCCGTCGCAATCCGCTCGACCAGAATGCGCCTGTCGTATTCGTCGACAAGACGGCGATCGACAAGACGGGGCTGTCGGCGATCGCCGACGTGCTACAGCGCATCCCGAGCGCGAGCGGCGGCCTCAACACGAAGGTCAACGCCAGCGGCAACCTCGGCAATCCGCCTGACGGCGGTGGCGTCGGCGCCGGCTCGGCGACGATCGATCTGCGCTATCTCGGCACCAACCGCACCCTGGTGCTGGTCGATGGCCTGCGCTTCGTCAACGGCACCAGCGCCAGCGGCATTCCGGGCTCGGTCGACCTCAACACCATCCCGGCCAACATGATTGACCGCATCGAGGTACTGCAGGCGGGCGCTTCGCCGCTTTACGGTTCGGACGCGATCGCCGGCGTCGTCAACGTCATCACGGTCCAGTCCCAGCAAGGCCTTCGCGCGTCCGCGCAATATGGCCAGTTCAGCAAGGGTGATGGCGAGACCCAGGACTATCAGGCGAGCTATGGAATCCAGTTGCCTCGCACGAGCATCGTGTTTGGCGGCTCTTATTCCAGGCAGAAGCCGATCTTCTCGCGCGACCGCTCGATCTCCCAATTCCCGAATCCGTTCCAGACTGCCTGCGGCAGTGGCGGCGGCGGCTGCAGCAGCGGGGCGGCCAATGGGCGGTTTGCGACCGATTTCGGAAGCCAAACCATCTCTGGCCCACCTGACTCGACGCCTACCTTCGCCGAATTGCGGGGCTTCACGACTGCCGACCGGTTCAACTTCGCTCCGTTCCAGTACATCCTGACGCCCAACGAGCGTTATGGCGGCTGGGCAAGCGCCAAAGCCGAGCTGACCGACACGATCAACCTTCGCGTCCGCGGGCTCTATAACCGTCGCAACTCCGAGAATAAGGCGGCGTTCGAGCCCCTGTTCATCGGGCCCGATGCGGGCAATGGCGCGGGCAGCCTGTTCGATACCTTGTCGATCGACGCGACCAACCCGTTCAACCCGTTCGGGGTCAATGGCGGGCCCGGAAGCCCCGGCGTCACCCTGGAATCCTGCGTCAATCCGGACGGGACGCCCAAGGGCGGTGGCTGCGTCGCCAATTATAGCTTCATCGGGCGCCGCCTGATCGAAGCCGGACAGCGCGACTTCCACCAGAAGGTCACCACTTACTCCGCAACGGCCACTTTGGACGGCAAGTTCGGAATGGGCGGGCATGATTGGTACTGGGACCTCAACGGCTCGTTCGGAATCAACAAGGCCCGGCAGAGCTTCACCGGCAACGTTCGCGCCGACCGCGTCGCGCAGGCGATTGGCCCGATCGCCAATTGCACCGCGCCGTGCGTCCCGCTCAACTTGTTCGGCGGTGCGGGCTCCATCACGCCGGCGATGCTCGACTGGATCCAGTTTACCGAGCACGACAAGAGCAACCAGCACCTTTACGACTTCACCGGCAACGTCAGCGGCGCCGTGGCAGACCTGCCCGCCGGCCCGCTCGACATCGCGGTCGGCGTCGAACATCGCCACCAGAGCGCGTCCTTCACTCCGGACCCGATCGTATCCGCCGGCCTCGGGGCCGACATCCCGGCATTGCCTGCTTCCGGCAGCTACAATGTGAACGAAGTCTATGGCGAGGTTCGCATCCCGGTTCTGAAGGATAAGCCCTTCGCTTATTCGCTCGAGGCGAATGGCGCGGCCCGTTACTCGCACTATTCGACCGTCGGCGGTAAGGCGACCTACACGATCAACGGCCTGTGGAAGCCGGTTCACGACGTCCTCTTCCGCGGGGCCTACTCGACCGGGTTCCGCGCGCCGACCATCGGCGAGCTCAAGGGCCAGCGGTCACGCTACGACCTTCCGCTGGTCGATCCGTGCACCAGCGACGTGAGCGGCTTGTTCACTACCGACGCGACCGTCCGCGCAAATTGCATCGCCAATGGCGTTCCGCCGCCACTGGGGCTGCCGCCCGTCCCGACTGCCGGTCCCTATGCCGAAGAGCCGGGACAGCTTCCGGTTCTTACGCGGGGCAATCCCAACCTGAAGCCGGAAACGTCGAAGAGCCTGAACCTCGGCGCGGTTTACTCGCCGCGACTGGCGCCGAACGGCTTCGCGAGCGCGCTCAGCATCGAGGGCGATTATCACGACATCAAGGTCAAGAAGGCGATCAGCGCGCTCGATCCCAGCGTCACGCTCACCAATTGCGCGGTCGCCGGCGACCCCGCCAGCTGCGCCCTCGTCAAGCGTACGGCAAAGGGTTTCGTCAACGAGATCGACGCCACGCTGGAGAACCTTGCCAGCATCCACGTGCGGACGTTTGACGTGAACCTCGCCTATCGCTCGCCGCTGACCGGCATCGGCAAGTTCGGATTGACGGCGAACGGCTCGTGGCTGCTCAAATATGTCGTCGTCCAGCAGAACGGCGGGATCGGCCAGTTCGTGATCGACCGCCGCGGCACCGAGCGCGGCAGCCCGGATCAGGCCTATCCCAAGTTCAAGGGCAATACGACGTTCGACTGGACGCTGGGCGCTCTCAACGCTTCGGTGACGGGCCGTTACATCCAGCATGTGACGGAATTCTCGCTGACCGACCTCGGGGGCATCGCGGGCAAGCGGACGAATCTCCTTGGCAACCGCTTCTATGTCGATGCCCAGGCCAACTGGTCGCCGCCTATCCTGGATAATCGGCTCATCCTGACCGTCGGCGGCAACAACTTGACGGACAAGGATCCGCCGGGCTGCTTCACCTGCAGCGTGAACAATTACGACCCGACCACCTACGACGTGCCGGGACGGTTCTACTACGGGCGCATCGCCTACAAGATGTAGCCTTCGGCTCCGGCCGGAAACAGGGGGAGGGCGGTCCAGAAATGGGCCGCCCTCTTTGCTTCACGCGGCTTGAACCTTGCGCCGTTCCGCCCGATGTAAGCGAGGCAGCAACAAAGGGATCGCATTCACGTGGTTGATCATCAGGACATCGTTTCGCAGCTCGTCCCCATCGTCATCGAGCAGTCCAACCGGGGCGAGCGCAGCTTCGACATTTTCTCCCGGCTGCTGCGCGAGCGGATCATCTTCATCACCGGCGCGATCGAGGACCATATGGCCAGCCTCGTCACCGCCCAGCTGCTCTTCCTCGAGTCCGAGAACCCGAAGAAGGACATTTTCATGTACATCAACTCGCCGGGCGGCGTGGTCACGGCCGGCCTCGCGATCCACGACACGATGCAATATATCCGGCCCAAGATCAGCACCGTGTGCATCGGCCAGGCCGCCTCGATGGGCAGCTTCCTCCTCGCCGCCGGAGAGCCCGGGATGCGCGTCGCGCTGAGGAACAGCCGGATCATGGTCCACCAGCCCTCGGGCGGCGCGCAGGGCATGGCCGCCGACATCGAGATCCAGGCGCGCGAGATCCTGCGCATGCGCCAGCGCCTCAACGAGCTCTACGCCAAATACACCGGCCAGAAGATCGAAGAGATCGAAAAAGCCATGGACCGCGACAAGTTCCTCGAAGCCGACGAAGCCAAGACCTTCGGCATCATCGACGAGGTGTTCGAGACACGGCCCGAGCAAGGCGATGATAGTGGCACCGGCCAAGGCGAGGTCACTCCCGCCTGACTAGCTCGGCCCCCGGAATTGTCGCTCGCGCCATTCATGGGGACGGCGCTCGTGAAAGCCGCACAAATCATCGTCTGTCTTACGGCGCCGCAATGAGCTAACTGGCTGCCAAGGGGGTGCGACATGCGCGCATGGCTTTTGAGCGCCGCGGCGCTTGCGGTAGTGACCTGGTGGCCGGCGATGGCCGCGCCGCCTCAATATGATGAGCGCCCCGCGAGCGTCAGTCCGGACACAAGCGGGCGCAATTATCAGCGCCGCACGGTCGAAATCCCGATGCGCGACGGGGTCAAGCTGCACACCGTCATCATGGTCCCGAATGGCGCGCGCGGCGCGCCGATTCTCCTCACGCGGACGCCCTATGACGCGGAGCACATGACGAGCAAGTACGGCAGCGGCAATCTGGCGGCCGCGCTCGACGGCTACGACAACGCGCCGGACGTAGTCACCGAGGGCGGGTACATCCGCGTGGTCCAGGACGTTCGCGGGATGTACGGGTCGCAGGGCGGCTATGTGATGAACCGGCCGCTCGTCGGCAATCCGCTCAACCCGACGAAAGTCGACGATTCGACCGACGCCTACGACACCATCGACTGGCTGGTGAAGCACCTGCCCGAAAGCAACGGACGAGTGGGGGTCATCGGCATCAGCTACGACGGCTACGAGGCACTGGTCCCGCTGATCAATCCGCACCCGGCGCTAAAGGTCGCGGTGCCGATGAATCCCATGGTCGACGGCTGGCGGGGCGACGACTGGTTCCACAACGGCGCGTTTCGCCAGCTCGGGCTCGATTACGTCTTCAATCAGCAAGCTACCCGCGACAATAAAGAGACCTTCTCGTGGACCGGCTACGACGTCTACGATACGTTCATGCGGGCTGGCTCCGCCGGAGAGCTCGGCCGCCAGCATGGGTTGGAGCAGGTCGGCTTCTGGCGGCAGCTGACCGCGCATCCCGCTTACGACGATTTCTGGCAAAGCCAGGCGATGGATCGCATCCTCGGCGCACAGCCGCTCAAGGTGCCCGTCATGCTCGTCCATTCGCTATGGGACGCGGAGGACATTTTCGGCGCGATCCGGGTCTATCGCGCGCTCGAGCCGAAGGACCAGGCAAACGACATGGTCTTTCTGACGCTTGGGCCTTGGTACCACGGGCAGGCGATCGAGCAGGGACGGCACACGGGCCAGATCCAGTGGGACCAGGACGCGTCCAAATACTGGCGCCAGCAAGTGCTTGCGCCGTTCCTGGCCCATTACCTCAAGGACGCGCCGATGGACGTCGCTCCGGTCACCGCGTTTCAGTCCGGCACCAATCGCTGGCAGCGGCTCGATCGCTGGCCCACCACCCAATCCTCTGAGCGTCATTTTTTGCAGCCAGGCATGGCGCTTGGCCGCGCGCCGGCAGACGGGCCCACGCGCACCGCGGATTACTGGTCGGACCCCGCGCACCCCGTCACCTACGTGCAGCGTCCCAACATGGCGACCGAATATGACGACGACATCTGGACGGCGTGGCTGACAACCGATCAACGCAATTCGGCAAGCCGCCCCGACGTTCTGAGCTTCACCGGGCCGGTGCTGACGGCGCCGGTGGCGATCGCCGGCTCACCGGTCGTGCACCTCAACGCCTCGACCAGCGGGACCGACAGCGACTGGGTCGTCAAGCTGATCGACGTCTATCCCGACGAGGTTCCCATCGATCGCAACATGAGCGGCTACCAGTTCCCGGTAGCGATGGACATCTTCCGCGGGCGGTATCGCGAATCCCTGTCCGACCCGAAGCCGATCACGCGCAACGTGCCGCTCGGTTACGAATTCGAGCTTCCTGCAACCAACCACGTGTTCCTGCCGGGCCACCGCATCATGGTGCAGGTCCAGTCGAGCTGGTTCCCGCTCTACGATCGCAATCCGCAGACATTCGTTCCGAATATCTTCTTCGCCAGGCCCGCCGACTATGTGATCGCTCAGCAGCGCGTCGTAGTCTCCGGCCCGCAAGAGAGTTTTATAGACCTGCCGATCGTCCGTTAAAGCGCGGGCGCCTGAACTGCGCACTTTGACAACTTCCGCCGATCCGATTGCCGCGCTCCGGCCGACCGCTTAGGCTGACTGTCGAGCGGGGAGGGGAATCGTAATGTGCAAATTCATGGCTGGCGCAGCTGCCCTCTTGGTGGCCAGCACAGCCGCCGCCCAAACCGTCGATATCCGCGCCGGCCGCCTCATCGACCCCGCCGCCGCGCGGCTTCTCACCGACCAGCGCATCCGCATCGTCGACGGCCGCATCGCCTCCGTCGCTCCGTGGCGCGATGCCGACGGTCCGGCCACCGTCGACTGGTCGGGCGAAACCGTCCTGCCCGGCCTCATCGACCTCCATACCCACCTCGCCGACGGCGCGATCGACGAGCATGCCAACGATCCCGCCGAGCCGCTCAAGCACAGCGAGGCGGCGACCATCCTTCGCGGCGCGGCGGCGGCGCGGACCGAGCTTCGCTCCGGCTTCACTACGGTTCGCGACGTCGGCGTCTATCGCGGCCTGACCGACGTCGCGCTGCGCGACGCGATCGCCGAGGGCGATCTCGAGGGGCCGCGAATGTTCGTCGCCGGCGGCTATATCACCACGCCGGGCGGTGGCGGCGAGATCGACGCCTTGGCGCCGGACATCCCGTTGCCCGAGACGTTCCGCATCGGAGTCGTCCACAATGCGTCCGACGCTCGCGACCGCGCGCGTTACCTGCTCGATCACGGCGCCGACTTCATCAAGCTGATCGCGACCGGAGCGGTTCTGGCGCTGGGCAGCGAGCCCGGAGCGCTCGAGCTCTCGCCCGAAGAAATGAAGGCGGCGTGCGACGAGGCGAAGCTGCGCGGCTCCTATTGCATCGCCCACGCCCACGGCGCGGAGGGCATCAAGGCTGCGATCCGCGCCGGAGTGCGGACGATCGAGCATGCAAGCTACCTCGACGCGGAGGGCATCGCGCTGGCCAAGGCCAATGGCGTGTGGCTCGACATGGACATCTATAATGGCGACTACATCAACGAGGTCGGGACCAGGCAGGGCTGGCCGGCCGAATATCTGCGCAAGAACATCGAGACGACCGACATCCAGCGGCGCGGCTTCGCCGCCGCGGTCAAGGCAGGCGCCAAGCTGACCTTTGGCACCGACGCTGGCGTCTATCCCTATGGCACTGGCGCCAGGCAGTTCGCTTACATGGTGCGCTACGGAATGACCCCGATGCAGGCGATCCAGGCGGCGACGAGCGAGGCCGCGCGCGCGCTTCGCATGGATGGGAAAGTCGGAACGCTCGCGCCCGGCGCTTATGGCGACTTCGTCGCGGTCAAAGGCGACCCCCTCGCCGACGTCGGCGCGCTCGAGAAGGTCGACGGCGTGATCAAGGGCGGGGAACTGGTTCGCTAGGGTGGGAGGCAAGGTGAAACCATGCGCGCTGGCCTTTGGCATGGCCGTCGGAATCATGGCCGCGGGAGCTGACCCCGCATCGGCCAGGCCCCGGGTGCGGGAGGCAGGCATCGTCATCGGCATCCTCCAGGCTGGTCCGCTGAATGCCATCACCGACGTCGCCGGCGTCGGCGTGGGACAGGTCACGCTGGTCGAAGGCCAGTCGATCCGCACCGGCGTTACTGCGGTGCTGCCGCATGGCGGCAACCTGTTCCAGGACAAGGTTCCAGCCGGCTTTGCGGTGGCTAACGGCTTCGGCAAGTTCATGGGCAGCACCCAGATCGAGGAGCTGGGCGAGATCGAAACTCCGGTCCTGCTCACCAACACGCTCAATGTGCCCGAGGCGGCCTCCGCCGCAATCGAGTGGACGCTTCGCCAGCCGGGCAATGACAAGGTCCGCTCGGTCAATGCGATCGTCGGGGAAACCAACGATGGCGGGCTCAACGACATTCGTGCGCGGCGGGTTACCAAGGAGGATGCGCTGCGTGCGATTGCATTGGCTCAGGGCGGGCCTGTCGCCGAAGGCGGCGTCGGAGCCGGTACCGGCACGGTCGCATTCGGCTGGAAGGGTGGCATCGGGACCAGCTCGCGCCGTCTTCCGGCCAATCTCGGCGGTTATACCGTGGGCGTGCTCGTCCAGAGCAATTATGGCGGGATTCTCGATGTCGCGGGCGTTCCGGCCGGACGGATCCTCGATCAATATTATCTGAAGGATGAGCTCCATCGCGGTGCCGGCGACGGATCGGTCATCATCGTGGTCGCCACCGATGCGCCGCTGTCGGACCGGAATCTCGACCGGCTCGCGCGCAGGGCTTTCGTCGGCATTGCGCGCACCGGTTCGCCGATCACCAATGGCTCGGGTGATTATGCTGTCGCCTTCTCGACCGCCGATAGCGTGCGCCGGACGGCCGCGCGACGCGCGACTGCCTCGCCGATCGAGGATCTGCCCAACGACCAGGTTTCGCCTCTGTTCGAGGCGGCCGCCGAGGCCACGGAGGAAGCTGTCCTCAACTCGCTGTTCAGGGCCGAAACCACCAGCGGCAACGGAATGACTATCGAAGCCCTCCCGCTTGAGCCGGTCCTCCGTGAGTGGAAGCAGAGGAGCGGTGCACACCAGCCGTGATGTTCTCCTATTGTTCTCATCGAACAAATCGGATACGACACTCGTCACAGGCGGGGCTCGGCCGCCGATGCATGAGCGGATTGGCCGCTTGCATTGACGAGGGAGACAGGGAACATGGCGGCTCAGTTGAAAGTCATCGGTAGCGGATTGGATTCCTCCAAAGTGCAGAATTCGGGCATGGACCGGCAGAAGGCCCTCGAAGCGGCGCTCGCCCAGATCGACCGCGCGTTCGGCAAGGGCTCGGCGATGCGTCTCGGCAGCCGCGAGAAGATGGAGATCGAGACCATCTCTACCGGCAGCCTCGGGCTCGACATCGCGCTCGGCGTCGGCGGCCTGCCGCGCGGCCGGGTGATCGAGATTTACGGGCCCGAGAGCTCGGGCAAGACCACTCTGGCGCTGCACGCGATCGCCGAGGCGCAGAAGACCGGCGGAGCAGCGGCGTTCGTCGATGCCGAGCATGCGCTCGACCCGGTCTATGCCAAGAAGCTCGGGGTCAACATCGACGAGCTGATCGTGTCGCAGCCCGACACTGGCGAGCAGGCGCTGGAGATCGTCGATACGCTCGTGCGGTCGAACGCGATCGACGTACTGGTGATCGACTCGGTCGCCGCGCTGGTTCCGCGCGCCGAGATCGAGGGCGAGATGGGCGACAGCCATGTCGGCCTGCAGGCGCGGCTGATGAGCCAGTCGCTGCGCAAGCTGACCGGCTCGATCAGCCGTTCGCGCTGCACCGTGATTTTCATCAACCAGCTGCGGATGAAGATCGGCGTGATGTACGGCAATCCCGAGACGACCACGGGCGGCAATGCGTTGAAATTTTACGCCTCGGTCCGCTTGGACATCCGCCGCACCGGCCAGATCAAGGACCGCGACGATATCGTCGGCAACGCCACGCGCGTCAAAGTCGTGAAGAACAAGGTGGCGCCGCCGTTCAAGCAGGTCGAGTTCGACATCATGTACGGCAAGGGCGTGAGCAAGGTCGGCGAGATCCTCGATCTCGGGGTCAAGGCCGGGCTGGTCGAGAAGTCGGGCAGCTGGTTCAGCTACGACAGCGTGCGCATCGGTCAGGGCCGCGAGAACGCCAAGACCTACCTGACGGAAAATCCTGACGTCGCCCAGCGGATCGAGAATGCCATCCGTGGCCGCACCGAGCAAGTCGGCGAAGCGCTGATGGTCGGTGCGTCGGACGACGAGGACGACATCGTCGAGTGATTGCCTTGCCCTCTCTCTCCGGCCGGGAGAGAGCCGGGGTGAAGGTCAGCAGATGTCGTCGGGCATCAGGGGAGTCGGGTCGGCGCTGGTGTCGACCCGGATCGTCGCGAACATTTTCGTCGGCTCGGTCGCGAGCACGATGAGGAAGCCCGCGGTCGAGCAGGCGGCGATGCCGAGCAGGAAGGGCAGCGCGGTTCCGTCATAGGCCTGGCCGATCATGAAGCCGATCAGCGCCGAGCCGAGCGTGCCGATCACGCCCTGGACCGAGGAAGCGGTGCCGGCGATCGGCGCCATATGCTCCATCGACAGAGT
>Ga0207678_10003721_pt1 | contig 13716 bp, 11 predicted proteins | sample KBSC63metaG_FD_184319 | JGI IMG/M metagenome (GOLD analysis project Ga0207678, IMG submission 184319) | Corn rhizosphere microbial communities from Kellogg Biological Station, Michigan, USA - KBS C6-3 metaG (SPAdes) (version 2) | ecosystem: Host-associated > Plants > Roots > Rhizosphere > Soil ... | reverse complement strand
GACGACCAGCGGTCGAAGGTCGCCGAGCTCGTCGACGACGCCGTCGGCAAGGGCGCTCGAGCGCTGGTCGGCGGCAAGGCGGTCGAGGGGGCAGGGTCGTTCTACGAGCCGACGGTCCTCGCCGGCATCTCCGACGACGCCCGGCTGCTCAAGGAGGAGATCTTCGGGCCGGTCGCCCCGATCGCCACGTTCACGACCGAGGACGAGGCGATCGCCGCCGCCAACGACACCGAGTTCGGGCTCGTCTCCTACGTCTTCACCGGCGACCTCAAGCGCGCCCTGCGCGTCTGCGAGCGCCTCGAGACGGGGATGATCGGCCTCAACCAGGGGCTCGTCTCGAACGCCGGCGCCCCGTTCGGCGGCGTCAAGGCATCAGGGCTCGGCCGCGAGGGCGGCACCGAGGGCATCCTCGAGTACCTCGAGACGAAATACGTCGCCATCAACCTCTGACGAGCCGGAGGGACCGGCTGCCAAGGACGCAGGAGGCGAAGCGGCCATGGCGGGCCGTGAGCCGACGGGGACGCCGGCAGCCGGTCTCTCCGGCCGTCAGCGCCCCAGGATCGAGCTGATCAGGCCGCTGCCCGACCGCCGCTGCTCGAGGTAGCACTGGTGGTAGCCCTCGGCCATCCAGAACCCGGTCGCGGGCTCGATCGACGTCGCGATCGGCTCCCCGTAGCGCTCCTGCTGGGCCGCCTTCGAGGCCTCGGCCGCGGCCATCTGCTCGGGAGTGTGGGTGAAGATCACCGTCCGGTACTGATCGCCGATGTCGGGGCCCTGGCGGTTGACCTGAGTCGGGTCGTGCATCGCCCAGAAGTGATCGAGCAGCTCCCCGTAGCTGACCCGGTCGGGGTCGTAGGTGACCCGGACGACCTCGGCGTGACCGGTCGTGCCGGTGCAGACCTGCTCGTAGGTCGGGTCGGCGACGTGACCGCCCTCGTAGCCGACGGCGGTGTCGACGACGCCCGGCACGTCGCGGTAATGAGCCTCGGGCTTCCAGAAGCAGCCGGCGCCGAAGGTCGCGACCTCGGTCCGTTCCGGCGCCCCCGCACCGGGCACGGCGGTGCCCTTCGGCTCGCTCGATCTCGGCTCGGTCATAGGCTTCTCCTCGCGGTCGGGTCACCACCGATGATGACAGGGGCGTCCAGCCGCCCCGGGCCGACCTCAAGTGCCCGGTGGCGTCCCCCGATAGGGATCGTGAAGGCATGTACGTCCTCGAGTTCGTCAACCAGGTCCGGGCAGCGCAGAGCCACCAGGGTCTCGCCCAGCTTCCGCCGGCCGGCGCCGACGGCAGCACGCCGCTGGAGCTGGCGATGGGCTGTCGGCTCGAGCGTGGCGTGATGCGCCTCTCGAGCCCGCAGGCGGCAGCCTCCGTCGCCGATGCGACCGGCCTTCCGGTCGCGACCGACCTGATCTCGGTCGCCCTCCCGCGGGCGCTCGGCCCGCACGCCGCGGCCGTCGCCTCGGCACGTGAGCACGGCGCCAGCGCCGCCGCCGGCTGAGCCGCATATCCTCGCCCGATGGCAGGGCTCCGGTTCACGACTGCGGCTGCAGCGACCCTCGCGGTGACACTCGGCGGCACCCCCGCGCAGGCCGACCTCGGCGTGCCCGGCCGTGAGGCCGATCCGATCGTTCTCCGCGGCGCCGAGACGACGAAGCTGACCGGCGCCGCCCCCGGCGCGATCGTTGCCTTCAGCCACGATGGCGGCTGGACCCAGGTGCCGGTCCAGGTCGACGAGCGGGCGGTCGTCGATTACGGGGTCGTCCGCCAGATCGGCAACGGCTTCGACCACGAGGCGTACACCGATCCGGGGACCTTCGCCGGCGCCGATCCGGACCCGACCGTCGATGCCGGCGATGAGATCGCCTTCATGGCGAAGGACGCCGGCGGCAGCGCCACGGGCATCCGCAGCCCCGACGGGGTCGTTCCGTCGAGTCGGACCGTCGTCGCGATCGACGACCCCCTCCACCCCGGCAGCGAGCGCTTCGTCTATCTGTTCCGATCCGATTCAGGGCTCGACCCGGCGGCCGGACGCTCGTACGTGGACTACGACTTCTCCCTCCAGTCGGGCGACTACAAGACGACCTACGACTTCGACGGGGTCGCGAACGTCGAGGCGGACGCACCTCCAGCCAATCCCGAGGACTCAGCCGTGACGACATCGGCATACACCCAGCATCTGCTCTCCCGCTGGGTCACCGATCGGATGACGCTGCGGACCGGGGCCGTTCCGAGCCCCGACATCCTCGACGGCGACAAGGCGCAGGTCAGCCGCGGCTGCGGGCGCAGCGAGCTCACGTTCAGCCGCGGCGGCGGCGGCTTCATCGCCAACATCTCCGGCCCGGTGCGAGCGATCCGCTCCCAGATCGGGGCCAACAGCGGGACCTACACGCAGCGCGACGACGTCTACTACCAGCGTCGCCAGGACACGGTCACCTACCTCCGTGTCCACGCGGGGATCGGTCAGATCTCCCAGTTCCGTGACTTCTCCGCCGCCGCGAGCGGCATGACCTACAGGAGCTCCGCCTACCCGTCCGGGGTGACGATCGACGGCATCCCGGACGCGGGGATCCCCGTCCCGGGCGAAGCTTCAGTCCTGCAGCCGCCGATCGAGTGGGAGCAGGCCACCGGCGGGGCCGGCACGCTCAACACCGTCTCGCGGGTCGACACCAACCTCCCCGGCTACGTTCCCGGCTCGTTCTACCGCGACGAAGGAAGCTCGCCCACGTTCGGTCAGTGCGGCGGCTACGCCGACTCGCTCTCCTACGGCACCAGCGGAGTCGAGTTCAAGAGCTCGGGCGCCAACACCGACCCGACGCTCGGCGCCGCCTACCGCCTGACCGGGACCCGGACCACCTTCTTCGACGGGCCGAACGAGGACGCTGCGGCGGCGGCACGGCGGTCGGAGCAGATCGATGACCCGCTCGCGGTGACGGTCTCGGACGAGCCGGAGCCTGCCCGGCCGGAGCTCGTCGTCAGGGCGGGCGGCGCCCAGAAGCGGGTGCGGCCCGGCGGCAGCGTCCGCATCCCCGTGCGCGTCCGTAACGGCGGGGGCAGCGCGGCCATCGGCGTCGAGGTCTGCGCTCGCGCCCCGAAGCGCACAGCGGCCACCGGCCGGTGCAAGGGGACGAAGCTGCTCGAAGCCGGCGAGGGCTTCCGGGCGAAGCTGCGGATCGATGCCAGGCAGCGGGCCCGGAAGCGGATCCGCATCACCCTCCGCGCGAGCGCCGACAACGCCCGCCGCGACAAGGCCGAGGCGACGATCCGAGTCCGGCGTTGAGTACCTGACGAGCGCGGGAGGCGCGAGGCCAAGGACGCAGGAGGCGAAGCGGCCTGGTGGCCGTGACCGACGAGGACGCCGGCATCGCGTGTCCCGCGCCGTCAGGCGTGTGGACGCGTCATGCCGACGAAGTCGAGCGCCTCGTCGAGGGTCGCCTCGTCGACGCCCTTCTCGATCGCGACCTCGCGGACGGTGCGGCCCGATGACGCCGCCTCCTTGACGATCTCGGCGGCCCGGTCGTAGCCGATGTGCGGGTTCAGCGCCGTCGCGACCTGCAGGGTCGACTCGGCGTGGCGCTGCAACATCTCCTCGTTCGGCTCGATCCCGGCGACGCAGCGGGTGTCGAGGAGCCGGCAGGCGGAGGCGAGCAGCTTGATCGAGTCGAGCAGGTTGCGTGCGATCAACGGGACCCGGACGTTGAGCTCGAACTGGCCCTGCGCGCCGCCGAGGGTGATCGCGGTGTCGTTGCCGATCACCTGATCGCCGACCTGGATCACGACCTCGGGGATCACCGGGTTGACCTTGCCGGGCATGATCGAGGAGCCCTTCTGCAGCTCCGGCAGGCGGATCTCGGCGAGTCCGGCCCGCGGGCCCGAGCCCATCAGCGCGAGGTCGTTGCCGATCTTGATCAGCGAGACCGCGAGCACCTTCAGCGCCCCCGACAGCTCGACGAGCGCGTCGCGGTTCGCCTGCGCCTCGAAGCGGTCGGCCGGCGCCGAGATCGTCAGCCCGCTATCGGTCGTCAGCTTCTCGCGGACGCGATCGGCGAACTCGGCGTGGGTGTTGATGCCGGTCCCGGTGGCAGTCCCACCGAGCGGGATCTGTCCGACGCGCCCGAGCGTGCCGCGGATCCGCTCGGCACCGAGGCGAATCTGCGAGGCGAAGCCCGAGAACTCCTGGCCGAGCGTGACGGGGACGGCGTCCATCAGGTGGGTGCGGCCCGACTTGACGTGGTCGGCGAACTCGGCCCCTTTGCGGTCGAGCGTCGCGACGAGGGCATCGAGCGCCGGCAGCAGGTCGGCACTCGTCTGCTCGAGCGCGGCGAGATGGACCGCCGACGGGAAGACGTCGTTCGACGACTGGCCCATGTTGACGTGGTCGTTCGGATGAGCCTCGTCGCCGGCGATGTTCGCGATCACCTCGTTGGCGTTCATGTTCGAGGAGGTGCCGGAGCCGGTCTGGAAGACGTCGACGGGGAACTGATCGTCGTGCTCGCCGCGGCCGACCGCGTCGCCGGCGGCGGCGATCCGCTCCGCGTGCCCGGCGTCGAGGAGCCCGAGCTCGGCGTTCGTCCGCGCGGCCGCGGCCTTGATCCGGCCGAGCCAGTGGATGACCGGTGCCGGCACCGGATGACCGGAGACGGGGAAGTTCGCCACCGCCTTGTCGGTCTCACCCCCCCAGAGCCGCTCGCCGCTCGTCGTCGCCTGGTCCGTCGATTCCTCAGCCACTTTGCGGTTCTCCGTTCATCGCTTGGGGTACGGAGCCAAGGCTAGATGGTTGGCGCGGCCTAGAATCGGCCGCCGCGATGAGCCGTTACGCACCGGTCGACCCGAAGCAGTCATTCCCGGCCCTCGAGGAGCGGGTGATCGAGCGCTGGCGCGAGGGCGAGACGTTCCGGCGCCAGCTCGAGCTCCGCGCGGGCCGGCCGCTCTGGAGCTTCTACGAGGGGCCGCCGACCGCTAACGGCAAGCCCGGCTCCCACTCCGTCCTCGCCCGCGTCTTCAAGGACATCTATTGCCGCTACAAGGCGATGTGCGGCTTCGAAGTGCCGCGCAAGGGCGGCTGGGACTGCCATGGCCTGCCGGTCGAGCTCGAGATCGAGAAGGAGCTCGGGATCAGCTCGAAGGAGGAGATCGAGGCCTACGGCATCGCCGAGTTCAACCGCCGCTGTCGCGAGTCGGTCTTCGCCTACGTCGGCGACTGGAACCGGCTGGTCGAGCGGATCGGCCACTGGATCGACCTCGACGACCCCTACGTGACGATGGAGACCGACTACATCGAGTCGGTCTGGTGGTCGCTCGCGCAGAACTGGGAGCGCGGCCGCCTCTACGAGGGCCACAAAGTCGTCCCCTACTGCCCGCGCTGCGGGACGGCGCTGAGCTCGCACGAGGTCGCAAGCGGCTACAAGGACGTCGTCGATCCCTCCGTCTACGTGCGGCTGCCGGTCGTGTCCGGCGGCGACGGAGGATCAGCGGTCGAGGCCGGCGACAGCCTGCTGGTCTGGACGACGACGCCGTGGACGCTGATCGCCCACGCGGCGGTCGCGGCCGGGCCCGAGATCGACTACGTGCGGGCACAGCTGCCCGGCGGCGAGATCGTCGTCGTCGCGCTCGCCCTCGCCGACTCGCTCCTCGGCGAGGACTACGAGACCCTCGCGACCTTCCCGGGGACGGCGCTCGAGGGCGTGCGCTACGAGCCGCCGTTCGGCTACATCGCCGGCTCCGACTTCGGCCCGCTCGGCCACTCGGTGCTGATGGCCGACTTCGTGACCACCGAGGACGGCACCGGCCTCGTCCACACGGCCCTCGCGTTCGGCGAGGACGACTTCCGGCTCGGCGAGCAGTACGGGATGACGCTGCAGAACCCGGTCCGTCTCGACGGGACCTACGACGAGCGCGTCCCCGACTTCCAGGGCAGGCTGGTCCGCGATCACAACCCCGAGATCGTCGCCGCCCTCGACGCCGCCGGGCGGCTCTTCAGGGAGGTCCCCTACGAGCACGCCTACCCGCACTGCTGGCGCTGCGAGACGCCGCTGATCTACTACGCGAAGTCGTCCTGGTACCTGCGCACGTCGGAGGTCCGGGACCGGATGCTGGCCGAGAACGAGCGGATCGGCTGGCACCCCGAGCACATCAAGCACGGCCGCTTCGGCAAGTGGCTCGAGGGCAACGTCGACTGGGCGCTCTCGCGCGAGCGCTACTGGGGGACGCCGCTGCCGATCTGGTCCTGCACGGCGGAGGACTGCGACGAGCGGCTCTGCATCGGCTCGATCGCCGCGATCACCGAGCACGGCGGCGAGCTTCCCCGCTCGGAGGCGGGCGAGGTCGACCTCCACCGCCCCTACATCGACGGCGTGACGCTCGACTGCCCGGCCTGCGGGGGCGAGATGGAGCGCGTCCCCGAGGTGATCGACACCTGGTACGACAGCGGTGCGATGCCGTTCGCGCAGCTCCATTACCCGTTCGAGAACGAGGCGGAGTTCAGGCGGCGGTTCCCGGCCGACTTCATCTGCGAGGGGATCGACCAGACCCGCGGCTGGTTCTACTCACAGCTCGCCGAGGCGGTCCTGCTCTTCGACGAGACCGACTACCTGAACTGTGTCTGCCTCGGCCTGATCCTCGATCCCGAGGGCCGGAAGATGAGCAAGCGCCTCGGCAACGTCGTCGATCCACACGCGGTGATCGACGCCCACGGCGCCGACGCCTTCCGCTGGTATTACCTCACTTCCCAGCAGCCGTGGGCGGGCTACCGGTTCAGCGCCGACACCGTCGGCGAGTCGGTCCGGCAGTTCCTGCTGACGCTCTGGAACACCTATGCGTTCCTGGTGCTGTATGCGAACGCGGCGGAGGGACAGACGACAGAGGACAGAGGACAGAGGACAGATGCGGAGGTGGCGATGGATCAGTGGCTCGTTTCGCGCCTTCAGGCAACCACCCAGATCGTTCGTGAGCGGCTCGACGGGTTCGACTCGACCACCGCCGGCAAGGCGATCGCCGCCTACGTCGATGAGATGTCGAACTGGTACGTGCGGGTCTCGCGGCGGCGCTTCTGGGACGGCGACGAGGCCGCCTTCGCGACGCTCCATCATTGCCTCGTCGAGACGGCGAAGCTGCTCGCTCCGTTCATCCCCTTCACCGCCGACGCGATCTGGCTCAACCTCGCTCACGGCGCCGATGCCCCGCTCGAGGCATCGGTTCACCTCGAGGACTACCCCGAGCCCGACGACTCGCGACGCGATTCGGAGCTCGAGCTCGGGGTCGAGGCGGCGCGGCGCGCCGTCGAGCTCGGCCGTGCCGCCCGCGCTCAGGCGAGGGTGAAGATGCGCCAGCCGCTCGCCAAGGCGGTGATCGTCGCGACCGCCGCCGAACGGCGGACGATCGAGGGGCTCGCCGAGATCGTCCGCGCCGAGCTGAACGTCCGCGACCTCGAGTTCGTGACCGAGGAGGGCGAGCTCGCGAGCTGGACGGTCAAGCCCGACTTCCGCGCCCTAGGCCCCCGCTTCGGCAAGGACATGCCCCAGGTCAAGGTCGCGATCGAGGCCCTCGACGCCGGCCATGTCCGCTCGACGCTCGAGGCGGGCGGCGCCGTGGGGATCAGCGTCGACGGGCGCGAGCACACGCTCGGTCCCGACGAGCTCAGCTTCGCGATGGAGCCGCTCGAGGGCTACCAGGTCGAGTCGGAGGCGGGGCGGGCGGTGGCGCTCGCGCTCGAACTCGACGAGGACCTGATCCGCGAGGGCCACGCGCGCGAGGTCGTCCGTGCCGTCCAGAGCGCGCGCAAGGACTCCGGCCTCGAGATCAGCGACCGGATCGAGCTGTCGCTCGGCGGCGACTCCGAGCTGCTCGCCGCGGCCCGCGCCCACGAGCCCTACGTGACCGGCGAGACGCTGGCGACGAGCGTCAGCTATGACGGGGGCGACGGCGAAGCGGTGACGGTCGACGGGCGGCCGCTCGAGATCGCCGTGCGGCGGGCGCAGTAGGGAGACGGGAGCGGACGTGGAGATCGGCAGCGACACCAAGGCGGTCGTCCTCACGGCCGGACTGATCTTCCTCTGGGCGCTCGTCCTCGGCGTCTGGAAGTACCGGCAGATGGCCGCCGCCGAGGACGGCCTCGCCCACCCCTACGTCGACATCGCTCACCGCGCCGCGCTGCTCTACAGCTTCGCGACGCTGCTGCTCGCGGCGTTCGTCGAGCTCAGCGGCTTCCCGACCGCGGTCAACCTGATCGCCGCGTTCGTGCCGATCTTCTTCTTCGCGGCCGCGATCGTCGGCTACTCGATCCACGGCGCCCGTCGCGACACCGACAACCAGTTCCGCGACCCGGTCCCCGGCACCCACGCGTTCATGTGGGCACTTATCGCCGGAGAGATCGGCGGCGTAGCCGTCCTGATCGCCGGCTTCTTGGACGGCCAGATCTTCTAAGCCGAGAACGGAGGTCAGCCGCGGCCGACAGGACCCGCGCCGCCGGAGTCACTGCAACTCAGGCGCGGGTGGCACGGGACTGGGCGCCTGCCGGCGGGCGTCAGCCCGTCCGGCGGGCTGTCCCGTGACAGGACCCGCGCCGCCGGGTTTACTGCAACTCAGGCGCGGGTGTGCGCTGACATCTCCCGGGCCGTCAGGCGAGCGCCGGCTCGAACTCCTGCTCGAGGCGCTTCTTGGGCATCGCCCCCACGATCGTCTTCGCCGGCTGACCGCCCTTGAAGACGATCATCGTCGGGATCGACATGACCTGGTAGCGGCTCGCGGTCTCCTGGTTCTCGTCGATGTTGAGCGAGACGATCTTGACGTCGTCGCGCTCACCGGAGATCTCCTCGAGGATCGGGTGCACGACCCGGCAGGGGCCGCACCAGGGGGCCCAGAAATCGACGAGAACGGGCTCGGTCGCGTCGAGAACCTCGGCCTGGAAGTTGCTGTCTGTGACTTGGGGGAGGTTCGCCATTCGTGGTGCTCCTCGGTGGTGGTATGGGCGTGGTTTTATATCGGTCTGATCAGCCGGACAGGCGGCCACGGCTGCTCTCCGACCTTACTACATAAAATGAAGTATTGGAAGGGTCTCAGCGCCAGCGACTGCCGCGAAATCGCATCAACGGCACTCTCCATGCGGCTTCGGCGACGATCGCGCGGCTCATCTTCGACTCCCCGACCCGGCGGTCGCTAAACACGATCGGGATCTCGGCGACGCTGAAACCGGCCTGGACGGCACGGTAGGTCGTCTCGATCTGGAACGCGTAGCCGAGCGCGCTGACCGTCTCCAGCCGGATCGACTCGAGGACCTCGCGCCGGAAGCACTTGAAGCCGCCGGTGAGGTCGCGGATCGGCAGCCCGAGCCAGGTCCGCGCGTAGATGCTCCCCCAGCGCGAGATCGCCTGCCGGCCGCGGCCCCAGTCGCCGACGCCGCCACCGGGGACGTAGCGGGACCCGAGCGCGAGATCGGCCCCGGCGTCGCCTTCGGTGGCGGCGATCAGCCGCGGAACGTCGGCGGGGTCGTGGGAGAAGTCGGCGTCCATCTGGACGATCCGGGTCGCGCCGCCGGCCAGCGCCCGGCCGAAGCCGGCCACGTAAGCGGGACCGAGGCCGCGCTTGTCGGCCCGGTGGAGGACCTCGATCCGCGGATCTGAGGCGGCGAGGCGGTCGGCGATCTCGCCGGTCCCGTCCGGGGAGGCGTCGTCGACGACGAGGATCCCGGTCCCCTCCGGCACCGCGTCGAGCACGGCAGCGGCGATCGACTCGAGGTTGTCGGCCTCGTTGTAGGTCGGCAGGACGACCCGGATCGGCAGCGGCGCAGGCATCGGTGCGGGGGCAGACTAGATAACTGCGCGACTCGCACGACTCTGCCGCGCTCGACTGCGCCGGGCCGCCGGGTCATGCCCCGGCGGCCCTCCCACTCGCCTCCCGTCGCCGCAGACTAGGTTGGGCGCATGCGCAACGCCGAGATCGCCGCAGCGTTCCGCGAGCTCGGCACCCTCTACGAGCTCGATGGCGCCAACCGCTTCCGGGTCCTCGCCTACAAGGACGCGGCCCGGGCGATCGCCGACAGCCCCGCGCCGGTCGGGGAGCTCGCGCTGGCCGGCCGCGCGACCGAGCTGCAGGGCATCGGCGACACGATCCAGGAGAAGATCGTCGCGCTCCTCGACGAGGGCGAGATCCCATCGGCGGTGAAGCTGAAGCGGAAGCTCCCTGCGACCCTCGTCGAGATGACCCGGATCCCCGGCGTCGGCGCCAAGACGGTCCGGCGGATCTACGACGAGACCGGGATCGCGACCACCGAGGAGCTCCGCGCCGCCGCCGAGGCCGGCGACCTGCGCGGTCTGAAGGGCCTCGGCGCGAAGTTCGAGGAGAACGTGATCACCGGTCTCGACCGGATCGCCGCGGAGGGGACGGAGGATCGCCGCCTGCTCCTCGACATCCGCGAGGTCGGGACCGAGCTGGTCGCCGCGCTGGCGGCAAGCGATGCCGCCGAGAAGGTCGTCCTCGCCGGCTCGGCACGGCGCTGGACCGACACCTGCAAGGACATCGACATCGTCGCCACCGCCAGCGAGCCGCTCGCCCTCGCCCGCGAGCTCGCGGAGCACCCGCTGATCGACGAGGCCGGCAACCCGACCGAGAACGGTCTCCGGAGCCGGACCTACAACGGCATCGCCGTCGATCTCCGGATCGTCCCGCCCGATCAGTTCGGGAACCTGCTGCAGCACTTCACGGGCTCGAAGGCCCACAACGTCGCGCTCCGCGAGCGGGCGCTGAAGATGGGTCTGTCGGTCTCCGAGCATGGGATCGCCGACGTCGAGAGCGACGCGGTGACCTGCTGCGAGGACGAGTCCGGCGTCTACGAGCGGCTCGGGCTCGCCTACATCGAGCCGGAGCTTCGCGAGGGCCGCGGCGAGATCAAGCTGGCGGCGGAGGGCGAGCTGCCGGAGCTCGTGACCGTCGCCGACATCCGCGGCGAGCTTCACTGCCACACGACCCTCTCCGACGGCAAGAACACGCTCGAGGAGATGGCGGAGGCGGCCCGCGCCCGCGGCTACTCCTACCTCGCGATCACCGACCACTCGGCGAGCCACGGTTTCGGCGACGACGTCCAGCCGCGCGAGCTGCTCGACAGGGTCGAGGAGATCGCCGCCTACAACGCCGAGCACGGTACGCGGCGCTTCCGGCTGCTCGCCGGCTCCGAGGTGAACATCAACACCGATGGCTCGCTCGACTACGCCGACGACGTCCTCGAGCAGCTCGACTGGGTGATCGCCAGCGTCCACACGTCGTTTCGGATGTCGAAGCGGAAGATGACCGACCGGATGATCGAAGCGGTTCGCAACCCGCTCGTCGACTGCCTCGGCCACCCGACCGGTCGGATGCTGCTGCGCCGCGAGCCCTACGACGTCGACATCGAGGCGGTCGTCGCCGCGGCGGCGGAGGCGGGAACGATGATCGAGATCAACGGCAACCCGAACCGTCGCGACCTCAACGACCACAACACCCGCCTCGCCGCCGAGGCCGGCGTCCCGATCGTCTGCAACACCGATGCGCACCGGACCTCGACGCTGCGCTTCATCGAGTACTCGGTCGCGACCGCGCGGCGCGCCGGCCTGACTGCCGCGCAGGTCGCCAACACCCGGACCTGGGCGCAGCTCAAGAAGCTCCAGACCTTCGGCTAGCTCGGCGAGCCGGCAGCGCCGCGGCGCAGGCCCGGCGTGCGGATCAGCCTGATCGGGTCGAACGCCGAGCCGTGCTCGACGTAGAAGCAGATCCCGTCGCGCTCCTCGACGGCGGTCACTGCGGCCTCGCGGTTGCGCCACGCCGAGGCGACCCCGAGCGCGAACCCGGTCGCGATCGCCGGGACCTGCGGGAACCAGAGGCCGGCGGCGCCGGCCAGGATCGCGAACAGAGCGATCGGCCAGAGCCGGGCGAGCGCGATCCGCACCGGCGTCTCGGCCGGGAGCTGGGTCGAGGTCTTCGCGGCGGCGAGCGGCCCGCGGAGGATCTCGGCGGTCCGGGCGGGCCGGCCGAGCCAGGTACCGGCCCCGATCGCGACAAGCCACCAGCCCAGCGCGAGCGCGGCGAGGACATCGTCGCCGGTGCCGTTGATCGTCACCGCCGAGATCGCGGCGAGGCCGGTCGCCTCGATCGCGACGAGCAGCACCGTTCCGCGAAGCAGGTCCTTGTACTGCATCAGCCAGCCAGCGCGGCCAGGATCGGGAGCAAGCCGGCCGGACCGGCGACGACGACGTCGGCACGAAGGGCGATCTCCTCCGGTCCCTCGGCGGAGGCCACGCCGATCCGGACGGCGTGGCCGAGCCGGCCGCAGGCGACGAGGCGATCGAGCGCCGAGTAGGCGTCGAGGTCGGTGCGATCGTCGCCGGCGTAGAGGGCGGCCGTCGCGGCGGTGCCGAGCAGGAGCGATTCAACGGCGGTGCCCTTGTCGACCTCCCCCGGCGGGCGCAGCTCGAGCACCTTGCGGCCGCGGTGCAGGACGAGCCCCGCGGCTTCGGCTCGGGCGGCGATCCGCTCGGCCAGGGCTTCAGCGCCGGCCTCGTCGGCGGCCCCACGCCAGTGCAGAGCGACGATCGGACCCTTGTCCTCGACGCGGAGCCCGGCGGCGTCGAGCTCCCCCGCATCGAGGTCGCCTGCGAAGCGGGCCGCCGCCCGGGCGTCCGCGCCGAGGTCCGGCGCGGCGCGCGCCTCGGAGCCGTTCGGGAGCAGCAGCTCGAACCCGTGGTTGCCGATGTAGGTCAGCTTCTCGAGCCCGACGATCCGCCGGGCGACCGACGCGCGGCGGCCGCTGACGACCGCGACGGCGGCGTAGCGGTCGGCGATCCGGGCGAGCGCGACGCGGGCCTCGTCGGGAACGGCGGCTAGCTCGGGCCGCTCGACGATCGGGGCGAGGGTGCCGTCGAGGTCGCAGAGGATCGCCGCGGCGCCCGGCTCGGCCAGCAGCGGCTCGATCGCGGCAGGTCGGCCCGGGTCGCTCATGCTCATCTAGTATCGCGGCGTGCCCGCGAACCGGACGATCCGCTTCGCCGCGATCGGGGTACTGGCCGGGGCCTTCAGCGGTCTGTTCGGGGTCGGAGGCGGGATCGTGATGGTGCCGCTGCTGATCATGCTCGGCTTCGGCGAGCGCCGGGCGACGGCCACTTCGCTGTCGGCGATCGTCGTCATCGCCGCCGCCGCGGCGGCTATCCACGGCCTCTACGGCAACGTCCGCCTCGGCGATGCGGCACTGCTCGTCATCCCCGCCGTCGCGGGCGTCGGCATCGGCGTCGCCGTCCAGCAGCGGATCCCCGAGCGGGCGGTCTCGCTGCTGTCTGAGGCGATCCGTGACGACTGGTCGATCGTGATTGCCGGCGATTACGATTGCGACGGCGCCACCGGCACCGCGGTGGCGGTGCGCGGCTTGCGCATGCTGGGTGCGCGTCGGGTCGACTACGCCGTGCCCAATCGTTTCGTGCATGGCTATGGGCTCAGTCCGGCGCTGGTGGAATCGTTGCAGCCCACGCCGCAGCTGATCGTCACGGTGGACAACGGCGTGGCCAGCATTGCTGGCGTCGCCGCCGCGCAGGCGCGTGGCATCCGCGTGATCGTCACCGATCACCATCTGCCCGGCGAGCAACTGCCCGCTGCCGATGCCATGGTCAATCCCAATCTTGGCGGCGACAGCTTCCCCAGCAAGGCGCTGGCGGGTGTGGGCGTGATGTTCTATTTGCTGCTGGCGCTACGAGCGTCGTTGC
>Ga0207678_10003718_pt1 | contig 13719 bp, 14 predicted proteins | sample KBSC63metaG_FD_184319 | JGI IMG/M metagenome (GOLD analysis project Ga0207678, IMG submission 184319) | Corn rhizosphere microbial communities from Kellogg Biological Station, Michigan, USA - KBS C6-3 metaG (SPAdes) (version 2) | ecosystem: Host-associated > Plants > Roots > Rhizosphere > Soil ... | reverse complement strand
CGCCAGTACGATATTGCCGGCCCAGAACAGCGAGGTCAGGCTGAGCAGCAGATAAGGCTGGTTATTCAGCCACCGGACAGGGTGAAGGGCAGGCGGCGCTGGCGTGGGCTCGGTCATTGTGCTGAGTCGAGTTGTGCCGGATTCACGCCGCGCGACAAGTCCCACGCCTGCAATGCTACAATGTCTCAAGTCTTGTTTGTTTTTTTACCGGATGCCGTGGAGCGCAATCATGGGCGTGGATTTGTTGAATGTCAGGGGCCTCCGCGAATTGGAGCATCAGGGGCCGGTCGTGATGCTGAACCTGATGCGATTCCGCGAACGCTCGCTCGATGGCGACGGCTCAGGCTGGGACGCCTATTTGCGTTACAGCGCGTTGACCGTGCCGATGATCAAGGCGCGCGGCGGTACGCTGCTGTGGACCGGCGACGCCAAGGCGGTCGCGCTCGGCCGGGAGGAAGGCAACCAGTGGGATTATGTGGCGCTGGTATATTATCCCGATGTCGCCGCGTTCATCGATATGATGACCTCGTCCGATTACGAACAGCGTTGCGATCCGCACCGGACCAACGGCTGCGCCGAGCATGTGATCGTCGCGACGGCCGAGGCGTATAGCAAGTTCAAGATGGGGTAGGGGATGGCCACGCGAAGTCGTTTCACCCCGCGTTGCCTGCGGGAGGGGTGGTCGACGGGCGTCCGCTTGGGTGCGCATTCCGGACCCAAGTCGGACACTGCGGCACTTCCGAAAAGTGCCAGAAGCAGAAGACCGAGAGGGCGCAATTGACCCAAGGGGCAATATCGTCGGGAGAGAATAGCCTGGAGATTTTTGATAGATGCCGTCTTCTATCGGCGTATGTCGCACTGCATTCTTTGTGAGGTATAAATGTTGAGCAAGCGTGATTTCCTTCGTTCCGCCGCGATGACCACAATTGCGATTGCATCGACAGGAGGGCCACTGAGTGCGCAGACAAATCCGGCATGGCCCCGTCTGTTGGAAGCCAAGGACATCGCCGAAGAGGGCTTCATTTACGGATTACCGCTCGTGATGATCTATGCGGTAATGCAAGAGTTCGCGGTGGACAAGAATTCGGGGCAGTTCAAGGCACCGTTTAACCAAATCCTCAACATGCACCACGTCGCCACCCCGGCGGATACGGCAGTCATCACGCCGAATAGCGACACCCCTTATTCGATGCTCTGGCTGGATTTGCGCGCCGAACCGATGGTCGTGTCGGTGCCGATGATCGAACGAGACCGCTACTACGCGGTCCAGCTAATCGACAGCAATACCTACAATTATGGATACATCGGCACCCGCGCCACGGGGACCGAGTCGGGCGACTATCTGGTGGTTGCCCCTGACTGGAAAGGTGAAACGCCTCCCGGGATCAAGAAGGTCTTCCAATCTACGACGCCGTTCTCGCTTGCCCTTATCCGTACTCAACTGTTCAATCCAGGCGACATGCCGAACGTCGAGAAAATTCAGTCCGGCTACAAGGCGCAGCCGCTTTCCGCCTTTCTCAATCGGCGAGCCCCACCGGCCGCGCCGAAGATCGATTTCGTTCCTGCCACCACTGCTGGGATCAAGGACAACTTTTTCCAGTATCTTGATGCAGCCCTGCAGTTCGTCCCTGAGACGTCAAGGGACAAGGCGGTCCGTGCGAAACTTGCAAAGATCGGCATCGGACCCGGCAAGACCTTTCCGTTCAAGGATTTGTCGCTCGAACATAAAGCCGAAATCCTGCTGGGCATGAAGCAAGGTGACGACAAGGTCGACAAATGGCTTGCAGGCGGCAATAAAAACATCAACGGCTGGAACGTCGGCTCGTTCTTTGGTGATGAGGCCTTCTACAACGGCGATTGGGTGATGCGAGCCGGGGCCGCCAAGGGCGGTCTCTTGGGCAATGATGCCGTAGAGGCGATGTACCCCTACACCCGAACGGACGCGACCGGCGAGCCGCTCGACGGCAGCAAGCACAAGTACACGATCACATTCCCGCCCGGCCAGTTGCCGCCAGTGAATGCGTTTTGGTCCGTTACGATGTACGACGGCAAGAGCCAGCTCTTGGTCAAGAACCCGATCAATCGCTACCTCATCAACTCGCCTATGTTGTCGGCGATGAAAAAGGACGCAGACGGCTCGCTCACGCTGTATATTCAAAAAGACAGCCCCGGTGCGGATAAGGAAGCAAATTGGCTTCCCGCGCCGGATGACAAAATCTATCTCGTGATGCGTCTGTACTGGCCGAAGCCTACTTCACCTTCGATCCTACCGGCAGGTGAAGGGACGTGGAAACCACCCGGTGTGAAGCGGATCTGATAGAAATGCGTCTCGACCCCTCTCCATCGCAAGGTCGTTGCGTATTATCGCGGGTCCGATGTCCGCTTCGGGTCAAAACGGAAGCGCCGCCTGTGAACTGCAACTTCTGCTCTACCCCAGCGAGGGGACATTGGATCGCCCGGTCGAAGCCGGGCGACGACGGTTGAGAATGGATCTTGCGACGTGCCGAAGCCGTTGCGCGGCTGCTTATTTTCCGCCCGGTACCTGGGCATTTGTGCTAAATAAAGTGACCGGGGACGGCAGTGTCCTCGGTCAGCGATACTCACACCACCGTGGCGATCAAGACGCCGTACCGGGGCAGGAGTTCGTCCAATGTTCGATCGCTCCCAATTCATCGCAGACTGCCGGGATGCGCTGGCGGCCGACAAGTCACACAAATATGTCCGCGAGGTCGTGGCGCGCGCCGTATCCGATCCGGCTGCCGTTATGGCTGCTCTCGGCGAGCCGCAAAGCGCAGGCCTGCACGAGCTCTATCGATCGAAGGACCTGACGGTTCTGAACGTGGTCTGGGCGCCGATGATGACGGTCCTGCCCCACAATCATCGGATGTGGGCGGTGATCGGTATCTATACCGGGCGTGAGGACAACGTCTTCTGGCGCCGCGTCCCGGGAGCGCCCGGCAAAGTGGAGATCGCCGGAGGCAAGGCACTGTCGGTTGGCGAAGCCGAACCGCTCGGCCACAACATCATTCATTCCGTCACCAATCCGATCCGACGTCTGACCGGAGCCATTCACGTTTACGGTGGAGACTTTTTCAATTCCGACCGGAGCGAATGGGACCCTGAAACACTGACGGAGCAGCCGTTCGACGCTGACAACGCGGTGCGCCGGTTCGAAGAGGCCAATAAACTCTTCCCGCGGTGAGCGGATCACGGCATTTCGACGCGTGGTTGGTGCTGCGACTTGGCTCTAGAACTTCCGCACCAGCGCCGGCGTGATCTCGCCGATGCTGCGAATGCCGAGTAGCGCCAGATCGCGATCGATCTCGGCCTGCAGCAGGGTGATGGCGCGCGCCACGCCTCCCTCGCCGCCCGCGATCGCCGCATAGAGGAACGGCCGCCCAATCCAGACAAAATTGGCGCCGAGCGCGAGCGCCTTGATCACATCGGTGCCGCGGCGGACGCCGCCATCGAGCATGACAGTCATGCCTTTCGACTGGGCGGCGATCTCCGGCAGCGTGCGCAAGGCCGACACGGTGTAATCGAGTTGGCGGCCGGCGTGGTTGGAGATCATCACGCCGTCGACACCGCTCTCGCGCGCGATGCGTGCGTCTTCGGGCGCGATCAACCCCTTGACGACGAGCTTACCCTTCCAGCGGCGGCGGATCAGCTCGACATGTTTCCAGGCAAGCTGGTCGCGATGGCCGATGTTGCGCATCAGGTTCTTGGACATCACCGGCGGCCCCCGCTGCGCGTCCATGTTCTCGAAATGCGGCATGCCGTGATTCATCAATGTGCGCGCCCAGGTGCCGAACAGCCAGTGTGGGTGCGTCACCGTATCCCAGGCGACGCGCGGCGTGATCGCCAGCGGCACCTGAAAGCCGTTGCGGATGTTGTTCTCGCGGTTGGGCGGCACCGGCACATCGGCGGTGACGACGAAGGTGTCGTAACCGGCAGCCGCCACCCGGTCGACGAGGGGTTCGATGCGTTCAGGGACGCCGGCGAGATAGGCCTGATACCAGGCTTGCTGGTTTTCCCGGCGCACGTCTTCCAGCGTGATCAGCGACGAGGCGCTCAAAATCATCGGCACGTTGGCCGCGGCAGCCGCGCGCGTCAGCACGATGTCGCCGCGATAGGCGCACAGCGCGGACGAGCCCATCGGCGGGATCCCGAACGGCGACGCATAGGTCTTGCCGAACAGGGTCGTGGTCTGGTTGCGGCCGGAGACGTCGTTCAGCACGCGCGGCACGAAGCCGTATTCATCGAAGGATTTACGGTTGTCGCGGACCGAAGCGTCGGTCTCGGCCCCGCCCGAGATGTAGCCATAGAGGAACTTCGGAATCAGGCGCCGCGCCGTCGGTTCGAAATCGTCCAGCGCGAGATAGCGCTTCAGGGCGCGCGGAACGGCGCTTTGGGCACGAGTCACGGTTGCCGGTGGCGGAGCGGTCAGGGTCGTGGATTTGTCGAGCACGTCGGCGTTTCCTGTTTTCTTGGTTGTTATTGAAAAATCACGTTGGAGCGTAATGACATTTCTTCGAACCGTCATCCCGCTCGATCTTTCTGTTTGAGCATGATCTCCGCGCAAACGCTTCGCGTTTGTCGCGAGGGAAAACCGGTACCCACTTTTCCGGATCATGCTCTATCGTCATCATGCTCTATCGTCTGGCGGGGGGCGCGCCATACTTGCTGGTGTTGATGGACTGGCTGAGTTCGCCGAGCATTTTCCGGGCCTCGTTCAGCACCGTATCGGACTTCTTGTCAAAACTCTCGATCAGCTCGCGCATCGAAATCACGGTCGGCAGCAGTTCGCCGCCATATTTGTCGCTCGCCAACCCGCCCAGAAAGGTCTTGGTCTTGTCGAGCGCACGGTCGACGGAACTGATACCGGAGTCAGCGATGTCTATGATGTCAGTGATGCGTCCGCCGTTGCCGGACAATGACGCCGTAAATGTTTCGAAATTCCGCAGCGTGTCCTTTACCGCAACCTCGTTGTCGGTGATTACCTTATCGACGTTGCGCAGCGCCACCCGGATTTTTTCCTGCAAGCCGAGCGTTCCTTCGGGGTCGGCGGTCAGTTCCGGAATGCCGTCCGCGCCCAGAGCGGGCGGCGGCGCGCTAACCGAGCCGCCGGTGAACGAGATCGCCGCGATCCCCGTCAATCCCTGAAATTCGAGGCCGACCTGGGTGTCTTTGCGCACCGGGGTGTTGCCGTCGATCATGGCGAGCGCAACGACACGGCGAGGATTATCGAGCTTGAGCGACACCACTTCGCCGACCCGGATGCCGGCGAAATTCACGCTGCCGCCCTTGCGCAGGCCGGAGGCGGAACCTTCGAAAATCACCCGGAACGGCACTTTCTGCTTGATGCCGGCGAGTTTCTGGTAAGTCAGGAACGCGCCGAACGACCCGGCGATCAAAGCCAGGGTCAATGTGCCGATCATCAGATTGCTGGAGCGCGCTTTCATCCCGCTACCTTGCGAAGCTATCGCAAGTCATAGCGGATTTAACGCCGCAAGTCTAAATCGCCCGCGACCCGGTCAGGGCAGGCCACTCACCGTGATACGCAGTTTCCCTCTGCTGCATGTGACGGAAAGCACCCTCGCCGCCGTATCCGCAATCGAGCCGGCCTCAGCGGTCTTGTACGTTTTCAATTCGCCAACAAAGGCTTTCTTGATGAACTCGGTCATTCCATCGCCGGCAGCACAAGCGATCTTGCCTAGCTCATCGGCGGCTGTCCTGGTGGAGTTCTGGAAATGAGCGATCGCGCGCTTGGTGCTATCGTCATTCCGCTTGCCGCCGATCCAGGCGAGATCGCCATACTCGTCGTTCGCCCAGATCTTGGCGCGCTTCATGACCAGTTCCTTGTTGGCCTCCATCTCTTTCTTCGCGGCTTCCGCCTTTGCGAGATCGCTCTTATCGGTCACTTGAGGCAGGCTGTTGGTCGCGATATGTAGTCTTCCGCCGTTGCAGGTAACCGAAAGCACCGCTGCCGCCGTACCCGAAATCGAGCCGGCCTCAGCAGTCTTGTACGATTTCAATTCATTAACAAAAGCATTCTTGGTGAACTCAGGCATTCCATCGCCGGCAGCACAAGCAATCTTGCCGAGCTCATCCGCGGCTGTCTTGGTGGAGCTCTGGAAATGGGCGATCGCGTGCTTGGTGCTATCGTCATTCCGCCCGCCGCCGATCCAGGCGAGATCGCCATATTCGTCGTTCGCCCAGATCTTGGCGCGCTTCACGACCAGTTCTTTGTTGGCCTCCATTTCTTTCTTGGCGGCTGCCGCTTTTGCGGGATCGCTCTTGCTTGGGTCACTCTTGGCTGGGTCGCTTTTGGCTGGGTCGCTTTTGGTTGTATCGCTCTTGGTCGGATCGCTCTTGGTATTGGCTGCCTTCGGTTCCGCGGGTAGATTCTTCAGCGTTATTTTGGTGATCCAAAGCGTTGGACGCAGCTTGTGATCGGGACTGCAACTCATGTTCACGCCGTGGGTGATGTCGCTGATGTCGTAGAACCCGTGGAATTTACTGTGAATATAGGCCTCGAGCTTTTGCGCCTGCGGGTTGTCCCTGCACACCTTCTGTATGTTGTTGAGGAATTCCTGGACATCGCCCTGGATACTCCTGAGCCTGTCGGCGTCGGTCGAGTCCACTCGCGTCAGCTCGCTACGGGTGCTGGTTGCCCACCGGTCGACCGCGAGCATGTTGGCTCTTTCGGCAGCGACGAAGGCGGCTTCATCGGATTTGCTGTCGGCTAGTGCCGGCCCGCCCAAAATCAGCGCACCCGTCAAAGCTGACAGATAATAGAATTTCGCGGTCTTCATAGTGGTCCCCTCATATCTAAGCCTCGCCAATGGCTTTGGTCGCCCGACTCTTGCCCGAGGTTCATGGCCGCTCAGCAGGATTTGGCAATGCCGTTTGCTTGTATGGCTGGATGAAGCATTTCACGGCCTAGGCCGTCTTGGGCTTTCGCGACGCCACAAACACGCCGGTCAAAACCAGCGCGAAGCCGATGAAGTGGAAGGCCTGCGGATGTTCGCCGAGAAAAGCGATCGACATCACGGTGCCGAATACCGGTACCACGTGAAAGAACGGCGCCGCGCGGTTGGCGCCGATCAACTGCACACCGCGATTGAAGCACAGATAGGCCAGTGTCGAAGGAAACACCGCGACGTAAAACAGCGTCAGCAGGTTGTTGGCATCGATCTGCATCGCCGGGCGCGTGAACAATTCCCAGATGAACAGCGGGATCAGGCAGGCCGCGCCGCAGCCGAAGGTGAAGGCGACAAACGACAGGCCGTGGATGTCGGGACGTTTCAGCGATAGCACCGAATAGAGTGCAAAGATGACCAGCGCCACAGTGAAGATGAGATCGCCCTTGTTGAAGGCGATGTTCGAAAGCGTGGTGACGTCGCCGTGCAGCAGGATCACCAGCACACCGGCGAGCGACAGCAGGACCCCGAAAGCCTGCGCCAGCGTCAGCCGTACGCCGAGCAGGAGCAGCGACCACACCGCGACGACCAGCGGTCCGGCGGACTGCAGCAACAGCGTGTTGAGCGCCTGGGTGTGCTCGAGCGCCCAATATTGCAATGAGGTGAAGGCGCCGATGCCGGTGATCGAGAGCACGATCATGATGCCGAGGCGGCCGCGCATCGCGCCCCAGTCGCGCAGCAGATGCTTCCAGGCGAAGGGAAGAATGAGAAGAAACGCGAACGACCAGCGCAGGAACGAAAGCGTGACGGGAGGGATATGTCCGGCCGCAAGACGGCCGACGATGGCGTTGCCGGCCCAGCACAGCGCGGTGATGCAAAGCAGGAGATAGGGCTGGTTGGCGAGCCAGTTTCCGGCAAGCGTGCGTGAGGTGGGTTCGGAAGCAGACATTCTTGCGACTAAGGCCCGGTTCATGACGCCGCGGCCCCGCCCGGCGCGAGCGCTGGGCCGGAATGTTCACCCGGCCTTGGTCACAGACACGGATTTCGAGCGTTCATCAATGGGGCAGATGCATCGCGACCATGCGCGGAAACGGTCGCGGGCGCAGAATTAGCCGGCGTCGTCGGGACGAGCCTGGCGTTTGACGATCTGCTCGGCGAGGTGGATCAGCACGCGTTTGGTATTGTGATCCTGCACTTCGCGAAAAACCCGCAGCAGGCGCAATTCAAGCAGCGCCTGCATTGTTGCGGGATCTGCGGCGAATGATTCCGCCCGTTGCGGCTTTGCCGCCGATGCGTGGCCGGAAAACAGATCGGGAGAAACGCCGAGCGCGTCGGCCACCTGCATCAGGCGGCCGGCGTCGATGCGGATCGAACCGTTAGCGCCCTTCGGGGCTTGCTGAGCTGAGGCTCCAAGTACTTCGGCAAGATCGGATTGCGAAAGGCCCAACGCAAGCCATTTCGCCTTCACCAGCTGGTCGATCTGTCCGTCGGTGGATTTGCTCATCGTTGGGCTCAGCCGATCTTGGTGCGTGATTCTTTTATAAATCCGGCAAACAAATTCACGAGCGGCTCGCCCTTGTAGGTTTTTTGCAAATCGTTGGGATGGACGAACTCGTCGCGGAACCAGGGATATTTGCGGCCGTCGAAGGCCTGGATGGTCCAGTCGATCAATTGCTTGACGCGCGGAATCCGTTTCGCGTCGGGATGATAGGTCAACCAGATGTCGAGCGAAAATTTGACGTCGATATCGAGCGGGATCAAAGGTCCCGCGACTGCGGGAATGTATGTCGGCAGCCAGCCGATACCTGCGCCTTTGGAGACCGCCCAGACGTGGGCGCTGCTGACATTGTTTCGCATCGCGACAAATCCGGCTTGCTCGCGGCCGGCATATTTGTCGTACATCTGCTGCGCCTGGGTCTGATCGGCATCCTGAAGCACGATCCGGTGATTTTGCCGGATGTCGTCCTCGCCTTTCGGCAAGCCGTAAATTTCGACATAGGACGGGCTGACAAACGGCATGATGTGGAGCCGTCCGATCTTGACCCGCATCAGATCGGGATTGTTCGGTTCCTCCAGCTGGACGGCAACGTCGGCTTCGAGCCGAAGTACGTCGGCGGAGCGCATTTCACATTTCAGGTCTACGAGCAGGCCGGGAAAGACCCGCTGAAATTCAATCAGCCGGGGAGCCACCCAAAAGGTACCCAGGCCCTCCGTGATCGCGAAACGGACCTCTCCATTGAGCGCCGGCGTCGTCCGGCTGAGCGCACGTTCCAGTCCAAACGAGGCCTCTTCCATCCGCCGCGCCGCCTCAAGAACCTGCGTTCCCTCCGGCGTCAGCCTGACACCGTCGACGTGACGCGTCATTAAAGTCGTCTTGTAGGCGCTCTCCAACTGCAGGATGCGCTTTCGCAGGTAATTCGCTGATGCGTTAAGTTCAACGGCGGCCGCACGAAAACTGCCAATTCGGGCCACCTCCAGAAAAATCCGGACCGAATCCCACTGCGCCATGCCGTTGGCCGGGTGCGCGCGCTGGTGAGCACCCCTGCGCTCAGGTGAGTGCATACAAATCGCCTCGTTTGTCGCCTTCTAAATTAACACAATCGATCCTCTATTCTTGGCAGATGCCAACCAAATCTACAACCATGTGAGACGATCGATGACCGCGCTTGACCTCGATTTTGTCCGGAAAGCGGGCAGGAAAAGTGTCGCGGCGGGACCTACCCGCTCGCTCGACAAGATGACCATGCTGCAACTGGCAAGGCGCACGGTGGTTTTCACCGTGGATGCCGGCGGCATCGCTTCACTGATGGACGCCGCGCGCGAGGACATCCCTGGCCTGACCACCAACGGGATCGTTCAGGCCGTCGCCAATCATAACCCGGATACGTTCTGGGCGATCGCGCGCAAAGACCAGTTCGATATTGCCGCACCAAAAGGGGAGGGTTTCCTTGCGGTGCTGCCGCTGAATCATGAGGGCACGCGACGGCTCATCGACGGTCGTCTCGATACGCGCAACCCCGACATCGCCTTCGTCGCGCGCCAATCGGAGCGGCCCGCCGGCATTTACGTCTGGGCGATTCACGCCAAGGGCGCGATCGTCGCAGCGATTCCGTTGGTGCTGCAGAAATTTTCGACGCCGCTTTACCAGGGCGTCAACATCTATTCGCGCCCGATCACCAAGGAAGGTCTGCGCGTGCTGGAGCCGCTCGGGTTTTCGCCGGGCGCGCGTTACGACGGGTTGTTCGCCCCGCGGCTGCAGATGCTGGATCGTTCGCACGAGGCGCCGTCGCCGGCCAAGCCCCGGCGGCAGGATGTCGTGTCGGTCCGCGTCGTGCGGTCGATGGAAGAGATGGCGCGCGTGATTGCGATCCGCAGCGCGGTCTATATGGGCGAACAGCATTGCCCGTTCGAAGAGGAATTCGACGGCAATGATTTTTCCGCGACCCATCTGATTTGCCATCGGGGACACGAGCCGGTCGGCTGCCTGCGAATTCGCTACTTTGCCGATTTCGCCAAGCTCGAACGACTGGCGGTCCGCAACGAGAGCCGAAGCAACGGCCTAGCCGGGCAGATCGTCGATGCGGCCATCGAGCTTTGCCGGAAAAAGGGTTACCGCGTTCTGTACGCGCATTCCCAGAAGCGCTTGCTCGGCTTCTGGGCCCAGCGCGGGTTCGAGCGCATGCGAGGCGGCCGCGAGTTCGTCTTTTCGGATTTCGATTATGTCGAAGTCAAACTCGAAACTGAAAAACATCCACAACGCATAACCCTCGACGAGGATCCCTATGTCCTGATCCGTCCCGAGGGGCAGTGGGATACGCCCGGCATCCTTGAATTGTCCGCAAGCCGGGGCACCGCTCCGCTGCGCAACGCGAGTTGATCGGATGAGCTCCGTGATCGATCTGCGATCCTATATCGGCGCGTCGAACAGCCGCCTGCTGGTCATGGTCGACCTCCAGCAGGAAAACTACGACCTGTTGGCAAAAGACCACGCGATCGAGCTTGACCGGTCGGTTGAAGGCTGCATGTCCGCGATACGGCATGCGCGAATGTCGGGTATTCCCATCGCATTCACGCGTTGCGCGGAAGGGCCGGGATTGATCCAGCGATCGGCGCCATCGGCGTGGATTTCCGGTCTCGAGCCGAAGCGGTCGGACATGGTGTTCGAGCGGCAGCAACCCTCCTGCTACAGCAACCAGCTTTTTGAGGACGTCGTTTCGCAAGCCGGAAATTTCGCGATCGCCGGCCTGATCGCCGAGGAGACCTGTCTGGCGACTGCGATCGACGCCTCACGCCGCGGTCATCGCGTCACGTTCCTGAGCGATGCGTCCGCAAGTCGCGCACGGCCCAATACCGACGCTGCTGCGGTACACGCGGTGGCCACGAAAGCCATCGAACTATTTGCCGACGTTGCCAAGACCGGCCACTGGCTGCTCGCGACGTCGCAGCGACCTCTCAAAGGGCATCGATATGGATGAATTGAGTGCCCGCCGATTGCGTAACGTCATTCCGGTATTGACGGAGCAACGCAATATCTTGCTCGCAGGAGGCGTCTCCTTTGCCGCCCATCTGGTCGATCTCGCGATCATGCAATTGCGCCTGACGCTTCACGATATTTCCGAGGACGAACTGTCCGAATTATCCAACGTCGTCAGCCTCGGTCTCGTGAGCGGCGAACAGGCGGATTAACCGGGAGTATCGGATGCCGGGCCGAAGGTGGATCATCCTGGCAGTGTTGTTCGCGGCGCGCGCGGCAACCGGATTTCAGTTCCAGTCGGTCGGATCCGCCACCAACCTGTTGATGCAGGATCTCGGCCTCAGCTTTTCCCAGATCGGAATGTTGCTCGGCGCCTATCTGTTGCCCGGCGTCATCGTCGCGTTGCCGGCCGGATTGCTCGGCCAGCGCCTTCGGGAAAAGACGTTTGGACTGGCAGGACTGCTGCTGATGGCGATTTCCGGCGTGGTGTTGAGCTATTCCGGCGATCTCGCGGTTGCGCTTGCAGCGCGCACGATCGGTGGCGTCGGTGCGACCATCGTTACCCTGGTCGCGACCAAGATGGTGGTGGACTGGTTCGCGACCCGCGAGATCGTGCTTGCGATGTCGTTGCTGCAAATGAGCTGGCCGTTCGGCGCGATGATCGCGCTGCCCATTCAAGCCTCGATCGGGCAAGCGATGGGCTGGCCCGCGGTGATGATGTCAGGCGCGGTCTGCGCGGTGGCGGTGCTCTGCGCATTCGCTTTCCTGCCGCAGTCCTCGGCGCAGGCCGAGGCGGCGGCGACCGGCCGCGCTAAACTGCCGCTAGCCGTGCTGACACCCGTCATCGTCGCCGGTACGATCTGGGGTGCGATGAACCTCGCCTGCATCCTGTTCTTCAGCTACGCGCCGCTGTTGATGGTGGCGCAGGGATCGACACCGACGGTCTCGGCCTCACTGACCAGTCTTGCGATCTGGTTCACGATTCTCGCAATCCCAACCGGCGGATATCTCGTTGATCGCTCGGGCAAGCCGATCCTGGCGATCATCGCCTGCGGCCTGATCGCGGCGCTCGCCCTCATGTCGTTCGTTGCCGATTTCCATCCGACGATCTCCTGCCTGATCTTCGGGCTCGCGATCGGTCCGCTGTCGGGAGCGATCCTGTCGCTGCCGGCAAAAGTGCTTGCGCCCGGCGATCGCTCGCTCGGATTCGGTCTGTTCTACACCTGCTTCTACGTGCTGGTCGCCATCGGGCCGTCCGCCGCGGGGCGCCTGCAGGACGCCTGGGGATCGCCGGCGGCAGCGCTCGTCGCCAGTGCCGCCTTGCTGGTGACGATGGTGCCGCTGGCGCTGTTCTTTGTGTCGCTGTCGAAGCGCAGCGTTTTCGCATCGCCGAAAGCCGGGCTAAGCGCTGCGTCGTAACGAAGCCTCACACCGTCAGCGCCTGCGTGACCGCGCCCGCAGCCTTCACCGCGTCGTTCGGATCGAGTTCGACCTGCAGGCCGCGCTGCCCACCGTTGATGAATACGCTGGAATGGCCGAGCGCCGCTGCTTCGATTGCGATCGGCACGCGTTTCTTCTGTCCGAATGGTGAGATGCCGCCGACATGATAGCCGGTGAACCGTTCGGCATCGGCCGGGCGCATCATCTTCGCGGCCTTGCCACCGAATGCGGCGGCGAGTTTTTTCATGCTGACTTCGCTATCCGAGGGCACCACGACGCAGACCGGCTTGCCGTCGACCTCAGCCATCAGCGTCTTCAGCACCTGGCGCGGCTCGACGCCGAGCGCCTCGGCAGCCTGCAGGCCGATGCTTTCCGCATCCGGATCGTACTCATAGGTCCGCACCGTGAATTTCACGCCAAGCTTTTCCAGCACCTGTGTTGCACGGGTGGTTCTGGACATTGGTTGATTACTCTCTGTTCATCTTGCGTCGCAGCATTGCCACAAATTTTCCGGGGATATCAATGGCTTGGGCGGCCCCGAAAGCGCCTCTATAGCCCCCTTCTTGCTTGCGTCGATTGCCCGCTTCCTTTATCCGGTGGGGCAGCCTTGCATGCGAACGGCCCTGGCCGTGATTTGGCCGGGCAAGTGAGAAGCATAATCCGCAAAAGGGGACTCCGGTTTTCCCAAAGATCATGCTGGGACCAATAGAGTTGCAGGGAACACGTTAGAAATGGCCAATGTTGTCGTCGTCGGCGCCCAGTGGGGCGACGAGGGGAAGGGTAAGATCGTCGACTGGTTGTCGGAACAGGCCGACATCGTCGTGCGCTTCCAGGGCGGCCACAATGCCGGCCATACGCTTGTGATTAACGGCGTGACCTACA
>Ga0207678_10003715_pt1 | contig 13722 bp, 14 predicted proteins | sample KBSC63metaG_FD_184319 | JGI IMG/M metagenome (GOLD analysis project Ga0207678, IMG submission 184319) | Corn rhizosphere microbial communities from Kellogg Biological Station, Michigan, USA - KBS C6-3 metaG (SPAdes) (version 2) | ecosystem: Host-associated > Plants > Roots > Rhizosphere > Soil ... | reverse complement strand
AGAAACAGGCCGAGGTTGTTCATGTAATGGATGCCGTGTACCACGATGGTGTCATCCGGAGTCGTGATCAACATGGTGCTTGTGGTGAAGAACATGACGACTAGAATCATCCCGCCCAGAATGCCTGCTTTAGGTTTGAAGTAGCCAATGATCAGCAGGATTGCCGCTGTCCATTCCGTGGCCCCGATCATATCCCCCAGAATATAGGGGCCAAAGGCCTTGAGCTGCAAGCTGGTCAATGGGCTGTTACTGACCAGCGGCATGATGCCTTCTGCTCCGGGTGCTGTCATCTTGAATTTGCCTGCCCACAGCAACATCACAATCATTCCAATGCTGCAAATAAGGAAAGCGATATTTCGATCTGCGACAGCAGCCGCGATCTTTGTTAGAACACTCTTCGGCTGCAGTCCATCGGTCGCCGCCGTGGTGGATTCGTTCATAAGGGACTCCTTCATGTGATGGTCTCTTAATATTAAGACCGCACTGGAAAGAGTACGCCCTTCTCATGCCCGATATTCACTTCAGCGTTCCGAATCTAACGTGCGGCTCCGTTAGCGGAGGCCAGCAACGTCTGCAAATTCAGTGGTCGTGTAAACATCGCCAACTCGCCGTCGGCACTCCTCGGCCACTCCTCCCGCGGACGATCCCAATACAGCTCAACCCCGTTCCCATCCGGATCACGCAGATACAGCGCCTCGCTCACTCCATGGTCCGCTGCGCCGTCGAGAGGGACGCCCGCCCTCATCAGCCGCTGCAAAGCATCGGCCAGCGCAGCCTGGGTAGGATACAAAATCGCCAGATGATAAAGCCCCGTAGTTCCCGGTGCCGGAGCCGCCCCACCTGCGCTCTCCCACGTATTCAACCCGATGTGGTGGTGATATCCGCCCGCCGAGATAAACGCGGCAGAGTTGCCAAACCGCTGCATCAGTTCAAACCCAAGCACACCGCAGTAGAACTTCAGCGCCCGTTCCAGATCGGCCACCTTCAGATGGATATGCCCGATCCGTACTCCCGAATCAATTCCGGTTTCGCTCATATCCTTTAGATGATTGCCAACCCCGCTCGGCGTCACCCTTGTAAGGCATCGCCCATCAATCCTTATGAGGGCCAGCAGAGGGTGCTATGCGTGATGATGCAGATGTGATGCAGATGTGCACTATTAACTGACACCACCCACCAAAGCTCGCCTGTCGCATCCAACCCCCATGCGCCTCTTCATCGGCCTGCCGGTTCCGCCCGAGCTAGCTCGAGCCCTCGTCCGCTTCACACAATCGATGGAGATTCCCAAGGCACGCCTGACCCCGCCCGAAAACATCCACCTCACCCTGGTCTTTCTGGGAGAGGTTGCCGAACTCACAGTCCCATTAATTGACCGCGAACTCTCTGAGCTGACATTCGCACCGTTCCATCTGCAACTTACAGGCTTAAGCACCTTCCAACGCGCAGGCGTCCTCTTCGCGGAGATCGAACCTGCCCGGGCTTTGCTCCAACTCCAGGCAAGGGTTGCTGCGAGCATGGCCCGCTGCGGCTTTGCCCCGGAAGATCGTCCGTATCATCCTCATCTCACGCTCGCGCGCTTCCGTGGGCCGCTACGGCGTAAAGTCAGCGTTCTGCCGGCATCGCTCCAGCGCGGCTTTCCCGTAGACGCGGTCAACCTTTACCGCAGTAGTTTGAGCCCCAACGGTTCCCACTATGAAGTTCTGGTTCGACGAAGCGCCACGCGATCGGAATAAAATTCCTCGCGTCGGCTAGATTCTTCCATTTGAAAGCATAGATTTCGTCATTTCGCAGGCTTACATGGTTCTTAAAATTTGCATGTTGTTGATAACTGGAGTCGCCCCGTGATTGCCCGCAGGAGTGAACAATGTTTGAAGGATGGGTGCTCTTTCGAGGGTGAGTAAAGTCATTCCTATTTCTCAAAATGAATACGCAAAAATTTGCAATATGTCGGTTGCCTGAGCATTTTAAAATAATCTAACTCCTTCTTTTCAGGCACTCTAGTTAGATATCTTTTTCACATCGAGTTGGCATCATACCTGCTACTAGACATAGCGAGACTTGAGTTCTCGAAAGTCAAATTCACGGGAGACCGCCCATGTTCAAAACTCTATTCGTCCTCGCTGCTTTCACTATAAGTAGCGTCGCTGTAGCTCATGCCGCTTCCATCAGTGGTTTCGTTTCCGCCAATGGGACCGATCAATTTACAAGCAATACCATCACGTTTGGGCCTGCTTCCGTTCAGGGGACCATCGGCGGTACCTTCGCTTCGTACCTGACAGATGGTGATGCAGTTCACTTTCTTCCAGGGACACTTCCTTATACGCAAGGAGGCCCCATCACGGCTCCCCCGAATACTCAGATTCTGACCATTACGGGTGGCGGTGAAACCTTCGGCTTCATCATGGATTCGTACTTCGCCGGCTACGGCGCACTGCCTGGATGCGTTGCCGGTGGCACCTGCCTGAACATCACTGGAATCGGACACTTCACAGGAAGCGGTATGGTAGCTTACGATGACACCCCTGCTACCTTCAACTTCACCTCTCAGTATGCGCCCGGTGCGACTTCGGCTGACATCACAACGTTCTCGACGTCAGCTTCGACCTCGCCCGTTCCTGAGCCGGCCTCTCTCGCTCTCCTCGGCACCGGTCTCCTCGGCGCCGTCGGACTCGTACGCCGCCGCTTCAATGTCTAACTTCTCCTCGCGTGAAGATGAACGGGAGCCAGATCTGGCTCCCGTTCATCTTTAGCTTTGTTGCTCTCGGGCTACCACTGGAGCAGAAGAAGCTCGGAGCAGAAGGCAGGGCCCATCGCGCCCATCATGCTGTAGCAGCCAGGACTGCCGGGGCGGTTCAGTAGGAAATCCTGCATCACCGTAAGGACGGATGCAGAAGAGAGATTTCCGCGCTGACGGAGACTGTTCCAGGAAGCCGACAGGGCATGGGGCGGCAGGTTAAGGCTGCTCTCCATTGCTTTCAAGACTTTAGGTCCGCCGCTGTGCATGATGAAGCTGCAAATCTGCCCCATACTCATACCATTGTCTTCGAGGAAGCCTTCGACAGTGCCGCGTAGCTGCGTGCTGACAAGTTCGGGAACGTCGGCGGAGAGCACGATATTAAAGCCGCTATGGTTGATGTTCCATCCCATCAGGTGTTCGGTGTCGGGATAAAACGTGGAGCGAGTGGCGACGACGCGCGGGCATGGGCGCTCAACACTGGTAGGCCGTTGGGCAAGCGGCGTCTCCTCGCCGGCCAGGACAACGGCGGCAGCACCGTCTCCGAAGAGTCCGCAGGCGACCAGATTGGCCATGGAAGAGTCGTTTTCCTGCCAAGTGAGGGAACAGAGCTCCACCGAGAGCAAGAGAGCGTACTGCTTGGGATAGGCACGAACGTAGTCCGCGGCGCGGGAGATGCCTGCCGCCCCGGCGACACAGCCAAGACCGAAGATAGGAATGCGCTTGATGTCCTTGGGAAAGGACATAAGGTTCACGAGACGGGCGTCAATGCTTGGGCAGGCGATACCTGTAACGGACGTGAAGAAAATAGCAGAGATATCCGATGGAGCGAGGCCAACCTGATCGAGTGCTTTCTGGATAGCTTCCTGGCCCAGTTCGACAGCGCCCTTGATCCACAGATCGTTAGCCGGGCCGAACCCGGAAATTGTGCCAAGCGTCTCAAGAGGGTACATGATATGGCGGTAATCGACGCCACAATTATTGTGAAGACGGTCCATGACACCCGGACTTACCAACTTGTCCTGCATACGTTCTTTGAGTGCTTCGGTGATAACTGCTTGCGGATAACGATGGGGAGGAAAGGCGGTACCTACGGATGCAATGCGCATGAATATTTGGACCCTTTGGGGAGAGAGTGAACTGCACTATCGAGCCGACGTGATCGTCAGCAATTGATCTTTGGCAGGAGTATGACAAGAACCCGTGGTAAGGGCTGGCATAGAAGAACTGATCCAGCGCACGGGTGGAGCCCAAAGCTGGGCAATAAGTTGAGTATAGTACATGAAAAGGTTGCCTCTGCAAGAGAAAACTTTTCGAGGTATTACCTTTTCCTTCGTCTTTGTTTTGAATGAGATCGCTTTGATGAGCAAGAAAAAGACCCTTGTTATTCAACAGCGCGCTTGTGAGTTGTGGAAAACTTTTTAGGGCCGCACACTTTCAACCGACGCATTCTAAAGGGATTGATTGGACAAGTGCGTTCCAGGACAGAGTTTCTCGTAACGGTGAAGAATCTTATTAAATAGATTGGCCTAGCACCGGATTTAACGGCATCCCTTCAAAAAAAGTGTTCAGCAACGTAATCGCCGCCTCCCTATGTGGATTTCCGGTGCACCATCTGTCCGCGTTTTCGCGCCGCGCTCTTCGCCTGTTTTGACAGTGCAGCATGCGAGACGGACGTCTTGGGCTCATGCTTCATAGCCTTCAGCCGGGCGCGTCCGCGCTTCGTTGAGCCTTCTTCGCTCGTCGCCGGGTGTTCTTTTCCCCGTTTTGTATCCTGTGCAGCCTTCTTGCGAGTTGCCGCGCTTGTAGTCTTCGGACTCGGCGGCTTCAGTGGAATACCCGCTCTTCGTGCCTTGCTCAGGCCAATAGCAATCGCCTGCTTTGCCGACCGCGCTCCATGCTTGCCCTCGCGGACGTGGTCGATCTCCTCACGCACAAACTCGCCCGCAGCCGTCGCGGGCGACTTGCCTTCCTTCAAGTCGCGTTTCGCTGCCTCCATCGTCTTTTTCTCTGGCATGGCTGCGCTCCTCCATCTTTTATTGAGATGCGTCTATTGGATAGGTCGCAATAGAGCAGGGCAGCTGATCGGTCTCTAATCCTTTGCAGATACTGAATATCCTGTCTATAACCCGTTACCATAGACATTCGTCCGCGGTGCGCCGCGGCAGGAGAGGGAAATTGGCCTATAACGATCTTCGCGACTGGATGAAGCAACTCGAAAAGGCTGGAGAACTGAAGCGCATTACCGCCGAGGTCGATCCGGTTTTGGAGATGGCCGAGATCGCCGATCGAGCGGCCAAACTGGGGCGAGGCACAGTGAAGGCTGGCGGCCCCGCGCTGCTGTTTGAGAATGTCAAAGGTTATCCACGGTCGCGCGTCTTGATGAATCAGTTCGGCAGCGAACGCCGGATGAAGCTGGCGCTCGAAACGAACTCGCTCGATGACATCGCGGGCCGGATTCGAGAGTTGCTGCACCCGGTTTCCCCGACCAGTTTTATGGACAAGCTGAAGATGCTGCCGAAGCTGGCCGAAGTGGGCAGCTTCTTTCCGAAGCTCATCTCTGTAAAGGATGCCCCGTGCAAAGAAGTGATTTGCCGCGGGGCAGATGTTAACCTCTTCGATCTGCCGGTACTGAAGACATGGCCACAGGATGGCGGACGCTTCATTACGCTTCCCTGTGTCATTACGCGCGATCCCAAAACGGGCAAGCGCAATGTTGGGATGTACCGGATGCAGGTGTACGACGGTCAGACTACAGGAATGCACTGGCAGCGGCAGAAGGTGGCCGCCGAACATATGCGTGACAGGCTGCGGGCTACGACGCCTGACCCCGCGGGCAATGTCGATCTGATGGCGCTGACAGCTGGCGGTACGGCATCTGCGCCTTCGCTGGATACGCTGAATGCGACGACCCTGACGAAGATCCGCAACGACCGCATGGAGGTTGCGGTTGCCATCGGGACCGATCCTGCAATTACCTTCTCGGCAATTGTGCCTGCACCTCCGGAGGTCGAAGAATATCTGATCGCCGGGTTCCTTCGGCAAAAGCCGGTGGAACTGGTGAAGGCCGAGACGGTCGATCTTGAGGTGCCCGCCCATGCCGAGTACATCCTCGAAGGCTTTGTCCAGTTGGGAGAACTGCGCACGGAAGGGCCATTTGGCGACCATACCGGCTTTTACACCATGCAGGACGACTATCCTGTCTTCCACGTCACGGCGATTACGCATCGCAAACAGCCTGTATATGCGGCTACTATCGTCGGCAAACCACCGATGGAAGATGCCTGGATGGGCAAGGCCGTGGAGCGCATCTTTCTTCCGCTGATGCAGATGACGCTGCCTGAGATCGTCGACGTCAATCTTCCGCCCGAGGGCGTCTTCCATAATTTGATGATCGTCTCGATTCGAAAGTCCTACGCCGGTCACGCCCGTAAGGTAATGAACGGCATATGGGCAATGGGGCAGGCGATGTTTACCAAATGCATCATCGTCGTCGATGAGGATTGCGATGTGCAAAACATAGCGGAGGTGGTCCTTCGCACAACCAACAATATCGATCCTGAGCGCGACATTCAATTCACGCTCGGCCCTGTGGATTCGCTCGACCACGCCAGCCGTTTGCCAAATTATGGGAGCAAGATGGGCATTGACGCTACACGGAAGTGGCCCGCGGAGGGATTTGCCCGACCGTGGCCTCCGATGCTAACGATGGAGCCTGCAGTCAAAGCGCGGGTTGATGCGATTTGGAAAAAGCTGGGCATCGAATAGAGAGATATCCGGCAGCCGGAGCTTGGGATATAAATGAGGCGTGGATCTTTCTGTCAATCCGCCGGTTCTGCCGATGCTTGCCAAAAGAGTCGAGAAGATTCCTTCAGGCGACTCGTGGATCTTTGAACCGAAGTGGGATGGATTTCGCGTCCTGGTCTTTCGCGATGGCGACGAGATTCTGCTCCAGAGCCGTGACCGCAAGTCGCTGAACCGCTATTTTCCCGAGCTGCTTGACGCGGTGCGGGAGCAATTGCCAGCCCGCTGTGTACTTGATGGCGAGATCGTCATTGCAAGGAGCGGTGCATTGGACTTCGATGCGCTTCAGCTGCGCATTCACCCCGCTGCATCGCGCGTGAAGCTTCTGGCGAAGCAAACACCTGCTTCGATCGTGTTCTTCGATCTGCTCTGCGAAGGAGACCGCGATTTACAGCAGCGACCATTTCAGGAACGTCGCGAGAAATTGGAATCGCTGCTGTCCGGAGCGAAGCCGCCAATTCACATTACACCGGCGACTCACGACAGAAACGTCGCGTCCGACTGGTTCAGTCGATTCGAAGGCGCTGGTTTGGATGGAGTAATGGCTAAGCCGGTTTCAGGCGAATACGAGCCGGACAAACGCGTCATGTTCAAGGTCAAGCACGAGCGCGATTGCGATTGTGTCGTTGCGGGTTTCCGCTGGCATAAAGAGGGCGAAGGCACGGCAGTCGGCTCATTGCTGCTTGGCTTGTTCGATCACTCGGGCGTGCTGCAGCACGTCGGTGTATGCGCAAGCTTCACGAAGCAGAAACGCAAGGAACTGGTGGAATTTCTCGAGCCCTATCGCCGGGATGCACTCCTCGACCATCCCTGGAAAGAGGGTGGCAATGGAGGCGAGAGCCGCATGCCCGGCGGGCAAAGCCGCTGGAGTCAGGGCAAGGACCTGTCGTGGGAGCCGTTGCGGCCTGAGCTTGTGGTCGAAGTCGCTTATGAGCACATGCAGGGCAACCGGTTCCGCCACATGGCGCAGTTTCGAAGGTGGCGTTTCGATAAGCAACCCAGCGATTGTACCTATGCTCAGCTCGAAGTGGTTCCACCGGAAGAGCTGGCGAAAGTCTTCGCCAGCCATCACTGATTCCCGATTAGGCAGCACTGCTCTTGGTCCGCTTCCGCGTTGGATCGTCGTCCGGATCCGGCGTCTCCTGCGGTGGCCGAAGTTCTTCCGGGACATGGCGCAGGTTTACGCGGATGCGGGTCCAGGTAGAAGACCTGCCGCGCATTCGGTCTACGAGCACATCATCTTCCGCCAGAAGCTCCGCTATCTTTGGATATCTGTTCTTCCATCGTTCCAGCCCTGCAAGCGCGGCATCTTCGTGGGGAGAGTTCGCGATGACGAGCAGTGGCATCTTTGTCCGAGGCTTCTTCGTTGCGGATTTGGCCGTGGATTTTGCGGCGGTAGACCGGGCGCGTGAAGGAGCTACACGCAATCCTTCTCCCTCCATCTTGCGAAAGTGCGGAGGCCAAGGGGCGTCGCCCAGACCCGCAGCCTCATCTGTTGCTGCAAGCTCGAGCAATCTTTCGAGTGAGCCCGGCGCATTGCCTGCATCTGCATGCGGATCGCCCATCTCGGCGAAACGGGCCGGCATGGTCAGCACAGTGAAATCGGCTGGATCGCAGTCAGGGACCTCGTCCCAATGGAGGGGGGCGGAGACACGGGCATCGGGGAGCGGTCGCACGGAGTAGGCAGAAGCCGTTGTGCGGTCTTTGGCGTTCTGGTTGTAATCGAGAAATACGCCGTGGCGCTCCTCTTTCCACCATTTCGAGCTGGCCAGCTCAGGTACACGCCGCTCAACGGCACGCGCAAGCGCAAGGGCGGCGCGGCGAACCTCACCGAACGTCCAACGGGGTTCAATCCGCACATTGACGTGCATTCCCCGTGAGCCGCTGGTTTTGGGTAAGCCGCAAAGGCCCACCTCTTCCAGCAGTGATTTCACTTCGAGCGCAACTCGGCGCACATCCGCCCAACCGACTCCCGGACCGGGATCGAGATCAACACGCAACTGGTCGGGATGCTCCAGATCTCCCGAGCGTACAGGGTGTGGATGCAGCTCAATGCACCCCAAATTCACGATCCAGGCCAGCCCGGCGGCATCATCGATCACAAGCTCCTCTGCCGTCCGGCCCGAAGGGAAGGACAAGGTTACGGTCCTCAGCCAAGCGGGACGTTCGGTCGGCGCTCGCTTTTGATAAAAGCGCTCGCCCTCGGCTCCGTTCACAAAGCGCTTGAGAACAATAGGACGGTCCTGAATACCGGCGAGAGCGCCCGGCGCGACTGCCAGATAATAGCGGACGATATCGAGTTTCGTAAGCTTCGTCTGCTTTGAGAAATAGAGCTTGTCCGGGTGGGTTACGCGAACCTCGCGGCCCCCGATTGAGAGAATTTCGGCTGTCTCTTCTTTACTCACGAAGACAGGCTACACCTTATATATCCTCTTGCGGCGGTGCTTTGCTGAGAAGCGATGCCGTTACGGTGATGCCGAGGACTAAGACGATGACTCCCAAAGAAAGCAGGGGACCAATGTCGATCCAATGACCCACGAGCATCTTGACAGCGGCAAAGGCGAGAACTGCAGCCAGACCGTAGTGGAGAAAGCGAAGTTTAGTGAGGAAATGGACCAGCAGGAAATAGAGCGAGCGAAGTCCCATCACTGCCATGATGTTCGAGGTATAGGCGAGGAAAGGGTGACGGGTGATCGAGAGGACGGCGGGGATGGAGTCCAGGGCAAAGACAATGTCTGCAAGCTCGATGGCTACCAGAGCGAGCAGGAGAACGGTCGCCCTGCGATGGTTCTCTTCAACGACAAAAAAATGGTCCTGATTGAGGCTGACGGGGTGGACCTTGGAGAGCCAGCGAATCCATGCCGGGGTTTCATCTTCTCCCGAGGAGGGCAGCACCAGGCGAATGGACGCGACCAGGAGGATCCCGGCGAACACGTAGCTGATCCAGGCGAAGCGTTCGAGAAGGCCGATTCCGGCGGCGATAAAGGCGCCCCGCATCAGAATCGCCCCGAGCACTCCCCAGAAGAGAATTCGTGGTTGCTTGAGAGGCTGAATCTGGAAGAGGCGGAAGAGCAGAAGAAAAACGAAGAGATTGTCGATCGAGAGCGACTCTTCGATGGCATAACCGGCGAGATACTGAATGGCATACTCGCTGCCAATGGTGTAGAGGACGAAGAGCGCAAATGCGAGAGCGGCGGTGATCCACAGGATCGTGGAGACGACCGCAGTTCGATGGGCTTTGGCAGGAGATGGCGCGGGCCGCCGGCGCCGGCCATAGAAGAACTCCAGCGCGAGCAGCACTAAGAGGAAGATATGGAAGCCAATCCAATGACTGATAGGGGTGCCGTGCAGGTGTCCAGGCATGTTTCTTAGGATGCTATCCGAGCCGGCCCCGGAATGCACGTGGACGGGAGGATTAGTGAGTGTTCAGAATCAGGGTATAAACGCCGTAGAGGGCAAATGCCAGAGATATCCAGAGCAGCGAGGAGAGGAATATGCTGCGGGCAACGGAAAGGACCGTAGCGAAGAAATCAACTACTGAACTGTTGCGAGATGAGGAACTGGCGCTGTTCTCGAACGTGGAGTGAAGTGTGGGCGCGTGCATAATACGACCTCAGTATTTCTGAGCGTAGGAGGGAAGGCGATGGACTGCCATCCCCAGAATGGGTGATCGGGATACATCATTTGGGTCATGTTGCAACTAAAGAAATGACGTGGACTCAGCGCTGCTGGTCGATAAGCCGGATCATTTCGAGAAAGAGGTCGCCGGCAATCTGCAGGGAGTTAGGGCTTAACTTGTCCATAGTATCGAGGGCGGTATGGTGATAGCCGTCCGGATGGAGAATGGAGCGGGGTCCGTAGTCCATATCAATGATGTCGAGGACAGGGACGCCACGCTTCTTGAAAGGGATATGGTCGTCCTGTAATCCTGGGACGGTATTTTTGTAGATGTAAGCGGAGTGTCCGGTATTCTTTGCGGCGACCTTGAGCATATCCCTCAGCCAGGGGGTCGACTCTTCGTCGAAGTCGATGTTAAGGTCCTTGTCGGCGATCATGTCAGCGAGCAGGAATGCTTTGATCTTCTTAAGTGTCCCATCCTGCGACCATTTTGCGGCAAGATGGCGAGTGCCGTAAAGGGAATCGGAGTCGGACCAGTTGGGTGTGATGGATTCTTCGCCATCGTCGAATACCAGCCAGACGCTGTAACCCTGGGGTGGATGGACGCGTAGATAATTGCCGATTTCAATGAGAAGAGCGGTCGTGGAAGCGCCGTCGTTGGCTCCGACAAAGTTGATGTCGCGCAGCGGATAGTTGGTCTCGTAATGGCTTGCCAATACGATAATGCCGTCTTTCTTACCCGGATAGCGGACGATGTAATTGCGCATATCCAGCAGGCCCACCGGGGTGTTGGCGCTGAAGCTGTCGGCTTCGAAGTTTCCCTTGGCGATCTCGGGCTTGAAGTGCTCTTTGATGAAAGCCTCTGCTTTGGCGTGGCCGGGAGAACCGACCCAGCGCTTCGGCGCGACGTTGAGGAACTGCTGGGTCAGGTTGTAAGCCGCTTGTCCGTTGAACTTTGCCGGGGCTTTTTGTGCTGGAGCATTGACAACGCCGAGCAGAAGAATGCACAACAGCAGGAGCAAAATGCGGGTTTCCTTCGCCGCGCTCAGAATTGCAACTTCATTACGGTTGGTGTGCAGCTTCATCAGGACTTCAGTTCCTTGGCTTTACGGCGGGAGGGGTGAACGAGGAAGGCGACGCCGACGCCAACGAGGTAGAGGCCAAGCATCGGAGTGGCGAAGAGGCACATAGTGACAGGACTGGGGTCCGGGCAGATGACAGCGGCAATGATAAAGATGACGAGGATGGCGTAGCGGATGTGTTTAAGCAGGAACTTGGCATCAACGATGCCGAACAGAGAGAGGAAGAAGATGAGAATGGGCAGCTCGAAGGTGATGCCCAGGCCAAGGATGATGGCGAGAAAGAAGCCGGTGTACTCATCGATGGTGATGATGGGGTGGAAGTCCCGGCCGAAGTCGCCGATGAGAACCTTCAACGCGCCGGGAAGAATCCAACGGTAACCGAACCAGGCGCCAGCGAGGAAGAGGGTCATGGTAGCGGTCATGAAGGGGATGACGTAGCGCTTCTCATTCGCATACATGCCCGGCGAGATGAAGAGCCAAACCTGATAAAGGATAAAGGGTGATGCCAGAATGGCTCCGCCGACAAGCGCGGTCTTGATGTACAGATTAATGGGGTCGGTGGGATGGGTGAAGTTGAGCGCGATATGGAGATCTGTGAGAGGCTTCTGGATAAAACCATAGAGCCGCTCGCGGAAGATCCAGCCGACGACGAAGCCGACGAGGAGATAGCCGACAGAGTGGAGCAGGCGTTTACGGAGCTCGCCAAGATGCTCCATAAGACTCATGCCGGGAAGTTCGGCGCGGTCGGTGACCGCAGCGCGAGCGCGATCGACGAAATCAGCCATGGAGGGGAGCCTCGGTTGTGGAGCGGTCGGATTCAGGCTCCGGGGTTTTGGGAATGGAGGCGAAGGCCTGCGAGACGGAAGAGCTGGCGACGGGAAGGCCGGTGGATGGAGGCATAAGGTTGAGGTCGCCTGAGGTTGCTATGGGGAGGGGCTGCGAAACCGGCTCGGCAATGGGCTCGGCAATGGGTTCAGCAGCGGGCTCGGCAGCTGGTTCGGCCCAGTCGGTTTCATCTTCATTGCCGAAGGGATAGGTGTGCGGGTGCTCTTCAAGGGGCTCTTCGTTCAGCGGGGGAGCGATGGTGTTCTCGCTTCCATCGGTAATTGCAGGAGTGACCGGAGCGGCCGCCTCCATTTCGGCAATCTTTTTCTGTTGCTCGGCCTGTTCGGCCACGCGCAGTTCGTCTTCCATCTGCATGCGAAATTCGTTGGAGGCGCGGCGGAACTCGGCCATCAACTTGCCAAGCTGGCGGGCAAGCTCCGGTAGCTTCTTCGGGCCGAAGAGGAGCAGGGCGAGAAAGAAGATGAGGGCGCTGTCCTGAAAGCTAGGCATAGATACGTCTCATCATAAGGCTTACGCGAGTGGGTAACAAATGGGTGGCGTCTATTGACACTGTTGTAAAATTAATGGTGTAGCGCTGCTGGATGGAACGTTTGTGGCAGGCGAAAGATGCATCTTTTCCATGTGTCCTTCGTCCAATGAAATAAGAGCGGCAATATGGCCGTATCTGCAGTAGAACGTGGTAAGGGTTGCAACATCCCCGTGGATTGGGTGACGGTTTTGAAGCATGCCGTCATAGCGAATCCGCTGCAACTTCAGCAATTTCATGCTTTCAACATCCCCGTCTCGGAGGCGAAAGACGGCGAAGGCGCCAGCCGACGCCAAACGACCTCGTGAGACTGAAGGCGGAGTGCATTGAACGATCTAATGGAAGACGTCACGGCAGTGGCCGTGGCAGAGCGTGTTGCGGATACGTGTTCTCTCGACAACTACCTTTCGCAACCAGACCATACGATGGACGCGCGCATTGCTGCGGCGCGGGCCACATTGGGCACCGATGTCGTTTTGCTGGGTCATCACTATCAGCGGGACGAGGTAATACAGTTTGCCGACTATACCGGCGACAGCTACAAGTTGAGCAAGGCCGCGGCAGAGAGCAATGCGAAGTACATGTTGTTCTGTGGCGTGCATTTCATGGCCGAAACGGCGGACCTGCTCAGCCAACCATGGCAGCAGGTGATTCTGCCGGACCTGAACGCAGGTTGCTCGATGGCCGATATGGCCGAAATCGGCCAGGTAGAGGATTGCTGGGACTCGCTGGAGCGGGCGGGACTGACCGATGCCGCTGCAGGTGGCCTGATCCCATTGACCTATATGAACTCAGCCGCAGCCATCAAGGCATTTTGCGGAGAGCATGGCGGTCTGGTCTGTACCTCTTCTAACGCGCGTGGGGCGTTTGAATGGGCGTTTTCGCGAGCGAAGAAGATTTTGTTTCTCCCCGACCAGCACCTTGGACGAAACACAGCCTTCGCCATGGGAATTCCGCAGAGCGAGATGGCGGTCTGGGATCCCTATCAAATTAACGGAGGGCTTACGCCGGACCGCCTGCGTCAGGCAAAAGTAATCCTGTGGAAGGGGCACTGCTCGGTGCATCAGCGGTTTTTGCCGGAGCACGTGGACCGTGTGCGCAGCGAAGACACC
>Ga0207678_10003714_pt1 | contig 13726 bp, 15 predicted proteins | sample KBSC63metaG_FD_184319 | JGI IMG/M metagenome (GOLD analysis project Ga0207678, IMG submission 184319) | Corn rhizosphere microbial communities from Kellogg Biological Station, Michigan, USA - KBS C6-3 metaG (SPAdes) (version 2) | ecosystem: Host-associated > Plants > Roots > Rhizosphere > Soil ... | reverse complement strand
GTTGTCCTACCACCTAGTAGTTTCACCACCGCATAAGGCGGACTAGCGTACGGGGTATAAGACTTCAGGACCCCAACGGGGCGGTGCTGCGGTCGGCGATCCCGGCCGCTCGTCACGCGCCCGTCCCGTGCAAGAGCGTGAAAGGGACGCGAATGCCCGAAGCATCGTCCGGTAATGGTAAGGTTGCGCTGCGTTATGGCGAGGGTAACGAGCTCGACCTGCCAGTCAAAACCGCTACGGAGGGCTCAGCGGGGATCGAGGTGACGAAGCTGCTGTCGACCACCGGGATGGTCGCCCTCGACCCCGGCTTCGTCAACACGGCCGCATGTTCCTCGGAGATCACTTACATTGACGGCGACGCCGGCATCCTGCGCTACCGCGGCTACCCGATTGAGCAGCTGGCTGAGAAAGCGTCATTCCTTGAGGTCAGCTACCTGCTAATCAACGGCGAGCTGCCCACGGAAGCGCAACTGACGGACTTCACCCAGCAGATCAAGAGGCACACCCTGCTGGATGAGGACCTCAAGCGGTTCTTCGACGGCTTCCCGCGCGACGCGCACCCGATGCCTGTCCTGTCCAGCGCCGTATCCGCGCTGTCGACCTTCTACCAGGACAACCTGAACCCGTTCGACGAGCCGAACGTGCAGCTGTCCACCATCCGCCTGCTCGCCAAGGTGCCGACGCTCGCCGCCTACGCCTACAAGAGGTCGGTCGGTCACCCGCTGCTCTACCCGGATAACTCCCTGGGCTACGTGGAGAACTTCCTGCGGCTTTGCTTCGGCCTGCCGGCGGAGCCGTTCGAGGTCGACCCGGCGGTTGCCAAGGCCCTGGACATGCTGTTCATCCTCCACGCGGACCATGAGCAGAACTGCTCCACCTCCACCGTGCGCGTCGTCGGCTCAAGCGAGGCGAACCTCTTCGCGAGCATCTCGGCCGGCATCAACGCCTTGTTCGGCCCGCTGCACGGCGGAGCCAACGCGGCGGTCCTTGACATGCTTGAGGACATCCGCGACCAGGGCGGCGACGTGAGCTCCTATGTCAGCCGGGTGAAGAACAAGGAGCCGGGCGTCAAGCTGATGGGCTTCGGCCACCGGGTCTACAAGAACTACGACCCGCGCGCCCGGATCGTCAAGGGCACCGCCGACGAGCTCATCGCCAGGCTGGCCCCGAACGACCACCTCCTCGACCTGGCCAAGCAGCTCGAAGAGGTCGCGCTCAGCGACGACTACTTCATCAGCCGCAAGCTGTACCCGAACGTCGACTTCTACACCGGCCTCATTTACCGGGCGATGGGCTTCCCAACCAAGATGTTCACGGTGCTGTTCGCGATCGGCCGTCTCCCCGGCTGGATCGCGCACTACCGCGAGATGATCCACGACCCGGCGACCAAGATCGCGCGCCCGCGCCAGGTCTACACCGGCCCGGCCGAGCGCGAGTTCCTCGCCATGGAGAAGCGTTAACCCCTGAGCCTTTAAACCTGGCACGGCCCGCGACCCCGCACGGTCGCGAGGCGTGCCCAGCCTGTGCCGGCTAGGCACATCATCGTGGGTCAAAAAGGGCAGCCGGGCCTGCGGCCAGGGGGAAAACGTCCTCCACATCCCTTTTGTCCCGCACGGATTACGCGTGTTTTCGTGATCGTGGGCCATCCGCGGCGATATTTGCCGCGGATGGCCCACGATCCCCGGAACCACGACTCGATAGCCCTGACAAATGGGTGAAACCGGGGCATCTCACTGCGTCATACCCGCTCATCCCTCAAGTGACCCACGATCAGCATCCCGGGGCGGGGAGAAGTGTACAGACGCGCCTTCCGGCAGGTTTTCCTCCGGAAGCTCTCCAGGGTGGAGCAGATAACAGCAAGAGGCGCGTAGCGCCATGCCGGCTCATTAAGCAAGTTGCGTGGCTGGAACGCGGAGCAAGCGGCCGTTCTGCACGCCCTTAATGCTTTTCCTCGCGGTAGTGGGCGGCGAGGAGGTCGTCGCCGAAGTCCCCGCCCGGTACCCGCCACACCGAGTGCACGTGGTTGCCGTTGCCCTGGGTGTTGTCGTGCTCGATCAGCAGCCCCGGCCCCTGCACGCGGTAGTAGTGCCGCGCGCCGCGCTCGGTCGTGCCCGCCCACGCGAACCAGAGGTTTTCTGCGCCCGCGGCGTCCACCCGGCGCATCTCCTGCTCGGCGATCTCTTCGGGCAGCCGCCCGGCGAACCGCTTCACCAGGTCCACGAGCGAGTACAACTGCTCCGCCGTCAGGTCGGCGCCGCCGATCCCGCGCGGCCCGGACCGTATGTAGGCCAGCGCGTCGCGCTCTTCATCTTCGATCCGGTAGTGCGGCTCCGGCTCGAACACGTGGTCAGGCCGCTCGACCTCGCCGATGCGCGGCACCAGGCGGGTCGCGAAGTCCGGCGGCGGCCGGTGCCAGATAACCGCCTTCGCCCGCTGCTCGTCGCTGAGCGAGGCCGCGAACGCGTACCCTTCCGCCTCCTCGTGCTCAAGCGGCGCGAGGGCCCCGTAGGACGCGGGCACGGACCCGAACATGCACGGCGTGGGCGAGACGTAGTCCCCGGCGACGGTGAAGTTCAGCGACACGTGGTGCCCGGCGAGTTGCCACCCCCAGGGCTCAGGGTTGCCCGCCACGAAGCCGCCCGGCTCCCCGAAGATCCGGAAGCAGTACCGTTCGGGATCAAACATGTACGCCCGCTCGGGCGCGGACACCAGCACCAGCGCCCGCCGCACGTGCTCCATCGCCATGATCGAGACGACCTTGGCGTACCCCTCCATCGACACCGACGCGGTGATCAGCTCATGCGCGAGCTTCCGCTGCGCGTCGGACAGCGCCCGCAGCGCCAGCCCGGGCCTGTCCACCTCCGGCAGGTACGTCCAATGCCGGCGCGGCGACAGAAGGTCAAGCCCGTCAAACCCAGGATTCAGAACGGTCCGCTGCTCCGCCGACACCGCCCCCAGGAACGCCCGGGCGGCGTCGGCCATCCGGCGGGCGGTCCCTGGCACGAGAAACGCGGCTACGGCCGTCTGGTGTGCCTCTCCGCCCGCGTGCGTATCGCTGCTACCCACGCTTACCTCCCTGCCCGGAAACGCGCTCGCGCAGACAATGCGCCGCCCAGCCACCGTAACGCCGGACGCTCCTGCATGCCATTTTGTGATTACTGACTTCGCGCGGATACCGTGGCCCCGTGAGCGAGCAGCCGATAGCGGGGGAGCCGCCGGTCGCGGCCGAGCCCACGCCCGGGCAGGCCCAAGTGGATGAGCCGCCCTTGGCCGGGCAGGCGCAAGACGACGAGCAGTCCTCAGCAAGCCAAGCGCAGGAGGCTGGTCCCTGGAGCGATCCCCGGCTGCCCTGGGAGGGCAAGCCCCGCCGGGTCGACATCTTGTGCTGGGCGGCGATCACGCTCAGCGGCCTTTACTACCTGGTCATCCTTCCGTGGCGGGCGAGCCTCGTCGGCACGCACCCGGTGATCTCGGAACTGCTGAACGGGTCGACCGAGGCGATCGTGTCGGCCGCGGCCTTCGCGAGGGTGGGGCACGGCTCGATCGCGATCGTCCTGCTTGCCTCGATCCCCGGCCTGATGAAGTTCGACCTCATCTACTGGTGGGCGGGCCGTCTTTGGGGCGAGAAGATCCTTGAGCTCTTCCTCGGGCGGAGCAAGCGGCAGCGCAGGCGCAGCGAGCGGTTCGTAGCGCGGGTCAACCGCTGGGGCCGCCGGTTCACGTGGCCCGCCGTCATCATCGCGATATTCCTCCCGATCCCCCGGGCGATCATCTACGCCGTGGCGGGGTGGACCGGTATGCGCTGGGTGACGTTCCTGATCCTCGACGCGATCGGCACGCTCGCGTGGGCCGGGATGCTCTCCGGCCTCGGGTGGGCACTAGGGCAGCATGCAGTGTCCGTGGCGCAGACGGTCTCTAAATATGGCCTGTGGGTATCAATTGCGATCGTGATTCTTGTCGTAGCAGGACAAATGCGCGGTGCGCGTCTGCAACGGTAGCTGCACGTGCATATTGATCGTGCAGTAGCCCTTGCAGGTGCCCGTGCCGATGCGGCAGTATGTGTGCTGCGTCAATCACCCGGATGACGCCAGACACTTCGGGGTCAGGATGAGTCTGCATCAGTTGGATACGCTGCCTACCCGCACGCGAGTACATCCGTTGGTTAGGGAGCCGGTCGGCCTGTCTGCCAAGGCAGCGCCGACTCCCCGTCGGCCGCGGATGATGCGGATGCCCGCAGACTGGTGGGACTCCCCGTCAGCGGTCGGCTGCCCGCTGACCCGTGGCCCGCAGTCCGCCCGGGCGGCCCGCCGCCTGACGAGGAACACCCTGCGCGACTGGGGCCTGGCGTTCCTCGCGGAAGACGCCGAGGCTATCGTCGGGGAGTTCGTCGCCAACGCAGTGACGCACGCGGCCATCGCCATCGGCGAGGTGCCGCTGCCACGCAAGGGCGCTGCCGAGAACCTGGGGCTGCGCCTGTTCCGCCGTACCGGCGAAGTGATCTGCGCCGTCCTCGACCCGTCAGACTCGGCCCCGGTGCTCAAGGCACCGGGCTCGATTGAGGAATCCGGTCGCGGCCTGCAGATGGTCGACGCGCTGAGCGACGTCTGGGGTTGGTCCCCGGTCGCTGGCCGGGGCAAAGCGGTCTGGGCGATTCTCTTCTGCGCCTGACGCCCGCCAGTACTTAACCGCCTATACCGACCCGAGGAGGGGAGGGCCGGTCTGGGCGGTTAGCTGTAAGGGCTGGCAATCCGCAAGGTTGCCTGCTTTGCCCCGGCGGTCCCCGCGCGTCCTTCCGGGCGGTCAGCGGGCACCGGGGGCCGCCGTCGGCGGAAAATCCTGCTAATCTCGCATGACGCAGCAGCGAGAAGGAGGACCGGCGCGATGCCCTGGACCTGGCGGTACGAAAAGGCGGATGGCGCCGTGGTGAGCGGCGCGGGCCTGCAGGAGGCCATTTTCGCCAGCCAGGGGGACGCGGAGAGCTGGCTCGGTGAGAACTGGCGCGAACTGCTGGACAGCGGCGTGGACCAGGTAAGCCTCTTCGACGACACCCGCAAGCAATACGGCCCGATGTCCCTCCACCCGGAGGGCTAACAGCATTGATCATCCGGCATGTCGGGCGCTGGCGCGCCACGACATGCCGGATATTTCATGAAATCGCCACTCCGCAGGGTTCTAGCCCTGTGGCGCACAAGGCCGCAACGTTCCGGCCCTGTGTGCCACACGCACACATCTATTGGCCTTGTGGCACCCGCGCACGTTGTCATTCTGGCCTTGTGGCACCCGGGCGCATTGTTGTTCCGGTCTTGCGGCACCCAGACACTGCTTCTAATGCTCAGAGCAACAAAAAGATCTTGGATCGGCGCCCCGTGGCGGGGTGGCGATCCAAGATCTTCGCGAGCGGGCTAGCGGAAGCCGGCCGCTAGAACTTGTCGCCCGGCTTCAGCCGCGTGGCCGGCGTGCGGAAGCGGCGGAGCTGAAGGCCGCGCATGATGGCGTAGAAGCCCAGGCCGCGGGTGGACTCGTTCGGCAGCCGCTCGTTGACCAGCTTGATGACCGACCGGCGCAGCAAGTAGGCGTCCACGGCGATGACCAGGATGATCGCGATGAGGAAGTCCTGCATGTAGAGGTTGATCGCCGAGCTTGACCTGCCCGCGAACAGCGCGAGGATCAAGATGATCAGCGCGTACATGTAGTACTCCATCGGGCGGCGGTGCGCGTCGACGTAGTCCCTGGCCAGCTTCTTGGCCGGGCCGCGGTCACGCGGGCCGAGGGCCCATTCCTCACCGCGCCGCATGGCCTGCATCTGCTTAGTCCGGTCGGCCCGGGCCCTGTTTTTTTCTTCTGGCGTCAGCTTGCGCCGTGGATCTGGGGCCTTGACCGGGCCTCGCCCGCTGGTGGTGGACCCGGTGATGGTCCGGTACCGGTTGGATTCGGCCTCACTGCGCTTGGGCGTGGGCCGGCCCTTGCCCGCCTCGGCGGCTGGCCTGCTCTTTGCCGGAGCTTCCGGGGTCTGCGCGCCCTGGGAACCCTGGGCCTTGCCGTCGGTAGCCCCGGCGCTGCTACGTCGGAACACGCGTTCATGTTACTGCGAATCCGCTACCCGCCTGCACCCGCTTCCCTTGACCGAAATGTCGGTCAGGGGATTTGAGGTGGTGCCGTGCGGGGGATACACGCGAGGATAAGTGGCTACTACTCGCGGCAGCGCGTAGGGTTGATTGCGGTGAGCCGGCGGCAGACAGCCGTTGCCTGGTGGTGTAGTACCGCCGGGAGCGGCGCTCAGGTTAAACGAAGGGGACGGCCGCGTCTATGAGCGTGATGAAGCGAGTCTCGCTGATATTCCGGGCCAAGGCCGACAAGGCGCTGGACCGGATGGAAGACCCACGCGAGACCCTCGACTATTCGTATAAGCAGCAGGTCGAGATGCTGACCCGGGTCCGGCGCGGGGTTGCGGACGTGGCCACGTCGCGTAAGCGCGTCGAACTCCAGATGAACTCCCTCCAGAAGGAGATCAACAAGCGCGATGCCCAGGCGCGGGACGCGCTCGGGAAGGGCCGGGAGGACCTGGCACGAGCCGCGCTCCAGAACAAGGCGCAGCTGGTCTCGCAGTACTCAGACCTGGAGACCCAGTTTGCTTCCCTGCAGGAGCAGGAGGAGAAGCTGACGCTCGCCTCGCAGCGGCTTGACGCCAAGGTGCAGACCTTCCGCACGCGGAAGGAGACCCTGAAGGCGACGTACACCGCCGCCGAGGCGCAGACCCGCATCAACGAGGCCTTCTCCGGTATCTCCGAGGAGATGGGCGACGTCGGCCTCGCCATCCAGCGCGCCGAGGACAAGACGGCGCAGATGCAGGCCAGGGCGGGCGCGATCGACGAACTGCTCGCCTCGGGTGCGCTTGAGGACCACGTGGGCGGCAACCAGGACTACATCCAGGCGGAGCTCGACAAGCTCGGCGCCGGCACCGACGTCGACAACGAACTCGCCCGGATGAAGAACGAGATCGCCGCGAGCGCGCCCAAGGAGATCGAGGGCAACGGCGCTGCCGCCAACGGCCAGGAGGCCGCCGCGGCGGAGCAACAGGCGGGTGATGGAGTGTGATCGTGCGCATCCTCGGCGAGGGGCAGTTCCGCGTCGATGACGACACGGCCGCGAAGCTGACCGCGCTCGACAAAGACCTCGACGCGGCTGTTGCCAAGCACGAAGAAACGGCGTTCGGTACCGCCCTGCGCAGCGCGGTGACGCTCGTCAAGACGACTGGCACGCCCCTGGAAGCCGATGAGATCGCGACGGCGGACTTCATCCTGCCGTTCTCGGACGCCACCGTCGACGAGGTGAATAAGCTACTCGCCGACGGCACGATCCCGGGCGACTCGATCGGGCTTCCTTAACCAGACGCACGCCGGTGACATCTGCCCACGGCCTGTCCGTCAGGATTCGGCCGTGGGCAGAACCGTTTCTGGAACGTTCAGGCAGCGCTGCGGAACGCTTCAGCGATCTCGCAACGTTGATCAGATAGATTGCTATTAAGAGCCAGTCACGTAGCGACAAAACCAGACACGTCGCGAGCCTGGCGGGATCGGAGGGGTGCGTCATGGCGACGCAGACGAGGTATGCGCCTGACCGGGGCCTGACCGTACGGATGACCGCGACGATGTTCCTCCTCGGCTTGGTATTTGTGGCTTTCGTCGCTTTGATAATCGGGATCATGACCGCCGCGCACGCGAGCGGTGCCTCGATCATCTTGGTGGCCCTGATCTTCGGCGGCGGTTCCGCCTTCGTCTCGCTGTTCTTCAGCGACAAGATCGCCCTGGCCGCCGCAGGCGCGCGCGAGGTCTCCCCGAAGGAAGCGCCAGAGCTGCACGGCATCGTGGACCGGCTCTGCGCGCTCGCGGACATGGACAAGCCGCGCGTGGCGATCGCCCCCGCGATGATGCCGAACGCCTTCGCGACCGGCCGTAACAGCAAGAACTCCGTCCTGTGCGTGACGGACGGCCTGCTGTACCACAGCGGGCTGACCCAAGAGGAGCTCGAGGGCGTCCTCGCGCACGAGCTGAGCCACGTGGCCCACAAGGACGTCCAGGTCATGACCATCGCCAGCTTGCTGGCGATCGTGGCCGGGCTGCTCGTCAGGTTCGCGTTCTACTCCGAGCTCTTCGGCGGCGGCCGCCGCGGCGGCAACGACGGCAACGCCGCCCTGCTGATCCCGCTGATCATGCTCGCCTCCGCGGTCGTCTACGCGATCAGCTTCCTGCTGATCAGGCTGCTGTCCCGGTACCGGGAGCTGGCGGCCGACCGCAGCGGCGCGATGCTCACCCAGAACCCGAGCGCGCTGATCTCCGCGCTGACCAAGGTCAGCCAGGGGATGAACCGGATCCCGACGCAGGACCTGCGGGCCGCTGAGCCGCTGAACGCCTTCTACTTCGCCCCGGCGATGAAGCTGAGCGGCGGCGCGAGCCTGTCGGCCGTCTTCTCCACTCACCCGAGCCTGGAGAAGCGGATCGCGCAGCTCAGCAAGATCCAGCGCGAGCTCGGCCAGCCCGGCGCGGACCCGCGCGGCATTCGGTAATGGGCTTCCTCGACACGCTCCTCGGCCGGAGCAAGCCAGTCCAGCCCAAGCTTGACGACCTGTTCGGGCTCCCGTCGGCCGCGATCCAGCTGGAGGCGGCGACAGGCTTCAAGCCCACGGGCTCTGGCTCGGTCAGCTTCCGCGCCCCGGAAGGCAAGCCGTTCGCCGACATCCAGAAGGAAGTCCTCGAACTGCTCGCCATGGACGACGGCAAGCCGGGCGGCGGCCTGCCTGTCGAGGTGACCAAAGACACATACGGCTATACCTGGCTGGTCAGCAACCACATGAGCGACGAGATGGACGCGCTGGTCACCGACCTGCACGCCGTGAACAGCGCGCTCGTGGACGGCGGCTTCGGCCCGCAGCTGCTGTGCACGCTGGTCGCCTTCACCGACGACAGCCACCGTCGGCTCTCGCTCGTCTATCTCTACAAACGCGGCACGTTCTACCCGTTTGCCCCGCTTAGCGGCAATAACCGGGACAACGCCCTGGAACTCCAGGTCAAGGGCATCCTCGGCGAGGACCTGCGGATGGAGCAGGACCTGACCCGCTGGTTCCCGGTCTGGGGCGCCCCGGGCCTCTGAGTGACGTCAGACACCTCGCCCCTCGTCCCGAAGGGACACCTGCGAGACAGGCGGGGGCGTCCCCTGGCAGGAATGTCGCCACCATGCATAGAGTTGAAAGCGAACGACGGTGCCGCATGTGCGCCGGATAGACGAACACGGGCATATGGAAGACGGGAGCTAGTCACAGATGACCGTTCAGGACGAAGTGACGCAGCAGGGCCTCATCCTCACCGAGGCTGCCGCAAGCAAGATCGGCGCGCTGCTCGCCCAGGAGGGCCGGGATGACCTGCAGCTGCGTGTGGCCGTGCAGCCGGGCGGTTGCTCTGGCCTGCGCTACCAGCTCTACTTCGACGAGCGCTCGTTCGACGGCGACGTCGTCGAGAAGTTCGGCAGCGTTGGCGTGGTGACCGATAGGATGTCCGCGCCGTACCTCATGGGCGCCACGATCGACTTCGTGGACACCATCGAGAAGCAGGGCTTCACGATCGACAACCCGAACGCGAGCGGCTCCTGCGCCTGCGGCGACTCGTTCCACTAATCGACAGGCCGGCAGGCCCTGGTGGCTCTGCCCGGCAGGTCCCGATAGCTGAATAGAGCCCCCTCAAGATGCGGATAGCTGTCACCGGGTCGATCGCGACCGACCACCTGATGATGTTTGCGGGCAAGTTCACGGACACGCTGATCGCTGAGAAGCTGGACAAGATCTCGGTGTCCTTCCTCGTCGGCGACCTGGAGATCAGGCGCGGCGGCGTGGCCGGGAACATCTCGTACGGCCTGGGCTGCCTCGGCCTGCAGCCGCTGCTCGTCGGCTCTGTTGGCCAGGACTTCGCGGAGTATGCGGCCTGGCTGACGGCGCACGGCGTTGACACCTCTGGCGTGCAGACGTCAGCGACCAAGCACACCGCGCGGTTCACCGCCACGAACGACGAGACCGGTAACCAGATCGCGTCGTTCTACCCGGGCGCGATGAGCGAGGATGGCGAGATCGACATCATCTCGCTCGCCAACGCCAACGCGGTCGACCTAGTGGTGATCGGCGCGGGCGACCCAGTCGCCATGCAGCGGTTCACCGCTGACTGCCGCGCCGCGGGTGTGAAGTTCGCCGCCGACTTCTCCCAGCAGGTCGCCTTCCTGGACGGCGACTCGATGCGCACCCTGATCGAGGGCGCCGCGTACTTGTTCTGCAACGAGTACGAGGAAGCCGTCATCGAGCAGAAGACCGGGTGGAGCAGCGGGGACATCCTGGGCCGCGTCGAGACGAGGATCATCACCCTCGGTGCCGCGGGTGCCCGCGTCGAGCGCAAGGGCGCCGAGCCCGTCGTGGTGGGCCCGGTCAAGGACGCGACCATGGTCGAGCCGACAGGTTCGGGCGATGCGTTCCGCTCCGGGTTCCTGGCCGCCACGGCCTGGGGCCTGGCCACGGAGCGCGCGATCCAGGTCGGCAACCTGATGGCGGTCCATGCACTTGAGGTGGTCGGCCCGCAGGAGTATGACTTCACCGCCGCGGCCCTGGCCGACCGCGCGAAGCACTCCTACGGCGCGGAGGCAGCGGCGGAGATCGCCGCCCACCTCCCGGCCTAGGGGCAAGAGCGCGCGAGTACCCCGCGAGGAGAGGATCTTCTCCTCGCGGGGTACTCGTTTACCTAAGACCAAAATCAGCCTCCAGAACGGCCGCGTGCTTCGCGCCTTGCCCACCATCCTGCGGCGTCAGGTCGCGTGGTGAACGCGCCGCCCTAGCGCCGCGTCCGGCCTACGACACGGGGTAGTTTTGGTGCATGGCCCCGCTCGCGGCTGCTTACAGCGGCCCCCCCAAGCTCACCATCGGCCGGGCGTTCACCGAGTGGCGCGTGGACGTCCCGATGCTGGTGCTGATCCTGCTGATCGCGGCCTGGTACCTGGCGAGCGCGCGGCGGGTCAGGAAGAACGGCGGCCAGTGGGGGACCGGGCGCACGTTCGCGTTCATCGCGGGTGGCCTCGGATTCTGGGCGATCGCGACGATGGCCTGGCCCGGAGTGTACGAGAGCGTCCTGTTCTACGCGCGGGCCACGCAGACCGTGCTGCTCGTGCTCGTGGCGCCGCTCTTCCTCGCGATGGGTAAGCCACTGACGCTGCTCGTTGAGGCTTCACCGCGGGTCGGCAAACCCGTTGAGCGGGCGGCCCGCAGCCGGGTCGCCAAGGTCCTGCTGTTCCCGGCGATCACCTCACTGCTGCTGGTCGCCGTGCCGATGGTCATGTACTTCACGTCCTGGTACACGCACGTCTTCGCCAGCTCCGGCATCCGCGAGCTCACCTACCTGATCCTGATGGTGCCCGGGTACGCGTTCTTCTGGACGCTGCTGCGCGTCGACGCGGTGCCCAAGGAGTACCCGTACGGCGTCGCGATGTGGATCACGGCCGCCGAAGTGGTCGGCGACGCTTTCTTCGGCATCGCCATCATCGCCGACCAGACGATCCTCGGGGCCGCGCACTACCACGCGGTCGGCTATCCCTACGGCCCGAGCCTCGCGACCGCCCAGGTCATCGGCGGCGGCATCATCTGGATCCTCGGCGACTTCGTCGGCCTGCCGTTCCTCGCCGTCCAGCTTGTCCAGATGATGCGCGCGGACAAGAAGGAAGCCGAGGAAATCGACGCCGAGCTAGACGCCAAAGACGCCGCCCGCGCGGCCCGCGCTGCCACGGCCAGCCACGCGGCCGGTAGCGACGCTCCCGAAAGCCCGGCGACCCTTGAGGGAGACGGGGCAGCCGATGATGACCGGCCTTGGTGGGAGACCGATCCCCGGCTAGCGAACCGCTTCAAGCGCGCGTAGCACGGCCCCTCAACCGCACTTAGGGCCAGTAAGCGTCGTCTGGCCGTCCGGTTTGGGGCTTTTGCGGAACGCTAAGTGGCCCTAAGTACCGGGGGTGCGGACTCGCACCGGCGGACCCTAGTAGCGGCGGCGGATGCCGAATGACCAGCCGGTCCCGTGGTCGGCGCGGAAGACACAGTCGTGGGACTTCAGCCCGCACCAGGCCGGGATGTCGGTGTAGGCGGCCGGGTCGTCGGCGAGTACCGCGATCACGGAGCCGACCGGGACGTCGCGGATCTGCTCGGCCAGCATGATGATCGGGATGGGGCACTTGCGGCCAAGCGCATCGATGGTGATCACCGGCGCCGCGCCCGGCGGGACGAACGGCGGCGGCGAGGTCCCGGCCACGGCGGCGCGCGCCGCATCGGTGACCGGCGAGACGAGCGCGGCCGGGGGAGCGGGCGCGTCTGCCATCGTGGGCGCGCCGAACAACCATGCCTCGGCCGTCTCCGCAGCGGGCGGCGGCAGCGTCCCTTCCACCGGGGCAGGCTTGGCCGGCGCGGGTCCGGCGCCCCGCCGGCCGGCCGCATGCCGCCCGGTCGGTCGGCCCAGCCATGAACGGCTCATGCGGTTTCCCCCAGTGCGATCGCCCTCACAGGTCCATAGTGCCCCTTGCCGCGCGCGATTACCCGCACGAATACGCAATGGAGCAGCATCATCGCATGCAGTAGCAATTGGGTGACGAATGACGCGAACGCCGGGGGTCCCCTGCGAGTGCTCGGCGGCGCACGATACTGTTTGCACGACACGCTGTAGGAAACCGGAGACCGGCGCCTGAAGGAGATAACAGGCGGCCGGACGACGTTGTTGGGAAGGCGCTCCTTTGACTCCTATTCGCCGGCAGGCCGCGCCAGGCGGGCGCGGCTCCGCTTCGTGTGGCCCCGTGCTATCAGGCGCTGGTCCGCGGGGCACTGGCCAGCGCACGCGCGCCCCGCGCAGCCGCCGGGCTAAGGCGCTGCGCCTCGGCGCTCTTGCCGCTATGCTGCTCCCCCTTTCCGGGTGTGCATGGAATAACGACTTCACCCGTATGGGCTTCCCGAACCCCATTACCAAGCAGGGTGCGATCACACTGTCCCTCTGGCAGGGTTCCTGGGTCGCAGGCCTGCTGGTTGGCGCGGTTGTGTGGGGCATGATCATCTGGGCGGTGATCTTCCACCGCAAGCGCAGCAACAAGCTCCCGCCGCAGGTTCGTTACAACATGCCGATCGAGATCCTGTACACGGTGGTCCCGTTCGTGCTCATCGCGGTGCTCTTCTACTACACCGCCAAGGACGAGAACACGATCGACGCCGTCCCGGCTCACCCGGCGGTCACGGTGAACGTGACCGGGTTCCAGTGGTCCTGGCAGTTCAACTACCCGAAGCTCGGGATCACCACCGACGGGGCCATGTGGAACCCGGAGCTGACGGACGCCCAGAACGCGTCGGCCATGCCGGTGCTCGAGATCCCGGTCGGCGAGTCGGTTAACTTCAACCTCACCTCGCCGGACGTGATCCACGCGTTCTGGGTGCCGGAGTTCCTGTTCAAGCGGGACGTCATCCCCGGCCACCCGAACCACTTCTCGATCACGGCTACGAAGACCGGAACGTTCACCGGTCACTGCAGCGAGCTCTGCGGCCTTTACCACAGCAGGATGCTGTTCACGCTGAAGATCGTGACTCCTGCGCAGTTCCAGACATGGGTCAGCCAGCAGCAGGCAATCCAGAAGACGGCCTCAGGGAGCACCCAGTGACCACCCTCGAATCCCCGGC
>Ga0207678_10003712_pt1 | contig 13727 bp, 12 predicted proteins | sample KBSC63metaG_FD_184319 | JGI IMG/M metagenome (GOLD analysis project Ga0207678, IMG submission 184319) | Corn rhizosphere microbial communities from Kellogg Biological Station, Michigan, USA - KBS C6-3 metaG (SPAdes) (version 2) | ecosystem: Host-associated > Plants > Roots > Rhizosphere > Soil ... | reverse complement strand
GATCCGTTCGAGCTCCTGCCGACCTTCGACGAGACGCCCCGCGACGAAGGCTCGGGCAGCGAAACGCCGCAGTGATTCGTCGGCGGCAAAAAAGCCGCGGTGAACTTTGGTCGGTGATGCGCCATCGAGCCAGCTGCGCGCGCACGCCGCACTGGTCCTCGGCCGCGAAACGCCACGATGTTCTCGCGAGTTGCGCGACGGATACACCACACGCTGTCGCTGTGAGGCGGAAACGCTACCCGAGCGCAGAGCGACGGCGCAGATTACTTGACCTTGAACTGATTTGATGCCCGCCGGCATAGCTCGTGCTGTGTGCTGGGCATGACCCTTCCATACCCTTACGAAGCAGAGACTGGTCGGCTGAAACCCGCGCCGCGAGCTCCCCGAGCGCCGTTCAACATCGAGGATCACCTGCTCGATGCACTTCGGCCCGCGGGAAACGGGCTCTCGTTCTTCGGGGTGCGACTGGCCCCACCTGAGCCTCACAACTCGTCCGAGGTGGCCTGGGTGTTTCGCGACGCCCTGATCACCGAGTTCCAGAGGCGCCGCCCCGATGCCGATCAGGCCACGTGGGAGCTCTTTGCGAGCCAGGCGAGAGCAACGCTCGACCGTCACCCGCGCGCGGACGACGCCTTGCTCCGGAGCCTGATGCTGATCATCGAGAGCCTGTGACGCTGCTGCTTGGCAGCGCGGGGCACGTGTCCTAGGCAAGGGGGCATGCGTTACAAGGCTCTGGGGAAAACTGGTCTGTTCGTTTCCGAGCTCTGCCTCGGCACCATGACGTTCGGCGGCAAAGGCTTCTGGGAGGTGGTGGGGCGCCTCGGTTCCAAGGAGGCGGAGTCCTTGGTCGGCACCGCGCTCGACGCGGGCGTCAACTTCATCGACACCGCTGACGTCTACTCGGAGGGTGAATCGGAGCAGCTCACGGGGGCCGCGCTCGCGGCGCTCGGGCGTCCGCGTGAGCAAGTCGTCATCGCCACCAAGGTGCGCGGTCGCGTCGGCCCCGGCGTGAACCAAGTCGGGCTCTCGCGCGGCCACATCTTGTCCAGCATCGACGGCAGCCTGCGCCGCCTCGGCCTCGACTATGTAGATCTGTATCAGATCCACGGTTTCGACCCGGCGACACCGATCGAAGAGACAGTGCGCGCGCTCGATGACGTGGTGCGCTCCGGCAAGGCCCGCTACGTCGGCTTCAGCAACCTCGCCGCCTGGCAAGCCATGAAGGCCATCGGGTACGCGGAAGCGAACGGCCTCGCCCGTTTTCAGAGCGCGCAAGTCTACTACTCGATCGCCGGGCGCGACATCGAGCGCGAGATCGCACCCATGGCCCAGAGCGAAGGTGTCGCCATCCTGCCCTGGAGCCCGCTCGCGGGCGGCTTGCTCTCGGGCAAGTTCGATCCCAACAAATCGGGCCCCGAAGGAGCCCGCCGTTCGTCTTTTGACTTTCCGCCGGTCGATCGTGATCGTCTGCCGCGCGTGCTCTCCGCCCTGCGCGAGGTCGCCGGGGCCAGCGGGCATTCCGTGGCCCGTGTGGCCCTCGGCTGGCAGCTGACGCGGCCCTTCGTCACCAGCGTGATCATCGGTGCCAAGTCGCGCGAGCAGCTGCTCGACAACCTGGCCGCGGCAGACCTCGTGCTCGCGCCGGAGCACGTCCGCCAGCTCGACGACGCGAGCGCTCTGCCCAACGAGTATCCGGGCTGGATGCTGGCCTGGCAAAACCGCGATCCGCGCGGGGTCGTGAACAAGGCCTGAGCAGCCGTCACCACGCGCCGTGAATCACCGTGACGCTCACGCCGTGAATCACTGTGACGCGTCGCTGTTACGCCTCAGTGGAACCCCCGCCCCATGACTCCCTTGCCCTACCCGGCCGCATGGGGCGGCGCGTATCTCGCTGGAATCGTGGCCTGGCACGGCTGGATCGCGGCACTTCCGCGCGAAATCGCGCACTGGGTGAGCTGTTGGCATCGCGATTGCTCCTGACCGCTACATGACTCTTCAAAGCCTTCGGTCGTTCGGCAAGTCCACCACTGGCGGCCGCTCGCTCTGGGCCCTCGGCTTGGGCCTCGCGCTGGCGACCGTGTTGCCCGGCTGCGTTGCGCATGCCGAGGGTGCGCTCGTGGCGGACTATCCCGCCGAGTACGTTGAAACCGTACCGCCGCGCATCGAATACTATCCGAGCGTGGTGTACCGGGGCAGCCCCGCGTACCTCGTGGAGGGCCGCTGGTACTATCGCACGCATGACCGCTGGGTCGTCTTCCGCGACGAGCCGGTCGAGCTGCGTGACTATCGCTCGCGACACGCCCCGGCGTATCTGAGCCCGTCCGCTCGCTATCGGCAGGATCGCTGGGCGGAGCAGCGCCGCTTCGAGCAACGCCGAGCGGCCGAGCGTCGCGCCGATCAGCAGCGCGAAGCCGCGCGGCGCGAGCAGGATCGGCGCCGTGCCTTCGAGGCTCAGCGCGCTCGCGAGCATGAGCGCGCCGAGCAGCAGCGCCGCTTCGAGCTTCAGCGCGCTGCGCAGCACCGCGCCGAAGAGGAGCGTCGCGTCGCGGAGCAGCGCGGCCGCGCCAAGCGCCGGAACGACCGCGCGCATGGCGACCAGCACGATTCCCGCGATCAGCGCGATCGGCGCCACTACCGCTCCGACTGAGCCCCTCAGGCGACGAGCTGCGGGGGGCTCGTCACTCCGCGGCCCCGAGCGACCATAGTATGCCACCACCCAGGTGCTCCAGGAACAGCGGGTCGTCGTAGTCCGTCGCAGCGTGACCGAGCGCGGTATAAAACGACCGCGCTCCGTCACGCTCCTGGCACCACGCCAGCGGATGGTCGCCGCGCATTTCAGCGCCCTGATACGTCGACTCATCCACCGAGAGCAGTACGCGGACACGTGTCCGGGGATTGTGGTCGAACTCGTACCACTCGTCCGAGCGCCACCAGGACGCGGGCAGGTGCCGTGTGGCAGGGTGCGCCGCGTCCTCCACCACCACCCGCGCGCGCTGCGGCTCGGGGTGGCCCGTGAAGCGCGCGCCCAGCAGCGCCGCGTACCAGGGCCAGTCGAGCTCGGTGGCGCTGGCCGCGTGGATCCCCACGTACGCTCCCCCCGCCGCCACGAAGCGCTCGAACGCCCGGCGCTGCGCGTCGTCGAGCACCCGCCCGCTCGTGGAGAGCCAGACCACGGCCTGAAAGCGCGCCAGCGACTCGGCGTCAAAACAGCCCGCGTCCTCGCTGGCCTCGACCTGGATGCCCTGCCCTCGCGCCCAGCGCGAGAGCGCTGCCACGGCGGCCGGGATCGAGTCGTGGCGGTAGTCGCTGGTCTTGCTGAACAGGAGGATCATGCGGCGGCGCCCCGAAATGAATGGCTTTTTCACACGAATTGCAAGCCACCGTGCACGGGGCGCGGGTTTCGGGGCAAGCTGTGGCCGTGGAGCTCCCCGTCAATCCGCCCGTCGCACCGATGCTCGCCCAGCGCGTGAGCGAACTGCCGAGCAACGGCGAGTGGCTCTTCGAACCCAAGTGGGATGGCTTTCGTGTGCTGGTGTTTCGCGATGGGCAGGAGCTGCTGCTGCAGAGCCGCGACGAGAAGTCGCTGAACCGCTACTTTCCCGAATTGCTGGAGGCGCTCGCGGCGGCGCTGCCGGAGCGAGTGGCGCTGGACGGTGAGATCGTGATCGCGCGCGGCGGCGTGCTGGACTTCGACGCCTTGCAGCTGCGCGTGCATCCGGCGGCTTCGCGCGTGAAGTTGCTGGCCAGCGAGACGCCGGCGTCGGTCGTGTTCTTCGACGCGCTCGCGAGCGGGGACCGCGATCTGCGCCCCTTGCCCTTTCGCGAGCGCCGCGCCGAGCTGGAACGTCTGCTCGCGACAGCACGCGCCCCGATCCACATCACGCCCATGACCACCGACCTGGCGCTGGCGGCGGACTGGTTCCGCCGCTTCGAAGGCGCCGGGCTGGACGGCGTGATGGCCAAGGCCGCGGGCGGCAGCTACGAGCCCAACAAGCGCGTGATGCTCAAGGTCAAACACGAGCGCGAGTGCGACTGCGTCGTCGCCGGCTTTCGCTGGCACAAGAACGGGGAGAATACGCGCGTCGGCTCCTTGCTGCTCGGGCTCTACGACGACGCGGGCAAGCTGCACCACGTGGGCGTCGCCGCCAGCTTCACCGAAAAGAAGCGGCGGGAGCTGGTCGAGTTGCTCGCTCCCTACCGAGAGAACGCGCTGGAGAATCACCCCTGGCGCGCCTGGGCCGAGCACGTGGACACGACGCCCGATCGGCGCATGCCGGGCGGCAAGAGCCGCTGGAGCCAGGGCAAAGACCTGTCGTGGCAGCCGCTGCGCGCGGAGCTCGTCGCCGAGGTCGGCTACGACCACATGCAGGGCGACCGCTTCCGGCATACAGCACAGTTCCGGCGCTGGCGCAGCGACAAGCCGACGAGCGCGTGCACCTACGCGCAGCTGGAGGTCGTGCCCCCGGAAGAGGTGGCTCGGATCTTCGGTCAGGGCTGAGAGCCCTTCAGGACTCGTCGGGGGGCTTGCGGCGCTGCCGCATGCGCTCGCGCCAGACGCGCGTCGGGTCATCGTCGGGGTCGGGTGTCTCTTGCGCCGGGCGCTGCGCTTCCGGCACGTGCCGCAGGTTGACGCGAATGCGCGTCCAGGTCGAGGAGCGCCCGCGCATCGCGTCGACCAGCACGTCATCGGCGGCGAGCAAGGCCGCGGCTTCGGGATGCTTCGCCTTCCAGCGCTCGAGGCCGGCGAACGCCGCGGACTTGTCCGGCGAATGTGCGATCACGATCAGCGGCATCACGGAGCGGCGCCGGGTGGGCGCCTGGGCACCGGCCGCGCGCGGCGCGGCCGGCTTGCGCCGCGCGCGCGAGGGCGCCACGCGCGGCGCCTCTCCTTCCATCTTGCGGAAGTGCGGCGGCCAGGGCGCGTCTGCCAGTCCGTTCGCCTCGTCGCGTGCCGCCAGCTCCAGCAGCGGCTCCAACGAGCGCGCCGCCGCCGCGCGCCCGGCGTGCGGATCAGAGAGCTCGGCAAAGCGCCGCGGCACCGTCAGCACGGTGAAGTCGGCGGGCTCGCAATCGGGCACCTCGTCCCAGCCCAGCGGGGTCGAGACCCGCGCGTCGGGCAGCGGGCGCACGGAGTAGGCGCTGGCGGTCGTCCGATCCTTGGCGTTCTGGTTGTAGTCGATGAACACGCCATGCCGCTCTTCCTTCCACCACTTGGAGGTGGCAATGCTGGGCGCGCGCCGCTCGATTTCGCGCGCGAGCGCCAGCGCCGCTTGCCGCACTTGCGCGAAGCCCCAGCGCGGCTCGATCGGCACGTTCACGTGCAGCCCGCGCGAGCCGCTGGTCTTGGCAAAGCCCACCAGCCCCAGCTCGTCGAGCAGTCCCCGTACCTCGAGCGCGACGCGCCGCACGTCGGCGAACTCGACGCCGGGCCCCGGATCGAGGTCCACCCGCAGCTCGTCCGGGTGCTCCAGGTCGCTGGCGCGCACCGGATGCGGATGGAGCTCGATGCAGCCCAGGTTCACGACCCAGATCAACCCCGCCGCGTCCTCCACCACGACCTCTTCGGCGCTGCGCCCCGACGGGAACGCGAGCGTGACCGTGCTCAACCAGCTGGGACGCTTCTCCGGGGCTCGCTTCTGGTAGAAGGGCTCCGCTTCGGCCCCGTTGACAAAGCGCTTCAAAACGATCGGGCGGCCTGCGATGCCCGCGACCGCCCCCTCGGCGACGGACAGGAAATAGCGCACCAGATCGAGCTTGGTCAGCCGCTGCTGTTGCGAAAAGTAGAGCTTGCTCGGGTGGCTGACGCGAACCTCTCGCCCCGCCACCTCGAGCACCTCGGCCGGCTCCTCTTTGGCCACCCCTGCAGGGTAGCTCGAGCCCTACGCAGAGCACGACTTTTGCTACACCCGTCGCTACCTCGGGCCTACACTCGGGAGCATGCAGCCGGGCAAGCACGAGGTGATCGAGATGCTGCGCGAGCTCGCCCAGCTGACGATGCTGGACGAGGAGAACCCGCAGTCGTTCCGCGTGCGCGCCTATGAAAGCGCCGAACACGCCATCGCCGCGCAGACCGTCGACCTGCGGGCGCTGAGCCTGAAAGAGTTGCAGGCGATCGAGGGTATCGGCAAGAGCACCGCGGAAAAGATCCGCGAGCTGCTCGACACCGGCAAGGTCGAGAAGCTGGACGCCCTGCGCCAGAAGCACCCCGAGAGCGTGGTCGCGCTGCTGCGCATTCAGGGCCTGGGACCGAAGATGCTGGGGCGGCTGCGCACCGAGCTGGGCGTGCAGTCGCTCGATGACCTGCGCCGCGTGCTGAGCGAGCAGCGCCTGCGCGGGCTGAAGGGGTTCGGCGAGAAATCGGAGGAAAAGCTGCGCCAATCGCTGAGCCGGCTCGCCTCGCAGGGCGCGCTCGACCGCACGCCGATCGCCGCGGCCCTGCCCCTCGCCGAGGGCATCCTGGCCGAGCTGCGCGCGGTGCCGGGCGTCACCAACGCGGTGATCGCCGGCTCTTTGCGGCGCTTCTCCGAGACCATCGGCGACATCGACATCATCGTGACCGCGGCGGCGGCCGAGCCGGTGATGCTGAAGCTGACGCAGCTGAGCGCGGTCGATCGCGTGCTGGCGCACGGCGAAGGCAAGACCAGCGTGGTCACGAGACGCGGCGTGCAGATCGATCTGCGCGTCGTCGCCGAGCATCAGCTGGGCGCTGCCTTGATGTACTTCACCGGCTCGAAGGGCCATAACATCAAGCTGCGCCAGCGCGCGCTCAGCCGCGGCTGCACGCTGAACGAATACGCGCTCTCCGAGCTCGAGGGCGGGCGTGTGGTGGCGAGCGAGACCGAGGCCGCCATCTATGAAGCGCTCGGCCTGCCCTTCATCCCACCCGTGCTGCGCGAGGACGCGGGTGAGCTCGAAGCTGCCGAAGCAGGTCGCCTGCCCGCGGAGCTGCCCGCGCTGATCGGCGACTTCCATGTGCACACCAGCGTGTCCGGCGATGCGCGGAGCCCGCTCTCGGACATGGTACGGGCCGCCCGCGCGCGGGGCTACCGAGCGCTCGCGATCACCGATCACGCCGAGGGTACACGCGCGGGAGCCTCGCGCGAGGCCTTGCTGGCGCAGGCCGAGGAGATCCGCGCGCTGCAGCAGGAGCTGGGCGATCAGCTCGCGCTGCTGCACGGCGTGGAGCTCAACATCGGCCCCGCCGGAGAGCTCGACTACGATCCGGAGTTCCGGCGCGGCTTTGCCTATTGCCTGGCCTCGGTCCACTCGCACTTCGAGCTGGAGCGCGCGGCCCAGACCGAACGCATCGTGAAGGCCATGCACGACCCCTGCGTGCGCATGATCGGCCACCTCTCGGCGCGCCACATCGGCGCGCGGCCAGGTATCGACCTCGACCTGGGGGCGGTGCTGGCCGCCGCGGAAGCCACCGGGACCGCGCTCGAGATCAACGGCGCCCTGCAGCGACTGGACATCTCGGTGGAGATGCTGCGGCAGGCCCGGCAGCGCCGCATCGCGCTGGTGCTGACCAGCGACGCGCACCAGGAGAGCGAGCTGGAGCGCATTCGCTATGCCGCGCTGAACGCTCAGCGCGCCGGCGTGGACCCGGCACAGATCGTCAACACCTGGCCCGCGCAGCGTCTGCTCGACTGGATCGCCGAGAAGCGGCCTCTCAGCTGAGAGCGCCGCCGAGTCAGTGCCCTGCCAGGATCTCCCTGGCCGCGCGCTCTCCGCTCTGGATCGCGCCCGCCACGGTCGCCGGGTACTCGGCGTCCGTCGCCTCACCCGCGAAGAACAACGTGGCCGCGATGGGCTCGGCCAGCTGCTCGTGGACCTGACAACCGCCGGGACGCACGTAGCTGTAGGCGCCCCGCGCGAACGGATCGTGCTCGAAGGCGCTGCCCTGAAAGCCGATCAGCGAGGACATGGCTCGTTCCACCGGGACGCCCAGCAGCCGGCACAGCGTGAAGACGACCTCGCGCGCGGCCGTGGCCTCCCAGCGCACCGAGAGGATGCGCGCGCGTGGCCCGCCCGCCCAGGCAGTGACCTGCTGCGCCGAGCCTCGCGATTGACGCCAGAAGGTCTGAAACGAACCCGACGGATCGTGCAAGAATTGCCAGCTCGGGCTCGTCTCTGGATCCCAGAACTCTTCGCGAAAGCGCAGTACCACCTTCGCCGCCTGGCCCATCGCAGACAGGGCAAATGCCGCCTGCTTCTGCTCGAGCGGCGGATAGAAGTCGATGCCCAGCCCGCGCGGGGCCGCCAGCACCCCCAGCGGGACCGTGGTCAGCAGGCGCTCCCCAGCGAACTGGCGGCTGCCCTGCCCCTGCTCCACGTCGACCCGCACATAGCCGCGCTCCCAGGTGACGCTGCGCACCACCGACTGCTGGTGAATGCGCACGGAAGACTCCCCGGCGAGCTGCTGTGCGAGCCAGTCGACGAGCGCTCCGTAGCCCTCCTGCACCCGGAACTGCTCTGGCTCACCCTCACCCGTCTCCGGCATGTCTCGCGCCAGGCTCTGAATGCTGACGTCGCCCAGCGGAGCCGCGTGGAAGCCCTCGACGTAGAGCTCGAACAGCGCGCGATCCTCGGTGTGAAGCGCGAAGCGGCGCACGAAGTCGGCAGCGGAGCAATCGGGAGCATCGCTCTTCAGCGCACGCAGCAGGCGGCGCGCGCGCGCGCTGAAGTCCCAGACCTCGCGCAGCTCGACGGGCGCTTCCGGGGCCAGCGAAAAGGACCAGTGATGTCGATCCTCCAGCGGCTCGAGGGTGAGCCCGGCCTCGTTCAAGAGCCGTAGCGTTGCCGGGGGCTGGCCGTGCACGAACTCCGCCCCCAATTCGATGGGGATCGGCCAGTCCGGGTCACGCTGCTGCAACACGCGCCCGCCCAGCCGATCACGAGCCTCGATCACGTCGACGCTTCGGCCTGCTCTCGCCAGAGACCGCGCAGCCACCAGGCCCGCGACCCCGCCACCGACGATGATGATCCCTTGCTCCGGCATGTTCGGGCCTGACCCAGACTGCGAGAATGCCCCGCGCCGGCCGATCTGGCGAATCAGAATCTCGGGCCGCGGCGTCGGTGTCGCAAGCCTGGCACGGTGTACTCCTCGGCAGCGAGCGCTCGGCCACGGCTCATTTCGGCAGGAATGGCCGTGTCGAAAATTCTAGCACCCGATCCGCTTCACCGATCTGGGTCATGAACAGGCCCGTGAACGTGCTGAACAGAATGCTGCCCGTGGAGGCAGCGGTGGTGTTCGATGGGCGGCTGATCCAGCTCTGGATCTTCTGCAGCAGCTCCTGGCTCACGGGATTCACCAGCACCTTCACCCTGAGCACGAGGGGCCGTTCATCGGGCAGCTGGCTGACGTGTGCCACCGGCAGGCGTTCGGTCTGCGCACAGCGCCGCAACACGCCATTGAGCGTGGGGCTCCACTGTCGCACGGCCTGCTGATCGGGTCGGCTCACCTCCACACGGTACATCTCCTCCCAGACGTGCCAGGTGATCTTGCAGTTCTGCAGCGTGCTCGCGAGCGGCTGGTCGCTGCCCTGCGCATACAAGATGCCGGTGAGCACGATGGTGGTGGGCAAGCCCAGCTTGAGCTTGCGCAGCACGCCGGCGTCGGCCACGTCGCGAAACGCCAGCGTGACGAACAGCCAGCGGCGGGCGGTGTCCCACTCGAAGCGCGCCTCGCGCGGCGTGTTCGGTGCGGAGGGTGCGGGGGCGTCCGGCGGAGCCGTCTCCTGCGCCGCAGCCGAGAGCGCGCTGCCGCTCACAAGCCCGGCCGCGATCAGCGTACGCAGGCGTCGGCGCGCCGCAGCGCGCCAGCGCGCTGCGCTCACTGACTCTCCCCCTGGCGGAACGGCAAGAACCCGAGGGCGTTGGCGAACGTGAACACGAAGCCGCCGAGGCTCGTGTCGAGCCGGAAACCGATATTTCCGGTCAGGTCCATGGGGATGCGCTGCAGGCCCGAGAAGCCCGGCGCCGGGCGCGTGATGTCGCGCGGATCGGCGAGCGCAAAGATGCCGAAGCTGGCAAATACGTCGATGCTGTAGACCGAGCGCCGGCCTCGGTAGAGCGGGATGCGATACTCGGCGTTCAGCTTGAGCGCGTATTGCGCGTAGCGCACGTGCTCGATGGCGGTGTGCAGGAAGTTGGGCGCGGAACGCCGATCGAAATTCAGCCCCAGCAAACGCCCGGGCTGGAAGTCCGTCAGATCGCCCACGTAATACTGCTCGAAGAACGGCGCGTTGCCGACGATCGCGCCGGCAAACAGCTCCAGCCCGAGCACATGCGCGTGCGGGAGCGCCCACCAGCGGTGCGCGCGCAGATCGATCTTCTCGTACGGATAGTCGCTGCCGGCCGGCGCCGGACTGATCTCCAGCGCCGCCGAGGCGAGCCAGCCGCGCATCGGCATCCAGGGATGATCGCGCGTGTCGTACTCGAGCGAGGCGCGCAGCGTGGAGAGCACGCTATGGCCTGGCAAGATCTTGAAATCGATCGGCTCGGTCCAGCCTCCGTAGTCGGACGACGCCGCACGCGGGATCTGCACGTCACCGATCGACTCCAGGCGATAGCCGAGCCAGAGCCGCGTCGTCAGCGAGGTGGGATAGCCCACGCCGATCGATCCGCCGGAGCGGGTGTAGGTCACGACCGCATAACGCGCCGACTCCGCACCGTCGACGTTGACGTCGCCGTCGCCGAAGAAGTCGAGCGCGTTGTTGTAGAGCAGCTCGCCCGAGAAAGCCCAGCGGGTCCCGAGGAATGCCGGGTCGAAGAAGCGCACGCGCAGCGCGTATTGATCGATGGCCTCGTCCGTGGTGGCGCCCTGCGAGATCGCGAGCGCGCTGCCCAGCGTGATGCCGCTGCCTGCCAGGTTGCGCTCCGCCACCGCCACGCCAGCGAAGGCAGCGAGCGGCCGGCGCTCGCCGTTTTCATCGGTGTCCGCGGACAGGCCCATGGCCAGATCCGTCACCACCAGCGTGTTGCGCTCGGTGACCTCGATCACCAAGATCACCCGTCCGCGCGCCGAACCCTTGCGCAGCGAGAGCTGCACGTCACGGAAGAAGCCGCTGCCGAGCAGGCGGTAGCGCGTGAGCTCGAGCGCCGGGTTGTCGACGTCGAGCACGTCGCCGCGATGAAAAGGCACCAAGTGTTCCACCACGCGGCGCCGGGTCTTGGTGTTGCCGCGGATCTCGATGTCCTCGATCAGGTAGCGCAGCTCCGCCTCCGCGCCGTGCAGCTCGGGGGTCGCGGCAGCAACAGGTCCCGGAGCGCCCGGTGCCGGCGGCGGAAGCAGCGGCAGCTCGGGCGAGCCGGCGGCGGGCGCATCGGCAGGTGCTGCATCCGGAGAGCTCGCCTCCGGTGGAGACACCGGTGCCCGCGGCGCGGAATTGCCCGACCCATCAGCCGGTTCCGGCTGCGCTCGCGCTGAGCTCGCTAGGACGAGCAGCGCGCCAAGCAGCCGCCGCACGCGGGTACCGAGCCTCGGCGCCCGCAGCCAGACCTCGGGATGGCAACTCATGTAAGCAGGAAGCAAGTGAAGGATCTACGTCGCCGAAAGTGCGTCCTACCGCGCCCAATCCTGCAGGCTCGCCAGCAAGGATTGGGATCCGGATGTGGCGCAGCTCTCAGGCTAACACGGGGCGCGCGATTCTGCAGAATCCGAGCCCTATCGCCGCGAATCCGCCAGTACTATACCGCGGCGATGAAGCAGCAGTTTTGGGTGGTGTCGATCCTGTCCATGGCGCTCGGCGTCGCCAGCGGCTGTCAAAAAGAGAAACCGCCGGAGCCCGCTCCCGCGCCCCCGCCGGCGGCTGCACCGGCGCCGGTTGCACAGGCCAAGCCCGCTCCTCCACCCGAGCCCCCCAAGCCGGCGCCCAAGGCGCTGGAATGGGACGATCCGCCGCAGTGGAAGAAGGTGCCTGCGTCGGGCATGCGTGCGGCGAGCTACCAGATCCCTGCCGCCAAGGGCGACAAGGAGGGCGGCGACCTCAACGTGTTCGTGCTGGGCGGTGACGTCGACGCCAACATCCAGCGCTGGGTCGACGAGTTCAGTGGCATGGATCTGAAGACGGTGGTGCGCACGGACCGCACGGTGAACGACATGCGTCAGGCCGTGGTCGAGATCCCCAAGGGCAAGTTCAGCGGCGGAATGGGCGACAAGGGCCCCAGCGACAACTACGCTCTGCTCGGCGCGATCGTCGTCTCGCCCTCCGGTCCCGAATACTTCTTCAAGCTCACTGGCCCCGCCGCGACCATCAAGGCGGCGCGCGCGCCCTTCTATGCGCTGCTCGACAGCATGCGCGAGCAGGGCGGCACGCCCGAGCCCAAGAAGGCGGACGACAAGGCAGCCAAGCCCGGCGCAACCAAGGCGGACGCCAAGCCCGCAGCCGCTGCCACGAGCGCCCCCAAGACGGCGGCAGCCAAGCCCTCTACCAAGCCCTGAGCCGCGCAGGCGCATCGTCAGCCGATGCCCGAGCTACCCGACGTCACCGTGTACGTAGAGCGCATCGCCGCTCTCACGGGCGGCGCGACGCTGCTCGGGGTACGGCTGCGCAGCCCGTTCCTGCTGCGCTCGGTGGACCCTCCCATATCGGCGGTCAAAGACCGCCGAGTGGCTGGCATTCGCCGCCTGGGCAAGCGCATCGTGATGGGGCTGGAGGGCGATCTGTTCCTGGTGTTGCACCTGATGATCGCCGGGCGCTTGCACTGGAAAGAACAGGGCGCAGCCATCGCGGCGAAGCAGAACCTGGCCGCCTTCGATTTTTCGACAGGCAGCCTGGTGCTGACCGAGCAGAGCACCAAGCGCCGCGCCAGCTTGTATGTGGTGGCGGGCGCCGAAGCGCTGAAGGAGCACGATCGCGGCGGGCTCGAGCCGCTCAGCTGCAGCTACGCGGAGTTCAAGGCGCGGCTGACGTCCGAGAACCGCACGCTCAAGCGCGCGCTCACCGCCCCGCATCTCTTCAGCGGGATCGGCAACGCATACTCGGACGAGATCTTGCACGCCGCCGGCCTCTCCCCGGTAACGCTCACTTCCCGGCTCAGCCCGACCGAGATCCGCAAGTTGCACCGAGCGACGCAGCAGACGCTGGAGCACTGGACCGAGATCCTGCGCGCCGAGTCCGCCGATGACTTCCCCAAGAAGGTGACGGCATTCCGCCCGGGTATGGCGGTGCACGGGCGCTTCCGGCAGCCCTGTCCCGTTTGCGCCACGCTGGTGCAGCGCATCCGCTATGCCGAAAACGAGGTCAACTACTGTCCGCGCTGCCAGACGGACGGCAAGATGCTGGCCGATCGCTCGCTGAGCCGTCTGCTCGGCTCTGATTGGCCGCGCACGGTGGAAGCCTGGGAAGAGGAGCATCCCGGCCTCGCCAAGGCCTGACACGGGCAGGATTGCTACTTGGGAGACGCGACATTAGGCTCGCGCGCTTCTCGCCATGAGCTCCTCCGCACCGCGCATCATTCCGGAACATTGCTCGACTCAGACCGCGCATCGCGTGAGCGTGGCCGACACCGACATGATGGGCATCGTTCACCACGCCAACTACGTGTTGTTGTTCGAGCGCGGTCGCCTGGAGTACCTGCGCCGGCGCGGCCTACCTTACAAGGACATGGTCGGCCGCGGCCTGCACATGCCGGTGGTGGAGCTGAACGTGCGCTATCGCAAGCCGGCGCAGTTCGACGATCTGTTGTGCGTCGAGACGCGGCTGGGGGCGCTCTCGCGCGTCACC
>Ga0207678_10003711_pt1 | contig 13728 bp, 11 predicted proteins | sample KBSC63metaG_FD_184319 | JGI IMG/M metagenome (GOLD analysis project Ga0207678, IMG submission 184319) | Corn rhizosphere microbial communities from Kellogg Biological Station, Michigan, USA - KBS C6-3 metaG (SPAdes) (version 2) | ecosystem: Host-associated > Plants > Roots > Rhizosphere > Soil ... | reverse complement strand
GGGCCGCTGCCTCTTGCCAGGGTTGTGCCGGACTGCTTGTGATTCTTCTGCGGTTAAACATTTGGATTTACGTTATATGGTTTGTGGGATGTTGCGTGTTCAAAACTGGAGCGAGCTGGATTCACACGCGATGAGTTTCCAATCCCTGTTTGTTGAAATTAAAAGGAGTGGAAAGCGAAGAAGCGAAGAGCCCGCTTTGGCGTCGGTCGGACGCGCGATCCGACTTCAGCCAAGCGGGATTTTCGAGCAGCTGCGCGTTCTTGATGTGCGGAAAAACGAACCGGTTGCCGGGATGGCGAGGCGGTGCGGAACAAGCTCTCGGCATAGGCGTTGTCGTCGGAGCGGTGGCACCGCTCTCAGCCTCTCAGTCCGACCCCCCGCGTCAGAATACTTGTCGCCCCTATAGAACCAAGAATCCGGGGGCGGCGATGAAGGAAGACAGTGGCTCGATCATGCCCGCTCATCACGCCGAAAGTCCCTGCTCGTCGTTGCAAATGCGCAGCCATAGCACGAGCTATGGCTGCGCTTTGCGTCTAGATCAGGCGGCGCCTTTTGACGTGCTGCTCGGGCACGCTCGAAAAACTCGCAGCGCTCTGAGCGCACCATTGTTCTCAGCTAATAGTCACCCACGACCTGTGCACGTTGAGCGAGTCAATGCAACGCGCGTGGCCGGGCATTCGCAGCCGAGTGATGATCGAATCGACGAGGGGCTCCGATTCGTAGCACACATGGGGGGATCACTCATGCAATTGCCCTGTTTTGGCGTGCTGCTCGGACACGTTCGAAATATTCTCAGCCTCTTCAGGTCCGGCGGACCGGCCGCCTCAGTGATGTCCTGATCGCCGGTAATTCGGGCTGCCCGCCCACGAGGCGGTGAATGTTGAGCACGTCAAGCGCCCGCTCCGGGCCTGCGACAGCGCCCATCAGCACCACCAGGATATTTCGCCCCGCCGCTTCGAGCCGCATGCTCAGGCAGCGCCCGGCTTCGTTCGTGAAGCCGGTCTTCGACACCGAGATGTTCCAGCCGGGGCGACCGACGAAATGATTGGTGTTGTGAAACATGCGACTGCGACCGCTCACTGCAATGCGGCTGCTGGACTGGCTGGTGGCTCTCACGATCTCGGGGTATGTAGACGCCGCCGTCAGTATCTTCGCCATGTCATGCGCCGTGGCATGGTTTTCGGGTGACAAGCCTGTCGGCTCGACCAGAGCGGTGTTCTCGAGCTTCAGTTCGGTGATCTTTTGTTGCGTGGCCAGAAGGAAGGCCGCATTGCCGCCCGGGTATGTGCGTGCGAGCGCGGCGGCAGCATGATTGTCGGAAGACATCAGCGCGATTTCGATGAGCGTGCTGCGCGGAAGCACGCTGCCCACAGATAGCCCCGAGCGCGTGTGCTTGAGCGTGTCGAGATCGGCCTTGTCGATGCGGATGGCTTCGGTGGGCGAAAGATGAGCGTCGAGCACCACCATCGCTGTCATCAGCTTGGTCATCGATGCAATAGGCGCCGCGGTGGCGGCATCCTTCTCGAGCAGTATCTCGCCGCTCTCTTCATCAATCACCAGTGCGTGGGCGGACTCGATCGTGACAGCATGCGAGGCAACGCAGCACAGGCAGAAGGCGAGAGAAATGAGAACGTTCTTGAGCATCGTTTTTGGAGGTGGTTGAAAAAATGACAAGGCTTTGCTCGCGCGATCACTGGGCAACGTGCGCGCGGCCCGTTCCGACTACAGGTCGTTGCGCTTGTTCCATGAATGTCGAAAATTTCGGTATTCGTTCCCAGCATTTGCTTGCCATGTGTAAAACCTGCACGGTCGGGAAGGGCTACAACGCGAGGCATGAAACGATGGGTTGGGCCCTTCGACACCTCAGCGCGAGCGGTCAAAAGAGTTCAACTCATGGTCCGGCGGTGCCACTGTCAACGGCAACACCATCAACTAGAACCACTTCAGTATTTGGGCTTGGTCGCGTGATGTGAAGGATTGCCTTCGATTCACATCTTCATGGGGCGACCCCACAGTAACCCTGTACCCGGCTTGATGCCGCATGGGCATACTGCGCCGACGTTTTTTATGATAGTAACCAAGGTCACTATGACACTATCTCGCTCTGCACTTGCCGGCGTTGCCGTCGCCTCCACTATCCTGCTCGGCGCGTGCAATCGAATCCCCGATACCGTGAAAATCGGCGTCGCGCAGCCTCTAAGCGGGCCGCTCGCGCCACTCGGCGCCGACATGAAAAACGGGGTGCAACTGGCCGTGGACGAGCTCAACGCCAAAGGCTTCAAGATCAAGGGCAAGCCGGTCAAGCTCGAAGTCGTGGCGGTGGACGACAAGGCCAATGCGGACGCGGGTATGGCGGCGGCGCAGACGCTCGTCGACGCCAATGTGGTCGCAGTCGTGGGGCATCTGAACTCGGGCGTCAGCATTGCGGCGGCGCCCATTTACGCGCAACACAACATTGCGGAGCTTGCTATCTCAACCAAGCCCGAATACACGCAGCTCGACCTGCCTACGACGCTGCGCCTGGTGGCCAACGACGCCATGCAATCCAAGGCTCTTGGCTCGTACGCGGCCACGCAGATCGACGGCAAGCGCTATGCGGTAGTGGATGACAACACGCCCTACGGCAAGGGCTTGGCCGATCTGGCCGCGGCCGAGATGAAGAAGAACAAGAAGGAAGTCACCTTGCGCGCGAGCCTCGATGACAAGACGACTGATTTCTCAAAGCTCGTTCCTGAACTGAAGAGCAAAAATATCGATGTGTTCGTGACAACTCTCGCCGACTTTCAGGTGACGGCGCTGATCGAGCAACTTGTCAAGGCTGGCATGTCCGAAATGACGATCATCGGCGGCGACACGATCAAGACGGACAAGCTGTCGGGGGCGGCGGGTGCCATCCGTGCGGTCTATGCCACCACACCGATCATTGACGCGCGCGAGTTCATCGCCGGCCCGCAGTTCCTGCACAGATTTCGTGATGCCTTCAATGGCGAACCGGTCTATGGTGCGCACTACGCCTACGACGCGGTGTACGTTCTGGCCTCCGCCATGCAGCGCGGCGCCACTGCCGACCCGAAGAATGTGCTCAACGAATTGAAGCGCATTGACGCGCTGGCTCCGGTCACGAGCAACGTTCGCTTCCGCAGCGACGGCGAACAGCACTATGGCGTGGTCAGTGTGTATCGCGCCCGCGGCGGCAAGTGGGACCCAGTGACGCGCAGCGATACCTGGTAATTCGTGGCGCCTCTCGTGTCGCGTCAAGCCACAAGTGTGTCGGCTGCTCGCTTGCTCTCGAAGCGAATTGCGGCGTTGCGCCACCTCGCCATAGCACGGCTATGAGTCGTCGGCGCGCCTTGCACTGCGCTCCGATAGCGGCGCAACCGACACTTGGGTCTTAACGCGACACTACGAGTGCGACAGCGCCCGTTGAATGAAGTGTCGCGGCACGGTAGTGCGCGGCACCTTTCCCGTGAACCAGCTCCGCACGTCGGCTTCCAGGCCGACACCGTGCATATAGTTGTAGAGCGCCTTCTTCAGCCCCACGCCCAATGCATCGTGATCGACACCGGTCGGGTCGATGAAGCCCACATCGTTCTTTGCGAACGAGACCGGGGGTAGCGGCTGCAGGCTCACGCCGTATTCTTCAGGGTTCTTGCCAACTGGCGAATGCACCGTGCAAGCAAAGCGGTGAAAGAAGCCCGACTGGATGCAGCCCTGCTCGAAAAGCTGCCGCACGTATTCCAGCGCGTCCACAGTATCTTGCACCGTCTGGGTCGGAAAGCCATACATCAGATAGGCGTGGACCAGGATGCCGGCGTCAGTGAAAGCACGTGTGACGCGTGCCACCTGTTCGACCGACACCCCTTTCTTCATCAGCTGCAGCAGGCGGTCGGAAGCTACCTCGAGCCCTCCGGAGATCGCGATGCAGCCGCTGTCGGCGAGCTGCTGGCATAGATCGGGTGTGAATGACTTTTCGAAACGGATGTTTCCCCACCACGAGATCGAGAGATTGCGCCTTTGCAGCTCAGCCGCCAGCGTCCTGAGCGCCTTGGGTGGAGCGGCTTCATCGACAAAGTGAAAGCCCGTCTGGCCGGTCTCGTCGATGATGGTCTGGATGCGGTCGACCAGCGTGGCGGCGGCCACGCCTTCGTACCGCGAGATGTAGTCCAGGCTGACGTCGCAGAAACTGCATTTCTTCCAGTAGCAGCCGTGCGCCACGGTGAGCTTGTTCCACCGCCCGTCGGACCATAGCCGGTGCATGGGGTTGAGCATGTCCAGCAGTGACAGATAGTCCTTGAGCGGCAGACCGTCCCAGGTGGGTGTGCCAACTTCGGCAAAGGCAATGTCCGATTCGCCGAGATTGAGGTTGACGTAGCGAACTGCACCCTCGGGTGTGCGAACGAAGGTGCGAACGAGGCGGCCCTGCGCTCGCTCGCCCCGCAGATGTTCCAGCAAGGCGAGGATGGGCCGCTCGCCGTCGTCGAGCGTCACATAGTCGAAGTAGTCGAACACGCGCGGCTCGGCGAGTTCGCGCAGCTCGGTGTTGACAAAGCCGCCGCCGAGTGCGGTGACGATGTTCTGGTGCTTTGCCTTGATGGCCTGCGCGATGCGAAAGGCGGCATAAACGGAGCCGGGGAAAGGCACGGACACGAGCACCAGATCGGGCTGGTGGGCTTCGATGGATTGCAGCGTGAGCTCGATCAGCGTGCTGTCGACGAGGTTGAGCGGCGCGGACAAGGCTTGGGCAAGCGGGTCGAAGGTCGGCTGGCTTTGTGCCAGCGACTCGGCATAGCGCACGAACTCGAAACGCGGATCGACGGCGTCACGCAAGACGTCGGCAATGTCATTGAGGTAGAGCGTGGCAAGGTGCCTAGCGCGGTCTTGCATGCCCAGGGCGCCGAAAGCCCAGGCGAGCGGATCGCCGCCTTCTTCGTCGATGTAGACGTCAAGCGACGCGAAGCGCGGTCCCTCGGGGAGAAAGCTGCGCGAGGCGATGCGATGGCCGATGGTCGGGTCGCGTCCTTGAAGGAACGCGATGACCGGTCCGATCGTGGCTGCATAGCGGTCGAACTGCTCATGGAACGCACTCACAAGCGCTGTTCGCGCACGCGCAGGCGTCGCCTCGATGCACTTGCGAATCGACGCGATGCCATCGAGGGAGAAAAGCTTGAGCACCAGCGCGAGCGCCAGGTCTTCCTGCGCTGCGTCCACGCCCCGGGAACGAAGAAACCCGGTGATGTAAGCAGTGGACGGATACGGGGTATTGAGCTGCGTCATCGGCGGAATGAGCGACAGGACGCGGAGAGACTTGGCAGACATGGCGCGATTGTCGCCGTTACGTCCGTGCTCGCCGACATCGGCCTGTGACCGAGGGTCGGCGGCTGTGCGGCGTAAGCAGGCGGCACGATCGCACGCATCCCATCGTGACGTCCGTCTGCGTGGGCTGTGCATAGCCCAGCTGTGGCAAGCTCTTGCTTTTCCCTTTTACCGTTCCTTTTGGAGATTGATCATGAAGCGCGTGTTGTCCACTTTCATCCTCACCGGCCTGGCGCTCGCCATACAACCTGCCTTCGCTACGGACAACGCTCGTGCGCACAACGCTCCAAAGCTCGTGAACGGGGTGAGGCTCTCGTCGCTTTGCGATGGTTGCGGCGTGGTGTCGAATGCTCACACCGAAACCCGCAAGGGCAAGGCCAGCGGCGTCGGTGCCGTGGGCGGAGCAGTCGCGGGAGGGGTGGTCGGCCACCAGTTCGGCGGCGGCGGCGGCAAGACGGCCTTGACCGTGCTCGGTGCCGTCGGCGGCGGCGTGGCCGGCAACGAGATCGAGAAGAACATGAAGAAGTACACCGTCTGGGTCACCACTGTGACCTTCAAGGATGGCACCAAGAAGAAGTACGAACGCACAACCAACTCAGGGCTCAAGACGGGGGATGTAGTGCACATTGAGAACGGGCACCCGGTGAGGAGGGCGGCAGCCTGATAGCCTGATACATCGCCTTCCTTCTGTCGATGTGGACAAGTGCTGGATGACCAAGCTGTAATCTCAGCGTCCGATCCTCCGGGCGAGTTCTCGTCGCAAGATGCTGTCGATTTCCCCGCGCTGCTGCATGGTCTGCAACTGCTCCTGGAGCCGTTGCGCCAGCGCCGCATGACGCTTGTGCAGATAGTGGTAGAGCGGCACACGTTCCAGCACGCCGTCGACGCGGCACAGTCCCTTCTCGCCGCTCAAACGTAAGCTGACGTCCGCCTCCGCGCCGGTTCCAAGGACCAGGTCCACCATGCCGAGATTGAGCATTCGAAATAGCTCCTGCTGGGTCTCGACCGGAACGCGGTTGGCTTCATCCAAGCGCCGCTCGATGGCCAGCACGCCCCTTAAATGTGCAACGTGCTTGCCACGCAAGTCGTCCCAGGACTTGATGACGGGGCAGGGCGCCCGAGCGTAGACGGTGATCTCGAGATAGTTGACGGGAACGTTGACACGGACCAGGTTCGGATACCGGTCGGAAGTCTCGGCGATGCGCATCATGTCCCCGTCTATCGTCCCCGCATTGGCCAATACAAGCGAGCGCAGCAAGGGATATTCCTCGAAGCGGATCTCCACGCCCAGCTTGTCGTATGCGGCTTGCAGAACTGCGACCGTGCTGTCAGCCAAGATCGAAGTCATGCCTCCGCCGCCACGCCCGATCCGCAAAGGCTCGACATCGGAGGCGGATGCGGTGCCGAGGCCGAGCCACAGGATGCAACACCAGGCCGCCAGATGCCGGAAGGCTTTGAGAGCGAACACAGTGAATCCCATGACACTTGGCCAATCTGAGTGGAAAGCAAGTTCGGACCCTTGTGTCGACGATAGCCCGAGGTGCGCAAATGTGCAAACCCCCTCGCACCCCGTGCCACGAAGAAGTTCGGCAGGGGCTGGGGATAGACGGTCAACATATTTTTTGCTCGTCCAAGGCAGGTCGTTTCTCGGAGTTCGGTCGAAAAATCATCCAGAAACGAACCACGACCAAAGGCACGCAGGCAACGAGGCCAGCGAGCTTGGCAAGCGAAGCCATGCCGGTCAGGAACAACAAGGCGTGCGCCACCATGTCGGTGCCGATGCCGTGTGCCACAAGCGCAAACCATGTCAACAGATCTTCCGTGACGTCGCCGCCCACTGCGAGCAAGGGTGCCATGCCGAGCCAACACCAAAGTGGCATTCTCGACTTGGGCGATCGCGCACCCGCTATCCATGCGAAGGACCTTGAAGAGATGCGGGCGAGCAGATAGCCCCATCCGAGAATGAAACCCAGGTCCCAGAACATCGCCCATCCGGGTTGCCCCGGCTGCATCCAAGGCTCGCGCGTTTCGTCAAGCAAGCCCTTGAACCACAGTGACGCAAGCTGATCATCGGCAAAGGCACACGCAGCCGCGATCGATTGGCGCATGCCTTCAGCAAGGCCATCTTCGACATGAAAATCAGGCAGCAGACACCAGCCCGAGAGCTCCAAGCACAGCCCGCCAAGCACCGCTGCGACGAACAGGGGCCAGAGCGGCCGGCGCTCGCGCCACACGCTGCGCACTTCACCAGGCGGCAGCTCTGCAGGGATGACTTTCATCGTGACCTTCACTCCGGCCGAATCGGGTGCCGGGACCCGCGGGTGCATGTCGCGCATGGTCATGCCCGCAAGCGCCCACCATGGCGTGTCCCATAGCGCGTCGTGCCGGACGTACCTTGCCTTCGACGCAGGAATAGGCGGGACATCCAGCGCCGAGGAAACTTCCGAGGTCATCCATGCGAGTGCGGCGTCGGAGAAGCCACATTCGTCTCTCGGGTAGCTGCCCCCGACGTCGCAGTGAACACCGGGATACCAGCGCTGCTTCAGCGTTCTATCCGGTCCGTCGATGTCGGCGGGAACTTCATACAGTCGAGGCTCGAAGGTCCACCGATGCTCGTCGAATGACAGTGCATGCCTGACATTTCGAATGCGCTTGTTTTGCAATGTCGCGGTGCTGGGGTTCATGCGCGACATGGGGCCGGGCAGACCCACAGACGCAACGGTGTCCCACACGCCGACCCAGTGCACCCAGGCTTCGCTGCCCGCTTTGCTCGTGAACTCGTTTCGTACCTGGGCTGCCAGAGCTTCGCGCGGCGACACGGGCGCTTCCTTGGGATGCGCCCCGACTTCTGCCGCCGCCTTGCCACGCTTGCCGACAGCGCGATGCAACCAGCGGGTGAACTGTTGCATCGGCTTATGAGCTTCAGCGGGCAAAGAGAAATAGATGTGCACGAGCGTCGGCAGAAGCTGCTCGTGCTGCGGCTTCAAGATGCCGAACAAATGAACCATGCCCGCAACGGCCCGCACCGTGAACGCGCCACGTGAGAAGCCGAACAGATAGATCTGGTCCTGTTCGTCACGCCAGTTGCGCATCAGGAAGGCGTAGGCCTGTTCAATGTTGTCGTAGATGCCGCGCCCCGATGCCAAGCCGGACATTCTTTGCCAGCTTCGGCTGACCCAGTCGATCAAGCCCGTGGGTGGCACCGTGTCGGGGTTTCCGACTCCGGGGTCGTAGTAAAGCAGGCGTTCGTACGGTGCGGTATCCGTGGGAGTGTGGCGACGCAGGTGCTCGTAGAGCCGCAGAACGTTCGTGTCCTCTACACCGCCGGTCAGCGTGTTGTTGGTACCGTCGCAGCAGATGACGAGTTGGCGGGGGCGGTTGTTCATGGTCATCACACCGCAGCCCGGAAAAGAGGTTCTACATAGTGCCCATATGTCCAGCGTAAACATTCCGCGCAGATGGCATCGACGCGGTCCGGCCCCGGCATCAGGTTCCCGAACACCGTGCGTGTTCGATCCGGGTTTAATAGCATGACGAGTGTGCGATCGTAGGCAATGATCGGCATGCTGTCCTCCGCTGGCTTTGGGCGTGCCGCCAATTGCCGCTACCTTATAGATGAAAGGTGGCGGCGCACATCCCTATATCTAATGGAGCCGCGGCTATTTCGACGTGTGTCAGAGGGACTCTTCAGTCGCTGGCCTGCACCTGCCGGCGCCGCTCGACATAGTTGGGCGTCGACGCTGCGCTGTTGTCGGGGCAGGACGTGCTGCCGTTGCAAGCCACTGCATCGATGGTGTAGATGCGCACGACCCGCGGCGTTCCGGGTGCCGTCTCGCCTTCATTGAAGGTGCGCGAGTCGCAACTCACCGTGACGCGCAAGCCGGTGCTGGCCGTCAGGTCGAGCGTCTGGGTCGCACCGCTGCACGCTGTCCAAGTTCCTTTGAACGCCTGGTACAGGCCCCATTCAGTGCCTGCACGGGCGGCCTGCGAGGCGCGTGCCGAGAGCAAGTTCTGGGCAGTCGTCGCCTGGGCAACCCCGCCAAAGCGCACGATGGCTGCTGCGAGCGCGGCCAGTATCACCAGCACCACAATGGCCACGACCGCACCGAATCCGCGCTGTGAGTCTTTCATGGCCCGTTTGCGACATGCGCGCCCATGGCGATGTGTGCGGCTTCACCGTTGCGTGCCAGCTCGAGCTCCATCCATACGAAGCCGCTTTGCTGCGTGGCTCCCTGGTTCGGGTCGTAGACGAAGCTGCAACTTCGCACACGCGTGGCCAGCACATCCGCTGCCGCCGTTGAGGGGCAGGCGCTGGGATAGGCCGCGTTGAATCCGTAGTTCTGCAAGCGGTACAGCGTGCCCCGGCCGTTGCCCTTGGCATCAAGCGTCCCATCGGCGCCGCTGCAAACGTAGAAGACGGCGCGCTGGGCATTTGGCACCACAGTGAAGCGAGTGCCGTTGTAACCCAGCGGAAACTGAGCGCTTGCGATGGTGAGCCGGTGACGGCCATAAGCGGCGCTCGGCATGGCAACGGCGCTGATGGCCGCTCGGTTGAGGCCGCCGTACACATCGGCTGGCGTCTGGTTGGCCACCACGACCCAATCGCCGACAGAGGGCGTGCTCGAGAGCGGTGTCAAAACATCGAACACCGTGATCGCCTGCGAGGTGTCGAGCGGCGCTGAACACGAGGCCCCTGGTACACAGTTCGGACCTGAGTCGTTGACGGTGTCAGGCCCGGTGCGAAAACGCCCACCGGTGCTCGTGGGGATGAGCTCGAAGCACTGTGCGTCGGGGGTGCGGATCGAATTCGGCACTGCAAGACGCACGTCACGCACCATGCGGCGAAGGGCGGTGTCTGCCTGGTCGGTGAGGTCGGCGCGGGCGCGGCCTGCGAGATAGCCGTCAACCGCGGGCTTGACGAACACGATCAACGTGGCCGCGATCACTGATCCGATGACGATCACCAGGATCAGCTCGATCAAGGTGAAGCCGAGGGAGGTGCGAACGGCTCTCACCAGCGTGTGTTCATGATGCGAAGTCGGTGCGCCAGCCACTCAGTGTCAGGCTGGCCGTGCCGCGTGTGACTGTGACGTTGATGCGTCGCGCGGCAGCGACGCCGGCCAGTGTTGCCGCTTGAACCTGTACTTGCACCGAATAGCCGGCGAGCGACGTGATCGGGGTGCCATCAATGGTGCAGATCTGTCCGCTTGTGGCATAGCCGTTGTAGTCGAGGACATCGTTGTAGGTGTTGCGGGCGCAGGTGACCGGAGCGGCGTTTGCGATGGAGGCATAGGGCTTGAGCTGGATTTCCTCGAGCATTTCTTCGGCGATCGCCAACATTTGCTGTGCGATGACTGGATCGGACGAGCCTAGCGTGACGGTCGAGAACGCGATCAGCACGCCGGCCAGGCCGATGCTGAGGACGACGATGGCGAGCACGATTTCGATCAGCGTCATTCCGCGCTGAGCGTGCTGTACGTGTGGGGTCGACATACAGATCAAGAGTCTTGTTGGACGATCACGCTGCATCCCTTCGCCCTCACCTGCAGCACACTGCGTCCCGTTCGCCCTGAGGTTCATCCCGTTCGGCCTGAGGTATCGAGGGGCTTGTGGAGCGTCGGGATGGGGCTTCGATACCTCAGCCTGAAAGGGGAAGGAAATGAATGCCAGGTGCTTGTCATGAATCTGGCAAAGCTCAATAGAAGCTCCCAAGCCTTCACTCGACATGACCCGTCTCCCCGACCAGCACGATGGCTGCCTGCCCCGCAATGCTGATCGTTCGATTGACCGCATTGCTTCCAGCGCCATCGGTGCTGACGCGACCCGAAGGTTGGAAGTAGAGCGTGCCTGCCGGGCTGATGCTCGCCGCTGCACCACCCTTGCTGTCCGCTGCGAGTGCTTGCCCGTCAAGTCCCGGCAAACTTGTGCTGCAGACACTGGCCGGATTCGTGCTGGCAATACTCAGTGTCACACCAGCCGCGCCGACGCTTGCGCACACGAGGCGACGGTGACTGATCGCGACCTTGTGGGCATAGTGCAGCGCTGCGACGATCTGGTCGCGCCAGCCATCGTCCCGAAAACTCAAAGCCCCTTCGATTTTTGGCAGCACCGTCACCGCAAGGATGCTGATGAGCAGCAGCACTGCAATCAGCTCGGGCAACGTGAAGCCGCGTGCCGGCTTGCAAGATCCTTCGTACATGGACCCCGCCCTAAGGGCCCGTTCGGGGATAAGTTGTGCATTTGGCCGCCGGCTGCGAGATGCGATGCAAGGCGCAAAGCGCAGCGATGCCCAAAGGCATCGCGAGCATTTGCAACGCCGCAGCGCGCCCGCAGCCGGCGAGCCAAATGTGCAAGTTATTCCCGAACGGGTCCTAAAAGATCTCGCGCACATAAAGTGTCTTCCGCGTCTCAGGGGCATAGATGCCGAAGCTCGCGCGTGCAGCCGGGTCACGGTCCCACGCGGCCGAACAGCTGCCTTGTTGCGAGCGAAGCCACGGCAGCCCTGCGCCGGTACTGGCCGGATGCGTCGCGAGACAGGATTGATCGGTCGCGCTCGCGCCGAGGTTCAGCGCCAGGTCAACGCTTCCAGTCACGCCGGGGTTGGGCGCTGAGAGCGTGAGCGTGCCGCTGCCGCCGATCACGTTGATCCCGCTTGCAGTCGTGCTCCATGCCGTCGTCGTCACGCCCTTGTTGTCGAGATAGCCACTGCGGACCACCGACGCGGCGGGCACGACGGTGCAGCTGTCTGCGCCGTTGGGCACCCAGGCATTGCCGCTCCAGTACTGCGCCTGCACAGTCATCTGCAGGGCCGCCTTTTCAGAGCCAAAAGCGTTCGACAGACGCAGTCTTCCAAACCGCAGCGGCGTGGCCGCACCCAGCGGCGCTGCAATCATGGTGACGCCATCGGAATCCACCGGTGCAGCCTTGACGATGACGTTGGTCTCTCCCGCGAGGGCGGTGGGACGGCTCACCTGATGTCGTGCGGAGACGCTGGCCGCCCCCAGGCTCCAGGTGCCGGAGGGAGACACTGCGCTGGCTGTCAGTGCCGATCCCGTGGGCAAGCCGGCGGATGAGAAGACATAGTTGCTCCAGCTCGTCAAACCAAGCAGTGCAAAGCTGCCGGTGTAGTTGCGGGTCGTCGAATTGGCCGTGTTCTCGGCCTTCAGGGTAAAGGGCGTTGTGAACCCGTCCTGGCCAAAGTAGCTGAACGCTGCACTGCAAGCAGGAACCGGTGTGCCTTGCGTGATTGAAAAATGGTCGGGGATGAATCGCCCCACGTTGCCTGTGGTGGTCCCGGTCACGTTGCCGGCCCCCAGGTAATCGCCGTCAGCCACGCTCGGGGTCAATGTGATGATGCCCACCTCATCCCACGCCAGATTGGTCAGGGTCGCCACACCGCCACTGAAGCTTGCGCCCGCCACGGTTGCGTTAGACAGCGTTCCTGCGGCGCCGCCGGCAGGCAGCACCAACGCCGCACTGAGCAGCACGCCTTCGGGACTGATCTCACGTCCGTAATTGGGCGTTGCGGCCCCGCTCGACGTTCTGGCCGTGACGGTGGCGCTGAAGCTCTCACCGGCACGGACAAACTTTGCGCCGCTGGCGCTGGCCGCTGCCGGGTTGGAAAGGAACGGGCTGGCGGTTTGCGCAATGCCAGAAACCACGAAGCCAGCCGGCTTGGTGACGAAAGCATTCGACGAGCCGATCAGCGCCGCCGCATTGACAGTCTTGCTTGCCCAAAGCGTGACCTGGCCGACGTCTGCGAACGTGAAGCTGAATGGCGCGTTGCCGTTCGCGTCGAAGGTCATCGCCACCGCCGTGGTGCTTGCCACGCTGCCAGTGTTGTTGCGCGCGATCGTGGTGGCCGCGCCACCATTCAGACTCATCAGGTTGTTGGCACTGCATGTCGTCGGGTTGTTGCATTGGTAGGCCCAGTTCACCGTGGTAGAGCCGGTCAACGCTGCGGTGCAAGCACCAGTGCTGGTATTGCTCTGAATAGCGCGCAGATAGTAGGTGTTCGACCCATTGCCGGCCGTCTGAACCGGCAACGTGACAGCTGTGCCGCCTGCGGACGCCGCCATGATGAAACCGGCGGTGTTGAAGGTAGTCGAGCAGCTGTTTGCTGCGGAGCAACTTGTCCCGTTCGGGCAGCACCGGCGCGCGCTTGTGGCAGCCGTCTGCTCGTTCGAAAGCGTGACGGACACAGCAGTCGAATTGGGTGCTGCGGGGTAACTCAGCGTCGTGCTGGCAACACCCGCTGAATTGAAGCTCACCGATGTCGCAGCCAGCGTGGCGCCGCTGGTGGACAAAGTCGCCGTGGTCCCGCTGGCGGCGGTGTAGGCGCTGGTGCAGGGGCTGCTTGTGTTCGCGCAGGCAGTGACGGTGACGCTCGTTGGCAGGCAGTTGATGCTGCTCGTG
>Ga0207678_10003699_pt1 | contig 13745 bp, 17 predicted proteins | sample KBSC63metaG_FD_184319 | JGI IMG/M metagenome (GOLD analysis project Ga0207678, IMG submission 184319) | Corn rhizosphere microbial communities from Kellogg Biological Station, Michigan, USA - KBS C6-3 metaG (SPAdes) (version 2) | ecosystem: Host-associated > Plants > Roots > Rhizosphere > Soil ... | reverse complement strand
AGCTACTCGATCGCATCGCCCCCGGAAGAAAAGCGGCTCACTCTCACCGTCGAACGGGTCGAGGACGGTGAGGTGTCGTCCTATCTCCTCGACGAATTGCAGGTTGGTGATGCTCTCGAATTTCGGGGGCCCATTGGGCTGCATTTCATCTGGAGTCAAACGCGCGGTGGACCGATTTGCCTGGTCGCGGGCGGTACCGGGATTACGCCTTTGATGGCCATGTTGCGCCACCGCAGGAGGTCGCTCGCACGCATACCGGCATCATTGATCTATTCGGCACGCAGCCTTGCCGACGTCGTGTATCGGGATGAACTCGATACGATGGCTCGCGGCGATCGCGACCTCCGCCTGGTCTATGCGCTCACCCGCGAGCATCCGAGCGACTGGAACGGACATCGGGGACGGGTCAACGAGGCGCTGCTCGCAGAGAACAGCTTTACGCGCGAGCAGAATCCCACGTTCTTCATTTGCGGTCCCACCGGGTTTGTCGAGGGCATCTCGAGCATGCTCGTGAAGCTCGGCTTCGACCCTCTCGCCATAAGAACCGAGCGTTTCGGGCCAACAGGAGCATGATCGCCATGGCAGACAACATCGCCGACCTCATTCTTGGCGGTGACCCCGGCACACACTTGCTTCAAGAAGCCTTTGCCTTTGACATCACCCTGACGAAGATCCGGTGCGCGGCATGCAACACCGTGTCCTGCCTTGGCTCTCTCGCCGTCGACGGCGGGCCGCTGGAGGCGCTCGTCAAATGCGCCGATTGCGGAAGCGATCTGATGAAGGCGACGCGCACTCAGAGGGGATGTGTCCTTGAAATGCACGGTGCCCGGCACCTGTACTTCTGAATGCCGCACCCGATCGCCCGCCAAGCTCCGAGATCAAAGACCCGCCATGCACGGTGAAGACATCCACCTCGCTGAAATCGAGCGCCAGATTGCCGCCACGGCGGCGAAGCTTCGCGAGCTGATTGAACAGTCGGCCTCACATGTCGCCGCGATGAGCGAAGAGCTCGTCGGCCAGCGAATTGACGATCAGGCCGCGCGGCTCGAGATTCTGATCAGGCGCCGCGACGAGCTCCTCAGAGCCAGATCTGGCGAAGACTGAAAAGGACGGCCGGGGCAGATCGGGAAGCGTCAGCCGTGAAATTTCAACCCGTCGACGATCTTGTCGATCACCTTGCGCTCGGCGCGCATCGAAATTCCAACCAGATTCAGGTCTGTGCGGGAAACGGCCTTCACGACTTCGCGGTTGGCGGCATCGTGAGTGGTCGTGAACATGTCCTCGGTATAGAGCCCCGGCGTCACCCCGCGAGACAGTGCGCGATCGAGCGCGCGTGACAGCGCCGCGCGGTCGGCGCCATAGATCAGGATGGGCTGGCCGATCAGCGGCAGATATTTCGTCCCGGAGCCGTCTTCGTAGGGGTCGCCGATGCAGGCCGGAAAAGCCGCCGCGATCCCGCCGGCGAGGAAAGAGGCCACGTTCAGCTTCTGCCACGGCTCAAGGTCGGTGCGGACCACGACCGCGATCTTGGTGTCAAATTGCATGACGGATTTATCGCTATTCCTCAGCGCTCGCGAAGAGCGAAAGAGCCCTTACTCCATGCTTGCGCGCATCGAACGCTTTTGCAAGTGGCCCATTTCCGCGGACGCCCTTCGGGTGCAAACCGATTATATCGATTTCACCTCGCCGCCGTCCATCCGCAATGCCGAGCCGGTCATCCAGCGCGCGCCGGGCGATACGAGGAACGCCATCAACTCGGCAATCTCCTCCGGCTCGCCGTAACGCGCGATCCCGGCGTCCTTGGGAAACTTCGCCGTGGCTTCCTCGACGGTCATGTTGTGCAGGGGCGCCCAGTGCTCGAGGTAGGAGCGGCGGCGGCCCGTCATCACCGGCCCCGGCAGGACGCTGTTGACCTGGACGCCATCGCTGATTCCCTTGTCGGAGAACGCCTTTGCCAAGGCGACGATTGCAGCGTTGATGGTGCCGACCGCGGCATAGGGCGCCTTGGGGAAAGAGGCCGAGTTTCCCGACATCAAGACCACCGCCCCCTTTGCGGCCATGAGCGACGGCCAGGCGGCGATCGTGAGCCGCCGGGCGCCATGCAGCTTCAACGCCAGTCCGGCGTCCCACTGTGCCTCCGTCGTCTCGAACAGATCGACCTGAGGTACCGCGCCTGCGATATTGAGCAGGGCATCGATCCGGCCGAACGCCGCCAAGGTCTGGTCGACGACAGATTGAGCGGCACGAGGTTCGGCCAGATCGGCGTCGATCACCAGCACCCCGGCGCCGGCGGCCCTGACCGCCTTTGCGGTGTCCTCGAGATTGGCGCGGTTTCGTGCGACCAGGGCAAGCGCCGGGAAATCGCGCGCCAGGCGCACCGCGGTCGCCCGGCCGATTCCCTGGCTCGCCCCCGTCACGATCGCGACTGATTTCGACATATCAACCCTCCCCAATACCAAGCTTGTAAATATCAGTCGCGAACGACGACCATCTTTCCGACCGCCTCGTTCGCCTCCATGACGCGATGCGCCTCGCGAATCTCGTCGAAGCGAAAGATCCGCGCCGGCTTGACGTCCAGCCGGCCGGCCGCGGCGTCGGCGGCGATTTCCCGCAGCGGCACGTCGGAGAGCGGGAACCCGGGCGTGCCGAACACGAAGCTGCCGAAGAAGGTCAGGTAGACGCCGCTCGGCATCTGCAGCAGCGGGTTGAAATCCGGAATCGGATCAAGCCCGCCGAGCCAGCCGGCGAGACAGGAGCGGCCGCCGCGGCGAAGCATGGCGAGGGAGTCGAGCACGACGCTGTTGCCGACGAGGTCCAGGACTGCGTCGACCTGCTTCGCCTCGGGCAGATGCTTTGAGAGATCGCGCCGTTCAATTTCGCACCGCGCGGCTCCGAGCTTCTCCAGCATCGCAAAGCGCTCCCGGCTGCGCGTCGTCGCGATGACCCGCGCGCCGGCATTGACCGCGAGCTTGAGTGCCGCCTGACCGAACGAGGACGTCGCTCCGCGGATGACGAGAAGCTGACCTTTCGCGAGATCGAGATTTCGAAAGAGACAGGTCCATGCCGTCGCGAAGGTTTCGGGGATCGCTGCGAGCTCGGCCCATGGCAAATCCGCATCGATCGATGCGACATTCGAGACCGGCGCACGCGTGTATTCGGCGTAGCTGCCGTTGATGGTTCGACCGAGACCGCCCATCAATGCGGCCACCTTGGCGCCCACCGGAAATTCTCCGCCCGGGCACGACTTGCCGAATCCCTTGACCTCGATGACGGCATGACCGAGCTGCGGCTCCGGCTCCGGAACGTCTCGATAGACGAGGCTGTCCAAGCCACCGAATTTTTCAAGAACGATGGCGCGCATGATGGCTCTCCTGACGTTTCTCGCGGCGAGGGAAGCGACCGTTACCTATTCGAATTCAGCTGGCCAAGAAACTCACCGATCGCCGCTGCGATCTCCCGCGCGTGAGTCTCGAGCGCAAAGTGCCCTGTGTCGAAGAAGCGCACTTCGGCGCCCGGCATGTCGCGCTGAAACGCCGTCGCGCCCGCCGGCAGGAAAAAGGGATCGTTCTTGCCCCAGACCGCCAGGAAGGGCGGCTTGTGCTTGCGGAAGTAGGCCTGGAATTCCGAATACATGGCGACGTTGGTCCTGTAGTCGCCGAAGAGATCGAGCTGGACCTCGTCCGCGCCTGGGCGCTCGAGATAATGGTTGTCCAGCGTGTATCCGTCAGGGGAGACCAGGGAGACGTCAGGCACCCCGTGGGTGTATTGCCAGACCGTCGTCTCCGGCGAAAGGAATGATCGCAGCGCCGCCCGATTCACTTGCGATGCATCTTGCCAGTAAGCCCGGATCGGGCTCCAGCCTTCGCTCAATCCCTCCTCATAGGCATTGCCATTCTGCGAGATGATGGAAACGATGCGCTCGGGATGCCGAAGAGCCATCCGAAAGCCCGTCGGCGCGCCATAGTCGAAGACGTAGAGCGAGAAACGGGCGAGTCCGATGACTTCCGTGAACCGTTCGATCACCTGCGCCAATGTGGCGAACGTATAGGCAAAGCTTTCGCGAGCCGGCATGTCGGACTGGCCGAACCCGGGCAAATCCGGCGCCACCAGTCGGAAGCGATCCGAGAGCGCCGGGATCAACTCGCGGAACATGTGGCCGGCCGTCGGAAATCCGTGCAGCAGCAGCAAGGCGGGCGCGTCAGCCCGACCAGCCTCCCGGTAAAATACGTTCAGTCCGTCCACGTCCGCCTTGCGGTATCGAATGCTCGTCATTTGTGGTCCCTCCCTCGACACCTGTTGCGCCCGGTGAAATCGATGATCCGATGGCGGCCGATCCGAGGCGGTCTCACCTGGACATTCGTGACTCGGGACGATCCGGTTACAGACTCCCCGGGGATTTCTGCCCGTACGAGACGGCCTGTCGCCTCCTCTGCCCGATCTATCGCCCCTCGGATCTATTCATTCGAACTCCCTGCGATAGTCCGTAGGAGTCCAACCCGTCGCTTTGCGAAAGGCGGAGCTGAAGGAGCTCGTTTGCGCATAGCCCAGGCTGAGTGCGATGTCCGTAATCGATACCGCGCGATCCGCCAGCCGCAGCTTGGCGAACTCCATGCGTCGCTGCACCTGATACTGGTAGGCCGGGATTCCGAACGACTTCTTGAAAGCGCGGCAGAAGTGGTGAACGCTGAGCCTGACGAGCTCGGCGAGCTTGAGGAGGCAGACCTGTTCTCCCAGATGCCCCTCGACGTACTCGACCACGACACGCTTCTGCCAACCCGCGAGACCTCCACGACTGACCGCTGCCGGTTCGCGAACAACATCGTGATCAGACCTGGAAAGCTCGTGGGCGAGCACGCCGCAGAGCGCTTCGAGGTAGGGCGCGCAATTCGTCTCGGCGCTCTCGATCGCCTTCTTCAATTTGGAGGCGGTCTCCCAGACCAGCGGATCCTCGAAGTATATTCTTGGCGCGAGCCCGGCCGCGCCGTCGTCGGACTTGTGAAACGCGGCGGGATCGAAGTAGAGGAAGGTCACCTGCGCCGACGAGGCAGTCTCATGCCATTCCCGATAAGCGCGTCCCGCCGGGACAAAGGTCAGCCTGTGCTCGGAGCCTCGCAGCTTCGACGAGCAGAGGCCATCGATTGAGGTCTCACCGCTTTTCCGCGCTCCCTCGTTGTACAACGCCAGGAGATGTCTCGATCCCTGAAAGCGAAATTCGATCCTGTTGCCGACCGGGAGGTGAACGCTCTCCGAAAACCACCAGCGCCAGCCGATCCCAAGGCGCTTCACCGGCTCGGAAGGCGTTATGCTGACCGTCGGATGAAGCGCCGCGTCGGACGGCCTGGAAGACAGTGTCTCGTCCACCGGCCGGATTGGCGAAGCGGAGACCGCCATCCGTGGCGTGGTCTCACTCGAATTTGATACGTACATCCCCATCGTCGTCGCCCTGTTCTGTGCTCCGGATGGCCGCGTCCAATCGTCAACGAATTTCTGCACGGAGGAGATGCCCTGGTCGCCTGGATACGGGCGTTGAAGCCGCAAGCTGCACGTGGCGTTACCTCTCCGGTCAAGGCGCGCTGCCAACGCCGGCTGGCAGCACCGCACAGGGGCAACATGCTTTTCATCGCGCTGGCGGACAATCTCACGCTTGTGCTGTTCCGACCCATACTTAGGTATGGGCCGCATGCAGGGACGGTGCTGAGATGATTCAGCAGGAGATGCCAGTCCCGAAGCTTCAGCCTTGGAGCTGGAGCGCTTCTGCCATTCGAACGAGCATTGCCGCGGTTTTTGCCCCGAGCTTCCGCATCACGCTGCCACGATGCATCTTGACTGTCGCTTCGCTGATCGAGAGCTCGCTGGCGACCTGCTTGTTCATCAGACCGGATGCCACCAGCGTCATCACTTGCCGCTCGCGCGTGGTCAGGAGTGCAAACTTCTCCTGCAACTGCGCCAGGTGCGCGCTGTCGTCGCGCCGATCGATGTCCTTTCGGATCGCGGCCGTGATCGCATCGAGAAGATCCTGATCCCGTATCGGCTTGGTGAGAAAATCGACCGCCCCCAGCTTCATGCCTCTTACCGACATGGGAATGTCGCCAAAGGCGGTCATCAGGATCACCGGGATTCCGACATTGATTTTCGTCAGGTACTCCTGCAGCTCCAAGCCACTCGTGCCGGGCAATCTGACATCGAGCACCAGACACGCAGGGGCGTCAGACAGTTCAACCTTCAGGAAGTCCGAAGCAGATCCGTACAGGGCGACCTTGTAGTGCAGGGACTCGAGCAGGTCGCCAAGGGACTCGCGAACCGCGCGGTCATCGTCGACGATATGAACAACGCCGGAAGGAGGCATGTCTACCGGCTTTCCGACGTCTGAACCGCCTGGCGAAGCGGGAGAGCGAAGGTGAACTTCGCTCCGCACCTCCCGTTTTCTTCCACCCATAGCTGTCCTCCGTGGAGTTTCACTATCTTGCGGCAGATCGACAGTCCCAGACCGAGTCCCGCTCCCTTCGTCGTATAGAGCGTCTCGAAGACCCGCTCTCTATCAGCCGGGCTGATGCCGCCCCCCGTATCCGCGATTGCCACGGAAATCATACCATCGGCGACCCCCGAAGAGAGGGCCAAAATGCGGTTCCCGTCCTCGACCCCGGCCATGGCCTCGATCGCATTGCGCACGAGATTGAGCGCGACCTGCTGGACCTGAACACGGTCTGCTTCGACACGCGGCGATGATCGATCGAAGTCGGTACGGACGATGACCCCGGCCCGCTCGATTTCCCTGTTCGACAGAAGCAGAACCTCCGCAACCGCATCGTTGATATCGAACTCGGCAAAATGGACCTGCGTGCCCCGCACGAGAGAGCGGACCCCGGTCACAACCTCCGCAGCTCGACGTGCCTGCCTGATGATGCGCGCGACCGATTTCCGGGCCTCCCCGGCTTGAACGGGATCCCGGGCGAGCCATCGGAGGCAAGCTTCCGCGCTCATGATCATGCCCGTCAGCGGCTGATCGATCTCGTGAATGATCGAGCCGGCGAGCTCGCCAAGGGACGTCAGACCCGTCGCCCGCGCAAGCTCGTTTCGCGCGTCGGCGAGAGCCTGCTCCGCCGCCTTCCGTTGCGAGACATCCGTGATGATGCCTTCCAGCTCGAGGTCTCCCGTGGGGCCCTCATCGAATTGCCCAACGGCCACGACATGCAACGTCTTGCCGTCCCGGTGGACCACGCGGTACTCGTGGGTGAAGGGCGACTTCGTGCTGATCGCCTCGGTGAGGTCCTGCTCCAGCGCGGGATAATCCTCGGGATGGACCCGGCTCCTGAACACCTCGAATGGGACGGGGTTCACGTCCAGGTCGATATCCAGGATGCGGTAACATTCGCGCGATCCGCGGGAGAGCAGGGTCCGCGTGTTCCAGCGATAGCTGCCCATCCCGCCGATCTGCTGACCTCTGACCATCCACATATTGGTCTCGCGCAGCGCCTCGAACAGGCGGACGGATTCGAATGAGACGGCGGCCTGATTGGCCAGCATGGATGTCACCCAGACGCATCGCGGCGTGAAGATCTCCGCATCTCCATCCGCTTCGAGATAGAGAACGCCGATCGCCCAGTGCTGGTGAATCAACGGCAGGCACAGCTGCGCTATCTTTCCAGACGGCGGGTTTGCGGGATCGATCAGTGCCGAGCTCTCCGCGCCGGCTTGCCTCACGACCGTTTGCTTTCGATCGAGCACCTGTTCGGCAAGGTCGCTCGGCAGGCGGAATTCGGCGTGCGGCGGGAAGGAGGCAAGGAAGTTCGCCCTCTCGCGCGGGAAGCTCGCATCGGCCTTGGCAAGCAACTCTCTTTGTCCGCTGAGCAGGATCGCCCCCCGACTGGCCCCGGAGTAACTCAGCGCCTCCATGAGAAGAGCCTTGGCCAATCCCTGATAGCTGATTTCTCTCGAGATAATCTGAAACGCCTTTGCGACCAGATCCAGTTCGTGCGTCTCGTTATCAAGCCTCATACCGAGATGTCTCGTCGTGAAAATCATTTCCAGACGTCTCGACGCATCACCCCGCCGCTTGCGTATCGAGGGGTGGGACGAGAGCGCGTCAGTACGCCGCAACATGTAACGGGACTTGCGAACGTTGCCAAGTTTGGTTGCGAGAGCCACGGTTCACGAGCCCGCGCCATGCACGTCGTTGCGCATTGCCCCGATTTTTTTCGAAGCAGGTGTAACCGATGCGACGGTTGCTCCGAATGTCCACGAAAGTGCGGAGCAACGGCATTGCGCCCCGCTGGCCGTCGGCATGCCTCGCCTGCTGTTCAGGCCAAATCGGGGCGTCGAGACACTGCCGCGCAGGCCCGCATCGGCAAGGAAACAGGAATGATGACCGCGGACTCTCCGAAGACAGAACGCCTGAATGCCCTCTCGGACGCGGTTTTTGCAGTCGTTATTACAATTCTCGCCCTGGACCTGCGCCCGCCGCACGCTCCGAGCCTCGATGCTCTGTTCGAACTCTGGCCGACCGTCATCGGCTACGCAGTCAGCTATCTCTTCATCGCCATCGTCTGGGTGAACCATCACCATCTTCTGCACTATGCCAGCGCGGCGACGCCCCGATTGATCTGGGGAAACTTCGCTCATCTGTTTTCAGTATCGCTTCTGCCGTTCTCGACAGCCTGGATCGCGAGCTCAAAGCTGGCGCCCCTGCCCGTCACCGTCTATGCCGGCGTATTCGCCCTGGTGAACGCGACCTATCTGCTGCTGTGCTGGGAAGCCGTCGACCGGCCGGCGATCGAGGCGATCCCGGACAAGGCGCGCATGATGATGCGGATGCGATCCTTGACCACCCTGTTCGGCTTCCTCGCCGCGGCGGCCGTCTCGTTGCACTATCCCATTCTCGCGCTGGCCATGATCTGCATCTGCCTTGCCGTGTATCTCAAGCCTCAGGTCGCAGGACACGGGCCGCATCCTGCTTCAGCAGATACAACGATACCGCAAGCAGCACGACATCCTTCATCAGGAACGGAACGTTGCCCGTCATCGCCGGAAAGCCGCCTGCAGCAGCATCCCAACCGTCCGGCATAAACGGAATGATCGTGACTGTTGCGATGAAGGTGCCGGTCGATCCAAGGGCGCCCAGAATGCCGAGGCGCTTGCTCCAGAAGCCCGCGAATATCAAAGCACCAACGGTCCATTCGGCGACGCCGAGGAACCAACTGGCACCTTGATGGCCGAAAGCGGGATAGAGCCACCAGATCAGCGGACCGTTGCTGATGAAGGGGTCCAGGCGGTCCGCCTCGTACGCCCACCATTTCTGGTAGCCGAAGAAGAAGAACAGGATCACCATCGACGCCCGGACGATGTGGTAATCTAGGTCACCCGCAAGCAGCCCCGATATCGGCAGCCTGCTTGCGAATGATTTGCGCGGGGCACTCGCCAATGTACTCATGGTGTCGATCCTCCTGATCCTAACTGACAGGCCCTTGCGTGGTCAGCGTCTGACCGAGATCGATCAGAAGCCGGCAGACAAGACCGTCGGGTGCGAAGTCGAGATCGACCTGCGCGCCCGGCAGGGCCCTTGCGATCAGTTGCGTGCCAAAGCCTCTGCGTTCTGGCTTGGTCACAATCGGTCCGCCGCGCTCGCGCCACTGGATCGCAAGACCTTGTCCGCCGAGATAGGGCGGACTCTCCCAGATCACCTCGACGGCTCCTGCCGTCGATGTCAGCGCGCCGTACTTGCTCGCGTTGGTAGCCAGCTCGTGAATGATGACGTGCAGCGCCAAGGCGATGTGCGGCTCCAGCGTGAGGTCCGGCCCCGCGAGCAGAATGCGGCCTCTGTGAAACATCGCGTGCGGCTTGAGCGTTCGCTCCAGCATCGCCGCGAGAGACACGCGCTGCTCTCCCGCGGATTCGATCATCCTGTAGGCATCGGACAGGGTCGCGATCCGTGCCGAGAGCGCCTCGCGAAAATCGGCGGTCGTATTCGCATCGGTGTTGTTCACGAAGCACAGAACGATGCTGAGGATATTGCGCATGCGATGCTGCAATTCCCTGACGACAAGCTCGAGCTCGTCATCCCGGATCGGGGCGATCCGCTCAAAGTGCGCGCACCCGCTTCCGCCGTCGTGGAACGAACCGGTGACAGTGTGCCTCATGTGCAGACCTATCGCTGTTTGCTGAACCGGATTTCGATCAACACCCGCGGCAGATTTTCAGCTTCTTGTCGAGATCTGCGTCCAGACCTTCCAGTTTCCGGTTGAAGTCGGTAATGCGCTTCTGCAACGCATCCTCGGCGACTGAATTCGGCATGAATTCATTGCCGCGCGGCTGCACCTGGACGGTCTCGGCCGGGCTCGGCGCTTTCGGCGACGGCGCCGGGAGCGGATCTGCCAGGGCGGTTAGAGGAATGGCGGCGAAGCTCAGGATGAGGGATGAACGGAGTTGCATGGTCGCGCCTCAACGCAGTTGATTGCCATGATGACGCGCACATTATGCAGCATGTGTACGAGCCTCGCTGTTCGTGGATTGCGCCGATTGAGGCGATATTGTTGGAAATGATTCCGTTTGCGCCCCCGATTCATCCTAGGGTGCCGCCGGCGCGGGCCTTTGCTCCGCGAGAATGACCGAGAAGAGCCCGCTGTCGTCACTCCAATCGGCGACGGGATGCCATCCGCCGGCCTGCAGCAGGACGAAGGCATCCCTCCGCCCGTATTTGAGGCTGTTCTCCGTGTGGATGGTCTCGCCCTTCGACAACGAGAAGACGCGACCGTCGACCTCGAAGCGGACGTCGCGCGTGGCTTCCAGATGCATCTCGATACGCGCCTCCGCATCATTCCAGCGCGCCAAATGGCGAAACGCGCCCAGGGGAATCGAGCCGCCCAGCTCGCGGTTGATCCGGTGCAAGAGGTTGAGATTGAATGCGGCCGTCAGCCCTTGCGCGTCGTCATATGCTGGCAGGAGAACAGCCTGATCCTTGATACGGTCGATGCCGATCAGCAGCATCGATCCGGCACCCAGGGTCACCGCCATCGCCCGCAACAGGTCGACCGCCGCAGGCACAGTGAGGTTTCCGATCGTCGACCCCGGAAAGAAGCCAAGGCGCGCAGTCGAGGCAATCTCGTCCGGCAGCGCAAAGGGATAGGTGAAATCGGCCTCGGTTGGATAGATCGGCAGTCCCGGGAATGCATGCGACAAGCCTACCGCAACCTCCCGGAGGAATTCGCCCGAGATGTCGATCGGCACATAGGCGGAAGGCTCCGTCTCTGCCAGCAACAGTCGCGTCTTTGCCGACGAGCCTGAGCCGAATTCTATGACTGCGCGGCCCGGCCCCGCGAGCGCGGCGATTTCCGATGCTGCGGACGCAAGGATCGATCGCTCGGTTCGTGTCGGGTAGTATTCGGGCAGCAGCGTGATGGCTTCAAACAGAGCCGATCCGCGGCGGTCATAAAGCCATCTCGCCGGAATTGCCTTTGGCGCGAGGCTCAGCCCTTCCATGATGTCATAGCGGAACGCCGCCGTCAGGTCGGCCACCGTAGATCGCATTTCGTTCTGGAGTTGAAGCAATTTCGGCTTTCCTTCGCACGACGTCTCGGTCGGCCCGGCCCGCGGCCGCAATGACGTCAGGAGACCAATGTGGACAATTTCTTCAGGCCGCGATGGATATTGATCTTAACCAGGGCCGCCGACTGTCCGGTCGCACCGGCCGCTCGCGCGATGCTCAGACCATTGAGCTTCACGAGGCGGATCACGCTCTCTTGCGCAGGCTTCAACCGCCCAAGCAGCTGGTCCAGCGCGGCAGCGCTGATCGCGGCACCTTCGTGATCCTCGATTGCGATGTCTTCGTCGAGCGCGAGCGCGCTGTAGCGAGACGCATCGCGCACACGATCGACCCATTTATAGCGGGCAATCGCCGTGACCCAGGCGCCGAAGGGCTTCGAGGCCGCAAACGTGTGGCGTTTCGCGTGAATGGCCAGGAGCACCTCCTGCCTCGCATCGTCGGCGGCGGGATAGGGAAGCCGGCGCGCGTAGTAGGCCCGAAGCCACAGATCCAGCTCCCGCAGCAATCGCTCATATGCGTCTCCATCCCCTGCTCGCGCCGCAAGCAGAAGCCGGCCCCATCGCTCCGAACAATCGTTCCATCTCTCCCAACGGGCCGCCTTCCGGCGATCATGTCGCGGCGAATCCGTATCCCCCCGGGGTCGTGCACGCCCGGGCTCGTCGCCGGCAGACGATTGCGTCGCCATAGAGGACGTGATGTCGTCACCCGAGAGCGCTTTCATCTTCGAAGGCTCCTGTCGAGACACTCAAGCAGCGCGCTCGTTTCGAACGGCTTTCTGAGAAGGCAGAATGCGCCGATCGAGGCCGCTTCGGCGTCCAGCTGCTTGTGAGGAAGCGCGGTAATGAGAATCACCGGCGCTCCGACCTTCTGCTGCTGGAGCTCGCGAACGAGGTTGAGCCCACCCATTCCAGGCATGTGAACGTCGGCAATGATGCAGTCGAAGCTGAACCGGCCGGCGTAGCTCAGCAGCGCTTCGGCCCTGTCAAACGGCTCGGAGCGGTAGCCGATCGATCGCATCAGATCCACCAAAGACAGGCACAGGGCCTCGTCGTCATCGACGACACCTACGTAAGGGACCTTCACCTGACTTACCCTCGCAAGACGCGATCATCATCGAAACGCGATCGCAACACGGGCGATTGAAGCGCAAGCCGCTCTCCAGTTGACCAGGCGGCTGCTGTCGTGACGTTCGATGCTTGTTCGCGAGAGGCACATGTTCGGTCTCCCCAACTGAGGAAAATCCAGTAGCTGCGCCAGGATCGGTTGCGCATGTCGGCCTCGAGCATGCGTTCGGTGGGTGCCTCCGACAATCTCGCGATTGTGATGCACAGACCCATACTTTGGTATGGGTTTGCGGCGCCAAGGGCGAGCCACCGAGGGCGACGCGATGTCAGGCCACGCCGATCCCGGCCGCCTGCGGCCGAACAGCGCAAGTTTGAAAAAAGCACGATAATCCGCGCACAGCGCGTCCTTCGAAGCTTGGCTACCGTTCGGATAACGACAGACGTCGACGCCGCCCTTGCCGCCAATCCGCGACCTCGAGGATGAGACGACATCAGATGGACCATCTCATAAAGAAGCTGTCCGAGCTCGATCTGGTCAGAGGCGATTTTGACTACCATGTCACGCGTGTGGCGATGATCGTCGTCTTCTTCGTCTTCAGCTGCCAGAAATGGTTCGACTACGAAGCGCACGCGTTGATTCCGTTCATCAGCAATGGTCCGCTGATCTTCTGGCTGTATCCGGTGTTTGGCGTGCGCGGCGCGGCCTACTTCCTGGGTTCAGCGGAATTGCTGTTTGGATTGCTTCTTCTGCTCGGCTTCTGGAACAGAAGACTGGCGGTCCTGGGGTCGCTGGGTTCATGCGCGACCTATGTCGCCACCGTGACGATCATTCCGTTTTTCCCCGATGCCTGGGCCGCGCCGGCCGGCGGCTTTCCTGCGGCCACGTTGCCGTTCCTCTTCCTCATGAAGGATGTGGTACTGCTTGCGGCTTCCATCTATCTGCTCAAGCGTGACCTCCTCCGGGCAGCAGCCGACGTGTCGCCGGCTCAGAACGGGATTGTTCGACAGGAAGCGATGCAATAGCGCCGGTTGGCAGGCGATCATGCAGAGCTGCGAGGGACGGACGCCAAGTTTATTCTCCACGTGAACGTAGGTTTGGGGCGACGGCTCATAGACCTTGACGCTGTCCACGCTGAACGGCCTTT
>Ga0207678_10003696_pt1 | contig 13747 bp, 10 predicted proteins | sample KBSC63metaG_FD_184319 | JGI IMG/M metagenome (GOLD analysis project Ga0207678, IMG submission 184319) | Corn rhizosphere microbial communities from Kellogg Biological Station, Michigan, USA - KBS C6-3 metaG (SPAdes) (version 2) | ecosystem: Host-associated > Plants > Roots > Rhizosphere > Soil ... | reverse complement strand
AGCGGCCGTCGAACACGCAGTAGTTGTTCGCCTCGGTCGCGGGATCCCCGTAGAGCGCCCGCATTTCCTCGACGACGTCGGTGACGTCGGTGAGGGCGCCGAGGTTGTGGAGCTGGCCGACGAACCGCCGGTCGCTCACGAAGGCCAGATCGCGGTTGGTGCCCGCCTTCACCTCGGCGTCCATCTTGGCGACCATGTCGCCGGCGTCGCCGGACACCAGGTCGTTGCGGATGGTGGTGCCGGTCGCCTGCGCGAACACCTGCAGCGACTTGTCCAGTGCCTTGTTGGCGGCCTCCGCGTACAGCTTCTGCGAGAGCATCCCCACCGACCCGCCGCGCAGCTTGGCAGCTTCGTCGAGCAGCGCTTTGGGGACTTGGACGTCGACCTGCGGCGCGGGGGCAGGACCGCTGCTGCACCCGGCGAGCCCGAGCACGCCCAACGCGCCCACGCCCGCGCTCATCCCGAGGAAAGAGCGTCTCGACCAGTCCGTTTTCTCTTCCATGACAACTCCTCTCGCGTCCGGCCGGGCGGACGCGCTGCGGGTCGTTCAGGCGGCGAAGGACGCCGAACTGCTGATGCGTTGTCCAGGCAGCCCGTCGAACAGCCCGGCCGAGCCACGGGGCCGCCACAGCGGTACCGGGCCCGCGCCGGGCACGGGGTCGAGCGCCAGTGCGGCCGCCCGTTCCGCGGAGTCGAACGCCCGCTGGACGACCATCGCGTTGGCCACGCTCTGCGCGACGCTGCCGGCCGGCCGCACCCCGAACTGCACGGCATCGGCGAAGTCGACGAGCTCCGCGCGGTAGCCGTTGTCGATACCGCGGAAGACCGTCGTGTGGGTGGTGGCGTCGGAACCGCTGCGCGTCACGCGGCACTCCGGCTGGGATCCGGCGAGCACGAGCACGCCCTCGGTGCCGTACAGCCGCATTTCGTTGGGTTCGGGCGGGATCGGGATGTCGGCGTAGGACGCGGTGTAGTTGCCGATGGCGCCTCCGGTGAAGACGAGGTTGAGCGTGAGGTCCGACGGTCCGTCGATGGTGCTGTTGGCCGCCTGCACGGCAGCGTGCACCCACGCGATTTCGCCGCAGAGCAGCCGGATCTGGGCCACGTGGTGCACGCCGGCGTCGAGGTGCACGCCGCCGCGGTACTGCGGCCGCTGCCGCCACGGCGTGCCGGTGAACCCGCCCGCGCGGGGCACCGACCGCGTGGCGTGCCGCCAGGCCATGAGGTGCAGGCGGCCGATCACGCCCTCGTCGAGCAGTGCGCGGGCGTAGCGCAGGTCGTCGCGGTAGAAGTGGTTCTCGCCCACCACGAAGGTGCGGTGCGGATGGGCGGCCGCCAGTGCGAGGAACGCCGCGGCCTGACCCGTGTCGACGCCGGCCGGCTTCTCGCAGAACACGTCCTTGCCCGCCGTGAGCGCGTCGTAGGCCACCTCGTAAAGGTGCGGGATCGGCACCGAAACCAGCACGGCGTCCACGTCTTCGCGGGCCAGCAACGCGGCCCGGTCGGCGACACCCCTCGCCGGATCGACCCCGCTGTAGCCGGCGAACCGCTCGCGCTGCTCGGCGGAGGGGTCGGTGAACGCGGTGACCGCGTACCGGTCGGCGAGCCCGCGCAACGCCGGCCAGTGCAGCTTCTCGACCGCGAGACCGGTGCCGATCAGCCCCAGCCGGATCGGTGGGATCGCCGGTGCTGCCATGCCGCGTCCGTCCTCGTCATTGGTTCCGGATCTCGGTCGTGCAGTGCGCTTAACGCCGCTTGGCGGCCCGCTTGCTTCGCTGTTCCTTCTCCGCGATGAGCGTGGAGTAGTTGTTGCTCAGGTGCCTGCGCATCGCCGCGCGGGCGCCGTCCGGATCGCGGGCCACGAGCGCCTCGTAGATCTCCGTGTGCTGGGCGGTGGCGCGGCGCAGCCCGGCCGGTGCTTCGTTGGTGAGGCGCCGGCTGGCCGTGCCGAGCCAGCGGGCGGAGTACATGATCCGGTCGAGGATGCGGTTGTCGGCCGCGCGGCAGATCTCCATGTGGAACTCGTGGTCGACTTCGAGGTAGGCGTCGGGGTCGGTTTCGAGCGCCGACATGCGCTCGATCTCGCCCCTCAGCCGCTCCAGCGTCCTGTCGGTGACGCTGGCCGCGGCCATCGCCGCCAGCTCGGGCTCGAGCAGGACGCGCATCTGGTGCAGCTCCTGCAGCAGCTCGTCGACGGTCTCCGTGGGCAGCCACTCGATCAGCAACGGGTTCAGGTAGTCCCACTCGGCGCGGGGGCGCACGACGACGCGGCGGCCCTGCGCGACGTCGACGATGTCCAGCGAGGCAAGGATCTTGAGCGTCTCCCGCGCCACCACGCGGGACACCCCGAACTCCTGCGAGATGTCGAGCTCCGACGGGGCCCGGCCGTCCTCGATTTCGCCGCGAACGATCCGCCGGGTCAGGTGGGCCGCCACCTGCACCGGAAGAGTCCGGACCTTGACAGCGTCCGGAGACTCTTGTCTCCTTGGCATGTCATCAGCTTATAGGACAAGTTCGACATCGCGACAGTCCCTTTCTGCGCACCACCCGGCGGCGGGAGAGCAATGCGGATCGTGAACGTCACGACGGCGGTGGTCGCCTACCACGGTCAGGCCACGCTGGTCCGGATCGACACCGACGAGGGCCTCAGCGGGTTCGGCGAGGCCAATCCCGACGCCGGCGCGGGCGCCGTCGTCGGAACGATCAATTCCCTGACCCCTCTCCTGATCGGCGAGGACCCGCGCAACGTCGAGCGGTGCTGGGAGAAACTGCGCCGCAGCAAGGTCTTCGCGGGCTCCCAGGGCGGGGTGTTCGTGATCGCCCTGTCCGGGATCGAGCTCGCGCTGTGGGACCTCGCGGGCAAGGCCGCGGGCCTGCCGGTCCACCGGCTCCTCGGCGGGAAGTTCCGCGACCGCATCCGCCTCTACGCCGACTGCGGCGACGGCGACGACCCGGCGGGCTCGGTCGCCGGGTGCGTCGACCGGGCCCAGCGGGTGGTCGCCGAGGGCTTCACCGCCATCAAGTTCGACATCGACAACCTCCACCACCCGGCCAAGTTCGACGCCTTCAACCACACGATCAACACCGCCGAGCTCAACTCGATGGTCGAGCGCGTGGCGGCGGTCCGGGAAGCGATCGGACCGGACGTCGACCTGGCCATCGACCTCCACGCCCGCTACGACGTGCCGAGCGCCTGCCGGATCTCGTGGGAACTCGAGCCGTTCCACCTGATGTGGCTCGAGGAGCCGCTGCCGGCGGAGAACGTCGACGCACTGGTTCGGGTCCGCGCGCAGACCCGCACGCCGATCTGCGCGGGCGAGAACCTGTACCTGCGCTGGGGATTCCGCGAACTGCTCGAGCGCGGCGCGGTGGACGTCATCGAGCCGGACGTGCCGAAGTGCGGCGGCCTCGCCGAGGCCAAGAAGATCGCGAACCTGGCGGAACTGCACTACATCCCGTTCGCGCCACACCTGGTGTCGACCCCGCTGGGCACGATGGCCACGTCCCACCAGTGCGGGGCGATCCCGAACTTCTTCGTCCAGGAGTGGCACGCCCTCGAGGAGCGCGCGGTGTGGGACAGCTACGTCCACGCCCCCGACGGAGGCGGATCGATCGTCAAGGACGGCTACATAACGCTTCCCGACACCCCCGGCATCGGCGTGGAACTCGACATGGACGGCGTCCGGGCCAACGCCGTCCCGGGCTACGGGGTGTTCGAGTAGCGGAGATCAGAGGCCGAACCCCCGCTGCACGGAGGAGCGGCTACGGCCGTCGAGGGTCAGACGCACCATGCCGATGGTGATGTCGTACCGGCGTCGTTCGTGGTGGATGGTGGCGTACACCTCGTCCGGCGTGAACCGGGGGAACTCGTCGGCCACCTCGAGGATGTACCGGACCTTTTCTTCGTCGAGACCGGCTTCGGGTTCCTGGGCCCGGCGCCGGAGCGGCCGGCCGATGCTGTCATCCGACTTGTCGTAGTAGACCACCCCGACACCTCCAAGCACCGCGATGACTCGACGTTAGGAATGCGGAGCGTTGCCGGTCTATGACCGGTAGTGCGCGAACCTGACTGCGCGGTGGCAGGTCCCTGTCCCGCTCTAAGCTGTCGGCGGCCGTTCCCGCCGGCAGCCGGGCGGCTCCCGGGGAGGTGCAGGGGCACGGTGACCGTTCACGTCGCGGTCCTGGACCCGTTGCCGATGTTCCGGAGCGGCGTCGCGGCGGCGTTGTCGAGCCTGGGTCACGTCGTGGAGGAGCCGGCCGACGCCGTCGGCTGGGTGCGCGAACGTCCGGACGGGATCGTGCTGCTGACCCTGCACGCCGCCGAGGACCTGGACCGGTTGACCGCGCTTTGCCGGCTGCGCCCCCGCCCGCTCGTCGTCGCGCTGCCGTCCGGCGAAGTTCCTTCGCTGGGCGTACGGGCCGTGCGAGCCGGAGCCCGGTCGGTACTGGCGCGGGCGGCGACGGTGCCGGTCCTGCAGCGCGCGGTGTCCGCCACGCTCGACGGCGAGGCCGTCATGCCGGCCGAGGTGGCGGACCTCCTGCTGGCCGAACGGGATCGCCGGCCCCCGCGCCGCCCGGCTCCCCCGGCCCGGCAGGTCACCTGGCTGCGCCGGCTCGCCCACGGCTGGACGGTGGCCCGGCTGGCCTCCGACGCCGGCTATTCCGAGCGAGCGATGTACCGGTTGCTCCACACCCTCTACACCCAGCTCGGCGTCCGCGGCCGGCTGGAGGCCATCATCCTGGCGCACGAGGAGGGCTGGTTCGAGAACTAACCGCCGCGGCCCGGCCGGATCTGCTCGAGTCCCCTGAGCACGGGATCGAGGCGCGGGTCACCGGCGGCGAGAACCGTCACCATGAACCGCACGCGATCGTCCAGCCCCGGCGTCTGCTCGGCGGGCTCGGGGCGGGCCCGGGCGAACGCCGCCAGCGCGGCCTCGGGTTCCCCCTCGCCGAGGAGAACGGCGTGGCACCGGGCGAGCCCGGTGTAGTCCCAGGCCGGGAGCGCGTCGCTGCCGGCCCGGATCCGCCCCATCGTCTCCTCCTGCAGTTGCCGGAAGAGGTCCCGTGCGGTGGCCGGCCGCCCGCAGCGGTGGGCGATGATCCCCCGCAGGGCGAGCCCCACGGTCTCCTGTCCGGCCCGCCGGTACCGGGCGACCTCCTCGATCGCCCGGTGAGCCGCCGGGAAACCGCCCAGGTGCAGGTGGGCGAGGGCCAGAGTGGTGAGCGACAGCACCAGCTCGTCCGGAAGGCGGTGCTCGCGGGCGAGCGCCACGGCCTGCTCCGCCACCGACTGCGCCTCGGGGTACCGGCCCTCGTACAGGTACAGGTCCGCCGTCGAGTCGAGCAGCTTCACCCGGGCCGGCGGAGAGGGCCAAGCGAGGATGAGTTCGCCGCACCGCGCGAGCATCGTCAGTGCGTCCGGGAACCCGCCGAGTTCGGCGTACCAGCGCGACATCCTCCGCCCGGCGGCCAACGCCAGCTCGGGTTCGGAACACCGGGCGGCCTCGTACGCCTGCGAGACGTCTTCGAGAGCGCGCCGGTACCGGCCGAGCGGCCGGCGGCAGTCGGCCAGGCCGATCAGCGCGGCAGCCCGGTCACCGCCGCCGTCGTCGTCGCTCTCGCTGGCCAGTCCCAGCGCCCACCGGTAGTGCTCTTCGGCTTCGGCGAACCGCTCCTGGTCCAGGAACGCGGAGCCCATGCCGATGTAGACCCGGCGCAGCGCCTCCCGGTCCTGTTCCTTCTTCGCGAGGGAAAGCGCGGCCTCGTAGGCCTCCTGCGCCGACCGCGCGGCGCCGCCGGACGAGTAGATCTCGCCCAGCGCGGCGAGGTTCATCATCTCGGCCTCGCGGTCTTCACCGAGGCGGCCGCGCAGGGCTTCCCGCCGGCCACGCAGTTCCACGCCGCTGCCCCAGACGCGCAGCAGCTTGTCCGTCGCGTCGATGAGCGCGTGCGCGGTTTCGGGCAGCCCGGCCCGGATCCAGACGTCGATGCGCGCGAAGTGGATGTCCAGGTCCGCCATGCCGTGGATGTCGTCGTCGTCCTTCTGCATCTTGCTCAGCACGCCGGCCGCCCGCACCAGGAGGATCTGCCGTCCGGGAAAGTCCCCCTCGCCCGGGCGACCGAGGATCGCCTCGATTTCGTTCTTCCGCACCCCCCAGCGACCGTCCCGCCGGGGCAGGACGAGGCGAGCGGCGACGAGCGCTCGCAGGGCGGGCTCGACCCGCGCCGCGGGCAGGTACGGCGCCAGGACGGCGGCGACGGCGGCGGCCGGCACCGGGAAGCCGAGTGCCGCAAGGCCCTTCGCCGCCAGTTGCTGTTCGGCCGGAAGGTCGTGGACGAGCCGGCTCGTCAGGCGCTGGTGCACCTCGCTCGCGGGCACGGAGAGCAGCCACGGCCCCGCCTCGTGCACCGGCAACCCCGGCGGATCGCTGCTGAGCACCGCGTGGAGGAGTTCGGCCAGCCGGGGATTGCCGTCCAGACTGCGGTACACGGTGCGCAGATCCTCCTCCGGCAACTCGGCAAGGCCGTGCCTGTTGCCCGGATCGAGCCGGGCGAAGTGCTCTCGCACCGAGGGCGGCTCGAGTCCTTCGAGGCCGATCTCGCTCGCCGTGCTCACCCAGGACACCCCGGTGGTCGCTTTGGGTACTTTCTGCGTCACGAAGACGACCTGGACGGGGGATCGCTGTTTGCGTTGAACTGCTTCCAGCGCCAGGTCGAGTTCGGCGTCGCGCAGGACTTGCCCGTCGTCGAGCAGGTGCTCCGCCGCGTCGATCACGATCACCGGCCGGACACCGCCGGCCTTGGCGAGGCCGTCCAGTGCGATCTCCAGCCGGGCCCGCGCCGACGGACCCGGTGTCCGGCGCAGCCCGGGCGGCTCGATGTCCGCGACGAGGGTCGGCACGTCGATCACTCCGTGCCGGGAGGCGTCGTGCCAGCGCACGGAAGGGTTTTCGTCGTCGAGATCGAGCCGGCCCAGTTCGGCGAGCACCTCGCGCACCAACGCGGTCTTGCCGATCCCGGCGGGACCGCTGACCACGATGACGGCGGTGGAGTCGTCGTCCAGGGCCGCGCGGAGGCGACGCCGCTGGGGCTCCCGGTCGACGAAGACCGATCGGTGCCCGGCGGGCCTGCGGTTCGCCGGTGCGCTGACGGCCTTCCCCGCGTCGAACTCCTTCGTGGGGCCCGTCCGCGGGGCCTTCGGCCCGAGCAGGCCACGGGTGAGCCGGCACGCCAGCCGCAAACACCACTTCCGCGCCTGCGAGGTGCCCGAGGTGTACGTGCTGTGCAGCATCGCCTGCGCGAGGAGGGACACCCTCAGCTGCCGGTGCCAGACCACCGGATCCCAGTTGTTCCGCTTGACGAACTCGACGGCGGGCTCACGCAGCGCGTCGATGATCTTCCGCACGTCGGCCGGCACCGCGTCGTCGAGGCGCTCGTCACGGTGGTCGCGCACGAGGTAGTCGAGGAACGCCGACCGGACGCGTTCGGACTCGGCTCCGATCTGGCGCCAGCACAGCGAAACCAGCAGGGTGGCGAGGTCGCGGCTGAGCGGTGCCTTCGCCTCGTAGGTGGCGAGGTCGATCAACCGGAACTCGGCTGCCCGGACCTGCCCGTGGTCCACCGGCACGAGGATGTTGTCGCCGTGCAGGTCGCCGTGCGTCCGGCCGACCAGGCAGTGCACCTCCGCCTGGTTCGCCGGCGACTCTTCGGCGAAGATCCGCCACGGGTTCGGCAGTGGCTTCCGTTCGTGGCGCAGTTTCAGGAAGGCGGGCTCGAGCAAACCTTGCTCCTGCGCCCACTCGCGCAGCCAACCGCCGGCCCGGAAGCTGCCGCCCAGTTCGGACTGGAGCAGCGCCGCCACCGTCGTCGGCTGGTAGTCGTACCCGGTTCCGGCCCACTCCTCCAGCACCTCGCCCCAGACGGCGCGGCAGGCTCCGGCGAGCTGGTCGACGTCCACCGCGCCCAGCGGGCGCCCGTCCGCCAGGAACTGACCGACGACGACGGCACCATCGGGACACTGAACCGGCTCGAAAGCGGATTCGACGAGGTGCCGGGCGCGGAACTCCCGGGGTGCGTTTTCCAGCGCCGCGGCGTGCCGCCGGCTCTCCCGCCGCCGGCTCGTCGCTTCGGGTGGGCAGTACTTGAGCACGCACCACCGCGGTTTCGCCGGCTCGCCGACGCCCGCCAGCACCGCCTTCACCAGCCGCGCTCCGGAAAAGCCGCGGCGGAGCGCCCTGATGCCGCCCCGGATTTCGATGTCGTTGTCGTACAACGATTCGACGATCGCCGACGCGGCAGTCGCGTCCTCGAACACGCGGGTCAGCTCTTCCAACGGAGTCATGACCGGGGAAACCGCGCTTCCAGCTCGTGCATCTTGACCTGGAAATCAGCCTTGTCCTGATCGTGGTAGTGCCGAAAGTACCAGTTCGGCAGGCGTGGCTGAAGCCGCCGCATGTGGTAGAGGGTGTCCTGCACCTGGCGGGCGAAAAGCGTCAGCGCTCCCGGGGTGCCGATCACCGGCGACCCGGGTTCGTCGATGACCGCCCGCACCAGCTTGAGGACGCGCAGCCGTTCCCGCGTGCTCGCCAGCTGGGTGCGGTACGAGTCGAGGCACAGGAGCAGCAGACCGAGCGAAGGCACGAACCACCCGGTGACCAGCCTGCTCACCGTCGCGTCCGCGGCCACGGTGAGCAGGACACCCGCCGCGGACCACAGCACGAGCACCCCGAGCATCGTCTGAGCGAAGCGAAGCCGGATCCGGGAACCCCAGACCAGGTTCTGTTCCAGGCAGAAGAGCACCGCGTAGGGTTCCGCGGCGTTCGCCACGAGGTAGTAGCTCCGCACCTGCTCTTCCTCGCCGCGGAACCGCCTGCCGAGCCGGCTGACCTCCTCCTCGCCGATGCGGTCCCCGACCGCGACGCGGTTCCACGGCAGGGCGAGCAGGTCGGTGTCGAACATCTCCTGGAGCGTCGCGGCCGTTCCCAGCCAGCGCTCGGCCCAAGGCGCCATGACCGCCTTGTAGACAGCGGCCCACAGCGTGCCGCCGACGGCGACGGCAGCCGCGGCCGACGAGCCGGGCCCGGCGAGCAGACCGGCGACGGCCAAGGCGATCGAGAGGCCGATGCTGACGGCCTGCGCCCGCTGGTTCCGGGTGTGGGCCACGGCGACGGCTTTGAGCAGGCGCAGGGCTCCGGCGCTGTCCTGCCGCTCGGCGATGCGGTGGCTGCTCGTCAATGGCCCTCCCACCCGTGCAGCTCGACGCATCCGAGTGTCACACGCCGGATGTCCCCGGCGGTAGGCGTCAGTTCGCCGCTTCGGTCCGCCCGCCGTCCGGTGGTCGTTCGGCCTCCAGCGCCGTCCGCATCCGGGTGAAGTAGACCTGCGCGAGCGGGATGGGCGCGAGCGAGCCCACCAGCGCGACGAAGAACAAGGGCCACAACAGGTCCAGCACCAGCAGCAGGACCGCGGCCGCGATCAGCAGCGCGTACCAGATCGCCATCGCGATCAGGAACCGGCGGAGCTTGCGTTGCACGAACGCCGTCTGCTCCGGGTCATCCACGACGGGCGCCGACGCGGCCTTCGCACCGCTCCGCAGGTTCAACGCGTAGGCGGGAACCGCGTAGGGCGGCGGGCGCCAACGTCCGTGCGGGAAGAGGACCACCATGTCGCGGTCGGTGCCGCCGATCCAGGCGCGCCGGCTCCGCTCGTGCTTCATCGGTACCGAGCCGTGTGACGACGTGGCCGCGCGCAACGTGATCCGGGTGCCGTCGCGGTAGGCGACTTCGATGTCCGGCATGTGCCTGCCCCGGCGGACCGGGTAGTCCGGCACGACGGTCACCGACGCGATCCGCCAGCCGGTGGCGAGGACCGCGCGGTGGCGCCGCCGCCAGTTCACCGCGGCGATGACCGAAAGCACCAGCCCGCTCACGCCGGCGATCATCCCGATCACCAGCACCCACATCAAGGTCTGGTCGTCGTTGGTTTCGTCGAGCGTGCGCACCCGGCCGGGGTCGGCCTTGTCGTAGACGACGGTGATCTGCTGCCCCACGGTGTACTGCCGGCCGGAGTCCCAGACGACGACGGCGGACCAGAGGCGGCCGTCGCCCACCGGGTACGTCACGTGGAGCGTGTCGTCACCCCGGCTGTGCCGGTAGACGCCCAGCACCTCGCCGCTCACCCGCACCCCGGTCTTGAGCAGGTGGTCGGCCGCCGCGCTCATCGCGACGAGCCCCGCGACGACCCCGGCGAGCACGGCCACCCAGAGGACCACGAAGCCCACCGAGCGCAGCACCAGCGACCGCAACCGGGCGGTCTCGACGTCGAGGTCGATCTCCCCCTTGCCGTTGCGCTCGGTCAACGCCGGCAGCCAGAACCCGTGCTCGGCGGCCACCGCGGCGCGCCGCCGGTCGTGCCGCCACCCGAGGGCGACGCAGCCGAGCGTGAGCGCGACGGCCAGGACGAAGACCACGATCTCGCCCGGGAGTTCACCGTCCCCGAGGACGTATCCGGGCGCGGTCAGCGCGTAGGAGGCCCCCGCCGCGACACCGAGCGCGGCCAAGCCGAAGACGATCGCCCCGGCCAGAAAGGTGTTCTGCCACCGGCGGTGCGTGGTCACACCCCGGTCCGTCCCCAGCGTCATCGCCTCAGCGTAGCCCCGGAAAAACCCATCACAACCTGCTTCGACGGCGGTTGCCACCTGGAGGGTGCGTGGACGGCACGTCTTCTCGCGGCCGCCATTCGTCAGGGCTGACCACGAGGTCCGGCAGGAAGGCCGGAAGCCGGTCCGGGGATGCGGATGCCGGCGGCGCGGAGCTTGGCTTCGAACAAGGCGGTCAGCCGCGCCGCCGCTGGGGTCGGCACTTCGCCGTGGTGGGCGATCAGCGCGTACCGGGTTGCGGCTTCGGTGCGGGCTTGGAGGCCGGTGACCGTCTTCAGCAGCGCGGGGTCGGCGAGGTAGTGGCGGGCCACCGCGGTGGCGAGTTCGTCGATGCGGGGGTCGTCCGGTGCCCAGGCCGCCGCTTCGGCTGCGCGCCGGGTCAGCGCGACGAGCCGCGTGTCCTCGATGGCCTGCTCGAAATGGGTGAGGTAGTCGTCGAAGCGTTCCGGAACCAGCGCTTTGGCCAGCACCCAGCCCTCCCTCGTGGCCGCCACCTCTTCCGGCGAGAAGCCGAGGCCGGGCATCCGTTCCAGGAGGGCCACCGCGCGGTCGGGCAGCAGTGCCCGGTCACCGTCGGCGAGCCGGTGCAGCGTGTCCCGCCGGGCGGTCAGCTCGTCGATCCGTTCGGTGAGCTGCCGCTCGACGCCGGCGAGCGCGGCGGCGAACCCCGCGGAGTCGGCGTCGAGCAGGCGCCCGATCTCGGCGAGCGGCACCCCGGCGGCGGCCAGCGTCCGGGCCTGCACCAGCCGCAACAGGTCGGCCGATCCGTACCGACGGTAACCGGAACTGTCGCGTTCGGGCTCCTCGACCAGGCCGAGCTTGTGGTAGTGCCGCACCGTCTTCACCGTGACGCCGACGAAAGCCGCCGCCTGCCCGATCGTGACCCCGTTCCTCATGCGTCCAGCCTGCCCGGTGCCCGGTGCGCCGGCTGGACCGGATCGGCCCGCCTGCTGCGGAACACCTCGTCGACGAGCCGCTGCTGGGCGTTCCGGAACGCCGAGGCGATGGACAGGCCGGCGTCGTCCACGCAGTTGAGCGCGGCGGTCAGGGTCCTGCTGCCGTCGGGCGTGCTGTACATCAGCGCGGCGTGGCCCACGGTGGCGCCGTTGTGGGCGACGACGGTGTCGCCGTCGCCGGTGGTCAGCACGAAAACTCCCAGGCCGTAGCCCATGTCCAGGATGCCGGTCGGGAGCGGGCTGCACATCTCGGCCAGCAGTTCGGCCGGCAGGAGCCGGCCGCCCATCAGCGCGGCGATGAACGTGTGAAGGTCCCGGGTTGTCGAGATCATGTCGCCACCGGTGGAGATCCAGGACGGGTCGTGGCGGGTGATGTCGATCGTCTTCTGCACGCCGGCGTCCTCGTATCGGTAGTAGGCGTGGGCGTGCGGCTCGGGGATCTCCGGCGAGGCGTCCGGCACCACGGTGCCGGACAGTCCGAGCGGCTTCAGGATCCGCTCCCGCATCTCCTCGGCGAGCGAATGGCCGGTGACCCTCTCGATCAGCAGCCGGGCCAGCACGTAATTGGTGTTGGAGTAGCTCCAGCCCGTCCCCGGCTCGAACCGCGCCGGCTTGGACGACGCCAGCCGCACCAGCGCTTCCGGGCGGTAGGTCGTGAACCGGTTTTCCACCCACTCCGCGCCCGTGCTGCCGTACGGGATGGGGATCCCCGGCGCCACCGTCCCGTCGTCGTGCACCTCGCCGGTGAAGTTGAACAGCCCGCTGGTGTGCTGCAGCAGCATCCGCACCGTGATGCGCTCGTCCAGCCCGTGCTCGGGCAGGTAGCCCGCCACCGGGCGGTCCAGCCCGATCTTGCCCTCGGCCACCAGCTGCAGCGCCAGGGTCGCGGTGAAGGTCTTGGTGTTGGAACCGATCCGGACGTGCCCGTCGATCGGCGGCTTCGCGGTCCCGCCCAGCTCGGCCGCACCGGCGCTGCCGGACCACTCGCCCCGCTCGTCCTGCACACGCAGCGACACCCCGACGAACCCGGAGTCGACGATCTCCTCGATCGCCTTCCGCAGCTCCGGCCGATCCAGCCCGGAAACACCCGCACGGGCACTCCCGGCGACGTCGAGGGCGGCGGTGATCTTGCGGGCCATTTCGGCCATCGCCGGGCTGGGCCTGCCTTCGTGGGTGGCTTCGACGGCGAGCAGGACGGTGTCGCGGAAACGGCCGGCCTCGGCCGGATCCTGCTGGTTCAGCAGGTTCACGGCCGCGGCCAGGGCCGGCAGCACCTGGTCGGCGAGCGCGGCGGCGGACCTGCCCCCCAGATCGATGTCCTTCGACTTCGCCGCGAGGACGTGCCCGAGCGGGCCGGTCGCCGACGCCAGGGCGATGCTGCCACCGGTGGCGATCTCGACGGGCTTGCCGGCAGCACCGGCGGCGGCCATCAGCGAAACCGCGCCATACGCGGCCGTACGCAGGGTGCTCCGGTCCTGATCGGTGAGGGTGATGGACATGGCGATGTGCTCCTTGGCTCGGTCGTTCCCGGTCGCCGTGGTGCGCCGGTGCAACGAGCTTCCGGCCTGCCCCAAGGTCAACCTCAACCGTGATCTGGTTCACAGAGGTCAGCGACGGAACGTCCGCTCGTGCCGATGAGCGCGTGGTCCCGTGCCGCCGGCGGCAAACCGGTTCCCTTTCGGAGATCCCCAGACCTGCCGCCCGGGGTAACCAGGTCGGAGCCAGAATGAGGCCGTGGGTTATCAACTGCAGGGGGCCATCGCCACCGAGCCTGTGCTCCGGAAGTTGGCGGGCACGGTGAAAGAAGCGTGCATCGTTCCACTCGCCAAGCACCTCTGCCTACTACCGATGACCGACGCGTTGTTCGACGCGGTCACCGTCGCCGGAGCGGCCAAGCTCGATGGGTTCTGGAAAGCGCCCGCCGGCTTCGGCCACGCCTTGGCCGCTTGTTCGGCGGGCGGTCCCATCACCTATGTCGAGGCTGACTACTTCGGTGGGAGCGGAACCCAGTCCGCGCAGGTGTGGGTCGGCGGTCAAGTAGTGCTCGGTCCCCTACACCTGGCCGAAGGAAAGCCGATACCCGCCGCGGGCAGCCCCATCTCCCAGGCGCTTCGGTGGCTTGGCGTGGCCAAGG
>Ga0207678_10003695_pt1 | contig 13751 bp, 12 predicted proteins | sample KBSC63metaG_FD_184319 | JGI IMG/M metagenome (GOLD analysis project Ga0207678, IMG submission 184319) | Corn rhizosphere microbial communities from Kellogg Biological Station, Michigan, USA - KBS C6-3 metaG (SPAdes) (version 2) | ecosystem: Host-associated > Plants > Roots > Rhizosphere > Soil ... | reverse complement strand
GGTCGAGCAGCGAAGGCTCGATCTGTGCCAATGTCGTTTCCGCATCGGGGTTGCCGCGCATCGACAGCACGAGCTTGCATCGCTGGTCCACGAAGCCCATCGCGAGTGGTGCGTCGCCGGGCCTGGCACGCGGCTGCACGACGATGTCGACCGGCAGCTTCTGCTCTTTCGCGTACTCGATGACCGGCCAGCCGGCCTTGAGCCAACGCATTTCGGTGTCCGTCAAGTCGGCGCTGAAGGAAGACGTGTGCACCGCCGCGAACAACAGCATGAGAGACACGAGGCGATGAATAGCGGAGGGCTTGACCATGTCCTCCAATTGGACCGGCGTAAGCGCTCCGGCGGGCGTGAACAAGTGCCGTCAAAGGCGACCAGTTCCCTGTACCGAATAGCTTCCTGCGAACTCCGTGAATTACTGCCCGTTGGTGACCTCGCTGGCAGCGGGCATGGAATTGCTCCTGCCGTTGTCTGACGTGCCTCCGGTCGACTCTCGGCTCATGCCTTGGATCACGCGATCGAGCTCGGCCGATGTCTTCGGCGCATCACTTGCCGGGGCCGGCTGACTTGTCGTCATGCTGGCTTTGTCGCCCATGGTGATGCCGCTGGAATCTTGCCGTACCACGACGTCGTCCGCAGTGGCTGCGGGTGAATTGTGCGATTCGTCCGAGGCTGAAGTATCAATGGACCATTGGTCGGAGGGCCGGGATGCGCTGGGCGCCACGGGCGGGTGCCGGGCCGCCGGGAAGTTGGCTTTCGCGTCGATCATGCGGCTCTTCAGGGCCGTCCGAAAGAAGTCGCCCACCAGAAGGATGGCGTTGTGTCCACCTTGCCCCCAGTAGTCGCTGCGCATGGTGACGCGCGAGTCGTTGAAGCCGACCCACGCTCCGGCGACAAGGTCAGGGTGCATGAGGATGAACCAGCCGTCGGTGTTTTTCTGCGTTGTGCCGGTCTTGCCGGCAATGTCGCTCATGATGCCGAATCGCGACTTGATTTGCGTGCCTGTGCCTCGGTCAATCACGCCGCGCATCATGTCGATGAGATCGACGGCGGAGTCGGCCGACATTGCGCGCCGGGTCTCTCCTCCGAACTCGGCGAGCACCTCGCCCTGTCGATCGGTGATGCGCCGGACCATGATCGGCTTGTGGTACTGCCCCTGCTGCGCGATCGTTGAATAAGCGTTGACCATCTCGAGCAGTGTTACCGGGCTCGTCCCGAGCGCGAGCGAAGGCACAGCGTCCAGCTTGCTCTGCGACACGCCCATGGACTTCGCAAGTTCCGCGACACGCGAGATGCCGACTTCCTGGGCCACCTGTGCAGTGATGACGTTCTTCGAGTAGACGAGGCCGTCGCGCAAGGTCATGGGTTCGCCACTGGGGGCCGTCATGTCGGTGGGTCGCCAGACAGTCCCGTCGTCGAGCGTGATCTCCACCGGGCCGTCCATGTAAGTGCGGTCCGGGCTGAGGCCGGCCTCCAGCGCCGCGCCGTAGACGAAAGGCTTGAAGGTCGAACCGGGCTGGCGTTGGGCGAGCGAGACATGGTCGAACTGATCGGTGTCGAAGTCGCGGCTACCGACCCAGGCCTTCACCTCACCGTTGCTGGGGTCCACGGCGAGAAATCCGGCTTCGAGGCGCGTCTTTTCCTTTCTGAGTCGGGCCATCAGCGTCGTGTCGACCATCAGCGCCTGCATGGCCGCGGCTTCACTGCCGTGGGTCTTGACCGCAGCGCCGAACTCGGGCGACTCCCGCACAAACATGCTCACCAGATCGCGCCTCTTGGTCCAGAAGTGCGAGAACGGGTCGACCTTGCTGCGCATGCCGAGGTAGGCATCGGCCGAGGTCGATGTGAATCGCATGCCGGACGAACTCCATTCCACGTCGGCAACCGCCTGCAAAGCCTTGGCCTGCCGCTCCACAGCGTGTATGGCAGCTTCCTGCAAGCGCGAGTCAATGGTGGTGTGCACGACGAGACCATCGGTGTAGAGGTTGTAGTCATGCTCGTCGGCCCAGTCGATGAGCCACTTTCTAAGCGCGATGGCGAAATGTGGCGCATCGCCGGGGACATCGGGCTGACGCTTGAATTCCACGTTGAGCGGCTGCTCGCGCAGGCGATTGAAAGTGTGTTCGGCGAGCACTTTGTGCCGGACCATCTGCGCAAGTACGACGTTGCGCCGCTCCTTGGCGCGCGCGGGGTGCAGTATCGGGTTGTAGTAGTGCGTTCCCTTGAGCATGCCGATCAGCGTCGCGCTTTCGAGTTCGTCGAGTTCGACGGCGGACTTGTCGTAATAAGTGCGTGCGGCCATCTCGATGCCGACCACGTTGTAGAGAAACGGCGCGCTGTTGAGGTAGTTCTCGAGGATCTCCGCCTTGGTGAAATTGCGCTCTATGCGCAGCGCCGTGATGAGCTCCTTCGCCTTGCGCGTGAGCGTGCGCGAGCGGCCAATGCTGTCCGGAAAGATGTTGCGCGCGAGCTGCTGCGTGATCGTCGAGCCTCCCTGGGGGTCGCCGCCAGCGGTACGGATTGCGGCGCCCAGCGTGCGGTAGAAATCGATTCCGTGGTGATCGTAGAAGTGCTGGTCTTCGGTGGAGATGAGCGCATTGACGACGTGCGGTGAAATTTTGGCGAGCGTCACTCGCTCTTGTTGCGCGCGCTTGAAGGCGGTGAGCACTTTGCCGTCGGCAGAAAGGAGCACACTTGGCTTGATGTCCTGCAGGGCGCGTAGTTCTTTCACGCCCGGCGAGTCCGGAATCATCGCGAGAAGGAAGGTGATGAGACAGATCACCGGCACGCCAATCACAAGCGTGATCCAGAAGGCGATGCGGCGCGCTAGACCTGCCATGGCAAGGGCTCGTCGGCGTTGCAGGGCCAGCGTGCCCAGTTGAGAAAGTTCCAGTTCATGTCCACCGTCCTGGGCGAGAAAACGTGCAGCTCGGCCTTTAAGGGGCAAGCCTTGTGCCCATTCATTGCCTCGGGCACAAGGCTTGCCACACGATTGCGATGAGCACAGTAAAACCGATGGAGTTGGCTATGTCGAAAGTGAATGTTGCTCAGGTACGCGCAATCGAACAGCGGCTCGCAAGCCGGGAGGCCGAGTTGCGCGCGCGCGTTCGAGAAGCCAAGGAAGCGCTGGCTGATCGGCCGGGCACGGGCGGCGGCCACGTCGAAGACCTGGGTGAAGAAGGCGAGCAGCGTTTTCGCAACGGCATCGAGCACGTCGAGCTGCAGCGCGATCAGGAAGAGCTGACCGACATCGCTTCAACACGCGAACGCATTGCCGATGGCAGCTACGGTGAATGTGTCGATTGCGGGCAAGACATCGCCCCGGAACGGCTCGCCGCTCAACCGACGGCGAGCCGCTGCGTCATCTGCCAGGGCGCTCATGAGAAGAAGTATGGGACTACGCTGCGCTACTCGACTTGAGTGGCCAAGCAAAGGTCCGTGCATCCTGACCCTGTCTTAGCTCACGTACTTGTTCATCGGGTCAGCAATCGGCTTTAACCCATAGGAGGTGAACATGGCCAACTCGAATCTCAAATCCTCGGGCACGGCAGCCGACTCAACCGCCAACAAGCAGCGCCGTCTGCAGGCGGAACAGGACCGACACGATGCGGGCAAGAAGGACGAGGGCAAGCCCGAGGCCAAGGGGGCCTCTCAGGCGGGCGCCCGCCCCCAGCCTGAAAAGCTGCCGGCGCAGCATTTGAAGAAGCCCGGCCTCGAAGCGGACCTCGAACTCAAGCCGAATTCGCATGCGCCGGACTACGAAGGCAGCAACAAGCTGCGTCACATGGCGGCCATCATCACGGGCGGCGACTCTGGCATCGGCCGTTCGGTGGCGATCCTGTATGCGCGCGAAGGTGCTGACGTGGCGATCGTCTACCTGAACGAACACGAGGATGCGCAAGAGACCCAGCGCTGGGTCGAGGCTGAAGGCCGCCGCTGCATCCTCATTCCGGGCGATGTGAAGGATTCCCAGTTTTGCAAGCAGGCTGTGGAACAAGCGGTGAAGGCCTTTGGCAGGCTTGACATCCTGGTCAACAACGCGGCCTTCCAGCTGCATGCGGATTCGCTGGAAGACATCACGGACGAGCGCTTCGATGAAACGCTGCGCACCAACGTCTATGGCTACTTCCACATGGCGCGCGCCGCCTTGCCGCATTTGAAGAAGGGCTCGTCGATCATCAACACAGGGTCGGTCGTGGGCCTGGAAGGGAGCCCGCGGCTGCTCGACTATTCGACGACCAAGGGGGCAATACATGCGTTCACCAAGTCGCTGGCCGCAAACCTCGTCGACAAGGGCATCCGCGTGAACGCCGTTGCGCCGGGGCCAGTGTGGACGCCGCTCAACCCGGCGGATTCGCCGGCAGAGAAGGTTGCGACCTTCGGGCAGAACACGGATTTGAAGCGCGCTGCGCAGCCGGAGGAGCTGTCGCCGGCATATGTGTTCCTGGCGGCGCCGTGTTGCTCGGGTTACATCACGGGTATCGTGTTGCCGGTGACGGGAAGCGTGGGTGCGATTTAGCTCCACCAGACATGGTCGGGGCTTCATCCTGTCGACCAGAGCCCATTGGTTGCAACGAGGTCCGAATTTTGGGTAATTGACTGAAACGAAGGCACTAGTGTCGCGTCAAGCCTCAAGTGTCGGTTGATCGCGCCGCTGTCGGAGCGCAAGGCGCGCCGACGAGTCATAGCCGTGCTATGGCGAGGAGGCGCAACGCCGCGATGCGCTTCGAGAGCAAGCGAGCAGCCGACACTTGAGGCTTGACGCGACACTAGTGCTACGACAATGGCGCATGCCTCAATTGCACCCCGTTGACGTTCACCCTGCTGAGCCCGCTGCGCCCCGCACAAAGTGCCAGCGCAGCGATCCGCAAAAGTTCGCCGTTGATGTCGCACCAAGCCGCATCGACGGCCAGGGCGCGTTCGCGGCGGAGCCTATCCCCGCACGCCGCAAGATCGGCGAGATCCGCGGCGAGTCCATCAGCGTGCGAGAGGCTCGCCGACGGGCGAAGGGTCAGGCGCGCATCATGATCGTGGAGGTGAGCGACAAGCGCGCCATCGACGCCTCAGCGTCGAGCGACCCGTTGCGCTTCACGAACCATTGCTGCGCACCGAATGCAGTGCTGCGCATCCGTCAGGGCCGCGTCGAGTTCTACGCAATGCGCGATCTGGCTCCGGGCGAGGAAATCACGGTGAACTATGGGCAGACGCACCACGATGGAAAGCTGCGTTGTCGCTGCGGTGCTCAGGGGTGCGTCGGGCGGCTTTGAACTTCAAATTTGTCCAGTGAAAATCGGGCTACCAATTCGACCATGCCGATGCAGCTCCGCGCGCGTGTGCGGCACGTGCCTGCCCGAGAGCTTGAGTGCAAGCCGCGTGACCATGTCGTGGGTGGTTGAAGCGGGGGCATGCACCGGCATGATGGCAAGCCATGCTGCGACGCCCAGCGGCAGCCACAAGGGCACGCTGGGGTGCCGCGTTCGCGCCATCCAGAGCGTCGACATGCTCACAGCACAACCAATCGCGAGACCGGCGACCACCTCCGACCATGAATGCGCCCCGACCATCACGCGCGACACGCCGATCATGAGTGCGAGCACAAAGCCGGCCAGCCATGCCATGCGCTCACATGCAGGCGAACGCGAACTCGCGATGATGAACAGCAGCGGTGGATAGACAGCGCTTGCGAACATCGCGTGGCCTGAAATGCCTGTGAAATCGAGCGTGGCGCTGCCGATGCCCCAGCCCATGAATGCGACCTTGGTGATGGTGGTGACGATCGCAGCGATCGACATCCAGGCGAGCCAGCGAATGACCACCGGCCGGGAATCGTCGCGATGAGCGAGCCATAAGCAGGCGCCGAGAGTGGCCGGCAGGAGGATTTGGGCCTCGCCGAAACGGCTCACGAAAATCCAGAACATCGATGTTTCCATAGCCGAATGCTACCGTCCCCAACGGCAATGCGTCATGCAAGGAAACCATTGCCGTCATCGACCGAAACTGTCGGCATGTCCTCGCGCATGGACCACGGGCGACTTGGACTGCCGTGGCGCTCGTGCGCGATGGCCCGTATTGTCGACCGCTACCGGAGCCTGATGCACGCGGGGACAGCGTGCAGCCATTCGGTCATCGGCACAAGGCTACCTTGGCGAGCACGCCTCTATACCCTTCTTGATGGGGTCGCTTTGCGATCCCATCAGGACAGCGCATAGCGCCTCAACGCTGCTGGAACAACACCAGCCTCGTGTCCCGCGTCTGGTTTCCCGACGTCGCCTTCACGTTCACCTCGTAGCGCATCCCGGGCACAGGCATCTGCGGCGCGATGTCGAAGCTGAAGTTCCCGTCTGCATCGGCAGTGATGCGCTCGTTGTAGAGCTTCTGCGTCATGCCGATCATGCCGACAACCGAGGCGATGCCGACCACTTCCGCATCCACCGTCGCGCCAGGTGCAGTCTTGCCTCGCACCGTCACGCGGCCACCCGCTGGCACGGTGGCGTTGGGCTGGTGGCTCGTGATGGCCAGCGGCAGCCCGATGGCGGCCGTGGGTTGTTGCTCGACATTGAAGGCCCACGTGCTTCGTACCGGATTGCCCGCACCGTCCTTGGCGGCCACGTCGGCCACATAGTGCCCGGGGGCGAGTTCACTGCGATAGGTGAAGAAGTCGCGAGTGATGCTGGCGTTGGATGTAACGTCGCGCCCGCCGAGCAGGATCTTCACGGTCTTCGGGTCCACGCCGAGACCGCCGCGGTCATCGAAGGTGCCGGACACGGACACCGGGCCGGCGGCATGTACCGTCTCGCCGTCTTTCGGCACCTGGTTGCGAATCGTCGGCGAACGTGAATCCACGAGCATCTGATTACGCGTGAGGTTACTGCGCACGACCTGGTTGTTGCCTTCGAGCGTGGCGACGATGGGCACGCCACCTGTCACCTTGTCCAGCCGCTTGAGCGTGTAGGTGCCCTCATAGTGGCCCGGTGAGACTTCGCGCATGGGGATGCCGGTGGCCACGTTCTCGATTGCAAAGGTCGCGCGCTGCCCCGGCGTGCCTTCCGCCATGAACCTCAGCTCGGTGCCGGGTTCGAGCTTGTCGACGGGCATGGCGACAAAGCGATTCAGCGCGATCGCCGTCGCCCGTGCGGGTTGCGGCGCGGGCGTGGCGGCCACCGGTGGCGCTGAAGCGTTCAGGCGGGCCATGGTGCTCGTGCTGCTGCGGTTGTTGTGGCGCATCGTGACCGTCGCTGACGAGTTGGCGTTCGCGCGGTCGGTCGGCCGCAACGTATAGCCGCCTTCGTAAACGCCTTCATCGACTTCCTGCAGTACCAGAGTGCGCGAAACTCCACCGACACGAACGGTCACGCGAGAGCCGGGTGTGCCCTCAGCCCGGAAGAACAATTCGTTTCCGGCCGCGACGTTCTGTGCGGGCTCCATCTCGAAAGAGGTGATCTGCGGGGCGGGGACGACGGCGCGCTTGGTCGCCGCAAAAGCGGACTGCGCGGGACTAAATGTCATGCCCGAAAGTGCTATGAGCAGCGCACAAAGGCGCCTCGATGCAAGCCAAGGACTCATGACGACCTCCTAAGGGTTTTTTTGGCCCTTCAAGAGGGGCAAATGCCGCGCCCGGCCCTGCCCGTGCCGTGCGCCCGGCAAGACCACAGGGGGCGATCTGTTCGCGGCCGGAGGCATCCTCGGCTGCGGCGTCAGCGGTTGCTGACCTACATCTGATCGGCGATGAATTCGCGGCGTGCCAGTCGCGTGAGGGGCGGTCAGCGTGCAGACGTAGCGCCGTAGCGATGACAATGCAACAGGCTCATCGCGAGGGCGGCGAGCTCAGGGCTGCCGCGGCGCTTGGCGAAGATGAACCGTTCGCGCGCATAGATGCGGTCGAAGGCGAGCGCCGACACGTGCGCCGTCCAACCCTGCGCAGCCATCAGCGCGGAAAAGCGCTCTAGCGTCGTCGCATCAGCCTGCAAGGGCCGGGCTAAGCTGGGCAGAAGCCCCTCGAAAACAAGGCGCGCACTGGCTTTCTGGGCCAGCATGTGAGTGGCGGTGCTGCCTTGTGATGGTTTTGGCGGTCGCGTTGTCATGATGGGGTCTGGTCAAGCGTGATCGTGCGAGTAATGCACCTGTCGACACGATAGGGCCGCGCGGCGGATTCGAAACATCGAAAGGCGCCGGGATCGTGGCGCATTTCGCAGGTCTCAAGCCAAATCCATCTCGGAGGCTGAGAGTTTTTCGATCATGCCCGCTCATCACGCCAAAAGGCCCCTCCTCGTCGTTGCAAATGCTCGCCATAGCCAAGCTATGGTTGCGCTTTGCGCCTAAATCAGAGCCTTTTGACGTGCTGCCCGGCCACGCTTGAAAGCTCTCAGTCTCTCAGTCACGGGCGTCGGGTTTCCTGTTGCTCTGCTTTTTGGCGACCGCTTCCAGAAACAGATAAGCGCCGCACGCTATCAGCAAGGGCGCGAGGTAATACAAAGCTCGGTACGCCAGCAATCCCGCCAGCACTTCGCCTCGCGATAGGGGCGGCACCAGCAGGGCGATGAACACGGCTTCGAGGACGCCAAGGCCGGCGGGAATGTGCGCAATCGCGCTAGCGAGCGCGCCCGTCAGCAGCACGCCCAGCACCGATGGGTACGCGACATTGCCTGGCATCAGCACGAAGATGACGGCGGCAATCACGCTCCAGTTGGCGCAGGACAGAAGAAGCTGCAAGGCCGCAAGACGCAGCGGTGGCAGCGAGATCTCGTGGCCCCGCAAGGTCCATTCGCGCCGGCGAGAGGTTCCGCACAGCATGAGGTAGGCGACGGCAGCGCCCATCATCGCGAAGCCAACGCCGTGCAAGGCCGTTGCGCCGATCTCCCAGCCCGGCGGCGGCGTGATGACGCCGAAGGCGAACACGCAGCCTGCGACTGCGAGGTAGCCGAGCCAGTTGGTCGTGAGGCTCAGGGCGAGCACCCGAGTAATGACGGCATTGCCCAATCCAAAGCTCGAATACAGGCGGAAGCGAAAGGCGAAGCCGCCGACCAGCGTGCCGAGGTTGAGGTTGAACGCATAGCTCACGAAGGTCACAGCCATCACCTTCCATGCGGGCAGGCCGTGCGAGGTCCAGGCACGCCCGAGCAAGTCATAGCTGCTGTAGATGCCATAGCTCAGTGCGACGAGGGCGCCCGCCTCGAAAATGCTCGAGGCGGGAAACCCCGCGATGACATCGAGAACCTCGCCCCATTCGATGTGGCGCGCCTGTGAATAAAGCAGAGTCGCCACGCCTGCGAAGAATACGAGCGTGAGCACGCGGCGAACGCGCGGCCACAACCGCATGTGCTGGGCCTCCTGCTCTTCGGGCTGGCGGATGGCGGAGGCGGCGCGGTTCATGACACCGGGCAATCGGCCTCGTGCCGTTGATCGCTCGCGGTCACCACATTTGCACCGCTTCGCCAATGCCATGGCACTGGCAACGATGCTTCACCGCTCCCACCCTGCGCTGACACGGGCACAGTGTTGTCGTTGACTGCGAACTCGCGTGCAGGCGCGAGGACGGGCTTGTGTGCAGGCAGCCAGCCGGCCCAGGCGGGGAATCGCCGGATGAGGTGGAAGGCGAAGTAGCTTGCTGCAAGCCTCCACCACGATCGGTCCATTTCTCGTTTTGGGTCGATCTCATTGCAGCTCTTTTCCATCAGGGCTTTCAGATGCTCGCGCAGCACGGCGGCGAACCCTCGGTCTCGAATGATCACGTTGGCTTCGAGGTTGAGCGCGAGGCTCAGCGGATCGAGGTTGCTCGATCCGACGGTGGCCCATTCGTCGTCAGCGAGCGCGACTTTGGCGTGCAGCGGCCGTTCGCAATATTCAAAGATCCGTACGCCCGATTGCAGCAGATGGTCGTAGAGCGTGCGTGCTGCGATCTTCACGATCGGCATGTCGGGGTGTCCCTGAAGGATGAGAGAAACGCTCACGCCACGCTGCGCTGCCCGGCGCATTTCTTTGAGCAGGCGATAGCCGGGGAAGAAGTAGGCGTTGGCGATGAGCACCTCCTGCCGCGCCGCGCGCAGGGCAATGCGGTAGTGGCGCTCGATGTCGTCGCGATGTTCATGGTTGTCGCGCGTCACAAAAAGAGCTGCCGCATCGCCTGCTGCGTGGGCGCCGTGCGAGATCTTCGCTTTGTCCCTGCGCCACCAGCGGCGCCGACCCTGACCGGGCGAGATGGCCTCGTGCACGAAGCGGTGGATCTCCTCGACGATCGGCCCCTGCACCTCGACTGCGTAGTCCTGCTTGGCCTCAGGACCATAGTCGGCAAGGTGATCCGCGGAGAAGTTGATGCCGCCGACGAAAGCCTTCGTGCCGTCGACCACCACGATCTTGCGGTGCATACGGCGAAAGAGGTTGGTGCGCAGACGACCAAAGAGCCGCGGCCGCGCATCGAAGACGTGAAAGCGCACGCCCGCCAACGTCAGCAATTCAATGAACCCTGCGGTGAGGTCTGGCGAACCATAGCCATCAATGGTCACGTCCACTTGCACGCCGCGCCTGGCCGCATCGAGCAGGCATCGCTGCAAGGCGAGACCGACTTTGTCCTGGAAGAGGATAAAGGTCTCGATGATCACTTCGTGCTCGGCCGACTCGATGGCTTCGAAGACGGCGGGGAAGAACTCTTCGCCGTTCACCAGCAGGCGGACCCGGTTGCCCGTTTTCCAACGCGCGTTCACAGCAGAACCTCCGCTGCGAGCGGAGCATGGTCCGACAGGTGCGACCACGGCCGGTTGGGCAACACGATGGGCCGGTGCACGGTGGCGTTGCGCACGTAGATGCGGTCGAGCTGCAGGAGCGGCAGTCGCGCCGGGAACGTCTTGGCGGCTCGGCCGTTGGCATGCACGAAGACTTCACGCACTCCTGTGCATTTCTCGAGCTGCCGGTGCCCGCGCATGCGCCAGTCATTGAAGTCGCCGGCGATGACGAGCGGCGCGTCCGGTGGCAGTTCGCTGATCATCTTGCACAGCAGTTCTATCTGCTGCTGCCGATGTCCTTCTTGCAGACCAAGGTGAACGCAGATGGCATGGACCTCGATGTTGCGCTCTGGAAGTTGGCAAGTGCAGTGCAGCAGACCCCGCTCTTCGGTCTTGCCGATGGACACATCCCGGTTTTCGTGACGCACGATCGGAAACTTCGACAGCACCGCGTTGCCGTGATGCCCATTTGGATAGACCGCGTTGCGGCCGTAGGCGTAGCTCGTCCACATCGTATCGGCCAGGAATTCGTAATGCGAATTCGACGGCCAGTTGGCGATGCGGGCGGCGTGCAGGTCGTGGCTGCCCATCACTTCCTGCAGGAAGACAATGTCCGCGGACACCGCGTGAACCGCGTCGCGCAGCTCGTGCAGGATGAATCGACGGTTGAAGATCGTGAATCCCTTGTGGGTATTCACGGTCAGGATGCGAAATGAAAGCTTAGTCGGATTCTTGGTCATGGGCAGTCATGGCCGTGCACGCGGCCTATGCCGAAGACAGGCAAGCACCGTTCCCGACGGTGCCGACGGCGGGATCACCGATTGCTTCATGACGGGCGTCCCTAGGTCTGGGAGACCATCATGCGGTTTCGCACTCTGTTTCTCTTTGCAGTGCTTGGGCTCACGGTGCTGTTCGCGTTGCTGAACTGGAAAGCCTTCACCACGCCGACGACTTTGTCACTGGTCTTTGGCACGGTCGAGGCGCCCGTCGGCGTGATCATGCTGGCAGTGACCTTCGTACTCAGCGCAATGTGCCTGGCCTTCCTGATCTATGTGCAGGGCGCCGCATTGATGGATTCACGACGTCACACGAAAGAGTTGCAATTGCAGCGTGACCGGGTCGAAAAGGCCGAGGCTTCGCGCGTCACTGACCTGCACAACTTCGTGAACGCTGAAATGCGCGCAGCGGCACAGATCCATGCCGACATGCTGACCCAGATTTTGGCGCGCATCGATCAGCTCGAGCAGCACAACAACGTCGCGCTGCAGGAAACCGGAAATTCGCTATCGGCTTACATCGGCGAGCTCGAAGACCGGCTCGAACATCGGCGAATTCCCAACGGATCTGCGAACGATCCGGCGCACTGAACGTTTCGCCTTTTCAACACGCCGCGGCGAGAGCCGCAGGGCAGTGCCGCGTGTGTAGCGACTACAAGCTCAGAGGCGGGGAGCTTGTCGATCATGCTTGCTCATCACGCCAAAAGGCCCCCTGCTCGTCGTTGCAAATGCTCGCCATGCACGAGCTATGCTGCGCTCTACGCCTGGATCAGGCGCCTTTTGACGTGCTGCTCGTGCACGATCGAAAAACTCTGAGCCTCTTCAGGCCGAAGGCTGCGGCCGGATGATGGCGATAGCAGCGCCCTGTGGATCGAACATCGCGGCGATGCGGCCCACGCCCGATATCTCGGTGGGTGGCATGAAGACCTTGGCGCCGAGCTTCGTGGCCTTGGTCGCGCTGTCGTCGCAGTCTTCTACGTGTACATAGGGCATCCACATCGCAGGCGTGGCAGCGTCAGGCGTCTGAAAGACGCCCCCGCGCGACTTATCGCCGGTCTTGAGGATGAAGTAGGCACCCTGCTCGCCGACGTTCATCACGTCATGGGTGTAGCCGAACGTGCTTTCATAGAAGGCGAGCGCGCGTTTGACATCGGGTGTCCAAAGCTCGTTCCAGACCCAGCTTCCGAAGGGTGCCTTTTCCACATCGGGGGCATCGCCATCGAGCGAGGTCCACAAGCAGAAGTTGGCACCGGTCGGGTCGGTCAGGCCTGCACCGCGACCCACAGTGGGGAAGTCGGTCGGTGGGAGGGTTGCCTTGGCGCCGTTAGCGGTGGCACGCGCGAAGCTCTTGTCCACATTCTCGACCGACATGTAGGAGATCCAGTGGTTCGGCATTCCCGGCTCGGCGGTGCGCAAGCCGCCGATGCCCCGATCCCCGTTCTGGATCATGTTGTAGGTTTTGTCACCCATCGGCATGCTTTCGACATGCCAGCCGAAAACTTGCTGGTAGAAAGCCCGGGCCTTCGCAACGTCGTTTGAAACTTGCTCGAACCAAACGAACTTACCGGGCAGACGCGAAACGGTGGAAGCCATGGCAGACCTTTCGACGGTGGGTGGATCGCGGACGTTAGATCATTGGGGCTGACTTGAAAAGGCCATTCAGAGGCTGAGAATTTTGCGAGCGTGCCCGAGCGGTGCGCCAGAAGGCGGCCGATCTAGTGTCGCGTCAAGCCACAAGTGTCGGCTGCTCGCTTGCTCTCGAAGGCGCATTGCGGCGTTTGCGCCTCCTCGCCATAGCACGGCTGTGCCGGGCCACCGAAGGGCTGAACAACGAGACATGAGGAGCAGACGTGCCGCCCTCGAACGCATCGCCGAGCCCGAACTGAGTGCAGGTATTCCTGGAACCCGATCTGCTGGGCCGCGTGGGGCATCTTCAGCGTGGCCAGCCAGCGCAGGTGGGCGCCCGTCCAGGAGCTCTTGCCCGCATAGGGGATGCCGTTGCGCAGCAGCAGGGCCTTGAGCCGGTGGCGCGCGTTGCGACACTCGCGCACTGCGTCCTCGCGACATCGCCTGGGCCTCGCAGCTGCGGCTGAGCTTCCTTGGATTCACCATCCGGGGCAACAAGATCCGCTGGACCGATAAGGCGCTGGCGGACTTCAAGCATCGCGTGGGCGAACTCACGGGGCGCAGTTGGGGCGTCTCCATGGAACACCGGCTACAAAAGCTGGAGCAATACGTACAAGGGTGGATGGGGTACTTCGGC
>Ga0207678_10003694_pt1 | contig 13757 bp, 10 predicted proteins | sample KBSC63metaG_FD_184319 | JGI IMG/M metagenome (GOLD analysis project Ga0207678, IMG submission 184319) | Corn rhizosphere microbial communities from Kellogg Biological Station, Michigan, USA - KBS C6-3 metaG (SPAdes) (version 2) | ecosystem: Host-associated > Plants > Roots > Rhizosphere > Soil ... | reverse complement strand
CAATTCTGTTTCAAGTTTGTCAAGTCGTGAGTGTAGGAAGAAGCCGCCGGCCACAAGTCCGAGCATAAGGATGCCCATCGCCAGCATCGTCAGTGGCGCGATGCTAGCGCGAGGCTTACCAATAACGCGGAAGAGTTTTGAGAAGAGATTGGACTTGTTAGCAGTCGCCATAACTTCGGAACACAATAGAGAGGTTCGGGCAGTCGCACGCTCGGCGAGCGCGCTATTGGAACTCCCGATTGCGGCGAAAGGCAATAAGGAACCCCGTCCCGCTTGATGACAGGGAACTGGTCTGCCGCCGTGCAGAAGATGGTCACCGGCACCACCTGGGGGAGGGGGTTGATGCCATGCACGTGGGTTGGGAGCGGCGGCGCTCTGCAACACCAGCGAAACAAGAATGACGACATTCTCGGTGCGATAGAAGCGTTCGGCCTGTTCGCCGTCCTGATAGCGGCCGAAGAAGCGCAGCGCATATTGCGACCACCACGCGAGGAACGCGATCTGCAGCAGCTCATGCGTTGCCGTGATCAGCGTGATCACACCCAGCGTATGCTCGTTGACCACATGGGTCCACACGATCATCGCGATCAGCTGGAACATCGGCCCGACGATCTGAGCGGGAAGATAAAGGATCGTGCGCTTCAGCAGCATGGTCAGGCTCCGAGCCAGCGGGCCGCGCGCGGGGGCGCCCATCGTTGCACGGCGAGCAGTGCGATAAGGCTCAGGGCGACAGTGATCGCATACATCAGAAATGTCCCCGCAACCGGGCCGAACTGGCGCAGTCCGCCATGATCGCGCAAGGCCATGACAATGAAAATATGCCAGAGATAGATGAAGTAGCTGCCGGATCCGAGCATGGCCAGGATCGGCGCGCGGACGCCGAGTGCGAGCAACAGGACGCAGAGCGCCGCCGCATAGCCGAAGAACGCCATCGAATCATAATCGGCGGCGTCGCCGATCTTGAGCAGTCTCGCTGCCGCATAGATCACATAGGCCAGCAGTGCCGCGGCAGTGAGTGTCAGGCGCATCCGCGGAAGGGCCAGCCGCGCCGTCGATCCGGCGACCAGCATTCCCAGGGCCACGAAGCTGAACCAGAATGGGATATCGCGCATGCGCACTTCCTCGATCAGCCCATCGGACAGTCCGCGCTGGATCAGCAGGGGATCGACGTAGCTGCCGATGATCAGGCCGAAGGCGAGGGCGAGCATCAGGACGAGGCGCAGTCGCTCATTGGCTTGGGTCGGCTCACGATGGGCAAACCACAGGGTCAGCCAGAGCATGAGCGTACAGCCGAGATAGACGAAGACATAATAATACACGAACACGTAAGCGAGCACGAAGCGGGCAGCCGTTGTCGTCGGGCGGTGGTCCATGGCCGGATTCTGCAGCGCCATGTAGAGATAGGCCGCAGCGAAAGCGATGGCGTAGGGGATCAATGCGGCCATGACGCGCTTGCCGAGTGGAACGCGGCCCGACAGAGCGGTCAGATAGCCGGATGCGAACAGGAAGATCGGCACACAGGGACGCAACGCCGCATCGAGCATGGTCTTCCACGATGCATCGAGCGGTTGCTGCAGCGAATGGATGCCGATCACCATCAGAATGGCGAGGCCGCGCATGCTGTCGATGGCCACATCCCGGCTGGCCGTCCTCGTTTGAGCCAGCGGCCGCGCCGTCCCGGACATTGTCTGCGTTGCATCCACCATCAGGTCACGTCTGCCTTGGCACCGTCGCCGCGGCAATTCGCGTGCTGAAATGGCGATCATAAGCCTCATTGAGAGCGCGCCGCATGGGCGTCTCGAAATAGCGCAGGGACAGAATGCTGGCGGCCGCAAGAACGGCGATGGCCAGCGGCACCAAAGCGGGCTTGCCGCCGGGAATGACGGGGGCAAGGAAGCGTGCCGCCAGCGTGAGGACGACGGTCGCGACCGGAATATGCAGCATGTAGGAGGAATAGGTCAGCGACGACCAGCGCTCGAAGCCAAGGCGCGAGAACAGGGTGGTCTGGCCCGAGAGGTCGTGATGGATGGCGAGCACCGCGATGAGATAGATGACCGCCAATGCTGCCATGATCGGAAGCTGCGCGCCGAAGATCAGGAACAGGACGAGGGCCGTGGTCAGCAGGCCCGGTATCGCTGGAAGCCGGGCAATCCGGTCGCGAAACAGCCAGCAGGCGATGCCGAGATTGAAGGCAGGCAAAGCGCGGAAGGCGCCGCCCTTGTTGATCCAGTCCGGCCAGGGCTCGGTGCCCATGGCAACGGCATAGATGCTGTTGGCCAGCAGCGGCAGCACGACGAGGGCCACAATCACCGTCCTGCTCCGCGCGATCGTCAGCACCATCAGCGGAAACAACACGTAGCAGAAGAACTCTGCCGACAGCGACCAGCTCGGAAAATTGAAGGTCAGCCGGTCGCCATCGATGGCGTGCAGCAGCAGGAACTGCGCCGGCAGATCGGAGAATGGATAGCGCGCCGGGTTGTCGGTCTTGGCGATGCCGGCATGAAGCGCCAGTGCGATCAGGATATAGAAAGCCAGCGTTGCCAGATGCAGCGGATAGATCCGCGCGAGGCGCCGCCACAGGAAGCGGCCGACCGCGGCGGGTGAGCCAACTTTCGCCAGATACTGGCTGGCAATGACGAAGCCGGAGATGACGAAGAACAGATCGACGAACAGATTGAAGTGCCAGGTGTGGTCCACCATGAAGCGACCAATTGGCAGTTCCTTGATGTAATCCGAATAGTGCAGGACCACGACGGCGCTGGCCGCAACGATGCGCAGCCCGTCCAGATGCCGTGTGCTGGTGTCGATATCCTGCAAGAAGCATGTCCCCTGTTGAACGGGCCAAGCGTGGCCCCGATCCGGCATGGACGCCGGCGTCACGATCCTAATGCGCGACGTTGGGTTTCGCCGCCGAACGACGGCCGGCCAGCTGCCCGCCGGCGAGTTCGGCGATCAGGTCGATGACGATGTCGTGGTCGCTCGCTGCCAGCGCGTTCCAGCGCGCGAGGTTCTCGGTAGCTGCCGCAACATACTGCCTGCGCCACTGAGAAGCCGCGATAGCCCCGCCGATCTGCGACGCTGCGGTGCCGTGGTCCGACGGATCGATGAAGATGCCGGATGTGCCCAGAACTTCATGGAAGACGGGCGCATTCGGCGCCACGATCGGCAGGCCGGCATATTGGGCTTCGAGCAGTGGCAAGCCGAGACCTTCGTCATGCGAGGTGCACAGGAAAATATCGGCCTCATCGAGAATGCGCGCCACGTTCTCGGACGACTGATAGCCATGCAAGGTCACGCACGACATGCGTTCCAGCGTCTTCCAGTCATCGCCCCAGCCCTTGCGGCCAACGATGTCGAGGGTGGCGCCGGGAAAACCGTGTTGGCGCAATTCACGTACGATATTGGCCGCGGCGATGAAGTTCTTGCGTGGCTCCACGGTGCCGAGCGCCACGACGCGCAGCGGCGACGTCTCGGGCTCGCGCTCGGCGCGCTCGGCGGATTCCAGCTTGAACACGTTGCGCACCGGCGGGCGATACAGCGTGATCTCGGCGTCGGGGCGACAATGCTCGGCGAGCTTGCGCTGGGTGTCGCGCGAATTGGTCAGGAAGCGCGGATAGTTCTTGAGCGCGATCTTGAAGGGTGTCGCCATATAGAGTCGCGCGCGGGCATTGAGATCGGCCTGTCGCGTCAGCAGGAAGTCGTCGTGCATATAGGGCAGCACACGTGATGAAAACATCCGCAGCAGCGGGCTTGGCGGGAAGCCGGGGCACAGCAGGAACGACGAGGGAGACGCCAGGCGCATCGGCAGACCGAAAGTCTGCGTCGCCACCATCTGGCCGGTGCCGCGCGAGGTGATGGGCACGACATCGAGCGGCGCCAGCGCCTGCTGCGAAAACAGCTCCAGTGTGATCCGTTCGAGCCCGGTCACATGGCGTCCGAGATGGGTGTGATCGACATAGATAGTCATGCAAACTCCTGATCCCGGGGGACGGCGCGGACATGCGGGGCCGCCATCGGCGGCCGCTGATGGACATAGCGGGGTGGCGCCACGGCCGGCGCGCGTTCGCGCGGCAACAGCAGCGCGATGAGCAGAACGAGTTGCGCCAGCTGGATGTTCTTCGACGAGAAGCTCACCGAGCTTGCCGCAATCATCAGGATCAGCAGCAAGATGGCGAAGGCTGCGCGGTCCGACCGGCGCAGCAGTTCGATGAAGAAGCAGGTCAGGCCCAGCGTGATCAGGATGGTGTGGATCAGGCCAAATTGCACGATGCAGGACACCCAGAAGTTCTCGATGCCATAATTCAAACCGAGCTGCGACTGCAGCGCGTTCACGCGAACCGGATTGGGCCCGAGAATCAGTTCGCTCCACTGGAAATGATTGAGCATGTCGAAGGTCGCAAAGCGCGCCAGGGCGCTGCCTTTGTCCGACGAGAAGCGCAGCAGCATCTTGTCGAAGATGCCGAGATAGAGCGCAGCAAAAACGACACCTGCCGCCGCAAAAAGAAAGCAGATCGCGCCGACAGCGAACAGCAGCGGCACGCGCTTGCCCCGGATCAGCCGGATCGTCTCAAGCAGACCGAGGCAAGCCAACACGAACAATACCGTCATCAGCGCGGTACGGCCGCCGAAGGCCATCAGCGAGCCCAGACTGAAGGCGATCAATGGCACGCGGATCATGATCGGCGGGCAGATGGCCGGTCGCAGCACCAGCGCCATGATATAGGCGCCGACGATGCCCGAGGCCGTCAGCGGATGGCCGAGGAGCGCAGCCGAGCGCCATTCACCGACTACCAGCACGCTGCCGAGCGTCAGCGGAATGATGCGATGGCCGGAGAAATATTCGTAATAGCCAATCAGGATGTTGAGCAGCAGTGTCGCATGGATGGCCCAGACCAGCGGCCGCCGCTGCGCCGGCGTCAGCCGCCAGATCAGCAGGCACAGCAGCACTGGCAGCAGGAACGTGTCGATGATGACCGTGAACGGGCGTTCCAGCACGAACATCTGGATCAGCAGGACGAACCAGCAGAACAGGTGCACCAGCAAAAGCTTGGCGTCCGTGAAGGCACGGTTGATCTCACCGATCGGGTCGCCGTCGCGCATCAGCAGCAAAAGCATCGCGATGAATGTCGCATAGGTGCCGGGGTGCAATTTCTCGAGAAAATTGCCGCCGGGTGTCAGGTAATGGATCTTGAGATTGGTCAGAACGCCGCCGGACAGCGTGAAGATCGCGACGATGGCGCCCAGCAGCACGCTGACGATCATTAAATTAATGAGTTGGGCGGTGTTGACGATCTGGCGTCGTTGCGGAACGCGTGCACGCGAGCCCGCCGCGGCGACGGCGCCGTTGCGATGCAGCCTGAGCGGCGCGGTCCGGGCCAATGTCAACGCGCAGCTCCCGCACTGGCGGCGGCGACGCCATAGGGCTTCAGATAGGCCGAGCTGCGATAATAGTCGTAGAAGCGGATCTTGCTGAGATCGACCTGGGTCAGCACGGTGCCGAGAATGCGATCATGCACCGGAGCCAGCAGCTCCATCGTGTGGGCGACGACTTCGCGCGGTGTCTGATTCCAGGCCATGGCCAGCAAAATTCGGTCGGCGAGTTCGGCCAGCGCGCGGCCGTCGACCAGCGGAATCAGCGGTGGCGAGTCGATGATGATCAGTTCATAGTGCGACTTCAGGCGGTCGAGGATTTCGACGATTTGCTCGGAGAACATCAACTCGGTGATGGCATCGACGTCCTTGACAGCGGGGGAGGGTAGAATCGAGAGGCCGGTGCTGCGATCGAGCAGGATGGCGCGCTCCAGCGACACTTCGCCGGTCGCCACCTGCAGGAGGCCGGCATCGGCATTGGGGCTGACGGCGCGGGTCAGGCCGGGATTGCGCAGATCGCCGTCGATGAGCAGCGTCTTGATGCCCAGCGTGGCGAAGGACAGTGCGAGATTGCCGGCGAAGGTTGTCTTGCCTTCACTTTCGAGGCCCGATGTCACCAGCACGACCTTGACCGTGTCGATCTTGCGCGCACGCTGAATCGCCAGACGCACGGCGCGGATCGCTTCGGCGAAGAATGTGCCGGGCTCCTCGATGGCATAGCGCATCAGTGGTGGCTGCAATGCAGCCGGCAGCAGCCGCATGGTGCGCGGATCGTAACTGCCGAGTTCGGTGCGGCCGCGTTTGGCACGCCCGGCGAGTTCGCGACTGCTGATCGAGGGTAGAGCGGCCAGAGCGGGGACGCCTGATATCTCTTCGGCCTGTTCCAGCGTCTTGATCCGTCCGTCGAGATAGTCGGTCAGGAATGCCAGCACGGTGCCGCCGCCGAGGCCGAGCAGGATCGCAAAGCCGAGAATAAGCATCGTCTTCGGTGCGGAGGGCTTGAGCGGGATGCTGGCAAAGCTGACGATGCGGGAGTCCGGCATCTCCAGGCTTTCCTGCGCCGTCGTCTCCTTCGAGCGCGCCAGATATGACTCATAGAGCGTGCGGTTGGCCTCGGCCTCGCGCTGCAGCTCATGCAGCCGGACCACGGCCTGACCGGACGTGCTGGAGACGCCCTGCAGCTTGTCGAAACTGTCCTGCAGCGACGCCTCGCGCGATTTCGCAACGTCATAATCATGCGCCGTGCCCTGCACGATGCGCCCGATTTCCTCGTTGATCAGCCGCTGCGTGTCCTTGAGCTGCGCCCGCACATTGGCGACCTGCGGATGCCGCGGACCATATTTGCTGGTCAGGTCGGCTTCGTTCTTGGCGATATCGGCATATTGCGCGCGCAGCTTGGTCACCATCTCCGAGGAGACGGCGGCATTGAGCCCGCCGGCATCGCCGCCGGTTTTCGCCAATTGTTGCACCTGATCGAACTTGGCACGCGCCTCGGCGGTCTGCACCCGGGCAGCAATCAGCTTGCTGTTGAGATCGGTGATCTGCTGGTCGTTGACCGTCACGCCCTGCGAGACCGCGAGGTTATTGGCGGAACGATAGTCCGCGACGGCCTGTTCGGAGGTGACGACGCGGTTCTTCAGCGCATCGATCTGGCCGCCGAGCCATTTGGCTGCGATGCGCGTCGCGTCGAATTTGGCGCGGACCTGTTCCTCGAAATAGGCGTCAGCCACCGCATTGGCGATGGTCGCGGCTTTCTGCGGCGATTCCGAGCTGACGGCGATATCGACCAGGAATGTCGTGCCTTGTCGTGTCACCTTCATGCGGCGCTGGAGCAGATATATAGAGTATGCACGCGCGGCGTCTTCGGGGCTCACGCCATCGACCGGGCTGCTGCTGCGGAACAGATTGCGGATCGGATCGAGCAGGCCGGGCTTTGGCATGAACTCGAGATCCTGCGTCAGCTTCAGCTTGTCGACCACACGCTGCAGAATGGTCAGCGACTGGATCAGCAGCGTCTGGCTTTCGATGGTCGCATCGTCCGTGCCGAAATTGGTCAGCACCGATTGATTGGTTTCGACCACATTGGCGCGCCGGGGATCGACCAGTACGGTGGAGTTCGCAGTATAGAGTGTGGTCGCCGGCGCCACATAAGCGAGGGCGATACCACCGAGCACGGCGGCGGGCAGCACGACCGCGCGCCAGCGCCGGCGCAGGATGCGCGCCATTTCCCGGAGATCGACGGTCGGCGCCTGCCAACCGGCAACGGCGGTCGGAACCGGTTCCGGTGCCGCCGGATAAGGCTGATCAAAATTGCGCTGTAACATTGAGCCCTACCTGGTGTTTGTCGTAACTGAAGGTGGGTATATCGCTGTCGCGCGATGTGTAGCGGTGATAGGCCGAGATCGCGCTGAAGCGGTTCATCAAATACTTCACGCTGGCATTGGTCGTGGTCACGCGGTCCTTGCGGGCCTGGCCGAAGAAGCGATCGATCTCATAGGCGCCCGCCAGCGACAGGATGACGTTGCGACGCAGTTCGTAGTCGACGCCGACCTGCACGGCATTGGCCAACACGCCGGTCGAGCTGGTATCGGATGTCTGCGTGACCAGTTGTTCGGCCTTGACGTGGATGTCCATCAATCGCGTCGGGCTCCATGTGAGCTTGGCGCGATAGGACGGTCCGTCGACGGTGCCGATCAGAGGATTTTCGAAGCGCTGCTCGACATAGCCGCCGCCGAACTCGCCGCGGAGCAGATTGCCGAAACCGACGGTCAAGCCGGACAAAGCGCGATAGCCGGTGGAGTCCAGCGTCTGGCCGGGCACGCCGCGGATGTTGCGCTGGTTGCCTTCGACGCCGCCGAACCAGCCGAGCACAGGCGAGAACGCATAATCGACGCGGCCGTGAAGCGCATAGATCTGGCCGTCGCGGCTGCTCTGGTCGATCAGACTGCCATCCTGCGCGCGCGCCGTGCCGTAATCGTAGGAGTCGACGCGTGCGCCGATCGATGTCGCCAGCCGGTTGAATTCCTTGCGGACGGTCAGGTCGCCGGACATCAGATTATAAGGCGTCGGTGTCACGGCATTGGAAGGCGAGCTCAGCGAACCCACACCCTCATTGAGATGCGCGATCTGGAAACTGCCCAGCACGACCATGTCGTTGGCGATATCGATCCAGCCGGCGCCCTTCAGGCTCACATCGGTCTGGTCGAGGCTCGAATTTTCATTATAGGCCGTGGTTCGTGAATTGAGCTTGATGTCGATGCCGTGTCGCTCCCACAGCGTGTGCGCACGCAGGCTGGGTTCGATCACCGCCGCGACGTCGCCGCGCTTCTGGGTGTTCGAGGCAAACACATTGCTGTCATAGAGCGCGCCCGTTATCAGCGACGGGTTGAACATCCAGGATCCCTGGCGGATGCCGACGGGTTCATAACCAGGTTGCTGTCGCTTTTTTACTGGCATGTCCTCTGGCGCTACTGCTTCGCGGTTATCCCGGTCGACCAGATCGGGCAGCGCGGACGGTTCGAAAATCCGTTGCGCATTCCAGGGCGGCGCGAGCTCGTCGCTGGTTGCCGGGATCGCCTGAGCATTGGCGGGTGATGCAATACCAAGCAGAATCGCCGTGACCGGCCATGGCGCGATACGGAGAGCGCGGCGCGTGACGGGAATCGGCCGCAGCCCCTCCGGTCCTTCGCCGATCGCATCCGATCCTGCTGATACAAACGTACATTTCATCACTCATCCCTTGCGAAGGACATGCATTCCTCCGCTATCGAATTGTCGTCGAGACTTGATTGCCGCTTAGAAATTCATCCCGGCGCTTACAAACTCAGCAAGCCCGTGATGAATGTCGCGCCCCCACTAGCGCACTCAACACTCGTCTGATGAAACGCCCTTCTCTTTGCTGCCCACAATGCGAAGTACGAAGTAAAGTTCGTCGCACTGCACAAGAATACGCACCGCAAAAAGTCGAGACTATGGCGACGCGCGACATGAAGGCGCGCATCGGTCACTACACATCAGACAAAATCAAAAATGATGAGTTCAGAAGTATCGTTCTGGGACACGCACATTGTCGCCGGGAAATACCAGGACTGGCGAATCGAGCGCATAGATCTCTTCGACGGTTGAGCCCGATCGCCGCAAATACACTTTGTTCTCATTGGCGCGATAGGTGAATCCACCGGCAGTTGCGACGGCGTCCATCACGGTCAGGCCCATGCGATAAGGGTATTCGCCGCTCTTCTTCACTTCGCCGAGGATATAGAAGGGTCGATACAGCGCGATTTCCACATTCACGCGTGGGTCTCGCACGATTCCCTTGGCCAACGCGGAGGAGATGCCCTTCTCTAATTGCCGTGTGGTCAGGCCTGCGGCCTTCACGTGGCCCGCAAGGGGAATCGATACAAATCCGTTGCTGTCGACTTCATATTCACCGGTGATATCAGCTTCGCCATAGACCTTCAGACGAACGCGGTCAGTCGGTCCAAGAAGATAGGTGCCTGACGGCGAAGCCGCAGAAACCCGCTGGTCCTGTGCGAGCGCGATCGACGGAGCGACGCCAGCAAGGAAAAATGAAAGCACCGGTACTATCAAAATGCCGGCGCATCGGTTCGTTCGCAACATGGTAGACCCCCAACACAACATCAATGTGATCATCTGCATCAATTCGATGACAATTGATGCAGACGACAATTGCGCGAGAGTGTCCGGCAAAAAACGGCGAAAGAATGTGGCGTACTCAGAGAGTGCGCAGATTGCGTACTAATGTCTTCTTAGAGAACCAGAATCTCTGTGCCTTCGATGGCAATGCACGTGAGGATGCCGCTGCGCCACGCACCTGTGTCAATATTCACACGGTTATCTCTAATATCTGCATGGGGAACCGGCGTGTGTCCGTGCACCACATAGACGCCATGATCGCGCTTTGAATCCAGAAACTCGTCCCTGATCCACATCAGATCATGCGGATCTTGAGACGACAGCGGAACATTGGGACGAATGCCCGCGTGAACGAACAAGAAGTCGCCGCATCTGATATTGTTCCGCAGGCAACGCAAGAAAGCGTCATGCGCCGGAGGGAATGCGGCGCGAAAGGCGTTCTGTACATCGCGCGCCGTTGCCGTGCGGGATGGAGAAACGCCATAGGACGCGAGAGTCTGAAGTCCGCCCAGTTGGCGCCAGTGCTCAAGCACGCTGGCATCCTCCAGGAAGTCTTCCATGATGGCTTCGTGATTGCCGCGTAGGCAGATTGCATGGTTGTGCACCATGCGGACTGCCAGCAAATCGATCACACCTTTCGAATCCGCGCCACGATCGATGTAATCGCCGATATAGACCTCTGCCGCATAGGTGATCGGGCGACGTCGGATGTCCTCATCGATGCGCGCGATGGTTTCCTGCAGCAGGTCGGCGCGTCCGTGAATGTCACCGATGGCATAGATACGCGTATCGGGCGGCAGTGCCGCCTTGTTCGAATCTGACCTGGAGAGGGAGCGCGGCATTTCGCGCAAGCTACGATCAGGGAACCGTCGCGGTCAAATTCAATCGGCCGCGCAACGCCTTGGGACTCATAAAGCTTTGGGGATAGCGATGAGCTCAGAAGAAAATGATGCGAACGGCGACGATCACAGCGACCCAGACGGCCGCATTGATAAGAAGAAGTCTGTTTCGTAGTTTGCGGCCAGATGCGTTACGCACATCGCTGGCAGAACTATCCACAGGGCTGGAGATCGCCGCCTTATCCACGGCGATCGCGCGCGGGGGAAATGAAATGTCCCCTGTAGTCATCTGAGGTGTTCGTCGAGCGACCATGGCGATGCCGAAATATCTGGCGGGGTGAGCAGTCTCAGTGCGCAGCATAATGGGCGCGCTTTAGTATCGAGTGAAAAATCAAGCTCGAATCGATTGCCGCTTGGTGGCGATTTGTTAATTGCCGAGATCATGCACCCGATCTCGCAGCGACGCGATGCAATTCATCGATCTGCGTCGTGTAATTATTTTGCATGGCTGCTGTGAGCGTGATGCAGCGCAATAGACTCGCAAAACGATCTAAGCGCTTCCGTGCACAAAGAATTTTGCGCGCCGCACAATTATATCAATATTGCGACTGCGTAATGTTACACGCCAATACCGTTTTGCCGCCCTAATTCGTTCGCACAGTTAAGAAATCTTCAGGGATGAAGGTTCTTGCTGATCGACGAAGATGGTTTCGCAATTGCGAATGTTCGTCGAAGGGAAGGGTTCTGAATTCGCATGCCTGCCACATAGGCATGTTTCTGTTCGATTATCGCGCACCAAAGTTCCAGCAGGGAGCGAGAGCATGGCCTCTACAGTTTCAGTTGGTTTTGATCGCAACAAGGTGACGCCGCTCTGGAAGGAGCGGCAGTTCATTTCTGTGCGGCCGGTCGAGTTTGCCGGCCACGGGTCCTATCGGAACAGCGCCTATCGCAGCCGCCGGACGAACCAGGTTGCCCGGTGCGAGCCGTCGGAGTCGATTGCCAAGCGATTGTTCGACATTGCGGCCGCTGGCTCGGCCTTGCTGTTTCTCGCGCCGCTGCTGATCACCATCGCAATCATCATCAAGGCGACCTCGCCGGGGCCGGTGTTCTTCACCCAGTATCGCTACGGCTACCGCAACCGTTTCTTCAAGATATACAAATTCCGCTCGATGCGCACCGATGCCGGCGACAAGCGCGGCATTCAGCAGACGGTCGAAGGCGACGCCCGGGTGACGCGGATCGGCAAGCTGCTGCGCAAGACCAGCCTCGACGAAATTCCGCAGCTGATCAACGTGCTCAAGGGCGATATGTCTCTGGTTGGGCCGCGGCCCCATGTCCCGGGCATGCTGGCCGCCAACGTGCTCTATGAAGATCTCGTGCCGTATTACTTTACGCGTCACAGCGCACGGCCCGGCATCACCGGTCTGGCCCAGGTGAGCGGCTGTCGGGGCAGCACCGTGGAGGCGCCCCGGGCGATCTCGCGCATCGATTACGACCTCGAATATATCGAGAAATGGTCGATGCGTATGGACATCATGATCATCGTGCAGACGGTCCGGCGCGAATTCCTCTCCGGTAATGCCTTCTGATGCCCACGACCGATTGAGCGGCGGCATCGATCACATCACACATTGCAGACATTGCGCTGGCGGATCCCCGTCCGGCGCCCGGAATTGTTTTGCCTTGAAACCAGCCTCGAACGAAGGGTGACAGCCATGACGGCGACGCAACGGACCAAGCAGCTTCTGAAAGACGCTTTCCCGTCGATGTATCTGCGCTGGCGCTTCCTGAAGCGTCCCAAGTCGGCGGAGCGTGAACTGGCCTATCTCGACAAGATCGTGCCGCAGGGTGCCGTCACGGTGGATGTCGGCGCCAATTGCGGTCTCTATACCCAGCAACTGGCGCGGTTGTCCGGTCAGGTCCATGCGTTCGAGCCGTCGCATGAGATGGCCGATCTCCTCCGGCGCACCTCCGCGTCCAATGTCCGCATTCATGAAGTGGCTCTCTCGGATCATGAAGGCGATGCCGAGCTCTACACACCGCAAGGCGAGGATGGCCTTGTTTACGGGCGGGCATCGCTCGAACAGCAATATGAGCCGTCGGTGAAGCAACTGATCACGACGCATGTTCCATTGGCGCGTCTCGATGGTGTCGTGCGCGAGGACGTGTCCTTCGTGAAGGTGGACGTCGAGGGGCACGAGTTGAGCGTCTTGCATGGAGCCGTCGGCCTGATCGACCGGTGCCAGCCGGTCTTCCTTGTCGAGGCAGAGGATCGTCACCGTGCCGAGGCGACGCGCTCGGTGTTCGATTTCTTTCGCGACAAATCCTATCGCGGCTTCTTCCTCCAGGACGACGAGGTGATCTCCATCGATCATTTCAACGCCGGGGAAATGCAGGACGCCGATGCGCTGTTGCCCAATGGTGGCCGTAAACCCGGGCAAGCTTACGTCAACAACTTCTTTTTCTTTCCGCAGCATCTCGACGGAGAGTTGATCCTCAACAGCTGAGGCGCATGCGGAATTCTCGGGGGATGTCCGGGTCGTTCTGACCGCGGACTGTTTACAAGACAGGACATGCAATGCGAATTGCCATGATTGGCGCTGGCTATGTGGGGCTCGTGTCGGGGGCGTGCTTTTCGGACTTCGGCCATCACGTCACCTGCGTCGATACGGATCAGGGAAAGATCGATGCGCTGAACAACGGTGAGATTCCGATCCATGAGCCTGGTCTCGATGCGCTGGTCGCGAGCAATGCCAAGCAGGGACGGCTGAAATTCGTCACTGATGTCACATCCGCCGTCGGTGCAGCCGAGGTGGTGTTCATCGCCGTCGGCACGCCGTCGCGGCGCGGTGACGGCCATGCGGACCTGTCCTATGTCTATGCAGCGGCGCG
>Ga0207678_10003692_pt1 | contig 13760 bp, 11 predicted proteins | sample KBSC63metaG_FD_184319 | JGI IMG/M metagenome (GOLD analysis project Ga0207678, IMG submission 184319) | Corn rhizosphere microbial communities from Kellogg Biological Station, Michigan, USA - KBS C6-3 metaG (SPAdes) (version 2) | ecosystem: Host-associated > Plants > Roots > Rhizosphere > Soil ... | reverse complement strand
CGGCTGCGGATGGTACTCGGGCGCACTTTCAGCCGCTCGGCAGCCCCACGCGGGCCCTCGATCACCCAGCCTGCTGCTTCCAGCACGCTCAGGATGTGGTGGCGCTCGAGTTGTTCGAGCGTCATCACGTCGCTTCCGGGCGAGGGCGCCTCCGGGAGCTGCGCGGAAGGGAGCGGCGCGGAAGGGAGCGGCTCCGCCACGCGGATCGCATGCTCCGAGCAGGGCAGGGCAGAGGCTGCAGGGAGCCCGGGTTCGTTGGCGAGGGCGGCGAGCTCGATGCTCGGGCCCGACGAGAGGATGACCGCACGCTCGATCAGGTTCTCGAGCTCCCGGACGTTGCCGGGCCAGGAGTACTTCAGCATCCAGTCGAGGGCCGCGCTCGAGATGCCGCGCACATCGCGGCCCGCCCTGCGCGCGGCACGCTCCAGGAAGTGCAGCGCCAGCTCCGTGATGTCGGAGGAGCGCTCGCGCAGCGGCGGCACCCGCAGCGGGACGACGTTCAGACGATAGTAGAGATCGGCGCGAAAGGAGCCCTGCTTCACGGCGAGCTCCAGGTCGCGATTGGTCGCCGCGATGATGCGTACGTTGATGCGCAGCGATTCGCTGCTCCCGACGCGCTCGAACTCGCGCTCCTGAAGCACTCTCAGCAGCCGCGCCTGAGTTTCGAGCGAGAGCTCCCCCACCTCGTCGAGAAACAGAGTTCCCTGATCAGCGAGCTCGAAGCGGCCCATGCGCTGCTGCGCCGCTCCCGTGAAGGCCCCTTTGACGTGTCCGAACAGCTCGCTCTCGACCAGGCTCGGTGCGATCGCCGCGCAGTTGAGCTTGACCAGCGGGCGCTCGCTGCGCCGGCTGCGCCGATGCACGCCGCTCGCCACGAGCTCCTTTCCGACGCCCGTCTCGCCGCGGATCAGCACCGTGGAGTCGGCGGCAGCGACCGCGTCGAGCTCGGCCAGCAAGCGCCGCCAGGGCGCGCTCGTCCCGACCAGCTCCGCGGAGCGCTGGCGGTCACCCATCTCGTCGCGCAGGTAGCCGTTTTCTGCGACCAGGCGCTCCTTCAGACGCTCCACTTCGTTCTGGGCATGAGCCAGCGCTCGGTCGGCTTGTAGACGGGCGAGCTCGGCGGCCCCGCGCGCGGCGAAGATCTGCAGCACCGCGATCTGCTCGGGCGTGGGGCTCAGCGGCGCGGTGTGCAGCACGGCCAAGTGACCGAGGACCTGTCCCGCCGTCGTTTGCATGGGCACCCCCACGTAGCTCTCGGCCCCGATCCGTTGCAGCCACAGGTCTTCGGGATAGGCGGCGGCCAAGCCCACCTGCGTGCTGCAGACGTGCCCTTGCGCGACGCGCTGACAGGGCGTGCCTGGAAAGCGGTAGCTGAAGCCAGTACCGAAGTCGGAGCCTTCCCAGTAGGCGAGCGAGCGCGACTCGAGCGGATTGAGGGTCTCGGCCGCGAACGCGTAGCGGGCGCCGAGCGCGCGCGCGGAGTACTTGGCGAGGGAGCGGAAGAACTCATCGCCGAGGGCGGCGGCCGTGCCTTCCGCGAGCAGCCGCAAGATGTCGGAAGCTGAAGCCGGTGAGCTGTCGCCAGTCATACGTCGAGGTCGCGCGTAACGATCGGCCTCGGCGCTGGACGGTGGCCCTACCGCCCGGGCGCGTCAAGAGCGATGTAACCAGCTCGCCAGAGCCGCGTAGACAGGGCGAGCCGCTTGTCAGCATCTCCGCGCCGAGGGCGTGGGCGCGGCCAAAGAGGGACACCATGGTCGATTCAGTCAAAGCACCGATCCGCGTCGTGATCTTGGGGGGCGGTTTTGCTGGCGTTCACACTGCCCGGGAGGTCACCGCGCTGCTCGGCAGGCGGCGAGATGTCGACGTCGAGCTGCTCAGCGAGGAAAACTATTTCGTGTTTCAACCGCTGTTGCCGGAGGTGGCAGCAGGAGGGATCTCGGCGACCCATGTCGTCAACCCCATCCGCGAGCTGGTCCCGAAGGCACGCTTTCGCTGCTGCTCGGTCGCGTCCGTGGATTTCGCGGCCAAACAGGTGCTGGTCTCGCAAGGGGCGGGGACCGAGCTGGTGGCAGTGCCTTACGACCACCTGGTCTTCTGCCTGGGCAAAGTCACGCACTTCGCGAACATGCCCGGGGTTGCCGAGCACGGGTTCGCCATGAAGGATCTGGCGGACGCGTTTCGCCTGCGCAACCACGTCCTGCGCTGTCTCGAGCTCGCCGACATCGAGCCCGATCTCCAGGCGAAACAGGCGCTGCTCAGCTTCGTGGTGGCCGGCGGCGGCTTCAGCGGTGTGGAGACGATCGGAGAGCTTGCCGAGCTCGTGGCACGCTCGTTGCGCTACTTCCCTCGCATCGCGGCCTCCGAGGTGCGCTTTCAGTTGATCCATGCCCAGCCGCGCATCTTGCCCGAGATGCCCGAGCCGCTCAGCGCGGAGGCGCGCCGCATCCTCGAGGCGCGCGGCGTGCAGATGATCCTCGGCGCCCGAGTGCGTGCGGCCTCACCGAATGCCGTCTATCTGCACGACGGTCGCGCGCTGGAGACGCGTACGTTCGTGTGCACGGTCGGCACGGCGCCCAATCCCATCGTGCAACAGGCGCTCGCGCAAGGTGGCTTCGTGCGCGCCGAGCTGGAGGGGCGCCCGATCAGCGCCTTTGCCGCCCGGGCCACCCTGGAGTGCGAGGGGCGCCCCGGCTACTGGGCGGTCGGCGATTGCGCCGGCATTCCCAGCCCCAGCGGGCGTGGCCTCTGCCCGCCGACGGCGCAGTTTGCGGTCCGCGAGGCCAGGACGTGCGCGCGCAACATCCTGGCGACGATCGACGGCAAGCCCACGGTCGAGTTCTCGTTTCGAGCTCTCGGCGTGCTGGCCTCGCTGGGACAGCGCAGCGCCGTCGCGGAGCTGTTCGGGCTGCGCATCAGCGGATTTCTGGCCTGGTTCGCCTGGCGCACGATCTACCTCGCCAAGCTGCCGGGCTTCGTCCGCCGCCTGCGGGTGGCGCTCGATTGGACGCTCGATCTGTTCTTTCCGCGCGACATCACGCAGCTGCAGGTCTTCCAGCACCGGCATCTGCATGTCCACCACTACGAGCCGGGCGAAGCCATCGTGCGGCAGGGTCAGGTGGGGCGCGAGCTGTACCTGATCTTGAAGGGCCAGGTGGAGGTGAGCTCACCGAGCAATGTGAGCCTCGCGCGGCTGGGGGCGCGTGAGGTGTTCGGCGAGCGCGCGCTGCTCGCCGACACGCGCCGCAGCGCCACCGTGCGCGCGCTCGAGGCATCGGACGTGCTGGTGATGTCGCGCTCGGATTTTCATGCGATGGTTCAGAACCTGCCGGTTCTGAACGACTACTTTGCGAAGCTGCTGCGCGAGCGTCACCCCGACGCGCTCCCGGAGGGCGTCCCCCTCGAGCGCATGGTGCGCGAACAGCGCCCGGCGCCCGCGAGCATCGGGCCGAACTGAGGTCGGGAGCTCTGTCATGCGCGCGAGTCTCCGACAGGTCTTTGCCGCCAGCGTGCTGGCCAGCCTGGCCATCGTCGGGCTCGCCCTGGGCGCGTTCCTCGCTCGCTCCCGGCTGGCGGCGCTCAGCGCAGCGGAGGGCTCGCGTCGAGCGGAAGCGGGTCGCGTCGAGGCTCGGGTGGCTCGCGCGCTCGGGGTGGCTCGCGACGCGCTCGACAACGTGGAGCGTGCGCTCGACTCGGGCGCCGTCGACCGCCGCGACGCGCACGCGCTCGAGGTGCTGCTGTATACGCAGCTGCTCGGCTCACGCCATGTGGCGGAGGTGACCTTCAGTGGAGCGGCGCTCACGGGCACGCCAGACGGCGAACCGAGCTTCGCCTCGGAGGGCCGCTTCCAGCTGTCGGTGTTCCGTACCCCCGAGGGGCGCATCACCACGCGCCAGACGTCTCGCGCGGCGGAGGGATTCGTAGCGCTCGAGGCGCAGCGGGCGGGCGATGCGTTCGCTGGGCCGAGCTCGAAGGCGAGCTTCTCCGTGCCCGATCCGACGTTGCATCCGACGTTTCGCGCCAGCGCCGCGCAGGGCCCCGCGGGTGCCGCCTTGTGGAGCGACCTGCACTATTCGGAGCTCGACGCGGGCCGTCCCGCGCCGCGGGTGGTGCTGACGGTGCAAAAGGGGCTGTGGCTCGCGTCGGGGGAGTTCATCGGAGTGGCGCGGGTGGGTCTGCTCACGAGCGACGTCGATGCCATCACCGAGACCGGTCCGGAGGCGACGCTCGGCTTGGGCCAGGTCTCCGTGGTGCGCATCGCGTTGCTCGCGGTGTCGGAGAGTGACGCGCGCGCGCGGCTGGTGACGCGCCTCGCTCCCGAGGACCGGGTCGTCCCCATCGGCGACGATCTGCGCGTCGTGCCGGCTCATCCCTCGCCCGAAGTGGCCGCTCTGCTCGACAGCCCGATCGTCCAGGGGCTCGATCCGGAGTGCCCGGCGCGCGACGGTTCGCTGCAGGTCTCGGGCGAGACCTGGCTGGCAACGTTGAGCCCGTTGTCCATCGACCGCGGTGGCACCGAGGGCTGGCTGGTCGCCGTCCTCGCGCCGGAGCTGCACTACACGCGCGACGTGGCCGCGCTCGGCCGCCAGCTCGCGAGCGTCTTTGGCCTGACCGCTGGCTTACTGCTCGCCGTCGGGGGAGCGCTGCTCTGGGGGGTCCGGCGCGGTATCGTGCGCGCGGGCGAGCTGACGGCGCGCATGCGAGAGTTCGACTTTCGCGCCAGCGGCGCCAGCAGCGCGCTGATCGACGTGCAGGAGCTGATCGACGGACTCGAGCGCGCCAAGACCGTGACGCGGGCCCTGTGCAAGTACGTCCCCGTGCCGCTGGTGCGCCGCCTGCACGAGCAGAACCGCGACCCCGAGCTCGGCGGACAGATCGCGGAGCTCACGCTCCTGTTCACGGACATTCAAGGCTTCACGTCACTCGCCGAGCGCCTGTCTCCCGATGCGCTGGCGCGCTGCCTGGGCCGCTATTTGCAAGCTGTGACGGACGCCTTGGAGGCGCATGGCGCGACCATCGACAAGTACATCGGCGACTCCGTGATGGCGTTCTGGAATGCGCCAGTGGCCACGCCGCGTCACTCGCTCGCGGCGTGTCGTGCCGTGCTCGCCTGCCAGGCGGCGCTCACTCGCTTGTATGAGTCCGCGGAGTGGGCGGGACTGCCGCCGCTCGTCACGCGCTTCGGCTTGCACCGCGCGAAGGTATTGGTCGGCCACTTCGGCGCGCCGAGCCGGCTGACATACACGGCGCTCGGGGACGGCGTGAATCTCAGCTCGCGTCTCGAGGGCCTGTGCAAGCACTACGGCGTGACGGTGCTGGCGAGCGACGCGGTGGTCGCGGAGGCGCGCGCTGAAGTCACGTTCCGACGCATCGATCGGGTGATCGTCGCCGGCAAGCACGAGGCGGTCGAGGTCCACGAGCTGCTCGAGACGGGGCCGCTGTCGGCGGCGCGTCGCGCGCTCGTCGACGCCTATCAGGCGGCGCTCGATGCCTACCTCCGGCGAGACTTCGCTGGCGCACGAGCTCTGCTCGCCCGCTTCGTGTCGGACGATGCCCCGAGCCGGGTGCTCGATCAGCGCTGCGCACACTACGAGAGTGCGCAGCCCGCTGCGGACTGGAACGGCGTCTACTCGGCAAGTAAGTGAGAGGGAACGAAGCCGGCGCCGTCAGGCTCGGGCAGTGCGGGCCAGCACGACCGCGCCGAAGAGCGCGGCGAGCCAGAACGCGAGCGGCGAAAGCACGGCCCACGCGGCGCTCGCGCGCACGCCGATGCCCAGCCCGAACCGGCCTGGCCAGAGCGCCGCGAAGCCAGCGCCGATCGCGAGCAGCAGCGGAAGAGCGAGCTCCAGCGCCGCGTAACCGGCAGTGAGCGCGTCCCAATCCGTGCGCAGCCCGTAGGCACGGAGATGCACGAGCAGCCACCCGAGCGAGGCCGCAACGGCCAGCAGCTGACGGCGCCGCACGTCCTGGCGGGTGCCTGCCGCGCCAAAGGTCACCACCCGCAGAGAGGGGAGGGGCGGAGCCGATCGGGTGCCGCTGCTCTCGGTGGCGAGCAGCGGATCGGGGATCGAAGCGAAGGCAGGCAGGCGGTTCATGCCGTCTCCTGCGCGCCGCTCCAGCCACCTTCGACGCTCATCGCGTCGAGCGCCGCGCGGATCAGCTCGTAGGCGTGAAACGCGCGCACCTTCAGCGCGCTCTCGGACACCCCGACGATCTGCGCCGCGGCAGCGACGCTCAGCCCCTCGTAACGCAGCAGAATGAAGGCTTCGCGGCGCGCGTCGGTCATCGCGGCCAGAGTCCGCTGCACGATCGCGGCGCTCTGCTTGGCCAGCGTATTTTGCTCGGCGTTCGCCTCGGGGCCCGCCGGCAGCTCCAGCTCCAGGATATCTGCGGAGGCGCGCGTCATGCGGGTCTGCGCGGAGCGCGCCTGGCTCACGTAACAATTGCGCGCGATCGCGTACGCCCACGGCACCACGCGGCGCCCACGCGCGAACGAGCCGCGAGCATGGTGCATGCGCAAGAAGGTCTCCTGGAGCAGATCGTCGGCGAGCTCGCGCGAACCACCGAGCCGCAACAGAAAGGCGCGGAGCCTCGGGGCGAGCGCCGAGAACACTTCCGCGAAGGCGCTCGCCTGGCCGTCTGCGTAGCGGCCCATCGCCAAGTCGACGCTCTCGAGACGTTCGGCGTCGGTAGACTCGGAGGGCAGGGAGCCCGATCGGGGGCGGCGGAGCAATACCCCGCCGAGCAGGGGAGCTGGTCCCGGCACAGCCTCATTGGGCAACATGGAGCCTGCCTTGGAGCAAGCTCCGTGCCGTGCACGCCGACCTGTCCAACGCGCGTGTCCCTCTTCAATTTTCAGTGCTTTTCCGGGTAGGCAGGAGGGCGAAGGTGCGGTCCCACGATATGTCGTGGCCACGAGCGGGGGAGGCCCACGAGCCATCGTGGGCCCGAACCCGACGCTGCCGAGCCTCAGCCGCCCGTCTCAAACCCCGGGTAGAGCGTCATTCCACCGTCCACATAGAGCGAAGCGCCGGTGATGTAGTCAGAGTCGTCGGACGCCAGCCAGACCGCGGCGCGCCCGAGCTCCTCGGGTTCCCCGATCCGCTTGTACGGGATGAGGTCCATCAACGAATTGTAAGCCTCGCGCGTGCTCCAGGCTTCGGTGTTGATGGGGGTTCGAACCGCGCCGGGGCAGATGCTGTTGACGCGGATCCGGTGTGGCGCCACCTCCTGGGCGACACTCTTCATCATCAACATGACTCCGCCCTTGGAAGCGGCGTAGTTCACGTGCCCCGCCCATGGGATCACGTCGTGGACCGAGCTGATGCAGATGATCTTCCCGGCGGACGACGACAAGGTCTTGCGGAGCCCCTGCTTCATGAAGAGGCGCACGGCCTCCCGCGTGCAGAGAAACTGGCCGCGCAGGTTGACGTTCATCACCGTGTCCCACTGCGCGGTCGTCATCTCGTGAAACGGAGCGTCCTTTTGCAGGCCGGCGTTGTTCACCAGGATATCGAGCCGCCCGAACTCGCCGAGTGTCTGCTCGAACATGCTTCGCACTTGCGCCTCATCGCTCACGTCCGCCCGGGCGGTGATCGCGTGAGCGCCGCAGAGCCGCACGTCCTCCAGTGTCTGCTGTGCCGCGTCCTCCCGGGCGACGTAGTTGACGACGACGTTGGCGCCCGCGCTGCCGAGCGCGACCGCGATGGCGCGGCCGATGCCTGAGTTCGCGCCCGTGACCAGGGCGGTCTGCCCTCTCAGGCTCTTCACGATCGGACAGGCGGGGGCCGATGTCGTCATGGGCCCTTGTTCGCTGAAATAGTCTCGCATGACATCCTCCTGACCCTGACTACGCCGCTGCGTTGGCCGGGTTACCAATGCCTGCCGATCGTCGAGGGTAGGTAACCGCGAGCGCTGGCTTTGGTAGTGACCCGAACAGCTCCGCGCTGGACGTGAACTGCCGCGCGCACGAGGTCGACAACCTGTACGTGGTGGATGGCAGCTTCTTTCCGTCCAGCGCGGCGGTGAATCCTGCCCTGACCATCATGGCCAACGCGTTGCGCGTCGCTGATCATCTCGAGCAGCGCCTGGGCGTGACAAGATGAGCGCAAGAGTTCCCGTGCCGGGTAGGTGGCGACCGATCGATCACTCGGCCATCGCCGGCGAATGGCGTCTGCACTGGCCGTCAGGGGTTGACTTCGACGACCGGACAATTCACGTGCGCGACGTCGCGGGCTAACACGCTCGCCTGCTCGATGGACGCCAGATTCTTCACCTGCTCGAAGTCTGCATTATCGTAGGGATCGACCGCCCATAGCGGCGAGTAGCCGGAGCCATCGGGAAGGGCCGTCAACACGTTGTGGGTCTGCTCCGTGCCGGCCTCGGTCTTGAAGCCCGAGGCCGGGCCACCACCGTCGGCGCCGGGGTTGACGTTGAAGGTCACGAAGATGTCTGCGAGGGGGACCTGAGCACCGGCGAGCGCACGCTCGGCGAAGTTGAAGTAGTAGACGACCTGTCCCCGGTACCAGCCTCGGCTGAGGCTCGAGTCGCCGCGGTTCAGGCGTTGACGTGCGGTCGAGCCGGGGGGCACGACGGGGCAGTTCACGATCTCTTCCGTCGGCTCGATCGGGTAGCCCGCCGCCCGGATTTCTTCGAGGCTCGTGACGGTGTTGGCTTCATAGCTCGCGGGCACTCGCACATGTTGGAGCTGCCAGAAGTCGTTGTAACCCGGCGCTCCCGGGATGGTGTCGACGACGTTCAGTTGTCCGGCGACCGGGCTGCTCTCGCCCTCGCGAAACAGCGCGAAGATGGGGGCGGGCGTCGTCGGCTGAACGTCAAAGTTGTAGTAGCTGACGGTCTCTCCGTTCGGTCCCAGACCGTGGGTGATGAACGGCGGCCGGTCGAAGTCGACCGGCTCGCCCGGGCCGGGCAGGCCGCTCCCCGGAGTGCGCTGTTGCAGCATCCCGACTCCAGGCGCAAATCGATCGATACTCGCTTCGGGCGCATCCTCGGGTCTGAGCGGCTGGACGCTCGCGGTATCGTCTGTGTCGCTGCAGGCGCAGAGCGCGAGCAGGAGGGGTGCCCCGAAGCAACGAATGCGAAAGGCGGATGAGGTTTTCATGCCCGGCCTACGCACGCGTTGGACCTTGGTTACTTCGAGGCAGGGGATGGGATGGCAGTTCCTTGGGGAGCCGAGCAATTGCGCTTCTCCCGCCAGCGCTTCAGCCAGACCGCCAGCGAAGCGCTGCCCGAGCCGCCCAGCACCAAGGTGAGCAGCCCGACCAGATACAAGAGGTTCAGCTCGTACCCGGGCTGCCCGAACTGCGCTCCTGCCGCGTCCACCGCCCGCAACTTGATGGACGAGAACCCGTACGGCAGATGCACGGTGAACAGCGCGGTCAACATCACCACCGCGAGAGGCAGACTCCACGCCGCCACGAACATGCCCGCCATGATGGAAATTCCCCCCACCAACTCCAGCAAGGTCGTCGCCCAGGCAGCCCAATGAGGCGCAGGAACGCCGAGGGCCGCCAGGACGGCGGCAAATTGCCCCGGTCCGCGGCCGAGCTTGGCCGCGCCGTGCGCCGCGAAGCCGAAGCCGAGCAGCAGCCGCAACGGCACCTGGGACCAGCCGCGCTCCGTCATTCGCTTTTGAAACTCCATCATTTGTGGATCCTCCTGGCCCCTGTGCGCTGCGCAGAGCGCGCGGGTTACGCCGGGAAAAATTCCGTCGAGCGCTGTAACCAATCGCTCGCTGTTGCGCATGGTGAGTGGAGAGCACTTGGATCCGGAGATCGAGCGACGGCTGTCCGCGTGGATGCAACGGGCGCAGGACGGAGAGCGGGCAGCGTACGAGCGGCTGCTAACCGAGCTCATCCCACACCTGCGCCGCTTCATCGGAGCGCGGCTGAGAGCCGGGGAAGAAGTGGACGACGTGGTCCAAAATGTGCTGATTTCCATCCACCGGGATCGTCACACCTACGATCCGAGCCGACCTTTTGGCGCCTGGATGTACGCCATCGCGCGACACCGGTTGATTGACTGGGCGCGGCGGAGGCGGCGCCGGCTTGCTCGAGAAGACCTGGAGCCGGCGTTGGTCGAGGCGGTGGCATCGAGCGCGGCGTTCCTGGAGCCCTCGGCTCTGGATACACTGCAGCAGGCGTTTGCTCGCCTGTCACCGGTCCAGCGCGAGGTGATCCAGCTGCTGAAGCTCGAGGGCTGGTCCGTCCGGCAGGTCTCCGAGAGCACAGGCCGCACGGAGTCCGCCGTCAAAGTGAGCGCTCACCGCGGCTACCACACCTTGCTCAAATTGCTGGCGAGCGGCACCGATGACGAATGAAGCATTGATTCGAGAGCTCGTCGCCGACGCACAGCCAGTGCGGCGACTGGCTCCTCCTGGGCTGCGTTGCGTGGGCTGGCTGGCGCTGACGCTGCTGCTGCTCGTCGCCTCCACGCTGGCGCTCGGCGCCCGAGGCGATCTCGCGCAGCGCAGCCGGGAGCTATCCTTCCTACTCGACGGAATGTGTCTGCTGCTGCTGGGTACCTTCGCGGCGCGCAGCGCATTTCAACTGAGCGTGCCGGCGCAGCGGTCCGCCGTGACATTCGGGCTACCCCTGGCGGGAGCAGCGCTCTGGCTCGTGCTGCTGGCTGCTCGAGGTCTTGGCGCACTCGAAGCAGGTCCGGGCGTTCCTTGCGTGCTGAGAATCACCGGCCTGGGCATGCTGCCGTTGCTGGTGGGCTGGCGCATGCAGCGAAGAGCCGCGCCGCTCGAAGCCGGCTGGACAGGGCTGTTCCTGGCGCTGGCAGCGTTTTCGTTTGCGGCGCTGGCCACCCGGGTATTGTGTGCTCGTGATGGAGTGGCACACCTGCTGTTCTGGCATTGCTTGCCGGTGTTCGTTCTGACCGGGGTGGCAACGGTGGCGGCGGGCTGGAAGCTGGTCTAACCCGTTTCGCTCGGGCCCGAGATTTCCTGCTGCGACGAATGGCTGAATTGTAATCCGCAGGCCCTGAGGCGGCGGCTATGGTCATGGCCGTTCTCGTTCTCCGGCACGGCGCCAGCCATGTCCAAGTTACTCCGCACGAACTCACTGGTTGTCGCCGGCTGGCTGTGTGCGCGCACCAGCAGCGCCATCGACCCGTTCGAGATCCAGGTCTACGACGGCACGGCAAACACACCGGGAACTCCCGGGCTCGAGCTACACCTCAACCATGTGGTGGTGGGCGTGCGCACCGCCGAGCCCCCGGAGCTCGCCCCCCATCATCAGACCCACGCGACGCTGGAGCCCTCGTTCGGCATCCTGCCGTGGTGGGAACTGGGCGGGTATTTCCAGAGCACGCTGCGCCCCGACAGCGGGCTCGACTACTCGGGCGTCAAACTGCGCTCCAAGTTCGTGGTGCCGGAGGGCACGTGGCCGCGCCTGCGGTTGGGACTGAACCTGGAGCTATCTGCGCTGCCGGAGCGTTACGAGGCGGGGCGCTGGGGCGTAGAAGTGCGCCCCATCCTGGCTTGGGAAAATGCGGACTGGCTGCTGGCGGTCAATCCGATTCTGGGCCTCGATCTTTCCGATCCGGGCGCCGGCCCCGATCTGGAGCCGGCAGTCATGGCCAAGCTCAAATGGCCGGGCGTGTTCGCGATCGGCGTCGAATACTACGCCTCGCTCGGCACGCTGGGGCAGCTCGACCCCGTGAGCGATCAGCAGCATTACTTGTATGAGACCATCGATCTACTGGATCTGCCTCACTTCGAGCTGAACATGGGGCTGGGCGAGGGCCTCACCAAGGCGAGCAACCGCCTGACCTCAAAGCTCATTCTGGGCTACACCTGGGAGGACTAGCTGGCTGAGGAAGAGGGCGCCCCTCGCCGTAGTGCTCTTCACTATGTCCGATCTGCGCTTCCTTCGCGCGAGCGCCTGCGCCGCGGCGCTCGCGTTCGGAGCCGGCTGTGCCGGCCATCTGAACATGACCTTGATCAACTCCGAGCAGCGCAAACCCAACAATGTATGGGTTTTCTTCACCGCGCAGAAGGGCGATGACCCTATCGGAGGGCTGAGCGCCGACCACTTCAAGATTTACGAGGACGACGGCCTGGTCTCGGTCTACGAAAGCAAGCAGGTCATCCAGAACCCGGAGGTGGCAGCGGTGATGTACACGCTGCTCCTGTTGGACGTGAGCGGCAGCATCACCGAGTCGGGGCAGATTGACGCACTGGTCGACGCCGCCGAGCTGTTCACGGAGCGTGTCGGTAAGACCCAGAAGGTGGCGGTGTACTCCTTCGACGGCGCGGAGCAGATTCACGCCATCGTGCCCTTCACGCAGACCGAGCAGGCCGTGAAGGGCGGCCTCGAAGGCTTGCGCCACTACAAGCCACGCGACCCTTCCACCAATCTACACGGCGCGGTCGTACAAGGGCTCCAGCGCTTGAAAGCCGATCTCGAGCGCGATCAACGACCCCTCAAGTTCGGCACGCTGGTGGTGTTTTCCGACGGCGCCGACCGCGCGGCGCGTGTCAGCCGCGAGCAGATGCGGACCGCGATCGACGACCCTGCCTACGCCCACTTCGAACTGTTCGCCATCGGTATCGGGGACGAGGCGGAGCTGGCACAGGCCCAGCTCTCCGAGATCGGGCGCAACGGCACCGAGCAAGGCGCTGACCGGGCCAAGGTGAAAGAAGCGTTCGATCGCATCGCCGGCAAGATCGAGAACCACAGCAAGCGCTTCTACCTGCTCTCGTACTGCACGCCCGCGCGCAGCGGCGAGCATGTGGTGCGCATCGAGCTGAACGACGAGCAAGTCGGCAAGGGTTCGCTGGAGTACAGCTTCCAAGCGGCGGGCTTCGGCCCGCCCCCGGAGTGCAATCCGGAGCGCGCGCCCACCTTCAGCCTGAAGAACGTGGCCGAGCCCGAGGCAAAGAGCTCGAAGCGCTTGCCCTGAGGGGAGAATCCAGACGGGATAGCGCCTTCGGCTCGCGCCGAGCTCGCGGGCTCGTGCACGCAGGGAGACCCGTGCTACCAGGGGCGGGTGAGCGCCCCTGCGTACAGCCCCATTCCTCGCGACACTCTCGAAGCGGCTCGGGATCTGCAGGACCGGCTCGGGCGTTTCGCCCTGGCGCTGCTCGTGATCGCTGCCGTGATGGCGCTGGCCTCCCTCGGCTCGCACGTGGCGACCAACGGTCGGGCGAGCGAGAGCGGCGGTGTTGTTCACGAGCTGGTTCACGTGGCAGCTCTGGGCCCTGCGCTGTGGGTCTGGCTGCGTTGCCGCGGCAAGAGCATGAGCGCGACCGCGCTGGAGGCGCTCGATGCGGGGCTCACGGTCGGTATTTGCTCGTTGTTCGCGCTGCTGGGGCTCAGCGCCAGGTCGAGCCTATCGGTCGCGTTCTCGGTCGTGCTCGCGCTCACGTACACACTGGTCGGGCGCTCGATCCTGGTTGTCAGCTCCTTGCGTCGCACGCTCTGGATCAGCGCTGTCGGGTCGGTACCGGCGGTCATCTATTTCCTCACTCAGGGCGTGTCAGCCGCCTTTGGCCACTCGGCAGTGAGCGGCCAGATCTTCGTCACGTTCGGAACGCTGTGGTGTGTCTTTGCCGTGGTGACCGCGGCAGTGAATTCGCGCCAGCTCTACGGCTTGCGGGCGCAGATTCGCGAGATTCGCAAGCTGGGCCAATACACTCTACAAGAGAAGATCGGCGAAGGCGGCATGGGCGCAGTCTACCGCGCCACCCACGCCATGCTGCGCCGGCCGGCAGCGATCAAGCTGCTGTCCAA
>Ga0207678_10003691_pt1 | contig 13762 bp, 10 predicted proteins | sample KBSC63metaG_FD_184319 | JGI IMG/M metagenome (GOLD analysis project Ga0207678, IMG submission 184319) | Corn rhizosphere microbial communities from Kellogg Biological Station, Michigan, USA - KBS C6-3 metaG (SPAdes) (version 2) | ecosystem: Host-associated > Plants > Roots > Rhizosphere > Soil ... | reverse complement strand
AAATCGCCGTTTTGAGAAACAAGGACGGTGGCAAGGTGAAAGACCGGGCTCACATCGCGCAGGGCGCCGAACTGCAACTCAGCCACTTTAGTTCAACGCTCAAGCTGGCAAGAACGAACGCGGAATATGCCGCATCGAATTTCAAGATCTCCGAGGACGACCTCAAAGGTGCCCAGGATATGCAGCGTGCCAGGCAGTTGCGGGCTGACGCTGAGAAGGCCCAAAATGGCCTCAATGCTCTTTTCAAGACGATCAATGTGGCCGCCGATGTCGCGATTATGGTGATGGCCGATCCCGATCCCGGCAGCAAGGTCAACTCCGCGGTTGCAACCGTGCAAAAGGTCTTCGACGCTTTTGGCAATAATCCGTGGTTGGACGAGGCGGCGAAACTGGAGGCGAGCGCACAAAGAATCGGTGCGGTCAACGCCGAAAAAAAATTCGCGGCAGCCAAAACCTATATGACTGCGCTCAAGCAACAGGTAACTGAGCTTCAGTCGAAACTGCCGGAATACCAATCCCTGGTGCGAAATGCCCGCGGTTCCGCCGAAGAAAGCTACGACAAAATCGCCAAAGGGCAAAAGAGCGGGAATAACTTCAAGTTTGAGAGCCTGCAGCAGGCCATTGAAGAGGCGCAACGGACGATCGACTACGCCAAGACGGTGTCGGAGGCGGCCTACGGCACGCGCGCGGCGCTACAGCAACTTAAATCCGTCGGCGAGTATAGCAGCTGGATGGCGTTTCCGAGCGAGGGCAGAGGCGTCATTGAGATGATGGATAGCGAGTCGAATACGGCGTTCAACTGGGGAGTTAAGGAACGCCAGAGCGCGGTAGCTCTCCTTAAGAAGTTCAACGAAATGTACACGATGGCGCGCGCGGCCATGCAATGACACACTGCAAATTCCAGCCGACGATTTTCGCGGTGAAGCGGAATTCGCAGGCAACGTGATACTTAGCCCGCGATCAGCGGATGATGGCAAGCCACGAACTGGCCCGGCGCGACGGCGCGAAGTTCAGGCACCTCTTCGCTGCATCGCGCGTCCGCCCGGGGGCAACGGGTGCGGAAACGGCAACCGGAAGGCGGGGCAATCGGCGACGGCGGCTCGCCGACCGGCACGGTCTCCATGGGACGGACATCCGGGTCCGGCACCGGGATCGCCTCGATCAACAGCGCGGTATAGGGATGTGCCGGTTTGGCGAACAATTGCTCGGACGGGCCGACTTCGCACAATCGCCCGAGATACATCACCGCAACACGATCGCTCACCGCTTTCACCACAGCCAGATCGTGCGCGATAAACAAGAGTGTCAGACCGTAACGCGCCTTCATCTCTTCCAGCAGATTGAGAATCTGGGCACGAATGGAAACGTCGAGCGCCGAGACCGGCTCGTCGCAGACGATGAACTCCGGATTGAGCACCAGCGCGCGAGCAATGCAGATGCGTTGGCACTGCCCGCCGGAAAATTCGTGCGGCAGCCGTCCGACCACCAGCGCCGGGTCGAGACCGACGGCGCTGAGTACCTCGTCAACCAGCTGCTTGCGCCTGACCGGATCCTTGACGCCTGATATCACCAGCGGCTCGGCGACGATGTCACCGATCTTTCGCCGCGGATTCAGCGACGCAATCGGATCCTGGAAGATCAGCTGCACGCGCTGGCGCATTGACCGCAAGGCATCGCCTTGCATCGCCGTGAGATCCTGGCCGTCGAACAACACCCGACCGGAAACCGGCCGGCGTAGCTGCAACACCGCGCGGCCGAGCGTCGACTTGCCGCAGCCGGACTCGCCTACCAGCCCAAGCGTCTCGCCGCGAGCAATTTGCAGGCTCACGCCGGACACCGCGTGAACGATCTTGTTGCCGACGGGATATTCGACGACGACATTATCGACGTCGAGCAGCGGTTCAGGCGAAGTGGAGGTCGAAGCTTGCTGCATCATACGCTCGCGCCGACACCGGTCTCGATCGGATGGAAGCAGGCATATTGGTGCTCCCGGGATTCAGCTTCCGCCAATGCCGGCTTTTCGTTGTGGCAGCGTCCGTCCGCATAACGGCAGCGCGGCGAGAACGAACAGCCTTTCAGCGGACGGGTCGGATCGGGCGGCCGCCCCGATATCGCCGGCAACGGCGTGTGGGGTGCGGCATCGATCTTGGGAAGGGCGGCGAGCAATGCTTCGGTATAGGGCATTCGCATTTTCTTGAATAACGCAGGCGTCGGCGCACGCTCGACCACCCGGCCGGCATACATCACCGCGACCTCGTCGGTGCGGCCCGCGACGACGCCGAGATCGTGGGTGATCAGGATCATCGCCATATGGCGGCGGCGCTGTTCCCGCGCCAGCAGATCGAGGATTTGCGCCTGGATCGTCACATCGAGCGCGGTCGTCGGCTCATCTGCGATGAGGAGCTTCGGTTCGCACGACAGCGCGATCGCAATCGCCACCCGCTGCCGCATGCCGCCGGAGAGCTGATGCGGGTATTGCTGCAGCCGTTGCTCGGGCGCGGGAATGCCGACGGCCGCCAGTAATTCGGCGCTGCGCTTTTTCGCGGTCGCGTCATCGAGTTCCAGATGCTCCTGCAGCGTCTCGATCAATTGGGTGCCGATGGTCAGCACCGGATTGAGCGACGTCATCGGGTCCTGGAACACGACCGCGAGCGACCGGCCGCGCAGCTTGCGCAGTTTTTCCGGCGAAAGCTGCAACAGGTCTTGCCCGTCGAACATCACGCGGCCGGAGAGCTTTGCTTTCTTCGGCAGCAATTGCAGGATCGCGCGAGACAGCATGGTCTTGCCGCAACCGGATTCGCCGACAACGCCGAGCGTTCGCCCGGCGCCGACTCTGAGATCGACATGATCCACCGCGCGCAGATTGCCGCGTGGCGTCGGCAGATCGACGACGACGTCGTCGACAGAAAGCAGCGTATTATCGGTCACAGCGCGCCCTGACGAGGATCGGTGAGTGCCCGCAGCGTATCGCCGACCAGATTAAAGGACAGCACGGTCAAGAACATCGCGATCGCGGGAATGAATGCCAGCCGCGGCGCGACTTCCAGACTTTCGCGTCCCTCCCCGATCATGCTGCCCCAGCTCGAGATCGGCGGCGGCACGCCCAGGCCCAGGAACGACAAGGCGCCCTCGACCACGATGATGACGGCAACGCCGAGCAGGAAGAACGCCAGCAGCGGCAACATGACATTGGGCAGCAATTCGCGCAGCAGGATGCGTGAGTGCGTCGCGCCGAGCGCCTGTGCGGCGATGACGAATTCGCGCCGCGCCAGCGTCAGCGTTGCCGCGCGGGCAACCCGCATGAAAGCGGGAATGCTGAGCACGCCGAGAATGAAGGTGAGATTGAGGATCGATTGTCCGAGGTAGGCGGTGACTGCCAGCGCCAGAATCAAGGGTGGAAACGCCAACAGGACGTCCATGCTGCCGACCACCAGCGACTCGAACCGGCCGCGGAAATAGCCGGCGAGCATGCCGAGCGCGCCGCCGAAAATGAGCCCGATGATCGGCGCGCAAAGCCCGACTACAAGCGATATCCGCGCGCCATAGATCACCCGGGCCAACTCGTCACGCCCAAGGCCATCGGTGCCCAGCCAGTGCGCAAGGGAAAACGGGGCGCGCCGCTCCAGCATGTCCATGTCGGTCGGACTCGGCAGCGGCAACAATTCGGCGAATATCGCGACCGCAAACACGAAGATCATCCAGCCGGTCGCCAGCCAGAACAGCGGCCCGAGCCGGCGTACCCGCCGCGCAGGTGCTGCGGCGACATCTTCGTCGAGGCTGAGCTCAAGCGTGGCCATGGCGTATCCTGGGATCGAGAACGGCGTAGAGCAGGTCGACGATGAAATTCATGATCACAAAGCCCGCGGCGACCAGCAGCACGACGCCCTGCAGGATGATGAGGTCGCGGGTATTGATCGCGCTGACCAGCAGCCGGCCGATCCCCGGCAGTGCAAAGATCGTCTCGACAATTACCGCGCCGCCGATCAAGCGCCCGATATTGATGCCGGTGATTGTCACCAGCGTCAGCGACGACGGTTTCAAGGCGTGCACGAACAGGATCCGCGACGCCTTCAATCCTTTGGCCTTGGCGAGCGCGATATAGTCTTCCTGCAAGGTCGCGATCATATCGGAGCGAAGCACCCGCATGATCCCCGGCCATTCGGCGAGCGCCAGCGTCAGCGCAGGCAGGACCATGAAGCGCAAATTCGCCAGCGGATCTTCGCCAAATGGCACATAGCCGGTCGCCGGCAGCCAGCGCAGCTCCACCGCAAACAGATAGATCAGCAGGATCGCCGAGAGAAACGTCGGCACCGAAAGCATGCCGAAGGCGCTGCCGGTCATGAGGCGATCGAAAGGGCCGCCGCTGCGAGCCGCGCAAACGATCGCAAGGGGAACGCCGATCACAAGACCCAGGATTTCGGCCAGGATCATCAACTCGAACGAGACGGGAAGCCGCTCGCTCACCGCCTGAAGCACAGTCTGCCCGGTGCGGAACGACCGGCCGAAATCGCCCTGCAGAACATGACCAAGCCAGCCGAAATAACGAATCCAGATCGGCTGATCGAGCCCCATATCGTGACGTAGCGCTTCAACCTTCTCCGGCGTCGCCTGATCGCCAAGGATCACGTAAGCGAGATCGCCCGGCAACAGCGAGGCAATGAAGAAGGTGAGCAGCGATACGGCGATCAGCACCGGTATCAGGTAGAAGAGCCTGCGCGCGACAAAGAGCAGCATGGAAGGTTATTCCTTCCAGACACCGGATACGTCGACCAGCCCGCTGTACATTTTCGGCAAGCCTTTGATCTTGGAACTTGAGATCGCGTAATAAGTGTTCTGGAAGGTCCAGTACCAGATCGCCTGCTTGTTGATGAGACGGCTGATCGCGCAATAATCCTCGTTGCGTTGTGCCTGGTCGGCGGTGGTGCGCGCATGTTCGAGCAACCGGTCGAGTTCCGGATCGGAATAGTTCGCAAGCGCGACCGGGCTGCCGGTGTGAAAATTGGAGTACATCTGAACATCGGGATCGGCGAGGTCGACGATCCGCCATGGCGTCAACTGAAACTGGCGCATGAAGGCGCGCGGCACGACGGTCGCCTGATCGATCTGTTCGATCTCCATATTGGCGCCGACCTGTTTCCAGAACTGCTGCAGCACCTGACCGGTATTGCGGCCGCGCGGCGTCGCGGTGACGATCATCTTGAAATCGACCGGCTTGCCATAATCCTTGATCAGCGCTTTGGCTTTTTCGACGTCGTAGGGCAGCGCGCCGTCGTCCTTGCACTTCACCCACGAACCATCGCCGTAAGGATTGGTCGCTGGCCTCGCCAGACCGTTAGTGAGCGCCTGCGACATCTTCTTGCGGTCGAGCGCCATCACCAGCGCCTGGCGCACGCGAACGTCGTCAAACGGGGGGACTTTGGTGTTGAAGGCGGCAACCGATGCGCCGGACCCATTATAGGTATGCACCGTCAGCTTAGGGTCTTTCTGGGCCTTCAGAATATTGTCCGCGTCGGCCTCGTCATCCCAAATGATATCGGCCTCACCCGACTGCAGGCTGGCGAAGCGCGACTGCGCGTCCGGCAGCGGCCTCAAAATGATGCGATCGAGGTAGATCCGATCCTTGTTCCAGTAATCCGGATTCCGTTCCAGAACCATGCGGTCACCCGCGGTCCATGACTTCAGAATGTAGGGTCCGGTGCCGACAGGATTGCGGTTGTAATCCTCGCCCTTGGTCTTCCAAGCGGTCGGCGATTGGACGGCATTGTTCTGACTCGGATAGCTCAGCAGCGCCGGCAGGTTCACGGAGGGATCGGTCAGATTGTAGACCAGCGTCAGTTCGTCAGTCGTCTGCACGCTGTTGATCGCGGCAATGTAGAAGGCGCAACGGCATTTATTGGCGGGATCTTTCTGCCGGTCGAAATTGGCCTTGAATGCTTCCGCGTTGAAAGGCGTGCCATCATGGAATTTGACACCCGGCCGCAGCTTGAAGGTCCAGGTCTTGAAGTCGTCCGAATGGGTCCACGACAGAGCAAGCCTCGGCTGGGGTACGCCCTTGTCATCGAGAACGGTGAGCGCTTCAAAAAGCGCGGCGGCGGCCGTTAACGCAGCCGTATCGAACACCCCGACTTTCAGCGGATCGAAGCCGGGGATATCGAGCTCAAGCCCCACGGTGATGCTGCCACCCTTTTTCTGGGCGCTGGCCGGAGCGGCCAACAGCGCAACACCGAATCCGGCCACAAGAAATATGCGCGCAAGCGCGCTCGAACCTGTCCCCGCTCTCATTGATTCTCCCTCCAAGGCGCCGGCCGTCCGGTATTCCGGATCGTCCATAACTCACGGTAACATTGTCTGGAATCCCCGTCGCGGGCAAGGCCGTTCGCGAGCGTCGGATGAAAAGCCGCAGGGTGAACTTACGGTCGAACTTTTTTGCGTCGAGAGGCGATTGCGATCAGCCGCGCGCCGCCTTCGACGGCTTGCCGGCGAAGCCCGCGATTTCATCTTCCGAGAGGCCAGTTTCCTTGAGGAGGCTGAGCGTATGTTCGCCAAGGGTGGACATGCGCTTCGCTGCCGAAACAGTGGCGCCCGACATGCGAAACGGCAGATTGAGCACCTTGAAGGTCCCTCCTCCATCGCCCACTTCGGCCAGCGCGCCGCGATGGGCGATCTGCGGATCGCGTAGCGCCTCGGCTACGGTGCGATAGGCCGACGAGGGAACGCCGTGATCGTTCAGCGCGGCCAGACATTTTTCCGTCGTCACATTGCGTGACCACGCTTCCACGCCCTCCATCAAGCTTCCCCAGTTTTCGCGGCGATCGGAATATCTCGCAAAGCGCGGATCGCTCACCCATTCGGGTTGATCGATCACCTTCATCAGGCTCTGGAAGGTTTTCTCGCTGGCGATCGCCACCATGACATATCCGTCGGATGTCTCGATCGGGCCGAACATCGGCCGCTGCGTCGGCTTCACCTCGAATTGCGACCATTGCAGCTCGTTCAAGGTCAAGCTCAGCATCGATTCCAGCATCGAGACGTCGATATGCTGGCCTTTTTGATTGACCGAGCGCTGGTACAACGCCGCCGAGATCGCGCCGAACGCATAGACGCCGGTGAGGACGTCGGCGTGATAGATGCCGCAATAGTCCGGCCGGCTTCGTCCCGGCTGATATGCAAGGTGCGCCATCTCATAGCCCGAGGCGGCGTGGATCACCGGCGCATAGGCCGGCAATTCCGCCGACGGCCCGGTCTGGCCGTATCCGGAGATCGAGCAATAGATCAGCTTCGGATTGAGCTCATGCAGCGAAGCATAGTCGAGCTTCAATCGCCGCATTACGCCCGGGCGGAAATTCTCGACCAGCACGTCGGCGCTTGCGACCAGACGGCGAACCGCTTCCACTCCCTTGGGCGATTTCAAATCCAGCACGAAACTTTTCTTGCCGACGTTGAGCTGGCCGAAGGCGGTGCTGCAATTGTTGCGCACCGGCGGACGCGTTCGCATCGTCTCGCCTTCGGCGGTTTCGATCTTGATGACCTCCGCGCCCATATCGGCGAGCATCCGCGTGCAATGAGGTCCGGCGATCGTGGTCGAAAAATCGATGACGCGCAGGCCGTCGAGGCTCCCTGTCAAATTGCCCGCATCGTTACCATGTATCGTCATTCTGGAAGCTCCCTCGGCCGCGCGCCTTCATTTCCTGGCGTGGGCCGTGACCCTAAATTGTGCAGCCACCGCAGGGAAGCGTTTCTCGGGGAACGATAGGAACAGACCCTCCCAGCGAACGTTTTACTTGCAGATTTACTTGCAGAGAAGATTGGACCCGTTCTTGCATAATCCCTGATCGAGGCTGGTAAGAGGGCGTTCCTTGAAGGTCTTGTTCGTTACCACGGAAATGGATGATTTCGTCCGGGTGGGCGGCCTCGCTGCTGTGTCCGCCGCCCTGCCCCGGGCGCTCCGTCCGTGGGGTGACATCCGGATCATGCTGCCCGGCTATCGGGACGTCGTCGAACAATTCACCCACATTGAAATCGTTGGACAATGCGCAGCTCGGGCGGAAATGCCGGCCTGCTCGCTCGGGCGCGCATCGACCCGGGACGGTCTGCCGGTTTATGTCCTGCTCTGTCCACAATTATACGACCGGCCGGGCAATCCCTATGGCGATGAATTCGGGCGTGACTGGCCGGACAATGATGTCCGTTTTGGACGGTTTGCGTCAGCCGCCGCCGAACTTGCCATGGGCACGCTGGACAGGAATTGGGCAGCGGATCTGGTTCACGCCAACGACTGGCAGGCCGCGCTGGCACCGGCTTACCTCGCGTGGAAGGGCGCCAGGATACCGTCGATCCTGACCATCCATAATCTGGCCTATCAGGGACTGTTTCCGCGGGAGTCGCTGCGCCGGATCGGGGCGCCTGAAGAGTCGTTCCATATCGACGGGCTCGAATTCTACGACCACCTATCCTTCCTGAAGGGTGGCATCGTCTACGCCTCGCACCTGACGACCGTCAGCGCGACCTACGCGAAGGAGATCACGACGCGCGAACTCGGTTGCGGGCTCGAAGGTCTGCTGCAGCGCCGCTCGGATGCCCAGCAATTGACCGGCATATTGAACGGCATCGACGAAAGCTGGGATCCCCGCGCTTGCGCGCATTTGGCGCAGACGTTCGGCGCGGGCGATTGGGAAGGCAAGCAGGCAAACGCCGATTACGTCCGCAAGCAGTTCGGCCTTGCAGTATCGCGCGGACCGATGTTCGCTCTTGTCGCCCGCCTGGTTCATCAGAAGGGGATCGATCTCGTATTGTCCGCCGCCGACGAAATCATCGAGGCCGGCGGACAGATCGTCGTTACCGGCAGCGGCGAGCCCTATATCGAGCAGGCGCTGGTCGATGCGCACCGGCGCCGGCCCGACGCGATCGGCGTTACGATCGGCTTCAACGACGCCCAGGCGCGCCGGATTTTCGCCGGCAGCGACTTTACGCTGATGCCCTCGCGGTTCGAACCATGCGGATTGAGTCAGATGTACGCGCAGCGATTCGGGTCGCTGCCGATCGGTCACCAGACCGGCGGATTGGCTGAGACCATCAAGGACGGCGAAACCGGATTCCTGTTCCCGCGACCGTCGGCGGAGTCTTTCCTCGGTGGCGTGCGGCGCGCCTTCGAAACCTTCATGTCAAAAGATCGTCTCGACGCCATGCGCCGCAGCGCGATGGCGCGATCCTTTAGCTGGGACCTTTCCGCGGCGTGCTACAGCGCACTGTATCGGAAAACCGTGTCGCCGCCGATCAGCGCCTGATCTTCAGGCCGCTTTCCGCCGCGTCTCGGGCATCACCAGCCAGATCATCACCAGACCCAGAGCAGCGATGCCGGCAAGCCCGGTGAAGGCAACGCTGCTGCCGAACTTGTCGCTGACATAGCCCGCCAGCACGGTGCTGAGCGAGGCGCCGATGCCGGTCGCGGTGCCGACAATGCCCTGCGCCAGATTGAAGTGCCCGCTTCCGAAGGCGACATCGGCAACGATCAGCGGGATCATCACACTCAACACGGCGGCGGTAATGCCGTCGAACACCTGGACTGCGACCAGCAGATACGGGTCGGTCACGAAGGCAAACAGCAGGCCGCGAATGGCGAGCGCGGCAAAGGCGATCAGCAGCAACGGCCGCCGTCCCCATGCTTGCGCCTTGCGGCCGACGGATGGCGAGGCCAGGGCGACGATCGCCTGAGGCACGATGATGCAGGCCGCAATCAGCACCGGCGCCCATTGGCTCGACCGGGTCGTCACCACGCCCGCCATCAGCGGCAGCATCGCCGCATTCGCCAGTTGAAACAGCATTACACTGCCGGCGAAGACCAGCAGCGTTCGCTGGCGCACGAGATGGAACACGCTGGTGGCGTCCCTGTCCGGTACTTCACGAACGATCTCGCCATGGCATTGCGCGACGTCGATCTCCCGCTCGCGGATGCGCGCTAGCGCCAGCAATGTCGGAATCGCCAGAATGAAGGTGACAAGAAACACGGCCCGGCTCGACAGCAGATATCCGCATGCGCCCATCAAGGCTGCCGCCGAGCCGTTGCCGAGGGCGGCGAACCGGGCGTTGCGGCCAAGCCGCTCTCCTATCGCAAACGGACCAACCAGGCCGAGACTGATCGCAGCAATCGCAGGACCGAGCACACAGCTCGCCAGCGCATGCAAGGTCGCGGCCGCAGCTACGACCAGGAAAATCGGCCACAGCGCATAGGCCAGCGCGGCGGCGCCGATGGTTGCTACCGCAAGACCTGCCACCAGCCGTTCGGAGCGTGCGGCATCGACAATCGCCCCGCCGGGCATCTGCCCAAGCAAACCGATGATCCCCCCGATAGAGAGGACAAAACCGATCTCGACCTGGGTCCATTTTTGCGTCGTCAAATAGACGGCGACGAACGGTCCGAAGCCGGTCTGCACGTCGGCGAGGAAAAAGATAAACCAGTCGAGGCCGTGCTGGCTTTCGCGCGACGGGGTCGGCCGCGGGCTCGGTACCGGCAATTGGGGAATCGAGGGCACAGGATCACGGCCGCCGGCCCGTCGTTTGCGGCGGTCGTCGTCAATCCGATCGAGGGGCGAGGAAAGGCCAGCGACGAGACTACCCTCCTTCAATGGTCAAATTCCCACGGTTGCAAGCGGCCGGCCGCACCGAGTACGATGACCGGTGCATCCTCCTTGTATTCAGGCGCCGCCATCACCTGTTCCTTGTTCAGCTCGAGCGTGATGCTGTCGCTCTTGTTGGCAACGCCCCCGAACCGCAGCGCGTTCCAGTCAACCACGATTTTCCGGCTGCCGACGCCGAGGAAGCCGCCGAAATCGATGACGGCGGCACGTACCGTGCCCTCGCGATCGACGATCACATCGACGATGCGTCCCATAGCCTCGTTGGCGGCGCTGCGAACATCGCGGCCGAGGATGCCATGGGCGTCCCGTGCACCGATCACAGTGACCGATGGCGGCGGCGCGGGTTCCTTCGCAACGCTCTGCGGCGGGGTCTTGCTTCCCTGTGTCGCCGGTTCGTCCGCTGCTCTTGCGGCGGCGAGCACCGCAAAGGCCACCGTAACGAACGCGATCAATCTTCTTGTTCGCATATGGGCCTCCCTCAGCCGAACAGTTCGTCTCTAGAGCCTTTCCGTTCTGATTGAATCAGAACGGAGCGTTGGTCTTTTGCGTGTTCTTCACGCGAACCGGGAACCACTTCGTTCGAAAACGCTCTAATGCGTCAGCACGATCGACACCTGAATTTGTCCGCGCGTGCGCAACACCTCGAGCGATACTTCCTCGCCATGGCGACGAACCCGCAAATCGACGCTGGAGGCGCCGAGCTTGAGATCGCGCAGCACTACCTCATTGAGAAATTCGGGGAGGCGCGGATCGCGCAGGCGAATCTCGCCCCGCGCGGCATCGAATTCGAGACCCAATGCTGCCTCAAGCAGCGTGAAGGCGGTCGCGCTCGCCCAGGCCTGCGGCGCGCAAGCGACGGGATAGAGCACCGGACCGCGTCGCCGTTCGCGCTGAAACCCGCAGAACAATTCGGGCAATCGCCGCAAATCCATATAGCTCGCGGCGTCGAACAGACCCTTGAACAGATGAGCCACCGAATGCTTCAAGCCGTAGCGGGCGAAGCCGAGCGCGATCAGGGCATTGTCGTGCGGCCAGATCGAGCCGTCGTGATAGGACATCGGGTTGTATCGCGCCTCGCCCCGCGCGACGGTGCGGATGCCCCACCCCGAGAAGAACTTTTGGCTCATGAGATCGGCAGCAACCCGGCGCGCACGTTCAGGACGGACGATGCCGGTGAACAGCAATTGGCCGGCATTGGAGGTTCGGACCTCGCACGGATGCTTGGCGCCATCGAGGGCCAACGCGTAAGTGCCAAGCTCCTCGCACCAGAATGCCTTCTCGAAGCGATCGGCGAGCAACAAGGCTTCGGATTCGAGCCTTGCCGCCCGATCGGTCATTCCGAGACGGCGCGCGCTACGCGCAGCCAGACGCTTGCCGGCGAATACATATCCCTGGACTTCGGCCAGTGCGATATAGCCTTCGGCAAGGTGTCCATCGGCGTGGAAGATAGCATCGAAGGAGTCCTTCCAGCCCTGATTGGCCAGGCCCTGCTCGGTCGCGCGCTGATATTCGACGAAGCCGTCCCGATCGGGATCGCCGGGACCGTCGATCCATTGCAATGCGGCCTCGATCGAAGGCCACAGCTCGGTCAACGTTTGCTTGTCGCCAGTGCGTTCGACGTAAAGGCCCGCGAGCAGGACGAACAGCGGCGTCGAATCCACGCTGCCGTAATATTGCGCGAACGGTACCTCGCGAAGAGCGGCCATCTCGCCGCCGCGCATTTCGTGCAGGATTTTTCCAGGCGCTGCGTCGGCCAGCGGATCGGTGGCCTTGGCCTGAAAGAACGCGAGGCGTTTGAGCACGCCCTGGGCGATGCGCGGATCGATCCACAGCATCTGCAGCGCGGTGATCAGACCGTCGCGACCAAATGTCGTCGAATACCAGGGAATGCCGGCATAGGGGTATCTGCCCTGCGGCGTTTCCGTCATCAGCATGTTGAGATCGGCCATCGCCTGCGTCAGCACCTGATTGAAGATGTTGTTCGATGTTTCGACGGTGGCAGCCCCCGCCGTCGACCGCCGCATCTCGCGGCGATGCGCCAGCAGGCCTCGGAAAAACGGCACCGGCTTTTGCATGATCGGCTTGTTGCAGGATATCGCGATGAACAGCGAGGTGACGTGCTTCGGCGCCAATTCGAAATGATAGGTCGCCGAATTGACCGCCAGCCGTGTCGGCCGCGGATCAAAATGCAGCGCCGTGATGCGCGATTGATCGTCGAGCCCGCTATATTCAAATACGACATCGCTCGGGCCCAGCAGCTTGCCTGAACCGACGCCCCTTCGCTCCCGCCGCTCGCCGCGCACTTCGAACAAATCGGCGAAATCATTGTCGAACAGCAAAGTGAGGTTGAAACTCGCGGGCTGATCGCCGTGATTTTGCAAGCCGATGCGCTGATAGGCGGTGCCGCGCCAGAGAAAGATCGAGCGCACGATGTGCAGCGTGTCCTTCTGCAGCGTCAGTTGACCGTCACGGTAGACATCGGAATTGGTGAGATCGACGGTCAGCGCCGAATTGTCGTCGCGCAGATTGGAACCGAGCAGCAGCGGCTGCATGTCGTCCAGCACCATTTCAAGCCGCGCGAGATAACGGGTGTCGGCGTTGAACAAACCGTCAGGCCCACCCGCAGAGGCACCGATGTCGCCATGGCTGTCGAGTACAATGAAAGTGTCGTCGTGCTTGAGCGAGCGCCGCGGCCGCGCCGCCGGCCCCGTCATCGGGATGTAGAACGGCTGCTGCGAGACCTGCAGGACGGTAACGTTGGCGGCAAGTTGCGTGACGACTTCGGCTGCCATTGAGGCCCTCAAGCGACGTTCTCGCGTTACGATGGACTTGACGCAAACATTACTGCGATCGATCAGGCGGCGTGGCTCGCCAGGCGGCCCATTTCGCGTGCGACCAATTCGCGGTAGGGACCTTTCCCTTGCATCAGAATATCCGGCGGCCCGTCGTCGATGATCCGGCCTCCCTGCAACATCACGACGCGATCGAAACTGCGGAGCGTCGCCAAGCGGTGGGCGATGGCAACGACGGTGCGGCCCCGCATCAGGCGAGACAACGCCTCCCGGATCGCTTCCTCGGACTCACTGTCCAGCGCCGCGGTCGCTTCATCCAGCAGCAGGATCGGTGCG
>Ga0207678_10003690_pt1 | contig 13762 bp, 13 predicted proteins | sample KBSC63metaG_FD_184319 | JGI IMG/M metagenome (GOLD analysis project Ga0207678, IMG submission 184319) | Corn rhizosphere microbial communities from Kellogg Biological Station, Michigan, USA - KBS C6-3 metaG (SPAdes) (version 2) | ecosystem: Host-associated > Plants > Roots > Rhizosphere > Soil ... | reverse complement strand
CAGATCACGATTTCCGGGAAGCGCCAGGCGCGCATCTTGCCGCCGTGCACCTTGTGGATGAAGTGCTTGATCATCTGCTCGGCGACGTCGATGTCGGCGATGACTCCGTCGCGCAAGGGGCGGATGGCCTCGATCTGATCGGGCGTCTTGCCCATCATCAGCTTGGCGTCCTCGCCGACGGCCTTGACCTTCTTGACGCCGTTGATCGTCTCGATCGCCACGACGGACGGCTCATTCAGGACGATCCCGCGGCCCCGCACATAGACGAGCGTATTGGCGGTTCCGAGATCGATCGCCATGTCGTGCGACATCCATTTGAACCAACGATTCCAGAACATTCGTACCCCGTCTCGCCTATTGCCCCTCAAGCGGCGGAAACAGCCTCCCGCAGCTTAATTCGGAATTGATGACTTCCCATTGAATGCGGTCTGAATTTTCGCCGAAAAATCAGTGCTTCGCCGGCGCCTTCGGAATGGTCTAGGAATGGTTAACATGTCAATAAGAAGGCTGCCTCCGGAGCTCATCAATCGCATCGCCGCGGGCGAGGTCGTGGAGCGGCCCGCGAGCGCGCTCAAGGAACTGGTTGAGAATTCACTCGACGCCGGCGCGAATCAGGTCGCCGTCCGGCTGAGCGCGGGCGGGCTGGAGCTGGTCGAAGTGACCGACAACGGGTCCGGAATGGCGCCCGACGAGATGCGCCTAGCGCTCGAACGGCACGCGACCTCCAAGCTGCCCAGCGACGCGATCGACCGCGTGACGAGCTTCGGCTTCCGCGGCGAGGCCTTGCCATCTATCGCAAGCGTCTCGCGGCTGACGCTCGAAAGCCGGGCTCCCGGGGCGGACGGCTGGCGAATCGAGGTGGATCACGGGCAGGCGGCGGGGCAGGGGCCGGCTGCGCTTCCGCCCGGCACCCGCGTCAGGATCGAGGGCCTGTTCGACAAGGTGCCCGCGCGCCGCAAGTTCCTGCGCAGCCCGCGTTCCGAATATGCGGCCTGCCTCGATGCCGTGAAGCGCCTCGCGATGGCGCGCAGCGACGTCGGCTTCACGCTCGACCATGATGGCCGCCGAATCCTGACGCTTGCGCCCGCCGAGCCGCCGGTGCGCGTCGCCGAGCTGCTCACCCACGAGCTCGACCGCCACGGCATCGGTATCGATTGCGCGCGGGAGGGGATGCGGCTGACCGGCGTGATCAGCCTTCCGACCTTCAATCGCGGAGTCGCCGACCAGCAATTCCTGTTCGTGAATTCGCGTCCGGTGAAGGACCGGCTGCTCGTCGGTGCGCTGCGGGGCGCCTATCGCGACCTCATCGCCCGCGACCGCCATCCGATTGCCGCCTTGTTCCTCGAGGTTCCGCTCGAGGAGGTCGACGTCAACGTCCACCCCGCCAAGACCGAGGTCCGCTTTCGCGATCCGTCCGCCGTTAGGGGGCTGATCATCGGCGGCCTCCGCCACGCGCTCGACGAGGAAAGCGGCCGCAGCGCCGCCCGCGAGCAGGCGGCGGCCCCGGTGATGTGGACTACGAGTGCAGTCTATGACGCAAACCTAGATCGTCACCCCCGCGAAGGCGGGGGTCCCGCTACCGTCCAGGAAAGCGGGATTCCCGCTTTCGCGGGAATGACGAGAGTTGAGGAGCGCCTCTTCTCCCAGGCCCCCGCAGCCCGCGCCGAACCCGCAACCGAACCCGTCCCAAGCTTCCCGCTCGGAGTCGCGCGCGGCCAAGTCGCCGCGACCTATATCGTCGCCGAAGCCGAAGACGGGCTGGTCATCGTCGACCAGCACGCCGCGCACGAGCGGCTCGTCCTCGAGCGGATGCGCTCGGCTCGCGAGGGCGGTGCGGTCGCTCGCCAGGCGCTGCTTATCCCCGAAGTGGTCGAGTTGGAGGAGCCCGATTGCGACCGGCTCGAGGGCGCGGCGGCGGACCTTGCCGAGCTCGGCCTGGAGGTCGAGCGCTTCGGCCCGAGCGCAATGCTTGTCCGCGCCGTTCCAGCGGCGCTGGGCAAGACTGACGTCGCCGGCCTGCTAGCCGACCTCGCTGCCGAAATCGCCGACCTGGGCGGGCCGCTCAGCCTTCGCGACAAGCTCGACCTCGTCGCCGCGACCATCGCCTGCCACGGATCGGTTCGCGCCGGGCGAATCCTCTCCGTCGCTGAAATGAATGCCCTCCTGCGCGAAATGGAAGTCACCCCCCGCTCCGGCCAGTGCAACCACGGCCGCCCGACCTGGGTGAAGCTCGGCCACGGCGAGATCGAGAAGCTGTTCGGAAGAAAATGAGCAATGTCGAAGCGCCTAGAATCGCTCCGATGCTAGTTCAGTCCGTTCCTCAGCTGTCAGCGGGAGACGGGCCGCCGTTCGCGCCTGCTTGCGCGCTTCTTGTGCGTCTCCCGAGCGGACAAGCGCTTCGGCCCACTTGAAGTGATTACGTCCCCAGTTCGGCGCTAGCTCATCGGCACCCTCGAACTTGGATTCGGCAGCTCTTGAATCGCCCTTGACCAGCAGCGCTTCTCCCCAGATCTCCGGCACATCCGCATCGCGCGGGCTCTTTGCTTCGGCGATCTTGAGCAAGGCGATGGCACCATCCGCATTGTTGCGATTGAGCCGGCTGCGTGCCCATTCGTTGTAGGCGAAAGGGAGTGACGGCGCTTGACGGATCGCCGCCGCGAACCAGCGATCTGCCGCGGCCCAGTCCTGCTGTTGCGCCGCAATCATCCCCCGAACGCGCACGCACAGATAGCAGTCCAAAGGAGTCTTCTGTATGAGTGCGCTGGCGCCGGCCGCATCTCCGGAGCGCGCGAGTGCCTCCGCTTCCAGGGGCCAGATCCACACTCGCTGCATCAACCCGTAGATCGGCCTGGCGGTTTTTCCGGCTTCGAGCGTCGCGTCCATCTTTCGCGCGTCCTGCAGCGCAACCGGCCAACGACCCATTTCCGCCGCGATCCAGTAGCGCGGCAGAGCGAGGAAGGCTCCTTGAGCGATATCCCATGGCATTGCATCGTCCGAAGGCGGTGCCTGGACCAGCGCGCGCGCCGCTGCGGGCAAGTCGTGGCCTAATGCGTAAGCCGTCGCAGCGACCGCCGGCGACAGTTGCGCCACCTTGCCGTATCCGGATTCCGCCGCCGGAAAATCGCGCGCGGTTTGCATCCATTCGGCGCCCGACGCCTCGTAGTCGGGCCGGACGAAGTCGAGCCACGCGCGGGCCATGAGCCTGTTCGCCTGGAAGAAGAAATCGCTCGTGTCGGGAAGATGCTTTCGCGACTCGATCTCGAGCACCCTGGACACGTCCAGATCAGCCTCCTCGTGGCCGCTCCAAACCTCTGTGTTGACCATTGCGATATGGTCGTTGAGGTCGGATCCCGCGCCGTAGCCCATCCCTCGCGAGACGTAGGTTCGAGCGGCCGCCGCGTTGCCGCGGTCGTTGAGTTCCATCAGCGCCCATCCGGCGTAGGCCCAGCCGCGCTCGCTCTCGGGTCCGTTGATCGCCAGATCCGAGATCACCCTGAACGCTTCAGCCGACCGCCCGGCGTTGTCGAGGTATTCGGCATAGCGGTACGGCTGGTTGGCGCCGTAGACCGCCTCGGCCGATTTCTGGGCGAGGTCATCATACGATGTGACCGGCCCCGTGAATGTCTGGGGCGGCGCATCTCCCAGCCGGGCGGTCAATGAGACGCCGCCGGGCGCCAGCGTGACCTCGCCTGTGACATGGCTGACGTTGCCGAGGCGCTCGCGAAGGAGTTTGTCGAACTCCGAGAAGGTGAGACCGGTGTCCGGAATCTCGACCTTGAAATCAGAACCCCAATTGCTTTCATACGACTGCGGCGGCCGGGCCGAATCCGCGGTTGCTCGTTGCAGCTCCTGCAGCTTGTCCAGGAACCGGCTGGCTGCGACCTCTCCGGTGAGGCCTGTTCGCGCGAGGTCCGGAGGCACGGAGAAAGCGTCGATCGCCAAGCCATGAGCTTCGTGGGCCTGCCACGCCAGCACCGCGACAAGCAGCACGATCGCGGCACCCAAGATCGCCGTCAGCACTTGCAGAAGCGCCTTCATCCAGTCGCTGAATCTTCCCCAGCGCAGACGTGAGAGGACGAGGTGGTGCTGCGCCTGAAGACCGTCGATCTGCAGGTCGACGAGACGGCCCTGCTTCTCGAGGAATGCCTCGGTCTTTTCGTCCAGTCGGCGTCCGCGCGGCGGCCGCCGCAACGCCACAGCCGCAGCTACGGCATCGAGCTGGTCCAAACCCTTTTCGGTTTCAAACGCAGGCTCCCCGCGCTCGTCCATGCCGGCTCCCCCACTGAGATTGCGAGGAGTTTACGCGCTTCTAGCGAAGGCAGCCAACGTTCATTCTTCTGCCTTCGGCGCAGGCTGATATGCGGTCGCGTGATGACCCCGGTGAGCTTGACCTGGCTAAGATCGTCCGCAAGTAATTTGCCAGAAACCATTGGCCTGCTAAGTCCTCGTTCGCAGGGAATGGGGTCTCCCTTGTAACCGCCGACCGGCCGATGACTCCTGCGGGCGCACTCGTGCTGCAGTAGGAGGTCTATGCTTTACCTGATCGTTTTCCTCGGCGCCGGGATCGGCGGAGCGATGCGCCACGGCGTCAACGTCGCCGCGACCAGGCTGTTCGGCTTCGGATTCCCCTACGGTACGTTCATCGTGAATGTCGTCGGCTCGTTCGCGATGGGCCTTCTCGCCGGTTACTTCGCCTACCGCGCGGGAGTCCCCCAGCATGTGCGGCTGTTCCTGACGACCGGAATCCTCGGCGGCTTCACGACCTTTTCGACCTTCTCGCTCGATGCGGCGCTTCTGATCGAACGGCATCAGTTCGGAACGGCCGCGGGCTACGTGCTGGGCTCGGTTGCCGCGGGCGTCGCCGCATTGTTCTTCGGGCTGGCCGTGTTTAGGAGCACCGGCCACCTGCCCTGAGAACGCAAAGCCATGAACATCGAGCTTATCCCCATCGGCGACGACCCGCCGAACACCGTCAACGTCATCATCGAGGTGCCGGTCGGCGGCGAGCCGGTGAAGTATGAGTTCGACAAGAAGTCGGGCGCCCTGTTCGTCGACCGGATCCTCCACACGCCGATGCGTTACCCCGCGAACTACGGCTTCGTCCCGCATACGCTTTCGCCCGACGGCGACCCGATCGACGCGCTGGTCATCGCCCGTTCGCCGTTCGTGCCGGGCTGCGTCGTGCGCGCGCGGCCGATCGGAGTCCTGCTTCTGGAAGACGAGCATGGCGGGGACGAGAAGCTCATCACCGTTCCGGTCGATTCGACCTTCCCTTATTATTCCGACGTCGGCGAGCGGCAGGACCTGCCGTCGATCATCTTCCAGCAAATCGAGCACTTCTTCACCCACTACAAGGATCTCGAGCCGGACAAGTGGGTGCGGGTCGGGCGCTGGGGCCATGCCGAGGAGGCGAGGCGCATACTCCTCGACGCGATTGAGCGGGCGAAGGCGCCCGAACCCGCCTGAACGCGACTTTTTCGCGCATTTCTGCTAGAGCCCGGCCTTCCCCAGCAGGAGGCGTGCCATGGCCAGCGAGGACCGGATCTATTTCGCGCAGCGCGCCGCCGAGGAACAGGAGCTCGCGGAAAACGCGGCGAGCCCCGACGTCGCCGAAGCACACCGCAGGATGCACCGCGCCTATCTCGAGCGGGCGAGCGTCGGTGACCGCCCGGAAATGCCGCATCCGCCGCAGCCGCTCGGCTAATCGCCGCTGAGCTTCCGGTAGGTTTCGTCGATCAGGGTCTTGCGGGCTTCCGCACGGGCATTTTCGAGCCGCCTGTAGCCGCTCTCCTCTTCGGCGCGGAGTTGGTCGGCGAAGCGTCCGGCGCGGACTTCCGCAAGCACCTCTGCCATCCGCGCGCGCACCGTCTCGTCGACGATCCTTTTGCCGCCCAGCAGCGCGCCCAGCTCCGCGGTGTTCGAGATCACTTCCTTCATCCCGGCGATCCCCCGCGCCTCGATCAGCTCGGCGATCAGGTGGAGCTCGCCTACGCATTCGAGGTAGGCGACCTCGGGTGCGACGCCCCCGGCGACCAGTGTCTCGAAGCCCGCGATCAGAAGCTCGGGAACGCCGCCCCAGACAACCGCCTGCTCGTTGAACAGGTCCGCCTCCGCTTCCTCAGCGAAGCTCGAGGCGATGAGTCCAGCCCGGCCGCATCCGATCGCGCGGCCATAGGCGAGGGCGATCGCGCGCGCATTGCCGGTCGAATCCTGACCGACCGCCCACAGAGCGATCATCCCCTTGCCCTTGGTGTAGAGCGACCGGAGCGCCGTGCCCGGCCCCTTCGGCGCGACCATGAAGACGTCGAGGTCGGCGCGCGGCTCGACGAAGCCGAAGCGCACCGAAAGCCCGTGGCTGAAGCCGAGCGCGGCGCCCTCGCGCAGCTGCGGCTCGATCTCGCGGTAGAGTGCCGCATGGATTTCGTCCGGCGCAAGCATCATGACGACGTCCGCCGACGCGACCGCATCCTCGACCAGGGCGGTGCGCAGGCCCGATCCCTGGGCCTCTGCCGTGCTACCGGAGCCGCCGCGAAGCCCGACGACTACGTCGATCCCGCTGTCCTTCAGGTTCAGCGCCTGCGCCCGGCCCTGATTGCCGTAGCCGAGGATCGCGACTCGCTTGTCCGCGAGCGGCGAAGGATCGATGTCGGCGTCTTTGAGCAATTCCATAATTCCGTTCATCCCGAGCTTGTCGAGGGACTGCCCTTCTTATGCGCCTACAAGGAAATGCCGCCCTTCGACAGGCTCAGGGCGACGGCTGTTGTCACGGCTGCACCAGGGCCAGCGCCTCGCCGAGCCGCTCGACGTCCAGGGCCTCCTTGAACCGCGGCCAGTCGGCGGGCGGCTGGTGCGCGAACCAGGTATATTGGCGCTTCGCATAGCGCCGCGTCGCCTGCTGTCCTGCGGCCACCGCCTCGTCGAGCGACGTTTCTCCGAGCAGGTAGCGCGAAAGCTCGCGAACGCCGATCGCGCGCATCACCGGCAGGTTCGGGTTGAGCCTGCGCGCAAGCAAAGCTTCGACCTCCGCCACCGCACCCTGGTCGATCATGTGCGCGAAGCGCTCGTCGCAGCGCTGATACAGCCATTTGCGCGGCGGCAGCATGACGAGTGGACGGAGATCGACCTCGCTTGCGATGCCGCCCTCGCGCTGCTCTTGCCATTCGGCCAGGGTCCGGCCGGTCGAAAGAATCACCTCGAGCGCCCGGTTGATCCGGGTCGTGTCACCCCGGTGGAGACGCTCCGCCGCTTGGGGATCGAGCGCGCGAAGCTTCTCGCCATTCTCTTCCATGGGCGCATCGCGCACGCGCGCGCGGACTTGCGGGTCGATCGCCGGGACCGGGGCGATGCCGTAGAGCAACGTGCGCAAGTAGAGGCCGGTGCCCCCGGCGAGGATCGGAATCCCGCCGGCCGAGTGGATCTCGGCAATCTCGGTCCGCGCAATTCCCGCCCAGTCGGCGGCGGAGCAGGGGAGGGCGCCGTCCCGGACGCCGTACAGCCGATGGTCGGCGGCTTGCCGCTCTTCGCCGGTCGGGGCAGCGCTCAGGACTCGCAGGTCGCGGTAGATTTGGGCGCTGTCGGCGTTGACGATCACTCCGCCGGTTTGCTGAGCAAGGGCAAGCGCCAGCGCCGACTTGCCGCTCGCGGTCGGTCCGGCGATGAGGACCAGAGGAGGACGAGTCTCGGCCATGGCTATTGCGACGCTGATAGCAGCGGGACGGCTCGATGACAGGCTGGTCGAGCGCACGCTCGGGCTGCTTCGCGAGCTCGACCCCAACGCCGCGTTCCTCCACTGGCTCGACGAGGGCGACGCCGCGGACCTGCGCTTTTCAGGCGATTCGAAGGCGGCGCGCTGGGCGGTGGACTCGCTCGAGGGCGTCGACCTCGTCGTCCAGCCGGAGGAGCCGCGCTGGAAGCGGCTCCTCGTCGCCGACATGGACTCGACCATCATCGGCCAGGAATGCATCGACGAGCTCGCCGATTTTGTCGGGCTGAAGGAGAAGGTCGCCCGGATCACCGAGCGGGCGATGCAGGGCGAGCTCGATTTCCCCGGGGCGCTCCGCGAGCGGGTGCGGCTGCTGGCCGGGCTCGACGAGCGCGCGCTCAAGCGCTGCCTCGACGAGCGCGTCGAGGTCACCGCCGGCGCCGAGACCCTCGTCCAGACGATGCGCGCGGGCGGTTCGAGCTGCCTGCTCGTCTCCGGCGGCTTCCTGTCGTTCGCCGAGCCGATCGCCGGCGCGGTCGGCTTCGACCGCGTGCGCGCCAACCGGCTCGTCTTCACCGGCGGGAAGCTGAGCGGCGAGGTGGGCGACCCGATCGTCGATGCGATGGCCAAGCGCGACGCGCTGATCGAAGTGCGCGACCAGCTCGCGCTCGAACGCGAGGACGTGCTCGCCGTCGGCGACGGCGCCAACGACAAGCTGATGATTGAGGAAGCGGGCCTCGGAATCGCCTTCCGAGCCAAGCCCGCGCTGGTCGAGGTCGCCGACGCCGAGCTCAAATATCACGGGCTCGATGCCTTGCTCTGGGTGCAGGGCGTGCGCCGCCGGGACTGGTTCCGCGGCTAGCTACTTCGCCGGAACAGGGAAGCAGGCGACTCCGAGCGCGTTGCAGGCCGCCTGTGCCGCCGACTTGCTCTCGAACGGGCCGATCTGGAGCCGGGTTACCGAACCGGACGAAACGTAGAAGGGACTGCGGCCGGAGAGCGCATCCTTGCCCGACAGCTTCCTGTACAGCGTCTCGGCATTCCCGCGCTGCGAGAAAGCGCCGAGCTGGATCCGCCAGTTACCGCTTGCCGGCCGGCCCGCCGAAGCAGCGGGGGCGGGTTTTGCCGGCGCAGAGGCGGCCGCAGCGGTCTTGGCGGGTGCCTTGGCGGCGGGCTTCGGCTTGGCGCTTGCGGATTTCGCCGGGGCTGAGCTCTGCGGGGCCGTCCCCCTGGCGAGCTGCCGCGCCATCTCCACCCCGCGCTTGCGGTCGGCGGCCGGGAGGAGCTGGTCGAGCTGGCCGAGCGTCTCCTTTGCCGGTCCGAGTCCCTGAGCGGCGGCGCGGCTGACGTACGCATAGCCGAGCACCGGGTCCTGGGTGACGCTGTCTCCGTTCACGAGGGCCGTGCCGTACACCAGCATGGCGCGCGGTTCGCCCTTTTCCGAGGCCTTCTTCAGCCACTTGAGGCCCTCGGCCTGGTCGTTGTTCTGGAACAGCAGCAGACCGAGCGTGGTCTCGGCATCCATATGGCCCTGGCTGGCCGACCGCTCGAACCAGGTCTTGGCCGCGGCGAGGTTGGTGGGCACCCCCCGGCCGAGGCGATAGGCCTGGCCGAGATTGAACTGCGCATCCGCGTCGCCCTTCTCCGCGAGCGGGCGCCAGATGGCGACCGCGCCAGAATAATCGGCGCGCTGCCAGGCTTCGATCCCCGATTTCACCGATTGCGCATGAAGCGGCGCCGCTGCCAATATCGCCAGCGAAGCGGCAACCAAATGTTTGCGATTCATCGTCATTCCCACCCTTGCCGGAGCTTAGCCGAGCTCATGCGCGGCGGGAACAGGGTCTGGTGCCTGTTAACCAGATTTTAGAGCCTCCAGTGTCACTCCGGCGAGGAATTGACGTCTTCACGCGAGGGGAAAAGCATGCGCGTCCTGGCATTGGCATCGCAGAAGGGCGGGTCGGGTAAGACGACCTTGTCCGGACATCTTGCGGTGCAGGCGCAAATGTCGGGGGCAGGCCCGGTCTGCCTTATCGACATCGACCCGCAAGGCAGCCTTGCCGACTGGTGGAACGAGCGCGAGGCCGAAATGCCCGCGTTCGCGCAGACCACCGTCGCCCGCCTCGCTTCGGACCTCGAAGTGCTTCGCCAGCAGGGTTTCCGCCTTGCGGTCGTCGACACGCCGCCGGCGATCACCATGGCCATCCAGAGCGTCATCGCGGTCGCCGAGCTGATCGTCATCCCGACTCGCCCGAGCCCGCACGACCTTCGCGCCGTCGGCGCCACCGTCGACCTGTGCGACCGCGCCGGAAAGCCCCTCATCTTCGTCGTCAATGCGGCGACTCCCAAGGCCAAGATCACCTACGAAGCGGCCGTCGCCCTTTCGCAGCACGGCACCGTCGCTCCCGTCACCCTTCACCACCGGACCGACTTCGCGGCCTCGATGATCGACGGCCGGACGGTGATGGAGATCGACCCGGGCGGCCGTTCCGCCAAGGAAGTCGGCGAGCTGTGGGAATATATTTCCGACCGTCTCGAAAAGAATTTCCGCCGGACAGTGTTCGCGGCGCCGGGCGCGGCGCCCGGCATCGCTCCGGCCAGTCCGCGTCCGGTCGGGGGCTTCGGCCGCCGAGTCGTCGGCCAGTAAGGGGGGCTAGAGGTGCCCACCGAAGCAAAGCCTTTCGCCTCCCTCTCTTCCGGTCTTCTCGCCCGCAAGGGCGCGGCCCGCCCGGCCATGCGGCCGCAGGGTTTCGGCCAGATTGCTGGCCAAAGCCTCGAGGACCTCGGCTGGAACGACATGGGCTTCGAACCGCCCAAGCCGGCAGAGACGGCGCGCGACGACGATCATGACGCGTTCGGCGACGATGTGGTCGAGCATCCGCGTGCGGTTCATCCGACCGGCCTGACTCCGGTCGGCTCCCCGGTCCACGACCAGCATGCCGAGATCGCGGACCGCCTCGCAAGCGAGGAGGACGAGCAGCCCGAAGAGGAACTCGACGAGACCGCCGAGATCTTCGAGCCCGAGGAAGCTCCGGCTCCGCAAGTCACCGTCGCTGCTCCGGCTCCGCGAGTGACTGTCGCTGCTCCGGTTCCGGCTCCGCGCCGGGCACCGCGTCCGCGCTCCGCTCCGGGAAGCAAGGCCAAGGCCGCGTTCACGCTCCGGCTCGATCCCGCGCGCCATCTCAAGCTGCGCCTCGCCTGCGCGGTCGGCGGCCGCTCGGCGCAGCAGCTCGTGACCGACGCCCTCGATCAGTTGCTCGAGCATATGCCGGAACTCGACGCCATGGCCGCGAAGGCCAAACGCAAGGGGTAAGATATGTCCAAGCCGATCCGCTTCGTTTCCGCAGCCTCGACCATCGTGCTCGCCTCGATGCTCGCCGGCTGCGCGGCGCCGCAGAAGACGAGCTTCGGGGGCCGGACCGACGACGACACGGGCCTTGCGACCCGCGCGATGATCGCGCTCAATGCCAACGACATTCCGGCCGCGATCGGCTTCGCCGAACGCGCGGTCGAGAAGACTCCGGACGACGCCGGCTTCCGCGCCATCCTCGGCAATGCCTATTTCGCAGCGGGCCGTTTCTGGTCGGCCGAGTCGGCGTACAAGGATTCGCTGACCATCTATTCCAACCAGCCGCAGGTGGTCCTGAAGCTGGCGCTGGTCGAGGTTGCGCTCGGCAAGAAGGATGAGGCCGCCTCATTCCTGCAGGCCGGCCGTTCGGTGCTCGACGCCTCCAACTACGGCCTCGCGCTGGCGCTCGCAGGCCATGCCGGCGAGGCGATCCCGGTGCTCGAAGCCGCGGCCCGCAAGCCGGGCGCGGATGCGACCGTTCGCCAGAACCTGGCGCTTGCGCACGCGCTGGCCGGCGACTGGACAGAGGCGCGCACGATCGCGGCCCAGGACGTGCCGGGCAACAAGCTCGACGCCCGCATGGACCAGTGGATGCAGCTCGCGAGTCCGAAGAAGCCGGCGGACCAGATTGCGGCCCTCATCGGGGTCACTCCGGCCGAAGTCGATCACGGGCAGCCGGTCCGCCTCGCGCTTCGCAAGACCGACACCATGATGGCCCAGTTGGCGCCTGTGACTCATTCGCCGGTCATCGAGACCGCGCCCGCGGCCGTTCCGGAGCCGCAGCTCGCCGAGGTCGCTCCCGCTGCGCCCGAGCCGAAGTTCGTCGAAGCCGTCTCGGCGCCCGCCGCTCCTGAAGCGATGCCGGCGGTTGCGCCTGCTCCAGAGGTCCAGAAAATCACACCGCCGCCGGTCATCGCGGAAGCTCCGGCGCCGAGCCCGGTCGCGATGATCGCGGCTGCCGCGCACGAGGTCACCGAGGCCGTCGCCGACAAGGCCTCGGCGCTGGTGGAGGCTGTCATGGCGAAGAAGGCCCCGGTCGCGGCGCGGCCTGCGAAGCGCAACGCCGCCGCGCGCCACCCGGTCGGGCCCGGCGATACGGTCATGCAGATCGCGTCCTACCGGACTCCGGAGCAGGTCACCGCCGGGTGGGCCAGGCTCACTCAGCGTTATCCGTCGCTTCGCGGCTATCTGCCGCTCAAGGCCCGGTTCGATTCGCCCAACGGCACCTACTGGCGGCTGTCGATCCAGGGTTTCGCCAACCAGCGCGAGGCGGTCGCCCGCTGCAACGAGCTGAAGAGCAATGGCGGCAAGTGCTTCGTCCGCGGCTTCGCAGGCGACGCTCCGGTCCAGATGGCGAGCCGCTAACCCAGCAGCATCTCCAGGCAGGCCATTCGAACGGCCACGCCCATTTCGACCTGAAGCCGGATCAGCGATCGCTCCGGATCGTCGGCGACCGCGCTCTCGATCTCCACGCCGCGGTTCATCGGCCCCGGGTGCATGACCAGCGCCTCGGGCGCGGCCGTGGCGAGACGTTGCGCAGTGAGGCCGTAGCGGGCGAGATACTCGCCGGGCTCGTCGCCGAAATCCTCTTCGAGCCGCTCGCGCTGAACGCGCAGCATCATGACGACGTCGGCGCCCGCAATCGCTTCATCAATCGAAAGCTGCGGAACATCATTCGGCATCAGCTCGGGAGGGCCGGCGAGCCGGACCTCGGCGCCGAGCCGCGGCAACAGCTTGGCATTCGAACGCGCAACCCGGCTGTGGCGGATATCGCCGCAGATCGCGACTTTCAGCCCCTCGACCTGCCCGCGCCGGTGAACGATGGCCGCAGCGTCGAGCAGCGCCTGCGTCGGGTGCTCGTTGGTCCCGTCGCCGGCGTTGATCACCGGAGCGTCCACGATCTCGGCGACCGTCGCCGGCGCTCCGTTTTCGCGATGCCGGATGACAAGCGCATCGGGGCGCATCGCGCCGAGCGTCGCCGCTGTGTCCTCAAGGCTCTCGCCCTTCTTCACCGAAGAATGCTCGACCGAAAGCGACAAGGCGGAAGCGCCGAGACGGTGGGCAGCGGTCGCGAACGACATCGCGGTTCGGGTCGAGTTCTCGTAGAAAAGATTGAAGACGATGCGCCCTGCCAGGGATTGCACCGGCTTCGTCGCCGACCGGTCGTCCTCGAACAGAAGCTGGGCGCGATCGATTATGCTGAGGATCTGCGCGTCGGTCAGGGAGTCGATGGAAAGAAGGTCCACGAGCGCGTGGCCTAGCTGCCGCCGCCGAGATTGGCCAGCGCGTCGATCGCGCCCTGGAGGATGTGCGCCGCGGCGAGCGCATCCACTTTCTCCGCGCGCCTGGCGCGGCTGACGTCGGCCGCGATCATCGCGCGCTCGACGGCCTGGGTGGACCAGCGCTCGTCCCACAGCAGGATCGGGAGCTCGAGCGGCGCCAGGTTGCGCGCGAAGGCGCGGACCGACTGGGTTCTGGGCGAATCGCTTCCGTCCATGTTGAGCGGAAGGCCGACGACGAGCCCAACCGCATGCTCGTTCTCGACGATCCTCCGAAGACTTGCCAGGTCTTGCGTGAACTTCGTCCGGCGAATCGTCTCGGATGGTCCGGCGAAATGCCACCCGGCGTCGCAGATCGCCACGCCGACGGTCTTCGTTCCGACGTCCAGGCCGAGGAGCTTGCCGCCGGCCGCGAGCGCCGCAGCGAATTCCGCG